>ERZ808267.81-NODE-81-length-45936-cov-8.063817_pt1 | contig 45936 bp, 47 predicted proteins | sample MGYA00521241_ERZ808267 | MGnify/ENA primary metagenome ERZ808267 (study PRJEB31516, sample SAMN03275592) | gut metagenome | biome: mammalia-associated habitat; material: feces | host: Papio cynocephalus | place: Kenya | collected 2012-07-19 ...
ACTGTACGTAACAGTACAGAACAGTCTGGTACTGTACGTAACAGTACAGAACAGTACGGTACTGTACGTAACGACCAGACAGTCAGTCAGACAGTCAGTCAGTCAGACAAACAGACAGACAAACAGACAGACAGTGTGTGTGCTAACGCGCACGCACGCACGCGCGAGGATTTGCCTGTCGACAAGGTCATCGAGGGGGAGGTCCGCGATCCGACAGCCCCGTCCCTCAAGGAGGTTGTCGCGGTCGCCACCACGGCCATGAACATCCCGGAGGCCTACGCCCGCTGGTGGTACGGCAAGATGCAGGCCGTCGGATGGCGCACGACCTCGGGGCTTGCCATCAACCACGCCAACTGGCGGCCGATGCTCGCCGCCTGGCACAACAAGGCCGGCGAGAAGGAACTCGCCGAAGCCCAAGCCCAAGCCCGGCAGGCGGCGAAGCCCGCCCCCCGCGTCTTCACGGCAAAGGACTGGGAGCCATGTCATGCCTGCGCCGAATCCATCGGCGGGCAATGCCAGAAGGGCTACACCATCCCGCCCGAACTGCGCAAACACCCCATCCCCGTCGAGCAATGCAACTACTACGAAAGGAAAGACGCATGAACATATCTGCGACAATGTCCGCCGTCATACCCGCACCAGCACAGGAAGAACTCAAGCGGCGGCATGACGCCTTCTACGCCGGGAAGTCTGACGAAGCCCAGTACGTCCGCCGGCAAATCGCGGACGCGTGGAACGAGACGTTCGCCCTCCGCAATTTCTGGCGGGACTGCGACGGGGGCGACGAGGAGAACGGGGGCGACGGGCTGCGCCTGACGCTGGCCGCCCTCGCCGAAAAGGCACTTCGGCATTATTGGGCCGTCGCCCGTGCGCTCAAGCTCGACGACCGCAATCCGGACGCCATGGCCGAATGCTGCCGCCAGATGGACAGGCTCGCGCCCACGGCCCGCGCGGCGCGGTGGTCGTGCCCGCCGGACAACACGCTGACCGAGTACAGGTGGCTCGTCGGGCTTTTCGAGGATCGCGCCCGCGTCTACCGGGAGCATAAGGGAATTTCGTCACGGTGACGGAAGCCGAAAGGCAAAATCGAAGAAAACAAGGAAAGAAAGAAGAAAAATGCAAGAAAACAGCAAATACTACGAAATGACGGGCATCGTCCACAAGGTCCTGCCCGTGAAAACCTTCCCCTCGGGGTTCTACAAGCGCGAACTCGTGCTGACCAACGACCTCGGGGACGACGCCAAGTACCCCAAGTTCGTGCCCTTCACGTTCAAGAAGGCGGCGGCCGACCGGCTCGAGGGCATCCGCGAGGGGCAGCGGGTCAAGGTGGTCTTCGCGCTCGAGGGCCGCGAGTACGACGGGCGGTTCTGGCCGGACGTGACGGGGCTCAAGGCGACCGTCCTCGGCGATACGGCCAAAGCCCCCGAACCGGCCGTCCCGGACGCCGAAACTCTGGGTGCGGACGCGGCCGAGGACGATATGCCCTTCTAATCGATGCGAGAAGGGCCCTAGAATCGCTCCGCGGGGTTCGGACGTAGGGATATTTTATCCTCCCCATGCTCCGCTCGATTCTAGACCCCTTCTCGCGCGGGTTTCCGAAACGGAAACAACCACAACCGGAAACAAGGAGAAAAAAGACAATGCTGACCATGAAAATACGCGTGCAGAAAATACTGGACGCGACCCCTGCCATCCTCGCGAAGATAGACGCCTTCCTCGGCGCAGAGCCCGACTGCCGCACCATCACGAAGACGGAGGCCGCCCGCAGGCTGGGCGTATCCATCCCGACCGTCTACCGCCTCGTGCGTCTCGGGGAAATCAAGACCGTGGAGACGGGCGGTGCAGACCGCGTTCTTCTCCAATCCGTCATGGACTGCAAGGAATCCCGGAAGCGGACCGCGTCGCGCAAAAACGAAGGAACGGCACAATGCTGACCGCCCAGCAACTCAACGCGCGCATCCGGCGGAAGGTCCGGGCGCGCGCGACCAAGAAGCCCAAGGGGCCGAACCTCAACGAGACCCGCTTCAACCGCCTCCTCCTCGCGGGGGAGGGGCTTTACGAGCCCTGCCACATCGTCCTCACCCGCAAGAAGAGGCGGCGCTACACCCCCGACTTCCTCTACCGGGGCGCCTACATCGAGGTCAAGGGGGACTACCGCCTCCAATCGGAAGATCGCGCCCGTTTGGCGTTCGAATTCGCCGCAGAAGCCAACACGGGAACCCCCTTCGTTTGGGCGCGTTGGGCCGGGGTGGGCAAGGGATATTTGTGCGAAATGTGGTACAAAGACGAAATTTCCGAACGATATTGCCGCACGAACGAAGAGTTCGTCACGTTCCTCGCCGGGCACGCCGAGCGCCAGGATAAACGGAAAATCTGATTATCTTCACAAGCCAAGGAGAATTGACCATGGGAAAGAAAGACTTTGTTTTCGTCATGCCGACCCGCTCTGCCGTCTGCCCGTTCTGCGGGCGGACGTTCGAGACGATGTTCCCGCGGCAGAAGTGCTGCGGGGCGAAAGCCTGCAAGGTGAAACAGCAGGCCCTCGCGCGGCTGAAGGCCCGGCGCGTCCGGGAGATGCTCAAAGAAAGGATGAGCCGCCATGACGAAGGAACAGTATGACGTCCTTCACGCCGCCCCGCTGGACGGCCTCGCGCAGATCTACGCAGGCGTCTGGCGCGACAACACCCCCGCGCTCGTGCGGGAGTTCATCCTGAACGACCGCTTCTTTCTCCTCACGCAGGTGCTGGACGTCGCCCCGGCGTGGCATCCGTGGGTGCTCGCCCGGTGCCGCGAGGTCGAAGCCGAACCCGACGAGCACCTCGACCTCTGGAGCCGCGGCCACTTCAAGTCCACCATCATAACCTACGCCGGGGTGGCGCAGTATATCCTCGCCAACCCCGAGAAGACCGTCTGCATCATGTCCTACAAGGCCGGCGCGGCCGAAGCCTTCGCCTCGCAGATCAAGACCGCCTTCGAGAAAAACGACATCCTCGCCAAGTGCTTCCCGGACGTTCTCTGGACCGACCGCCCCGACCGGCGCGGCGACCAGTGGACCGTCTCGGACTTCACCGTCCGGCGAAAGACGAACCGCAAGGAAGCCTCGGTCTCCACCTCGGGACTTGTCACGGGCATGCGCACGGGCGGCCACTACGACCTCCTCGTCTACGACGACACCGTCACCCCCGAGTCCGTCACGACCCCCGAGCAGATACGCAAGACCACCGACGCCTGGTCGATGTCCCTCAATCTCGGCACCCTCGACGGCACGCGCCACTGGTATATCGGCACGCGCTACGCCCTCTACGACACCTACTACGAGATGCTCAAGACGGGCACCATCAAGGAGAGGCGGCACGTCTGCATCGACAAGGACGGCAAGCCCGTCCTCCTCCCGCAAGCCGAATTCGACAAGAAGAAAGCCGAAATGACCTCCAAGGACTGGGCCTCGCAGATGATGCAGACCCCGGTCGGAGACGGAGAACTCCTCATGAAAGAAGAATGGATACACGCCTACCGGCGACTGCCGGAAATCCCGATAAACTACTACATCCTCGCCGACACCGCGCAGAAGCAGACGAACGCCTCCGACTACACCGTCATGTGGGTCGTGGGGCTCGGGGCGGACCGGCGATACTACTGGGCCGACCTCGTCCGCGACAAACTCACCCAGTCCCAGCGGTGCGCCAAACTCTTCGAACTCGTGGAGAAGTGGTGTCCCGTGACGGTGTTCTACGAGGAAAACGCCGCCCCGGACGACCCCGCCTACATCCGCGACGAGATGGCGCGGCGCGGGCATTTCGACCTGAAGCCCTTCCGCCAGAAGTCCAACTCCGGCCCGAAGGCCCAGCGCATCGAGACGCTCGAGCCCCTCTACCGCGCCGGGCTCATGTGGCTCCCCGAAGCCCTCCGCTACCGCCAGTACGACGGCTCGTGGCGCGACCTCGTGCAGGACTTCCTACGCGACGAATTCCTTTCCTATCCGCAGGTCGTGCACGACGACATGCTCGACGCGCAAGCCTCCATGGGCAACGCGGACGTGAAGCCGTTCATGGAATTCCCGACCTTCAAGACCGCCCCGCGCTTCGCCGCCCCCGAACAGGCGCGGCTGGACGCGCTCGCCATCCGCGGCGACGACGGCCTCTTTGCGAGGTGACGGAAGCAAAATGCAATCCTAGCGTTATAATAACATTCCGGAAAAAACGCCCCAGGGCGACCCGATTGCGGTCGCTCTTTTTTTTTGGAAAATACCCTCTTGACAAAACGGCGGATTTTTACTTAATTGGTATCCGTCTAGGCGGAGACCGTCTCCGCCCGGGGACAGTGAAGACAAGTGAATCGCGGGAAAGGCAATGCGCGGGGAAGCGCTAACCTCCCGCATACAGGAGAGGTGCACCATGGGTGGATTGGGTAGCAAGAAGGCGACGCCGGTCATTCAAGCGGCCGAAGTCATAACGCCCGCCGTAGCCAAAACGGCGGACGCGACAGAGGATACGGAACTCGCGCAGGACGAGGCGACGCGCAAGCGCCGCCGCGGCATCCGCTCGACCTACAACAACTCGCTCCTCAACTCCTCCTCCACCGGCTCCGCGCAAGGCGAACAAGGCTCCAAGACGCTGGGGTAATCCATGGACTGGGCGCTCATCCGCAAGCACTGCGAACGCAAGGCGAAGGAACTCTTCAACGACTTCGACACGAAGCGCAAGAGCATCCTCGCCGAGGTCGCGCGCGAATTCTACCCCGCCGGGGTGGCGGGACTCACGAAAAGCGTGGAGAACCTCGCCGACGAGAGCGCCTACGACGAAAAGAACCGCTTCCTCACCACGAAGCCCATGGACTGCCTCCGCAAGGGCGCGGCGGGCTTCCACGGCAACCTCACCTCCCCCGCCCGCCGCTGGTTCCATCTCCGCACCCGCGGCGGCGGCGCCTCCTCGATCGACCAGGATCGCGCCCTCGACAAACTCACCGAAGCCACGGAGTGGACCTTCTCCTTCGGCGGCGTCTACCCCCAACTCTACAAACTCTACGAGCACTGCCTCTGCTTCGGCTTCGGCTGCATGCTCGTCTCGCGCGACCGCGAACGCATCGTCCGGGCGCAGACGTTGCGCGTGGGCACCTACGCCCTCGACGTCGGCGAGGACGGCAAGGTCTGCCGCGTCGTGCGCCGCTTCTCCTGGACGGCCGACAAAATCATCTCCGAATACGGCGAGGAAGCGACCCCCGAGTGCGTCAAGAACGCCGCCCGGTGCGGCAAGGGCAACATGCGCTGGACGATATGCAACATCGTCGAGCCCAACCTCACCGGCCCGCTGAAAGCCTACGACCCCATCTCGAAGGAACTCGACCTCGACGACAGCCTCGTCTACCGCTCCATCTACTGGCTCGAAAGCCCCGGCTCTTCCGACCGCGCCGGCATCCTCGAGACGGCCGGCTTCACCGTGAAGCCCATCGTCGCCCCCCGCATGGACTACGAACTCGGCGACGTCTACGGGCGCGGCAGGGGGCTCGACGGGCTCGACCTCGCCCGCGGCATCCAGTCCTTCCAGTACGACATCCTGAAACTCTCCGGCCTGCGCGCCCAGCCCCCCGTCGTCGCCGCCTCCGAATTCAAGGATACGGGACTGCGCCTCGGCCGCGGGCAAGTCAACTACGCCCGCATGGGCGAACAGCGACAGGCCATGGTCGCCCCCATCTTCGCCTCCCCGCCCGATTCCTCCGAGACCCGCGCGGACAGGCAGGAGGCGGAAATGCAACTCGCCGACCTCTTCTTCAATACCGCCTTCGCCACCATCGACGCACTGAAAAACCAGACCGGCGTCAAGACGGCGACCGAAATCGACGCGCTCGTGCGGGAGAACATGGAGCGGCTCAACCCGGTCGTGACCAATTTCGACAACGAACTCCTCGACCCCCTCGTGAACACCATCGTCCACTACACCCTTTCGGACGAAGCGAACTTCAGGGAAGGCGGTCTCCTCGCCGATGTCGACCTCTCCGCCATCGGCGGCGAGACGGAAGTCGAGTACGTCTCCCAGATCCACCTCGCCGCCCGGCAGTCCCAGATGTCTTCCGTCTCCACCTTCCTCCAGTTCGCGGGCGGCCTCGCGCAGGCGAAGCCCGAAGCCCTCGACCTCGTCGATACGGACGGCACCATCCGGTGCTACGCCAAGATGCTGGGCGTCCCCACCGACTGCCTCGCCAAGGAGGACGACATCCTCGCCATCCGCGCCAAGCGACAGTCCCTCGAGAACGCCGCGCGTCAGCAGCAGGCGCTCGCTTCCCTCGGCGACGTCGCCAAACTCGGCGCCATCCCGACGGACGAAGGACACGCGGGCGGGCTCATCGCCAAAGGATTGGGGGCCGGACAATGACAAGGGACTTTTCGGACATCTACCCGTCCCCCGCGCCGCTGACGGAAAAGGAACTCGAACGCCGCGAGAAGTGGCGTCGCCTGACGGCGAACCTCGCCCGGAGCGGCGATTTCCGCGAGTGGCTCTACGAAGTCCTCTCCCAACTCTCCTTCTTCGCCCGCGAGGAAGGACCCCGCTCCGATTTCGGCTACGGCATACGCGCCGCTTCGGACCATGTGAAAACCGTGCTCCTGCAGACGGAGGAGGGCGCGAACCTCCTCGCGGACCTGGCGAAGCGCGAATATCTGGAATCGTTCCGCAACATACAAAAGGAGATGAAAGAGAATGACGACGCTGAATAAACGCGTGTTGATGGAAGAAGCCCCGTCCCTGGAAGGCGAAAGCGGCGGTGCTTCCGCCCCGACGCCCGCCCCCGAGGCGACCCCCGAACCCGCCCCCGTCAAGACAATCCTCGACGGCGCGGCCCCGGAGGACGGCGAAAAGCCCGACTCCCCCGCCCCGGAAGCCAAGGGCGGCGAACCCCCCGCGCCCGTCGCGCAGGAAGCCGACTATCTGAAAGCCCTCGCCGACGACCCCGAACTCGCCAAACTCAAGGACGTGCAGGTGGACGAGGCCTTCGCCAAGGCCTTCATCCCGACCTTCCAGAAGCACAACATCCCCAAGGAAGCCTACGCCGAACTCGCCCGCGACTACGCCGCCTTCCAGCACAAGCAGGCCGAGGAGGCGCAGGAAGCCGCAAAGGAGGAGAACGCCGCCCGCAACAAAAACCTGCAGGCGATGAACGAGAAGGCTTTCTCCGAATTCACGCGAAACGAACTGGGCCTCGTGTCGTCCTGGGGCAAGAAGAACCTATCCCCCGCCGCGTACGACGCGCTCTGCACGACCGAACTCGGCTCGGACATCACCGTGCTCAAGGCGCTCCTCTACTGCGCGCGCCACTCCTCGGAGGACGGCGCGAAAGGCGCGGGCGCGGGCGGCGGCGCGCGTCCCTACGACCCCAACGACATCTCGGGCCTCGCAGACCAGTGGAAGTAGACGATTTCGCCGCCTCGCGGGTTCTCGGGTGAGACGCAAGCGGACGGCAAAACACGAAACAAGGAAAAAGAAAAATGACAGTAAACGGAACTCGCGCACTGACGTACGCCGACCTCCTCAAGGGGCTCGACCCGAAGGGCAACTTCGCCCATCGCGTCGTCGACATGTGCGTCCGCGCAAACGAAATGCTCGACGACATCACCGTCATCGAGGCCAACAACGGCACGTCGCTCGAAACGACGATCCGCACGGGCATTCCCAAGCCGGTCTGGACGACCTACTACGGCGGCATCCCGTCCAACAAGGCGTCCAAGGCCCGCGCGAAGGCGACATGCGGCCGCATGGGTACGAAGATTCTCATCGACAAGGAGCTCTACGACACCGCCGCGGGCAAGTCCAAGGAGGCCGCCAACGCCCTCCTCGCCGACGAAATCATGTCCGCACAGAACGGCATGCGCCTCGAGATGGGCTCCACCCTCATCTACGGGCTCCTCGACGACAACCCGCTCGCCTTCAACGGCCTCTTCAAGCACTATACGGCCTATTCGACGGGCGAGGAAGGCGACGAAAATGCGGCGCACTACGTCCTCGACGCGTTCGGCAAGGGCGGCGGCGCGAACAAGGCCTCCGAGGACAAACTCGGCTCCATCGCACTCGTCGGCTGGTCGCCGAACACCATCACCTGCTTCCACCCGGAGGGCGCCGCGACGGGCGGCATCGAAGTCCGCGAGAAGTTCATGGACAACGTCCACGACCCGGACCGCGGCGGCGACGCCACCTACGCGGCCTACGTGCAGTACATCTACTGGACGCTCGGTCTTGCCGTGCGCGACCCGCGCTACGCCGGCCGCATCGCCAACATCCAGCGCGACGACATCCTCAACGGCACGGACAAGGGCGCGTCCTACATCGAACTCATCGACCGCCTCTCCATGCGCGTCTATGACGACCAGGGCGTCAAGCAGGCGTGGTACATGGACAAGGGCGTGTGGGAAAGCGTCTGCACGCTCTTCTCGCGCATGACCCGCGCCAACGCCATCTCCTTCCAGAACGTCGAGGGCCGCAAGGAGCGCAAACTTTTCGGCATCCCCGTGCGCCTGCAGGACGCGATGCGCGTCAACGAGGAGAAGGTCCCGGCCTTCGCCTGAACGGAAACATAGGGGGGTAGGCGCGAGCCGCCCCCGCAACCCAACACACCAGCACAAGGAAAAAGAAAATGATATTCGACAAACTTCTGATGTTCGCGAACGAAACGAAGGTCGCGAAGACGGCCAGTGGCTCCGTCAACTCCAAGGTCATCGACCTGCGCAACACGCGCTTCATCGACGGCGAGCTGAAAATCTACGGGCAGATCGTCGGCGCGCCGCCCACCGCGGGCGCGATCTCCACGAAGGTCCAGACCTCGGCGGACGGCTCGTCCTGGACGGACGTGTTCGCGTCCGCGCAGGTCGGCAACACGCTCGTCGCAGCCTTCCTCCCGGCGACGCACAAGCGGTTCGTCCGCCTCGTCTTCGCGGTCGGCGAAACCGCCCTCTCGGCGGACGCCAAGGTGACGGCGGGCCTCGTCGACGCCTTCGACTTCGAAGACGTCCCCGCCGTGACGGCCTATCCGCCGCTCGCCGACGATGCCGCCGCGGGCGACGCGGCCACGAAGTAAACCCTTCTCCGCCGCCCTCGTTCTCCTCTCAGCGTTAGTCTGCGGGGGCGGCGGTTTTTACGGAACACGAACATGAGAATCACGGCCATTTATCCGACACAGATGGGCGGGCATGTCTTCCACGCGGGCGACACGCTCGACTATTTCGGGGAAATCACCCCCCGCATCGCCGCCAACTTCCGCGCGGAGGACGGCTCGCCCCTCGCGAAAGCGAAGGGCTCCCCAGCCCCGGCGCGCCCGGCGAAAGCCCCCGACGCCGAAAAGGAACAAATCGAAAAGACGGCGAAAGCCTACGGGGTCGAAGGGCTCCGCGCCGCGCTCGACGAAGCCCACATCGCCTACTCCCCGAAAATGACGGCCCGGCAACTCGCCGAGCTCCTCCTCAAATCCCGCGGCGCGCTGAACTGACATTGGAGAAAGAAAAATGTCGAAAGAGGTATCGTTTGAGATAGACCCGTCCTCGGGGCAAGTGTTCCTGTCGGACGGCGCACTCTTCCTGGGCGAAGCCGCCCCGGTCAAATTCTCGGGCTACACGCCCTCGCAGGGCAACACGCTCGCCATCACACTCTTCTCTTCCGACAAGACGACCCCCCTGGCGGACAACTCCGCCGACCCGACCGTCCTAGACCTGCGGGGAGCCGCCCTCCGCAAACGCTGGACCGGCACGACCGCCCCCCTCGCCTTCTTCACCACGGTCTGCGAAAAGGACAAGGACGGCAACCTCCTCACGACCGTGCACGCCGAAGGCATGACAACCGTCGTGTGGGCTCCCTTCGTCTTCGACGGCGGCGGCGTCGCGGGCGGCACGGCGACCTTGCGCGGCCCCCAAGGACCGCAAGGCGAAAAAGGCGACCCCGGGCCCGTCGGCCCGCAAGGCCCCCAGGGCGAACGCGGCCCCCAAGGCGAACGCGGCCCCCAGGGTCCGCAGGGCGAACAGGGCGTCCAGGGCCCGCAGGGTCCCGACGGACCCGAAGGCCCAGAAGGCCGCACCGGCTGGGGCGACCCCACGACCCTCGCCCTCGAGTACGACCCCCAGCAGGCGTACCCCGCCGGCGCCTATGTCTTCACCTGCACGCGCGACGCGGACGGCTACCCCCGCAACCTCAAGTTCTGGCAGGCCCTCTACAACACCCCACTCGGCGCCCGCCCGGACGACGACACCACCTGGCGACCCGTCTACGACGAAAACGGCGAACCCATCAAGGACGCGAACGGCGAACAGGTCAAAACCTCGTGGATCCACGTCACGCTTAATACGCTCTTCGCACAGTTCCACGCCTTCTGCTACGCCTTCGAGGGCAAGGTCTACTCCATGTTCAAGGACTTCGACACCCAGTGCGTCAGCACGGCGACGTCCAACGCGCAGAATTACGTCGACCAGAAGACGGAGGCCTTGAAAGAAGAAGTCGCCGATACGTACGTCACGCCAACTCAGGTTCTTAGGTTTATCGACAACGCGACGAGCGGCACGACCGGCCAGCTGGGCGCGCTCGACGGACGCGTCTCCGAGGTGGCCGAGACCGCAGGCAAGGCGCTCGCCGCCGCCGCCGACCGCGTGAAATACAAAGAACTCGCCTCCGTGTGGACGGGCGGGACGGAGTACGGCGCGAACGACGTCGTTTTCCTCCGCGAGGGAAGCGGCACGGACGACGCCGTGTGGTTCTACCGTTGCCTGGCCCAGCACACGTCGGCTGCCGAAAACAAGCCGAATGTCACGGCGGGCAAAGAGTTTTGGACGAAGACGGATCTCTCCGACATCGCCAAGAACGCCTTCTCCGGCGGCTCGAACCCGGCCGGCATCTTCCCCGAGTACATGAAGTCCATGCCGCGCGGCGTCACGGTGCAGAGGGCGTACAACTTCCAGCCCATCTCCCTCTACAAGTCCGGCGACATGATCGTGAAGGACGGCAAGATCTACCGCGCCACGGGGGAATGGGATCTCCTCAACCCGCTCATCGACATCGCCACGACAGGGAAGTACTGGAAACGAGTCTCGAACGCGACGGGCGGCAAAGGCACGTGGAAGAACAGCGTGCTGTCCGAAGACGCGACACTGGACGATCTGAAAGACCTCGAGACGCTCAACAGCGTCATCAAGCGGTATGCCGTCGGCGACAAGGTCTCGTTCAGATCCGGCGCGATAGGCGACATATACGCCGAATGCGTCACGGCTACGCCGGAGGACGTCACGCCCGCGAACCCGGAATTCTGGGAAGAAGTGAAGCTCGACGGCTCGGCGTGCGAAAACGCGGACGCGTCGACTCCGCTCGAGCTTGGGCTGGGCGCGAAGGCCGGCCTCGCCGTCCTGCCGGACTCGTCAAACGACCTCAAGAGCAACATCAAGAAGTACCGCGCCCGTCAGCTCTCCATGGCCATAGGCCCCTATGCGTCCGCCGGGCGCACGCGGGCGGCCATGGACGGATCGTTTGAAGGCGGCGCCTACACGCAGGCCCCTCAGGTGGCGATAGGTCCGTACGCCTCGGTATCCGAATACAATGGCGTCGCCGTCGGCGGCTCGGCCTACGTTTCACAGCCCAAGGGCGTCGCCGTCGGCGACAGCGCGAGCGTGTCTCACTCGAGCGCGATCGCCATCGGCTACGGCGCGACGTCGCACGGGGTCCGAACGGTCACGTTCGGATCCAAGTATGCCTCGTTCCGCCTGTTCTACGCCGGAGACGTCTCGTTCGACAGCATGCTGCGCACACAGTTCCGCGAAAAGACCGACCGCACATACGAGGCGAATACGCTCCATGCGAAAATCGGTGGCGAGGTCGTCGAACTGAAGCCGGTCGGGGAAGTAACGATCGACGGCGTCGCGTACGCCAGGGGATTCCGGGCGGACAAGACGGTCGTCTGCACGGAGTTCGACTACTCGACGAGCGACTGCAAATTCTGCAAAAAGGTCGAATATTCGGACTTCACGATCGCCTCGGGCATGGATCTCAGAAGACCCGACGTCTCCGACAGCCAGGTCGTCGCCGTTTCTCTCACGCGCACGGCTACGAAAGACGCGAGCGCGTATGCCTCGTGGAACTCGGCGGCATTCTCCGATGAATGGGACGAAAGCTCGACGCAATTCCCCCTGAAAACGACGTGGGGAGCCGTCAAATCCGGAACCTACACGGTGAAAAGCAAGTACATGCTGAGCGGGACAGCCCCCTTCGGCGACAGTACGACCATGTTTGTTGACGCGATCCGCACGGCCGTGGACAAGACGCCCATATCCATCGAGATGCAGGTGGCGTCCGTGAGCGGCGAACTTGCGCTGAAGGGCGAGGTCGCCGCGGACGCGTACACCAAGGCCGAAGTCGACGCCAAAGTGGCCGCGCTCGAGACGGCCGAAAAGAAGAACGCCGATGCGATCGCGGCCCTTTCCGCCATCGTCGGGGAAGCGAACGACCTCCTCGAGGAGGTGAAGTAATGTCTACCCTCGTCGAAAACGTAAACGCCATCGTCACGGCGAACAAGAACATCAAGGCGGCCCTCGCGGCCCAGCGCGTGGACGTCTCGGACTATACGCGCCTTTCGCAGGCCCCGGCGAAAATCGCCGCCATCAAGGGGCTCGAGGCGGCCGCTCCCAACACGCTGAGCGCGGGCTACGAATACATCGAAGTTTGACATTGAAAGGACAAAATCATGGCAACCAAAATCTATTTGCCCACGAAGGCAGACCAGGAAGAGACGAACGCGAAGATTGACGCGCTCGCCCAAAAAGTCGCGGAACTCCAGTCCGCGCAGGCGACCCCGACGGCAACCGTGGTCGTGCGTTTCAACTGGGAGGGGCAGACGTTCGAAGTTCCGAGCGACGCGGCGACGAAGACCGCGCTTTTGACGGGCGCGAAGGTGATTGTCCGCATCCCGGGCGGCGAGGACTACACCCAGCCGCTCACCGCGCTCACGGGTTTTGCGGCGGCGTTTACGGTGCGGCTCACGGGCGCGGCCCTGACGGAGCCGGCGACCGTCTTTGTCCGCCTCGGCTCGACGGCTTATGCGACGACCGGCACGCGCGTCGACCTCACAATTGGAGGCTCGGCGACCGTCTACGTAAACTCGAAGCAGGCGAGCGGCGAGACCGTGGAAGTCTTCCGCGCCCAGCCGTATTCGGACAACCCCTCCGCCTCGTCCGACGCCCGCATCAAGGCGGGCAACTCGTACCTCGGCGTCAAGATCACGACGGGGGGCACGGCGAAGACGCTGTTCGGCCACTGGGACGCCGGGCAGAAAACGTGGATTGACGAATCACTTACCGAGGTCGCGCTCTGGGATTTCGCGGACGGCGAGACCCCGACGAAGCGCGTCATCTCGGACATCGTGACGGACGGCTGGGTGCCGATCGAAGAGCGGCTGGACTGCTTGAAGAACATGAAGTGCGGGACGCTCTCTTATACGGACGGCAAGGTGACGGTCGGCGAGAACAAAATCATGCGCTACGACCCGGTGTGGATGAAGACCACGAAGGAAGAGGTCAACATGCCCATCGAGCAGTCGGACGGCACGCTCAAGGAGAACAAGGTCGTCTGCATCGTCAAATGGTACGCGAATTCGCAGGTGGACGAGAACTACCACCTCCTGCCGCTCTTCGAGCAGTACGTGCGGCAGTCTGACGGCACGTTTGCGGCGACCGCGTGTGCGCATGGCTACATCGCCCGGTATCCGATTGGCAACCTCGCGCAGGTGACGATTGACGGCGCGAAGGTCAATGCCCCGCAGTGGAAGGCGGGCAATGGAAAACAGTTCGTTCCGGGCACCCGCAACGACTGCCTGACGATTGCCCGCCGCCTGAACAAGCTGACGGCGACGCTGTCGTTCGAGGGCGAAGAGGCGGTGACAATCGCGCCGGACGAGACGAACCGCACGTGGGGCATCGCGGGCACGGCGGAAATCGGCTTTCTGCAGAACATGGCCTACCTGTACTTTGGCGTCAACGTGCAGGGCGCGGCGAACAACAACGATTTCAGCAAGAACATCTTCCCCGGCATCTGCACGACCAATGTGCAGTGCACGACGAACGGCGCGACGGACTTCGTCCTCGCCGCGGGCAAATTCACGGGCGCGGCAAACACGGCCGCGACCACGAACAGCATCTCGTTCCTGGGTGTCGAGGACGGTTTGTGGTCGTCGACCGGCTGGTACATCGAGGACGTGACCTCGTTCGCCCGGCGTAAAGCCGTCTCGGACGCGGACGGCAAGGTGACGCTGACCTACGAGGGCGGATTCCTCTACGCGACCGATATGGCGGACGTCGAGCCGGGCGCGTCGCGCATCGAGAACGAAACCTACGCGCTCGCGGACGAGGCGAAATCGTACGAGGCGAAACTGAAAGCGAAGGGCTATCGGGAAGCGTCGTTCCCGGCGTTCACGTCCGAAGGCCCCTTCTATCGCGTCAACAGTGCGGCGGGCGGCGCGTATCTGCCGTGCAAGAACTCTGCGGCCGAAGACCTTTGCGTGGGCACATGCGACTATACGTGGGGCGCGGGCTCGAGCGGCTCGTACCCGTGCACAGACTTTGCGTTTGCGACCACGAAGGCCTATGCGGTTGGCGACTACGTCGTGCAGGGCGGCTCGCTCTACAAGTGCACGGCGGCGCATGCGGCGGGCGCGTGGAACGCGGAACATTTCACTGTGCAGAAGTCCGCGACCGTGACGCGCCGGTCGTACTATCTCGCCGCCCTCGGCTACTACCGCAGCAACGGTTCGGGGCTGGGCTTGTTCTGTGTCAACGCCCGGGACGGCCTCACGGTCGCGAACGGCAACATCTGGCGTGCCCGCCCCTTCCTGCACAAGGTTTCGTAGCCCCGAGCGATGAGCGAGGGGCGTAGCGTCCAAAAGCATTTTCACAATAACAAAGAAAGGGATAAAGCCGACATATGGTAGCAGACGGAGTGGCTCGCCGCCCTCGGCAACAACCGCAACAACGGTTCGAGGCTGGGCTTGTTCTGTGTCAACGCCCAGAACGGCCTCACGAACGCGAACGGCAACAACTGGCGTGCCCGCCCCTTCCTGATTTTCTGGCAGGGAATAATCCCTTCCGCTCTGCGCCTGAACTGTACACCACACAAAGCGGACGGCGGGAACTTCGGTTCCCCGCGGTGAAAGAAGTGCATGAAACGGTCGTTAGTAGGACGGCGCAAGCCGCCTCGAACAGGGCTGGCACAAGCAGGAGAGTGGCATGAAGCGCGTCGGCTACCTGTACGAGAAGATCGTGGACTACGACAACATCGTCGCGGCGATGGCGGACTACGACGCCCGCCGTCCCGTCCGTCTCCGCCGCGGAATCGACTATCGTCTCGCGTGGGAAATCAAGGAGCGCATGGAAACGGACTTTGCGGGCGTCATCGGCACGCCGCGCACGAAGACGATACGCGAGTACGGCAAGGAGCGCATTTTGCACATACCCTCCTACGCGTCCGCCATCGCGCAAATCGCCCTCTGGCGCGTGTGCGAGCCGTATGTCGAGAAGCGTCTCCACACGCAAACCTTCTCCTCGCGCAAGGGCTACGGCGGACATCTCGCCGCACGCAAGTGCGCCCGCTTTGTCCATCTCAACGCGCAAAAGGACGCCAAGTACTTCCTGTACTTCGACATCCGCAAGTTCTATCACCACATCGACCACCGCGTCGTCATGGCGCGGCTCGAGACGGTGTTCAAGGACAGGCGCGTTCTCGACATGTTCCGCGCGGTCGTCGCCTCCGTTCCCGATGGGCTCGCCATCGGCTATCCGTTCAGCCATGCGCTTGCGAACCTCTATCTCGTGCCGCTCTACTATCTCCTGCGCTCCATCAAGGCGGTCTCCAAAATCTACGTCTACATGGACAACTGGACGGTCTTCTCGCGCTACAAGAAACCGCTCCACAAGGCTATCGACGCCGCCCGCGCGTGGCTTCGCGGGGTCGGTTGCGCCCTCAAGCGCGACTGGCAAATCGCGCCCGTCGCCGCCCGCCCCGTCCGCATCTGCGGCTTTGCCGTCTCTCTTCGGCCGACGCGTCTCTATCGCGGCAACTGGCATCGGACGATGCGCGACTTCGCGCGGGCCTGCCGGGGGTGCGCAGACGCGCTCGCCGCAATGGCTTCCCGGCGTGGTTGGCTCCGCGCCATCAACCGCGAATATTCGCATGTATTCCAAAATCAGAAAGGACAATACCTATGGCAATAAGAACCGTGGCCGGAATCAACGGCAACCTCATCGAGGTGGACGATACGCAGGCGCGTACGTTCTCCAAATTCAAGCTCTTCCAGCAGGCGAGAAGCCTCGGCTACTGGAAGCAAATCAAGGCGTGGCTCGAGGCGAACGACCTCTGGGACGCGTTCCTCATCGCGCAGGTGGTGACGGAGGACAACGCGCAATTCAAGCAGGGGCTTGACGCCATCGCCTCGGAACTCGGGCTTACCGACGAGAAGGTGGAGGAGATACTCTCCCTCTGCGTCGCGGACGACGCGCTCGGAGGTCTGTGATGACCGTCGAGATGCAACACGCGCTTGACCGCGAGATGGAAGACGCCCTCCGGATAGAAGACCGCACGCTTCGCCTCGACGCGACGCTCACCGTGCTCGTGCACCAATGCCGTGCGCTGGTCGAGTGTCAGCAGAAGACGGCCGAGCGCGTGAAGCATCTCATCGAGGAATCGGAAGCCAAGTTCCAGCGCATAACCGGAGCAAAGCGTCTCTGGCAGATTTTGAAGTACATCGCCGCGGCAGGCGGCGGCGCGACAATCGTCAAGACGCTCTTTGCGTCCTAGCAAACCAAAAGAAAAGGAAAACGAAAAATGAAAATCAGCTACATCAAAATCGCAATCAAGTTCCTCTTCGGCGGCAAGGAGGGCGTCCTCGACTATGTCCTCGACCTCGCCAACGACGCCGTCGCCGCCCTTTCCGACGCGAACAAGGAGAAGGCGAAAGCCGTCGTGGCATTCCTCGACAAACTCATCCCGCTCATGGACAAGCTCCTGTCCTGGTGCCCCCAAAAGTGGCGTCGGCAGTTCCTTGCCGTCACGATGTGCCTCGCCGCGGTCGCGAACGCCGCCGAAGACTTGCAGGTGACGAAGGAGGAACTCGCCGAAATCGCCGACAAGTTCCGCCTCGCCTACGCCGAGTGGCGCGTCGACGACAACGCCGCGAACCTCCTCGGCAAGCTCGCCAAAGAGACGGAGAGCGCCCAATGACCCGCGCCGCCTTCGGCTTCCTCGCGCTCATCGGGCTCCTCGCGTTCCTCGCGCTCGGCTCCCTCCTCTTCGGCGGATGCTCCAGCGTCCCGACCGGCGTGCGCGTCGTGTCTTCATCGGCGACCGCGACGAGCCTCGGCAACATCAACTGGGACACTTACACGATTCCCGTCTTCTCCGTCTACACCGGCCCGAAAACCACAATCTGGATCAACCGCGACTACCTCGCGCTCTCCAGGGTTTCGGCGGGCGGATGCGTCACGAACGACACCTCAGCCCTCGGCGTCTACCGCACGCGCGAGCAGAAGGCGACTAGCGTAACGCTCGACTTCTCCACGCAGGGTTCTGCCGGCGCCGCGCCGTCCGCGTCAGACAAGAGAGAGTAGCGCAAAGAAAGGAGACGGCCATGCAGTTCGAGGACATAACCGAGTATCCGAAAGACCTCATACCCGAGCTCGTCGAGAATCCGACGGTCGTGAAGCCCCAGCAAGGGCTCGACGGCTCCGCGTCCGCCTTCCATATCCCGCCACCGCAATGCGTCCTCGGCTCGACCTACGGCAACGCCCGCCGCGCCTATCCGTCCATGATGGTCGCCAAGGAGTACCTCGAAAGGCACCTCCTCGCGGACGATACGCCAGGCTACGTCGCCATCCTCTCGGACAATACAGCCCCCGGGATCGGCATAGTGCGCGACATCGACACGCACATAAAAAAGGAGCCGGGCGAGGAGACGGGGACGCCGGACTACGACAATCCCTATTGGTGGAAGGCGTACGCCGTCGGCGAATACATGCGCTCCCCGCTCGTGTTCTGGTTTCCCCGCACCCCCCTCCTGGGCGGGGATTTGGTCGACACGGAAGCTCGCGACGGCACGCTCTCGACGCCGCAGGGATGGGCCGTCGACCTCGCGCGGCACCAATGGGAAGACGGCGACGACCACTATATGCAAGGCGCGTGCGCCGAGATGATGACGGCGGACATAAGCCTGTTCCGGGCTTTCAGCTCCTATTCCGGGCAGCAGGACTACCCCGTCAAAGTCTGGTCGCCCGTGCTCCGGCCGGACGAATACCCCGGCAGCGTGCTGGACGACCGCCCGGACACCTACTCCGGCGAGAAGAAAGGCATGACGAGCGTCAGCATCTTCGATGAGGAGACGCTGTACAAGAAAGGCAAGTACAAGTGGCGCGACGACGTCTACGAGCCTTTCGTCGACAAGTTCGGCGGCTCCCCCTATCGGCACGAGGCCGGGCAATGGTCGCAAGTCCGCCCATTCGACACGTGGGGCGTCGGCGTGAAGCTCGGCATCCTCAATATCGGCGAAGGTCGTGCCGTCCAGCTTTGGGCGAACCCGGACTGCGACTACACGATCGAGTACGGCGGCAAGTGGACACCACTCCAGGATTGACAGTCGGGCGTGATTTTGCTACATTCTGGCAAAGAAGATTTGGAGGCGAAATGACCTATACGGCGGCAATAAGAGATATCGTGCAGGAAGCCTACGGGCTTCTCCGGCAGGACTACTCCGCACCCGACGGTGCGCAGATAGGCTCTTCCCTCGACGCCGTGACGGACAACGCGTCGGGCGGCACGCCCACGGTCGACTGGCTCAATACGCGCACCGCCCTCGTCTCCTCCGCGAACGAGGTCTACGACGCCTTCGACTGGGGCGAGGGCGTGACGGCCGACAATCCCGGCGCGTGGCCCTGCAAGATGCGCAACGCGCTCGTCTACGCCCTCGCACGCGCCCTCGCCGTCCCCGTCGGCGGACGCGTCGAAGACCTCAAGAACTGGGACTCCCTCTACCGCGACAAACTTCTGCAAGCCGAAATCCGCGTCCTCAACGACAAACTCGCCGCCAACACGGATCCCATCCTCGCGCAACTCCTCATGAATTTCAAGGGCGACGACGCGAGTCTCGTGCGCTCCTACGCCGTCTACACGCAGAGAATCGCGAACGCGACCACCATCTGCGAAAAGGAGGTCAAGTCCCAGTACGAGGATTGGCAGAGCGATAACGCGAAACTCTACGCCTCAAACCCGGCGAAACTCTGGGAAGCCCCCTGCGAAGCCCTCATACGCGCAAAAATCGCCCCCGCCATGGGCTTTGACGCAAACCTCGTGCAAATCTACGAGCAGGAGTACGCCACCAAACTCGCGCAGGCGAAAACGGACGCCCTCAACGACAAACTCAAGACCATCTCCGACCCCATCCTCTCCCAGCTTCTCGCCACCTTCCGCAACGACTCCCCCGCCCTCGCGCGCGCCTACGAAGCGTACACGAGACGCGTGGACGCCGTACTCCCCGCCGCGGAGTGGGAAGTCAAAAGCCAGTTGAAAGCGTGGGCGAACGACAATACCAGGCCCTCGTTCAAGTCCGCCCGCAAGCAGTGGGAAGCCCCCTACGAAGCCCTCGCCCGCGCGAAACTCGCCGCCGTCATGGGCTTCGACGCCAATATCGTCAATCTATACCAGCAGGAATACGCCACCAAACTCGCCGTCGCCAAGGCGAACGAACTCAACGCCGAACTCGCCGCCGTCAAGGACGAGGAGACGAAGGAGGTCGTCTCCTCGGTCGTGGCGGACTTCAAGCCCGCGACCGACCTCCCCTACTCCTGCGACAGCATCGTCGCCCGCATCGAATCCTGCAAGGCGACCGCCCGCGAGGACGTCCTCCTTGCCCACGAGTGGACGTTTGCCACGCGCACCGAACCCATGCCGGGCACGCGCCGCGAGGAGGACGCCACCCACCTCCACCTCCCCTACGTCTGCCCGCTCCCGTCCCGCGCCATCCGCCTCCTCGCCGTCCTCGACAGGGCCGGCAAACTCCTCGAGTGGCGCATCGAAAACCGCTTCATCTTCGCCTCCGGCGAAACCGCCGCCCTCCGCTACGTCGTGGATGTCGAGGACGTGTCGAAGTGGCACGTGCAGGCGCGAAGCCTCTACATGCTCCGCCTCAAGGCCCTCGCCGCCCGCGCCCTCGGGAGCGCACAGGCCGCCCTCTCCTCCGAGCAGCTCTACCAGACCGCGCTCGCCAACGCCAAGCTCCGCGACACCTCCGAGACGAATGCACCCTCCGACGCGTGGGACGATTGCCCCGCGTGCAACCCCGACCCCTACGGCGGCGCATACAGGAGACCCCTCTGATGGCTCTTTGGACGAACATACAGAACTCCTGGGTCGGCGGCCGTCTCGACGCCGAGCTCATGGGTCGACAAGACCTCGAACGCTACCGCCAGGGCGCGTCCGAACTCAAGAACTTCGTCGTCCGCCGCCAAGGCTACATCTCCAAACGCACCGGCACGGACTTCGTCTGTTCGCTGGACGAAAACGACAAACTCTACTCCTTCCCGGGCGGCAAAGCCCTCATCGTGAACAGCCGCCTCGGCGCCAACACGACCTATCGCTTCGTCGGCTCGGACTCTTCGCTCACGCTCGGCTACGCCCCGGTATCCGTCATTGAAATAGGCGATTCCCTCCTCGGCTGGTTCAGACAAACGAACGCCGCCACGGGGCAAGAGATGAAAAGCGTCGTCGGACGAATCTACGGCGTATCCACGCCCACATGGGAGGAATTACCCCTCGTGGGATGGAACCAATCGACCCCACGCCCGGTCATGGGCTCTACGACGCTCGCGGGCAAGTGGACGGAAGACAGCGAGAAACCCGCGAAGAAGACCGTCTCGTACAAAGCCGCGCTCTTCCGGGACGGCGTCGAAGGCTACCCCGCCGAAACGGCGGCGAAGGCGACCTACAAGCTGCCGTGGGGGAATACCTGCACCATTACGGTGGAGATCGGAACGACGCTCGACGATGGCACCAAGATAAAATCCACCGACAAAATCGTCCTGTACAAGAAATCCGCAGGCACATACGGCTACATCGCCACGATCGACTGCGGCGAGGAAGCCCCGAACGGGGAAAAGAACGCGTACGAATTCGTCGACGACTACGTCCAGCCGGACGCGACGCGCGAGCCTGTCGAGGACACGAACGACAGGTTCGTAAACGAAAACAACTTCTCACGGTATGCGAGCGCGCCTCGCCTCGTTTCCATGTTCCAGCAGCGTCTCGTCTTCGCGAATACGCCGGACCAGATAAACGGCGTGTGGCTTTCCCGCACGGGCGACTTCTACGACTTCTCGACGCACACGACGGTGCAGGACGATGACGCCATCGGCTTTGAAATCGCAGACATCAAGCGTGCGGAAATCCACCACCTCGTCCAGATGCGCGATACGCTACTCGTCTTCTGCGATAACGCCGTCTGGTCGATCGCCCCCATGTCCGGGAACGCGCTCACGCACAAGACCGTCTCCGTCCGCAAAGTCTCCGACATGACGTCCGCGGCGGACGTCCCGCCTGTCCTGATAGGAGACGAGGTCATCGTTGTCAACAAGGCCAAAACGGGGCTTGTCGCGCTCCAATACTCGTTTTCGAGCGACAACTACGCCTCGACCGACATCTCCGTCCTCTCGCAATGGGTGTTCAAGGACAACGAAATCACCTCCATGGCGTACAAGCAGTTCCCCGACTCCACGATCGAGTGCACGCTCAAGGACGGCTCCGTCGCCGCCTGCGTCTACATGAAGGAGCAGAACATCTGCGCCTGGTCGCGTTTCGTATTCTCCGACGGCTGGAGGGCCGCGGGCGTGGTCACGACGGACGAAATCCGCAACGGCACGACCGCGACCTTCTATATCATGGAGAAAAACGACGTGCGCGAACTCTGGCGCGCCCGAGACGACCTGCCCGTCAGAAAGTCCGACGAGGTGGACGGACGCATGCAACTGCGCCTCGACCGCGTGACGAAATTCGACGGCAACTACGGACTTACGGGCAAGACCGTCGTCAAGTACTCCGACAGCGACATGTACGAGGGGTGGCAGTACGAAGCGAAGATGACGACAGTCCGTCCCGAGCCCTCGGGCGGCGCGGAATCCATACAGACCGAAATCAAGAACGCCCGCGGCGTCGACGTGCGCATTCTCGACTCCGGCGACTTCACCGTCTACGCCGAAGGCGTCGACCCCGCCCGCGCCACCGCCTCCAACACAGGGGCGGATGTCGTACACGGCAAATACGCGACGCGCGACTGCATGCTCAAACTCGCCGGCAACAACACCCGCGACGGCAGAATCACGCTCGTCTCGCAGAACTTCGCCCCCCTCAACATCCTCCGCATGGCGACGACCTACCAGGTCGAAATCGCCGACACCCCCCCCACGGCGAAAGGAAACGGATGACGGAAGCCCCCGAGAAGGAAATCGCCCTCGCCGAGGGCGTGCGCCTCGTCCCCGCGACGGACGAACTCCTCGCCGAGATCGAAGCCGACCTCCGCCCGGGCGACAAGGCGGAACACGACTTCGGCGGCGGCAACCTGCGGCGACCCGACCGCCACTCCCCCGTGTGGGCCATCCTGGACGGGGAAGATTTGCTGGGCGCGGGCGGCTGGCTGATTCCGGCAGACGGCACGTGGCTCGCCCCCGTCCGCGTCGCCTGGTTTCTCTCCACCCGCAAGGTCGACGCCCGCAAGAAGAAGTTCGTCCGCCTCTCCCCGCGCGTCCTCGCCGCCATGGCGAAGACCCTCCCGCCCTGGGTGGACAGGGTCGTTGTCTGCCCCATGAACCTCTACCCGATGTCCATCAAGTGGCTCAAACGCGTCATGAAAATGCGCGTCCTCTGCGAGAAGGAGGTGGACGGCGCGATGTTTACGATCTTGATGGCAGACAGAAAGGAACTCGAAAATGTGTGACATGATTTCGGCGACGATGGGAGTCTTGACCGTCGTGAGCGCGGTCGCGGGCGGCGTCTCCGCCTACCAGGGCGCGCAGGCGCAGAAAGCCTCCGCGCGCGCCCAGCAGGCGCAGGCGGAAGCCTCCGCACGCGAAGCCGAACGGCAGGCACAGATCGAATCCCAGCGCGCCGCCATCACGCAGGAGCAGGGGGAGCGCGACGCCGCCAACCGCATGCGACTCCTCTCGCAGGACATCGGCTCCAACTACACCAACTTCGCCGGGAACGGACTCCTTGTGGACGGGAACTCCAACGGCACCGTGGCGGACGTTCTCCGCACGACCACGAAGGAAGGCCTCGCCGACGTCGCCACCATCAACGAGAATACGAAGAACAAACTCTGGGAACACCAGAACAACATAGCCTCGCTGCAGGCTTCCGCCGGAACCTACCGCATGCAGGGACAGAACGCCTACTCGGTCGGCATGGCGCAGGCCAACGCGAGCAAGGTCAGCGCGATCGGCTCGACCATCGGCGGCGTCGGCTCGGCGATCGGCGGCGCGGCCGGAATCCACAACGCCATCGGCGGAAAGACCATCCTCGGCTACAACGTGCCGAAATAAGGAGGAAGCGCAATGGGCGTAATCGACATCCGCATGCGCAGCGAGCGCCTGGACCAAATCGGCGCGATCCGCTCCCCCATGCTCGACACGGGCGCGGCGCAGGCCGCGCAGGGCTACGCCGCCGCCGCGCGGGAAACCGCACGCGGCATCCGCGGCATCGGCGAAGGCCTCATGGACGTCGCCAAAGCGGGCGCCTGGTGGGTGAACCACGAGCACCAAATCCGCTACGACCGCGCGCTTTCCGAACTCCGCACCGAATTCAACGACTGGATGAACGGCGACGGCGAGACCCCCGGCAAGATGCAACTCATGGGTTCGGACCCCAAGAAGTGGGCCGAGGAGTGCAACGACAAGTACCGGGAACTCCTCGACAAGAAACTCAAGGACAACGAAATCACGAGCCACGAGTGGCAGTCTGAGGTCAAGAATGCCGCCGAACCCTTCCGGGAACAGTGGGCGAACCGCATTTCCCAGGCCGCCTTCTCCACACAGAAGAAGAACGCCATCACCGCCGCGGACACCAACCTCGAGAGCCTGTACGCAACCCTTAAGGACGGCGACGGCTCGCCCGCGCTCTACAGCCAGTGGGGAGCCGCGGTCGTGAAAAGCCTCGACGCCCGCCAAATCGCGGACCCAGACGCCCGCGCCGCCATACTCCGGGCGAACGCCCGCAAGATGTGCGACATCGGCGTGAACAACTTCGTCACCGACGCCGAGACGCAGGCGGACGCCGACCCCGACAACGCCGAAAAACTCTGGAAGTCGCGCATCGAAGACCTCAAAAACGCGGACGCCGACGCCTTCTTCCCCCCGAACGCCCGCGTCCCAACCCCGGACGGCAAGTCCGCCTACAACTTCTGCAAGGACTGGGCGGAAGAAGGCGACATGGAAACCTACCGCAAGGGTGCGATCAAGCAGCTCGAAAACGCCCGCGACACGTGGACGCGCAAACGCCTCTACCAGAAGTCCCTGCAGGAGAGGGGAGCGAAGGACGCCTTCCAGAAGGAGGAGGGGGAAATATTCAAAGCCCCCGTCCCCCAGGACGAGAACGACCAGCCCGCCTACTTCGGGAACATGGCAAACGGCTACTACGCCCTCGCCGACAAGGCGGAAGCGCAGGGGCTCTCCGGACTCGCCCTCTCCTACCGCAAGACGGCGCAGGCCCTCGCCTTCAAGGAGGACAATACGCGCGACGCGCTCGCCGCGGCGAAGACGAAGGCGGAAGCCGAACGCTTGAAAGTCCTCCGGGAACAGAACTACAACACAGCCCTCGCCCAATTCGAAGCGGGCGCCTGTTACGACGAGGCGAGCGGCAGGTGGGTGGACATCAACCCGGAAGAACGCTTCGCCCGCGCGAAGCAGATGCTCCAGAGCGGGCTCGTCACCCGTGCGCAGTTCGCCGGACTCTGCAAGGTCGCCAAGCCCGCGCTGGACGAGGAAGGTCAGTCCTTCCGAACCTACGTGCTCGACATCGCGGGCAAACTCGTCCCCTCCGCCGTCCACTACAACCCCGGCACCACCCGCTTCGAACTGCGCCCGACAGCCAAGGTGGACGCCTCCACCCCGCTCCCCGGCGGCGGCGACATGCCCCGCAAGTGGACGGTCAAAAGCGGTCGGCAGGCCGCCACCTACGCAAACCTCATACGCGCCATGAATGTCGCGCTCGAATGGAAGCGCGTCAACAAGAAGAATGTCGAGGAGACGAAAGCGTACTTCGACGGCATCGTCTCGGGCACGGTGCGCAAGGAACAGCAAGCCACGATCGACGAGAACCTGGACTTTGAAAGCGAGATTGTCAAGGACATGGAGAACATCACGCGCAACACGGGATACATGACGCGCTAAGGAGATGGCAAACATGGAAGAATTCGAAGAGAACGGCAACGAAACCACGGCCAAGGCGTCCAACGGACTCTCCTATCAGGGCTTGTCGCGCCTCGCGTCCGGAGCCCCCGCCCCCGAGACCCCCGCCGCGGGAGACACCCCCGCGACCCCCAAGCGCGACGCCTATCTGGACTTCCTCGACAACCTGCAGGCGAAACAGAAGTACGCCCGCGGCGTGGAACTCGACCGCGACCTCTACGAATTCTACAACTCCGGGGACGCCAAGGACGAAGAAAAGGCGTTCGCCTTCTACGACAAGTGGACGCAAGACCGCTTTGGCGTGGGCACGACGCGCGGCGACATCTGGACGCGCGACCGCAAGGGCTTCGACAACGCGCAGCAGTACGGAAACGCCCTCTTCGGGCTCTCCCAGCGCGGCTACGCCGCCATCGCCTCGCCCGAATACAAGGCGTGGGAGAAGGCCTGCGCCGCGGGCGACCGCACCGAAATGATGCGACTGGCGGGGATAGACCCCACCGTGACGGAGCGCGAGGGGGAAGCCCCCGCCTACACGGTAGGCGCGGCGGGCGCGATCGTCGACAACCGCCCCCTCGTCTCCCGGCAGAAGACGGACGAGGAGATAGACGAGGAACTGGACGCCCACAACGCGAAGATGAAAAGCGAGAACTGGCTGGGCGCATTCCGCGCCATGGACGCGGCGTACCATTTCACGGACGAGGAGAAGGAACTCGTCCGGGCCTCGCTCCGCTCGGGCGACGGTCTCCCGAAGGAATACGAGGATACCTACGCCGGCATCATCCGCGGCGACGTCTCGCGCGCCGCCGTCCTCAACTATCTCATCGACAACGGCCGTCATGTGGAAAGCCGGTGGTTGCGCGACAATGTCGTCCTCCCCTTCACATCGGTGGTGAAATCCTTCTGGCAGGGCGCGAAAGACACCTTCGAGGAAGCCTCCCTCTCCCGCGCCTACACTCGGGCGAACTACGAGACGGTGCGTTCTTCCTCAGATTCGGCGAAATTCTACTGGAACGACGAGGAGAGAGCCGAGTACAAGCGGCTCCTCGATTCCGGCGAACTCGCCCGCGAAGCCGAAGCGAGGCACTACGCAAACGCCGATCTCGCCGAAATCGCCAAGGAGCGCGTGGATGCCCAATGCGCCCGCCGTCTCGCCGACGAAGCCAAGCCGCGCGAACAGTACCTGCGCGAACGCCGCGAACGCCTATATCTCGAAGACGCCCTCTCCCCCAAGGCGGCGGGCGACTATGGCTGGTTCTCCCGCTCCGTCTCGGGCGCGATTTCCACCCTCCCCTACATGGTTATGTCCGCCACCCCGGCGGGCTTCGCGTGGAATGTCGCCGCGCAATTCCAGGACGTCCGCAACGACCTCATCCTCCGGGGTGAAGACCCCGACAAAGCCCTGTTCTTCCAGGCGTTCTCCGCGACGGCGTGGGCCGCCATAGAGAAAGTCCAGTGGGGCGGGCTTTTCGGCAAGGAACTCTCCAACCTCGCCAAGAAGCGCCTTCTCGGCAACGTCCTCCAGAAGGCGTGGGGCGCGGGCAAACTGCAGGGCATCGGCACGCTCCTCAAGGAAGGCGGCAAGGACGTCCTCAAGAAGACCGTGAAGGAATCGCTCGAGGAAGGCATGCAGGGCGGGCTCGAGGGATGGACGCGCGAATACCTCCGCTCCGCCGACCTCTCCAAGGCGATGGACGCCGCCGTCGGGCAGGCCGCCTCCGACTTCGTCGACTCCCTCGGCGCCATGGGGCTCGTCTCCCTCGCCTCCACGGGCGCGAAATTCTCCGGCGCCCGGCACGCCGCCGTCGGCATCGACGACCTCGTCGAGGTGGCGCAGGCGAAAATCCACGCGCTCAACACCTACAAGAACACCCTCTTCGACCCCGAGAAAGGCGCGCCGGACGCCCAACTGAACAAGCAGACCGCCGCCTTCGCCGCGGACTGCCAGTCCATCATGGACGCCCACGTCAAGGACGGCTCGGGCGCAATCGCCGCCATGGACGAAATCGCGGCGAAATACGCGCTCGCCCCGAAGGAATCGCAGGTCATCGCCGAGTGGCTCGACCTCCGCCAGAACGCCATCGGCATGGCCAAGTGGGCGAATTCGGACGCGGCCGCAAACTTCGCCGCCCGCGAACTCGGTGTACTCCCGATCGGCAACGACACGACATTTGACGTGGAGGGCCTCTTCAGGCTCGTGAACCCGAACGCCCGCGTGGAGAGGATGCAGGTCGCCGATACGGCCGCCCCCGCCCCCGAGACGGTGCGACATGTGAACGCGGACGAGGTCGACGCCCTCGAAGCCCAACTCGCCGGAATGAAAGCCCGTCTCGACGAAATGCCCCAGAACGCCAAGAAGCGGAAAGCCGAACGCCAGTACGCCGAACGCGCCAAGCGTCTCGCCCGCCTGAAAAACCGCCTCGCCAAGGAGGAGCAGACCGCCCAAGACGCCGTCCCCACGAAGGACGTCGTCCGCGTCACCATCCCCATGGGCGACAAGGGCGAAACGAAGAGCTTCGTGGTCGAAACCTCCTCTGCCGCCCCCGACATCGAATCGCGGGGCTTTGCCGCCTCCGTCTCCGAAGCCATGCGCGGCGCAATCGGCGAGGACGGCGTCGTGGACGGCGGCACGCTCACGGATGAGCAGTTCGCCGCCCTCCCCATCGCGCAAAAGGCGAATGTCGCCGTCACCGAAAATCAGTACCTCGCCATGTCCGAGGAGGACAAAGCCGCCTACCTCGAGATGAACAGCCTCAAGGAAGGCGGCGACTTCCGCATCCTGGACGGCGAAGGCAAGGTCGTATACAATGCGGACGCGCTCGTCACGCTCAAGCGTGCGCTCAACGCCCCCTCCCCCTTCACGCGCGTCGGCGGCAACTCCACCCTCGCGCACGAGTATTCCCACGCCATCTCCCGCTTTGCCCGCGACCTCGGGCTTGTCTCCGGGGAAGACGCCAAGACCATGTCCGCCCTCTTCGGCGCGCCCCGCAAGGGCGTGGACGAACTCTGGGACGAGGAAGCCGTGGGCGACGGGTTCGTGGACTTCCTCCGCGGCAAGTACGACTTCCGCCGCCTGACGGACGAGGAACGCCGCGCGGCCATGGGTTTTTTCGAGCGCATCTGGGATGCCATCAAATCCGTCTTCCGCCTGAACGGCATGTCCGCCCCCGTGACGCAACACGACCGCAACCGGCGCGAACAGGCGCGCGAGACGGCGTTTGAAGCCATCCAGCGCGGCGACTTCGCGGGACTTTCCCAGTATGCGGGCATCAAATTCGACGATGACGCGTCCGCCCCCGAGAAGAAGGAGACGGCAAAGACGGAAGAAAAGCCGCAGGAAGCGAAGGCGGAGGAGAAGAAGACGTCCGAGGAAACGCCGCCCCCGCAGAAGGAAGCTAAGCCCGAGGAGATGTCCGAGGAGAAGCCCGCCCGAGAAACCGACGCGTCCGTGGACGCCGACCGCCTGCAGGAGGGGCTGGACAAAGTCTCCTCCTCCCCGCGCGAAGCCGAAGCGTCCACCCCGCGCCGCGTCGACCTCAAGCGCACCATCTTCACCCCCGACTACTCCATGAAGGTGGAGACGGAAACCCTGTGGGCTCCCCTCGCCGACCTCGTCGAATCCACCGACGACCGCACCGTGCAGATGCGCGACCGCTCCCGCGTCGCCACCGACATGCAGGTACTGGATAAAACCCGCAAAGGCACGTTCCAGCCCCTCGCGCTCTTCCCCGGCACGAAGTCCGACGACGGCGCGCCCATCGTCGGCGGCGGTCTCCGCATCGTCTCCGGGCACGGCCGCAAGCGCATGCTTGAGACACTCGCCCGCGAAGGCCGCTACAGCGAATACCTGGACGCCATAAACGAAGAATGCCGCAAGCAGGGCATTCCCTCGTCTCCCGCCGGGATGAAGAACCCCGTCCTCGTTTCCCGCATCACGGGTGGGCTCAAAAACCACGCCGATCTCGCCCGCTTCGCCGAACGCTCAAACCGTTGGGGCGGGCTCGAGCGCTCCGGCGCGGAATACGCCGAATCGGACGCCCGCGCCATCACCCCCGCCCTGATGCGTCTCTACGCGCCGGACGCGAACGGCAATCTCCTCGCCGCCTCCAACCGCGAATTCATGGGCGCGTTCCTCGACGCCGTGGGCGCGACGGGGCTTACGAACGCCGACGGCACCTCCACCCCGGAAGCCGCCCTGCGCGTCCGACGCGCCATCATGACCGCCCTCTTCGGCGACGACGAACGCGTCCGCTCCATGGTGCGCAACCTCCTCGAAAAGGGAGACGAACTCTCCACGGGCACGCTCCTCAACGCCCTCATGAAGTCCGCCGGACGCCTCCTCGCCCTCAAGGACGGACGCGCCTCCTACGACATCGTCCCGGACGTGCGCGAAGCCGCCCTGCAGTACATCGCCTGGCGCGTGGAAGCCCGCCGCAACCCGCGGCTCACCCTCTCCGACCACCTCGCGCAGACCGACCTCTTCTCCGCGTCCGCGACCCCCGTACAGCAGGCTCTCGCCCGCCTCCTCGAGAACGGACGCTTCGGCGCGGCCATAGACCGCTACGCCGAACTCGCCGCCAAGCAGGCCGTGGACGCGCAGACCGCGCTCCCGGGCTTCGCGCCCGCAACCCCACTCCAACTCCTCTCTCGCGCCGAGCGCGACACGACCCCGAAGCACCCGGACGGCTCCCCCGTCGCACCCTACGTCACCCCCGACCCCGAATCGGAGCAGGCAAAAACCCCGGTGCAGACGCCGCCCGCCCTGCAGGAAGCCCCCAAGCCCGCCCCCATCCTCGAGAAAAAGACGGAAAATGCGGCTGTGGAAGCCGCGAAGGCCATTCTCGCGCCCAAGGCGAAAGAGACGCCGTTCGTGCCCGTCCCCTTCGTGCGCGGCACGGCGACCTTGCCTCAGCCCGGTGCGCCCGCCATCGTCAACCCAAAGACCGGCAAGCCCCTCAAGACGGGCGCCTACAACCTCCTCCGCGGCGCGTACGAGACGGCCGAACGCCCCACGCCCTCCGCCCAGGACAAGGGTGGACGCGGACTCGGAATCTTCAATCCGCCCAAGGCGACGGACGCCAAAGGCCGATATTGGGGCGACATCTTCCCGCATTTCCAAGGCAACAAGACCGAGATGGCCGACCGCGTCTCGCAGGCCCTCCGCGTCAACATGACGCGACAGGAGCGCGACCACTACAAGACCGTCGTGGACTATTTCGGCGGCGGCGGGTGCTGGGGACTCTACAACGCGCTCACCAACTTCGATAACGCCGACCGGCTCGTCGTGAATGAATACGACCCCGACCGTCTCGCCAAAATCCGCCTCCTCCACGAGGTCGACGGCAAGGTGGCGGACATTGCCGAGAGCCTCCTCTTCCGCGAAGGCAACATGGAACGCCTGGTCGAGGATATGCGCGGAAACAGAAAGACCCCGCTGACGAATTCGCCCAACGTCCTCGCCTCGCACGCCGAGTCGCTATTCTGGGAGGAAGTCAAGGACGCGAACGACCGCGCGGCCTTCATGGCGTTCCTCGATTGCGCCCACACCATGCTCTCCTCCTCCGACCAAGGCAAGTCCGACCCGGCAAGCCGCACCCGCGCCTACTACGACATCGGCGTCCGCAAAGCGCTGGACGCCGTCCGGGCGGACGGCAAGCGGGCGAAGGAAGCCGCCGACGCCTTCAAGGCACGCGGGGGAACGATAGACTACCGCGCGGGCGACGCCGCCAATTGGCCCGACGCCCCGCACGGGGACGAGGTCGTCGCCGTCTTCGACCCGCCCTACTACCGCACGATGGGCTACGACGGCTCGTCCGTCCCCCTCGACGCCGCCGGACGCGGCTGGGACTACAAGACAACCGCCGCCACCCTCCGCCGCCTGGTTGACGCGGGCGACGCGATAGTGTATACTGATGAGGCGTGGTGGTTGACGGGAGGATACTCGGCGGACGAAGGCGCGGCGGAACAGTTGTCGCTGTTCGACGACATCAAGCCCGTGTTCGCCGAGGAGAACGACCTCCTCCTGGGCATCATCAACAACTTCGACCACTTTGACGTCGCCGGCGCGGTCGCCGGGCGCCAAGAGACACTGGGAGTGCAGCATGGACACAAAACTGACGAAAGAACAGAAAGCGGCGCGGGTGGCGATTCTGCTGAGCCTGCGCGAACCGCTGACGGACGGGGAACTGAATCTCATACAGGGGCCGTCCAGCCTGTGGACGCAGGCGATGCGGGACAAAATCGGCCCACTCGTGCGCCTGGCGGAAGCGGAGGACGCGCGGGCGGAGAACCCACCGCCGGAGAACGCGCCCTCGCAAGAGCCGTAATCGCCGACGACATCGCCCGACACTCGGTCTCCCGCCTCTACACGGGTAGCGCGGCGGACTACGACCAGCCCTCCCTCCGCGCCGTCGGCACGGGAGTGGGAAGGCAGGCATTCGGCTGGGGATTGTACGCGAGCAAAAACCGCGCCGTCGCGGAGAACCACGCCACGCGTGAACAGGACAGAAAATCCATGCCGGGCGAAGCCGGTGCAAACGCGCATGTCTACGAGCAGACGTGGTTCACCGACCGTCCCGAAGGCGACGAAAGCCGCCTCCTCGAGTGGAACGAGGTTATATCCGCGGAAACCCTCGTGCGCATCGAGAAGCAGGCGGACGCCGAAGGCATAGGACAGGAGGTGCGCGACGCGCTGCGCTTCGGGAACGGATATGAAGGTGACAACGTCTATGACGACCTGCGCGATCAAGTCTTTGCGGGCGACGCGAAAGCGACCTCGGAGTTTCTCGCCCGCGCGGGCATCGACGGCATGAAATACCCCGCCGCCCCGCGCGGCTGGAACTACATCTCGTTCCGCGACGACAACATGCGCATCGATCACCACTGGGTAGACGGCGAGCAACGCTTCTCCGTCCAGCGCGTGACGCCAGAGGAAGACGCCGTGGTGGCGGACTACACGAACCCTGACGGCACGAAGAAGCCCGGGTGGATGCGTGCGTCCAACGGCAAGCCCACGAACCTCACGGAGCGCCAGTGGATGCAGGTGCGCACGCCGTCCTTCAAGCGTTGGTTCGGCGACTGGGAGAACGACCCTGTCCACTCCTCCAAGGTCGTGGACGAAAACGGCGAACCGAAGGTGGTGTACCACGGGACGAGGTCTGGTGGCTTTACGGCATTTGACGATGATTACAACCAGGTCCGCGAAGACGGCGTCAAAGACAGGGGATTCTTCTTTACCGACGAACTCTCCATCGCGGCCACCTACTCCAATACAACCGAAATCCAGAGGGCCAAAGAAAACGAGGACGGCGAACTCGGTTATGAAATCGACCCCGTACGAAGAGACGCAAACGACCGCATAGGGGGAGAATTTGTCTACCCACAGACCTACGCGTGCTTCCTGAACATCCGCAACCCCAAAATCGTGGACGCGAAGTCAAATGCTTGGGATAATCTGCCGATGGGGGAGAAGAATCCCAATTATGTCAGCATCTACGATTTGGACGATGACACGCAAGAACGCATCGCAAAGGAATGGGCGCAAGACACGGGTGTAGAACCGCATTATGACGAAGATGGGCTCTGGGACAACTACGACGAATGCTTTGATGGGATAGTCAACTGGTGGCGGGATTTCTCGGGCGAACATGATGACGACGGAAACCTCATATCGCCCGGGGAAGCCCCGCTGTTCGACAAGCGCACAGGGGAGCGCGTCGACAATCCAGAGTGGAAAGACAGCACGCGCAACCTGGCAAACCGCGAACTCGGGAATGGGAACGACGGGATACTGTTCAAGGACGTCGTCGACCCCGGCAATGCTTTCTGGACAAGGACATTGGGTCCGCGTGCGTCCGACATATTCGTCGCGATCGACCCCGCGCAAATCAAGTCCGCGACGGACAACACGGGCGCGTTCGACCCCGCCGACCCCGACATCCGCCACAGCGTCCGCCGCGGACGCCGCGAGGACGCCGTGCCCGCGCTCGACATAGCGACCGGCTACCTCGCCCGCCGCCTCCTCGGCGGCAAGACGATAACCCCGCAGCAGGCGAAGGGCATCCTCGGCAACCTCGGCTTTGTCCAGGAAAACCCCGCCGAAGTCCTCCGCCGGGCGCAATCCGCCGCCGACACCGTGCGCGAACGCGTCAAGGACGCCGGAGAACGCGCGGATTCCGAGCTCTACCGCTACCTCTCGCAAGCCTCCATGGCAGGTCGCATGCAGGAAGCCATGGATCGCGCCATTACGGGCGCGGCGCAGGCCGCAGATCCCGAGATCGGACGCCGCCTCGAGCGCGCAATTTCCTCCAAGCGCACGCGCGACCTCGAAGCGGCCAACGGCTTCACCGCCGCCGAAATGATGGCCGAACTCCCCATCTCGCTGACGGATGCATTCCTCTCGGTCGCCGAATTCGAACGCACACCCGAGGAGAAAGCGCGACTGGAAGCCGAACGCGCCAAACGCGTCGCGCAGGCGGAAACGCCGGACGGCAAGACGGACGAGGAACTCCTCGCCGAGGTTGACGACGGCGAAGTCACCGACCCGACGCCCGAGCAGATCGCCGCCTTCGACGAACTGATGGGACGCGCCCGCTACGCCGAAGACGCCCGCAAGCGCAAGGAGGCGATAGACAAAGCCGCCCGCGAGAAGGCGAAGGCGGAAGCAGGCGAGGGAGCCCAGCCCGCGGACGCCGGAAGCGGAGAGAATGCGGACGCCATCGGCGGCATTCCCCTCGCCCGCATTCGCCGCATCGCGCCCGTCTTCGAGGACCAAAGCCTGTTTGCCGCTTTCTTGATCGAATGGACGGCGCAGAAAATCGTCCAGAAGCACCCCGAACTGACCAACAACCGCGACCTGTGGAAATCCCCCGTCGCCATCCGCGAACTGAAGCAGACCGCGACGCACATTCTGCGCCGCCTCGCCGCGGACATCCTCGGCAGTCCCACGGGTAGTCACGCGCGAAACTTCGCCGACCACGTCATCAACGAACTGGAATCGGACGCGACCTGCCGCACCTACAAAGCCGTGCGCCGCAAAATCGCCTATGTCTACGACGCCATCCACACGGACGGCCTGCGCCAGTCCCGGAAGGAACTGATGCACCGTCTGACGGACGGGTGGCGCGAGAAAGGACCGGACGGCAAGTACATCGTCCACCCGGGCATCCGGCAGTTGGTTGGTGCGAAGGGACGGTTCAGCGCGACCACCGAGGAAGGCAAGCGCAAGATTGACGGCCGCACCGAAATGTACGGCCGCACCCTCCTGCGCATCCTGGCCATGTCGGACGAGAAACTGCAGGCCCGCGACGCCGAACTGCGCGAAATAACCGACATCAACCCCACGGCGACAGGCGACGCGGGCGCGAAAGCGACCGAAGAGAAGGTGCGCGAAGCCGCCGCCGAACGCGCCATCATCGCCGCGTACGGTGGGCTCGCCCGCCGCCTGCCGGGCGAAATCCGCGACGCGACCGAGCGTATCCTCGCCGATTTGCAAGGCAAGCGGCAGGCGTTCGAGGCCCGCCGCGAAGCCGAGAAGGCGGAGAACGACAAGGTCAAGACCGCGCTAGTCGAAGCCATGTCCGACACCCCCGCCCCCAGGAGGACGAAGCCGAAGGGCCGCGCGGAGAAGTATGTCGAATCGTTTGTGGGCAACATCGGCCTCGAAATGCGCAATCTGATACGCTACTGCAAGGACGGCAAGAAACGGGACGCCGCGCAGGACGTCATCACGGACACCGAGGCCGCCCTGTCCGAGGCGACCGGCAAGTACCGCGCGACCAAGATGGGGCACGAAATCGCCATCAACGCCGCGCTGAAAGCCTGCTACGGAAACGCCGCGGACGGCGTCCGGCACCTGACCGCCGAGCCCGTGCCGGAGGAAGTTGCCCGTGCCGTCTTCGGGCAGGACGCCGCGATGACCCCAACCTACGGCAACCTGTTGCAACTCTATGCGTCAATCGTCCAGGCGGACTACAAATCGAACGCGGAAAAGCACGGACGCCTCGCGCAACTGCCCATGATTCGCGCCGCGCTGACGGACGCCGACATGCGCTTCTACGCGTTCGCGCTGGGCTGGTACCGCGACAATCGCGCCGCCCTGTCGGACGCCGTGGAGGCTGTGACCGGCGTCCCGGTCGTATCCCCAGACCCGCTGTACGTGCCCGTACGCGTCGCCCGCCCCGTGGAGGGATTGTCTGCGGACGTCGTCGCGTGGTCGCCGATTCCGCGCGCCCTGTCCCTCCGCGTCCCGCACGGCTGGGACTTCGACGAGCACGCCAACTTCTTCCGCCTCCTGGACGAGCAGGCGGAAATGCACGCGCAGACGGTCGCCTACGCCAAGCTGGGCATCCGCCTGCGCGATACATGGGCGTCGCGCGAGGTTCAGGACGCCGCCCGTCGCAATGTCGGGTCGGACGACATGATCTCCGTTACGGGCCACATGCGCGACATCCTCGCGCAGGACGCCGCCCGCCCCGAGGATACGCGCATCCTGTCGGCAGTCAACTACGCACGCGCATGGATTGCCCGCTTCGCGATCAGCGGCAACTTGTCGCCCGTAATGTCACAGCCCGCATCCATCCCGGTGTGGGCCAACATCATGCTGGGGCACGATGCGGTCGGCTTCCGCCGCCTAGCCCGGTACATGCTGCACGTGGACGCGGACGCCGTGCGCGACCTCGTCCAGTCCGACGGCTACCGCGCCCGCTATCTGATGGGCTGGACTGAAGACGTACAAAACGCCATCCTGCACCCGTCCAAATCGCGCATCATGTCCACGATCGAGACGGTCTACGACAAGGGCATGGCCCTGTCCAAATATGCGGACAAGGGCGCGTCCCTGTGGATTGCGCAGGGCTTCTACCGCGACGCCCGCGACATGTTCATCCGGCGCGGGGATACGGACGCGGACGCCAAACGCAAAGCCATCGCCTTGACGTGGGCGGCCGTCGAGGCCAGTCAGCAGACAGGGCGGTCCGAGTATCTAAACCGCCTGCAGCGTGGCAATGGCGCGGTGTCCAAAATCCTGTTCCAATTCCGCACGGCCCAGTTGCTGTCCAACAACTACCTGATACAGGCCGTGCGTGACGTGCGTGCAGGCGGCGACCCCGCCGCCAAAGGACGCCTGTTGCGGGCCGTGGCGATTAACACCATTATCGTCCCGGCGTATCTGACGCTCGTTCGCGCGGCATGGGACGCGATCCTAGGCGAGCCCCCGCCGGAAAACGAGGACGTGGAAGTCCCCGAGCAGGTGCGCGAGTTCCTCTGGAACGCGATTGACAACAACACCGCCCCGCTGTTCTTTGTCTCGGCGATTGCCTCGGCCGGCGCGAAACCCCTGCTGGGGCTGGACACCTATGGCGCGTCCAGTGGCATGCCCGCCGTGGACAGCACCATCCGCATCGGACAGCACGCGGGCAGGGCATTGGCGGACGCGTCCCGCTACATCGTCAACCTGTGCACGGCGGACGACATCGCGGGCGAGGTGACCGCCGAAAAACTGATAGCGGACGTGCTTCGGTTGGGGCGCGACATCGCCGCACCCGTCCGGCACGCCGCGCGGGCATACGACAACTACATGGGGGATTGATATGGCAACCAAACGACAACTGCACAATCCGGATGGGTCGCTAACAAATCCGAAGCATGAGATCTACGCGCAACAGCGGGCGCTAGGATTTAGCATGCGCGACGCGTACAAAACCGCAAACCCGGGCGCGAAGCACGCGACGCCGGGATCCCTGTACAATTCCGCACAGCAGGTCGACGCCCGCCCCGAAGTCCGCGAACGGATCGCGGCGGTCCAGCACGACCTCCTGCAGTCCTCGGACGCCCTCTTGTCCAAACGCGCCCTGGGCGAAATGATGGCGGACGAGATACGCCACATGGCACAGGACGTGGGCGGGCTGACGGCCGCGAAGGGACTGATAGACACCTACTGCAAAATGTTCGGCCTCTACGAGCCGGACAAAGCGGAATTGCGGATAGGCGCGGCGGACGGCGACGCGGTCGCGACCAAACTGGCGCAATTGCTAGGCCCAAAAAAACAGTAATCGCCAATTTTTGCGCGCCCGACCGGGCTGGCTACTCCTCTATATAGGGGGGGCGGCTGGCTCGGCGGCTTTTATTTGCCCTTATTTACCCCTTATTTGCCCAAAAAAAAGTCAAAAAACTTTAAAAACCCCATTGACGCAGTGCTAAAAATATGATATACTATAGGCATAAACAACGGGGGGAAAGGCGAAGCCGCGGTGGCAACGCCCGAAGCCCGAGGAAAGGAACAGCAAAATGAAGAAGTACGAATTGACCGGCGAAACGAAGGAAGTCAGCGGGCGCATTCTCCACCGCGTCCGTGCCCTGCGCGACTTTGCAGACGTCTGCCAAGGAGAACTTGGCGGTTGGGTGGAGAGCGAGCGCAACCTGTCGCAGACTGGGGGCGCGTGGGTCTCAGGCGACGCGCGGGTTTTCGGCGACGCAGTAGTCTACGACAACGCGGTAGTCTACGACAACGCGGTAGTCTACGACTACGCGCGAGTATTCGGCAACGCGGTGGTTTGCGGCGACGCGCGGGTCGGCGGCTACGTGCAGGTCGGCGGCTACGTGCAGGTCGGCGGCAACGCGGTTTGCGACTAACATCAACATGGGGGCGGACGCCCGCCCCCGCACAAAAAAAAAAAGAAAGGAACAGCAAAATGAGGAAAATCAACTACTACGTAATCGGCGGACAATACGAGTTTTTCTGCCACGGCGGGACGCCGACCCTGCTGGGCGCGAAGCGCCTGGCCCGCAAGTGCCAGGAGTACTGGGATAACTGGGCGGGCTGGCATACGCCGGACATATACGCCGCGGAAGACTGCCGCCGCCTGGACAACGGAGACATCGTCCCAGACCGCGAAACGCAGGACGCGCGGCCGGTTGCGACCTGGGACAGCGACAACCGGCGCTGGGTAGAGGATTGACAAACCGCGCCCCCCGGAAGGAACAGCAACGAATCCAACAGGGGGGCGACATACATCTTATCACATTCGCGCCTTTCGGCGTTGACGGTGATAACGTCAATTATGTTTTAATTCACGCGGCCTTTCGACCGGACGAAGAACAGTATACCAAATTTTTGCGTGCCCCGTCAAGGCGCTTTTTGCGCCAAAAATGCGATTTTCGGCGCAAAAAGCGCAATTGACCCTATCCCGGCAGGAGGAAAAACGAGGGCGCGAACGAAACGGAAGGAGAACAGAACCATGTACAGGATGAAGGACCCCGAAAAATGCAGGCAGATACGGATCGATGCGGCGAACGCACGCTGGGAGAATCGTGGACGGTCAAAAACCGTGCGTGTTGACATTGCCGCGGCGAACGCGCTGTTGCAGATCCCCGAAAGGGACAGGCGAATGGTGGCGACGGCGGGCATATGGCGCGCGGTCGCAGCCTACAGGCAAAAAAAACTCCCCCTCCGCGTGAAAGGGGGAGAAAACTACTAAGGGAAAGGACACGCCGATTAACCACGGACGCGGCCGAACAAACGGTAATATGTCAACGCGTCACAATATAGCACAATCGCGGTTTCCCGTCAACGGTCAGCGTGCAGAATTGACGGCGTGCAGCATTTCGGCAAGGCGGACGGAGTGGTCGTAGTGTTCCGCCATAGCGAGGTTCGTCCACCCACCCAGGCGCCTGGCAATATCGTCGGAGACGCCAGCCTCGGCAAGACGGGTGCGGAAGGTGTGCCGCCAGGAGTGGAAGGTGTACCGTTCCGCGTCCAATCCGGCAGCGGCGAGAACGGCGGAGAACGGGACGGGCATCGGCTTGGGGTAGCACATTGCGTGCTCCGGTAGGACGAACCCCTCTTTTTTGGGACGCGCCTGCAAGGCGTCGAGTAGCGCATCGGAGATCGGCAGCATGAGGTGCACCCCGTGCTTGGCGGTTTTGGACGGCGTGACGGCGATCGTGCGCCGCGCGAGGTCAATCTGCCCCCAGTCCAGTCGGGCGACATCCCCATAGCGCAGGCCCGTCCAGCGGGAGAGGAGCGAGGCGAGCTGCCAGTCGTGCCCGGCATCCCGGCAGGAGGCGAGAACGCGCCGCTCCTCGTCAGGGGAGAACGCCTCGCGCCGGACGGACGAGCCGTCGTTGTCGGGGGATACAGCCTTCCACGGATTGTGTACGCCGGGGCGCAGCTGTCCGACGGCCTCCCACATTTGGGAGAGATACCCGCAGTAGTTGCGCTTTGTCTTGTTCGCGCGCCCGAGGGAGGAGACGAATTCGCGGGCGAGTGCGACCGAGACATCACCCATGTCGTAGGCGCCGCGCTTTTCCGCCCAGGCGACAAAACGGGCGAGGAGGTTTTTGCGAACCGTGTAGGTCGTGCGGGCGACCTTCCGCCCCTTGCCTTGGCAAAAGTCCTCGTAGATCTGCCAGACCGAACCGAGCGGCAAACCCGCGTCCGGCTCACCCGCGCCATAGATGGCGGCGAGAATGCCCTCGACGGCGGAGCGTTTGGGGCGGGCGGCGAATGCCAGTCGAAAGGCATTCCACGCGGCTTCAGCCTGCGCTTTCTGCTCCTTGCGGAAGCCCGTGCTGACCACTTTCCGCACGCGGCTCGTGCGATACTCCATCCACCAAATGCTGCCTCTCAGAAACAACGCCATGATTTTCTCCTTTCAAAACAGCTCCAACACCGCTCCAACACCCCCATCTCGCAAAACCCCCGGTTTTATTGGGCATTTCGGGGGTTTTCTTGGTGCGCCTGGTGGGACTCGAACCAAGGGACTGCGTGCCGTGGTTCGTGATATGCCAATGTTTTCGGGGGTTTTCGCGCTCATGGAAGCCATGGAAATGGCAAAAATTCCAACACACACTCCAACACTCCTACATGGCGGATGGCGGGCGGGAACGGATCACCGCCGGGACGAGCTCGAAGAAGAGATAGACGGCAAAGGCGACCCAGAATGCGACGACCTCGCGACCCGTCGCCTCCCCGAGGAAGAACATGGCGACGATGTACAGGACGGGCCGGAGGAAGACGCCCAGTAGCGGGATGAACAAGACCGCGAGAATCAGCAAATCTCCCCAGAACGAGAGGTGGAAAACGGCGATGGGGGCATAGTATACGACCACGCCCAGCACCCAGTAGGCAACAAGCGCGAGGGGTGCGCAGGAAGGGAAAGGATTTTTTGACATGTTCATGTCTCCATTATACCAAAACACCGGGCGAAAACAAGGGGTTTTATGAACTTTTCAAAACATTTCGGAATATTTCAAAATTTTTGAAAAAACCGCTTGCGTGTGCGCACACTATGTGATATACTATACCCCAGAAAGCCCGCGATGGGCGAACACGCGAGAAATGGAGAACAATATGGCAACGAGAACAGGAAAGCACAAGAAAGGCAACGTGCGCATGGGCATATACGTCGAGCCCTTCCGCAAGGCCATCGCGCTTCTCACGGCGGAACGGCTGGGCATGACGATGACGGATCTCATCTGGCACGGCATCGAAGCGACGGCCCGCGAGGCCGGAATCCTCAACGCCGAAGGCAAAGTCACGAAAGAGTACGAAGACCAGTTGCGCGTAGCCACGGCGATCGTGAGGCAAAGCGAAGTCAACGGATAATCCAAGGAGAAAGAAAATGCTGAAGGTAATCAAGCTCAAAACGTCGGATCTGTCCAAGGCCGCCGAGGCGGCGGGCACATCGCCCGAAAAATTCGTGAGCGACATCCGGTCCAAATCTTTGGGTCGCGAAGTGTGCGCACACCTCCTGCGGAAGGAGGGCGCGTACTCGGTTTTTCTTTGCCAATGAGTGTGCGCACATCACCTCGCCCAGGAAGGAGAATGGCAATGAAGGACGAAACCTACATCTACACGCCACTGCCGAAGGACATAGCGTCCGCGATCAAGGAGCAGGCGAAAGGCAACGGGAGAAGCGCGGGCCGGGAACTTGCGCAGATCGCGATACGGCAAATCGAAAAGAAACTGCGGAAGGACGCGACGAAATGAAACCGGGGACGGTCGAACTTCTGTACCGGGCGCTCGCCGAGGAACTCGAGTCGCAGAAAGCGGGGCTGGACGCGGTGCGCCGCGCGGCCGAAAAGCCCGGCCCGTGGTGCACGCGCGAACAGGCGACGCGCTACTTCGCCATCCCCAAGGGACGGCTGGAACAGTGGGTCGCCGAGGGCAAGGTGATCGCGAAGAAGTTTGACGCAACCTGCGCCAATTCGGCGATTCGGTTCAAGACGGCCGACATCGAAGCCGCCTACGAAGCAATGCCGAACTACAAGCCAAAAATTTGACAACAACAAAGGAACAGCAAATGGAAAACATAAAGGAAATTCTGAGCGTGGCGGTCAAGACTATCGCGTTCCTCGCGCTGATCGCGCTGTGCGCCCTCGCCATGTACCTCACACCAGACCAAATGTCGGCGGAATACGACTGGGCGGTCCAGGAAGGAAAGGCGGCGACAAATGGCTAAGAAACGCGCCGACATGACGCCCGAGGAGCTCGAGATCCGCCGGGCCAAGCAACGCGAAAGCAACAGCCGCTACAGGGCGAAACACCTGCTCGAGGAGCACAGAGACCGCGCCGTCGCGCGGGGAATAAGGGAGCGCGCCTTCACGCCGCCCGTCAACAACGAGACGCTCTCGAGATACTACATCGCCGCCAAATCCAAAAACCCGCACGCGCCCGTTCCGCCGCCGGACTGGTGCTCGCCCGCACGGTGGCGAATCTTCCTCCGGTGGCGCGCGAACCAGTCGTACTACGAGTTCTGCGGGGATTTTGTGAAGTAACCAAAACCAACAAGGAGGGCAAAAAATGACAAAGACACGTGGAGGAGAGGCGCCCAAGCGGCTGAAAATCAACGGACGGAAGGACGAGGCGGGGAACGCCAACGCCTATCAAATCACATTCCGCACCTCGCGCAAGAACTCCGCGGAATGGAGCCGCCTGCGCGGATTGTGCGCCCGGTCCGGACACGACGAGAAGACGCCGGAGTTGATGGAGAAGGTGCTCCTCCCGGCGATGCGGGACTACGTTGCGCGCAAGGGATACGCCGAGCGTGCGCGACGCATCCGGGGCAAGAACCTGCCGCGCGATCTCGGCGACGTATACGACATCTGAAAACCAAACGACAAAGGAGAACAAAAATGACGAACGCACTACTGCGCGTGATGCCCGAAGCGGAATATCACGCGGAGACAAAGAGCGGGACAAAACTCTCGAGCCACATGCTGATGGAGTTTATCCACTGCCCGCTCACCTACCACCAGAAACTGACGGGGGAGATCGCCGACGAGCAGACCGACGCCATGTTCATCGGCTCGGCCGCGCACTGCCTGATCCTGCAGGGCGACGCGGCATTCAACGCCGCGTACATGGTCGCCGAGGGCCCGGTCAACCCCAAGACGGGGACGCCGTATGGGCGGATGACAAAGGCCTACAAGGACTGGCTCGCCGTCCAACCGCACCCGGTTGTGACGCCCAACGACTACGCGGTCATCGCGCAGACGCGCCAGGCGATCTGGCGGCATGAGAATGCCGCGTCAATCCTCTCGCAGGGATTTGCAGAACGGGTGGTGGACTTCGCGATCGAAGGCGAACCCTGCCACGCCCGGTTCGACTGGATAGACCCGGCGCGGGAGATTCTCGCCGACCTCAAAACTTGCGCGGACTTGGACGGATTCACCCGCGAGGCCATCAACCGAGACTACATCCTGCAACTGGCGTTCTACCTCCGCGCGGCCCGCGCGGCCGGGATCGCGATCGGGCACGCCTATCTGATCGCCGCCGAGAAGAAAGCCCCCTACCGCGTCGCCGTCTACGAGATGGAGAAGAAGTCGCTTGACAGTGCGGACACGCGCATCGTCAGGGGGGTTAAGGGCCTCCGCTCGGCCCGCGAGGCCGGCGAATGGGAAACGGGCTACGAGGAAGTACGCCCGCTTGCCTATCCCCCGTACATGGCTTAATATGCATAATCCCAAAACCAAATCCTAAAAACTGAAAGGAACAGCAAAATGGAAAAGAAAGTCTACGTAAAATTGCTGGAAGTCCAGCAGAAACTCCGCGTCCCCAAGGGACGTATGAACAAGTTCGGCGGATACTCGTTTCGCAACGCCTCGGACATCCTCGAGGCCGCGAAGCCGCACCTCGAAGCGGTGAAGGCGGCCATTCTCTTGGAGGACGAAATCCGCGAGTGCGGCACCCGCTTTTACCTGCGGGCGACGGCGACCTTTGTTGATGCAGAAACGGGCGACACGGTCTCGACCGTGGGCATGGCCCGCGAGGAAGACGCCAAGAAGGGGATGGATAGTGCGCAATTGACGGGCGCGTGCTCCTCCTACGCCCGCAAGTACGCCCTGTGCGGACTCTTCGCGATCGACGACAGCCGCCTCGACCCGGACGAGGTCGGCGGCGAACCGGCCCGGACGGTGGCCGCGCCCGCGCAGGCAACCAATGCGCTTCGTCCGACCGAGCCCGCACCGAAACCGACGCCCGCGAAGAAGATGTCGCATCAGCCCAACCCCCGCGCCGTCAAGGCGTGGACGGCATTCCTCGCCCTCCCCGGCATGGATCGGAAGACGAAGGAGGCGCGGACGGACGAGTGGAAGTCACTTCTCCTCGTGTCCGCCGGGACGGACGCCACGGCAAAATTGACGGACGCGGACTGGGACAAGGTGGACGCGCAGATCGCCGATCTCGTCCAATCCACGGCCGCAGTTGCAAAGGAGATCGAGGGGGGTGCGAAATGACACTGTCCATGTGCAACAAAATTACAGAGCATATCAACAAGGCGTACCTGAAGCACCCCCTCTTCGTCGACCGCTTGCCTGCGAAAACTCCGCAGGCGGCGGAGGCGAACCTCGCGCTCTGCCGGGAGCAACTCGCCCGCAAGAAAGAGCTGTTGCTCGTCGAGCCCGACGATTTGCTTACCTGCGAAATGGCGGAGGTGTGGGAGGCGTACGCCAAGGGCGACATCGACAATGCGATCGACGAAGTCTTCGACGCCATCGCGGTGCTCGTGCGCCTGGTTGCGCGGCTCGTGGCGGAGAAGGAGGAGGTGACGAAATGAAGAAGTACGAATTGACCGGCGAAACGAAGGAAGTCTACGGGCATATCCTCCACCGCATCCGTGCCCTGCGCGAATTCGGCGACGTTCACAAGGGCGACCTCGGCGGCTGGGTAGAGAGCGAGCGCAACCTGTCGCAGACGGGCGACGCGTGGGTCGGCGGCAACGCTGAGGTCTATGACAACGCAAAGGTCTCCGGCAACGCGAAGGTCTACGGCAACGCGAAGGTCTACGGCAACGCTGAGGTCTACGGCAACGCGAAGGTCTCAGGCAACGCGTGGGTCTACGACGACGCGAAGGGCTACGGCAACGCTGAGGTCTATGACAACGCGAAGGTCTCCGACAACGCTGAGGTCTTCGGCAACGCGGAGGTCTACGGCGACGCGTGGGTCGGCGACAACGCGCGAGTGTACGGCGTCGCGTGGGTCTACGGCAACGCGGAGGTCTACGGCGTCGCGTGGGTCTACGGCAACGCGACGGTCTGCGGCAAAGCCGATGTCTGCGGCGACGCCCATATTGTCACGAACGCTGACTATACCGTATACAAAAACACATGGTCTTCTGGGCGGTGGTTCACCTACACGCGTTCGAACAAAAAGTGGGCAGTCGGATGTTTCCACGGGACTGGCGACGAACTTGTCAAGAAGGCGTACGCCGATAGCGAACTCAGCGGCAACTGCTACAAGGCAATCGTCGAGGCGCAAGAGTATGTTGACAGGGTTTTAAGGAGGTGACGAAATGAAGACGCTGGACATCGCCGACCGCATCGCCACGGCCGTCATCGCGCGCCGCGAGGGCCGCCCCGCCCTCACCCCGCGCGACCACAAGGTGTGGGCACGCCGCACCTACGACATGGACGGCTGGGAGACAGGCGAGTGGAAAGAGAAGGACAACGAGAACGAAACGGAGGAAGAGGAATGAAAAAGCCGAAGAAGGCAAAAATGGGCGCGGCGCGACTGCACGCGTACGCGGAACAACTGCAAGCGCACTACGAGCAGGCCGTCCTGGACAAGCGCCGCTTCGTCACGTGGGTCGAACTGAACGGCCGGGTCGTGCCGAAGGAATGCCTCGCCAAGATGGAACTGAAAATAGACATCGCAACGAATGTCATAGCGTATTACAAGAAACTCGCAAGACTGCATGGAATCAAACTGACAGAGCCGGAGGAGGAAAAATGATCTACCCGACTACGCTAGGCAACAAGGCGAAAACGACGCGCCATCCAGAGACGCTCGGGCGCGTCCTGTGCGTCCTGTGCGGCAACCCGCACATCAAGCGGGAAGACTTGACGGAGAGCGAGCTCGAGGCATTGGACGAGTTGCAACTCGCTCTCGAGCAGAGCGAGGCCTCCCGAGCCAAAGGACGCGAACGCATCGCGCAGTACAGGCAAAAGAAGTCTGGTACTGTACGTAACAGTACAGAACAGTCTGGTACTGTACGTAACAGTAC
>ERZ808267.82-NODE-82-length-45925-cov-6.331131_pt1 | contig 45925 bp, 57 predicted proteins | sample MGYA00521241_ERZ808267 | MGnify/ENA primary metagenome ERZ808267 (study PRJEB31516, sample SAMN03275592) | gut metagenome | biome: mammalia-associated habitat; material: feces | host: Papio cynocephalus | place: Kenya | collected 2012-07-19 ...
GTAACTTCCTAGGAAAAAGTTGCACTAAAGACCGGATGTTTATCCGGTCTTTTTTGGGTGTGCCGGGGTGTGTAAGCTTTGATTTTGCACTCCCTGACTTTTTTATATATGCAGTTATATTATGCAGTGGAGTCAGATATTAAGAAGAACAATACCGTATTGTAGGGATATATAAACGATTTTTAATTCAGACACAAGGAGGGCAGCCCGGTAAGTGGAATGAACAGCTTGTATTATTCCGGTTTAAAAGTATTCATTGAATTTTATTGATATGTTGCGTATAATAATTAATTGGTAAAGAAGAATTTTTCTGTAAACAAAGGTTTCCTACGGGGAAAGGAGATTATATGGCATATGCTGATTATGAGAAAGCTCAAAAGGCCGGACTAAAAGCATTTAAAACAGCTGTCTCTAAAGGAGAAAATGAATATTTGCCTGTACTTGACGAGATATTACAGGATGTAGATATAGTTAGCGAGGTTAATCTGGGCTTGGTCCACATACCTCTCGACCAGATAGTAGGTACCAGCAATCTGGGAAGAACATATGCCTTTGCTAACAATTTTATGCCTATACTGGATTACAAAACTGAGTTTGGTTCTAAATGGTCAAGCCTTTGTGACAGCCATCTTGAGGAAGGGATCAGGGAACCTATAAAGGCATATGAATATATGAATAAATTCTATGTTATAGAAGGAAATAAAAGGGTCTCTGTTTTAAAATATTTTGAGGCAGTTACCATACCTGCCTATGTAACCAGAAAAGTACCAAAATATGATGAAAATAATCCGGAAATAAGAATATATTATGAGTTTATGGATTTCTATAAGCTTACAGGGGTGAATTATCTGTGGTTCAGCAAGGAAGGCTGCTTTAAGAGAATGCTTGAGCTTACAACTGAGCAGCCTGATATACCGTGGAACGAAGAACAGATAAAGGATTTTGGCTCGGCACATCACAATTTTTGTGTTGCCATGAAAGCTAAGATTGCCAAGAAGATCCCCATAACAAGTGGAGATGCCTTCCTTATATTTATAGATATATATGGATACGATGAGATAAAAAATCTTTCTGCCAATGAAATGAAGGAAAAAATGGATCCTTTGTGGGATGAATTTCTTATGAAGTCCCAGGGTGGGGAGGTGGAACTGAGGCTTGAACCTGCGAAAACAGGTAAGAAAAAGTTTTCAGATTATTTCTTCAGCCAGGCTCCAAAGCAGATAAAGGTTGCCTTTGTATTTGACAAAGATCCTGACGAATCAGAGTGGTTATATGGACATGAATTGGGAAGATTGTACCTGGATGAGCATTATCCGGCTCAGATAAAAACTCTTAAGGTACACAATCTGCACACTGAAGAAGAAACTATATCAGCCATGAATGATTTAATATTGATGGGAGTGAAGATATTTTTCACAACCTCATCGAGACAGCTGGGAGCAAGCCTTAAGGTTGCTGCAAACCATCCGGATATACGCATTTTTAACTGCTCACTCAATACATCTCATAAGCTTATTGGCACATATTATGCCAGACTTTATGAGACAAAATTTCTTGCAGGTATGATGGCGGGGGCTATGGCCGAAAACGGACGTATAGGTTATCTGGCAGATTATCCGATTGTAGGAACAATTGCAAACATAAATGCATTTGCACTGGGAGCCCAGATGGTTAACCCGGGGGCAAGAGTTTATCTGGAATGGACCACGGTTAAGGAAGTTTCCCGGGAAAATGCAATAAAGAATTTTAAAGAGAAGGGTGTTACTTATATTTCTGACCAGATTATGATAAAGCCCAGCGAGGCAAATAAGCAATTTGGGCTCTACAGCATAAAAGACGATGAGCCTGTGAATATTGCTATGCCAATATGTCAGTGGGGGCCTTTTTATGCAAAGCTTATTGAAAGCGTTATTTCGGGTACTGCAAAGCAGGAGGAAACCGACTCTTCAAAGGCGATAAATTATTGGTGGGGATTGTCTGCCGGAGTGGTTGACCTTATATATTCACGAAAAATACCGGATGGAATATTGAGACTGGTTCATACAATAAAAAAGCTTATTAAAAACAGTCAATTTTATCCCTTTGAAGGAGTAATTATTGCCCAAGGCGGGGTTATGAAGAATGAAAAGGACAGCAGACTCACTCCTGAAGAAATTATGAAGATGAACTGGCTGGTAGAAAACATAGAGGGAGATATTCCGGAGATAGGTGAGCTTAGAGAGGAAGCTAAATCAATAGTTGAATTAAAGGGCGTTACGGAGGATGAATGCTCTAGTGACAGTGACAGCAGTGACAGCAGAAAGGAAGTACAAGGATAAAAAAGATGAAAATTCTATTGGTAGCAGATGAGGAATCCAAATATTATTGGGACTATTTTGAAAAGGAAAAGCTGGAAGGAATTGATCTAATTATTTCCTGTGGTGATCTTGCACCCCAGTATTTGTCTTTTCTTGCTACTTTTGCCAAGGTTCCTGTTCTGTATATTCATGGAAATCATGATTATTGTTATGATGAGACACCACCGGACGGATGTGTATGTATAGACGATGATGTTTATGAATATCGGGGCTATCGCATTATGGGTCTTGGGGGATGCATGAGCTATGACTGTGGACCAAACCAGTTTACTGAAAAGGAAATGGAAAAAAGAGTAAAACGCCTGAAGAAAAAAATTAAAAAAGCGGGAGGCGTGGATATACTTATTACCCATGCTCCTGCGTACAGACTCAATGACAGTGAGGATTTACCGCATACGGGCTTTAAGGTATTCCTTAATATTATGGATGAATACAGACCTGTGTTGTTTGCCCATGGGCATGTCCATATTAATTACGGAAGAGATTTTAAGAGGGAATCATGGTATAATGAAACACATGTAATTAATGCATATGAAAAATATATTATAGAAATTTAGACAGAGGGGTAAAAATGGATACATTTAATCAGGTAAGCAATGAAGAAATTGAAAAAAGCAGAAATACTATAATGAAAATCAATGAGTATTACTACAGAAAAATGGTAGGCCAGTATAGGCTTGGCAATGCATTGTTGGTAACACTCATGTGTAATGGACATATATTGATTGAATCTGTTCCCGGTCTTGCAAAAACCACAGCCGCCAAGACCATGACAGAGGCGATTAACGGCACATTTTCAAGAATACAGTGTACGCCGGATTTGTTGCCAAGTGATATAATAGGAACCCAGATTCTTAATTACAGTACAAATGAGTTTGATACAAAGCTGGGACCGGTATATGCAAACTTTGTACTTTTGGATGAAATTAACCGTTCCAGTGCCAAAACCCAGAGTGCCATGCTTGAAGTAATGCAGGAGCAGCAGGTTACAATAGGTGAACAGGTATTTAAAATGCCCGACATATTCATGGTTGTTGCCACCCAGAATCCTATTGAACAGGAGGGAACCTATCTTCTGGCCGAGGCACAGCTGGATAGATTTATGCTTAAGGAAAAACTTGAATATCCTACTCTTGAGGAAGAAATGGAAATATTAAACAGGATTGAGCAGGATGTATTCTCGACTATAGGATCTGTGGTGTCTCTGGAGGATATAAAATTTCTTCAGAATACAACAAAAAGAATATATATCGACCAGTCAATAAAAAAGTATATTATTGCTATTATTAATGCTACAAGGCATCCTGAAAGATATATACCAGCCGAACTGGCACAGTATATAACTATGGGGGCAAGTACCAGGGGTGCAATTGTACTAATGGAAATATCCAAGGCGGTAGCTCTTATGAGTGGAAGAAATTATGTTATTCCGGATGATGTAAAGGCACTTATCCACAGCGCACTCCGTCATAGAATTTCACTTAATTATGCCGCTGTTGCTGATCGGGTTACTGAAGAAAATATTATTGATGCCATTGTAGGAGCGATTCAGACACCATGATAAACAGCTATGTATCTAAAATAAGATCAAAAGTAAGTATATATTCAAAAAATAAAACCAGCAATTTGTTTGACGGCTCTTACAAATCTGTATATCAGGGAAGTGGAATGGATTTTGAGCATCTCAGGGAGTATATTCCCGGAGATAACATAAAGGATATTGACTGGAAAGCTACCAGCCGGGGAAACAGGGTACTGGTTAAGCAATATATTGCGGAAAAAAAGCATAATATTATGCTGGTTTTTGACACAGGTAAGAAAATGACAGCCATGACCCGGGCGATGGAAATAAAGAAAAATCTGGCTGTTGATGTAGGCGGTACAATAGGCTACCTTGCAGGTATAAATGGTAATAATGTGGGGGCAATATATAATGAAGCAGGAATGGTAAGATATTTTCAGCTAAAATCAGGATTGATTAATGTGGAAAGAATTCTTACGGAATATGACAGATGCAGGCTGGAGGGTTATAATGCGTCCCTGGAAAAAAGCCTTTCTTACATAATAAGATACATAAAAAAAAGAATGGTAATATTTGTTATAACCGATGAGCAGGGCTTACATGATATAAGTGAAGATATAATTAAAAAGCTTACATTTTTCCATGATGTTCTTTTTGTTAAGCTTGGGGATGGAGAGCTTACCGGGGGTAATGCTTACAGTGTAGATCATGATATATATGTCCCTGAATATGTGACATCTAATCCCAGACTTAAAAATGCCGAGAAAGAGGCAAGGGAAAAGCAGGTGGAGGAGAATAAGCATATGCTGAAAAAATATGGCATTGTTGACACAAAAATTGATTGTGGGACTGAGGTTATAGACAGAATTGTGGAATTGTTAGGAGGACATAAATATGCAAACACTAGGTGACGGAAAAATACCTATAACAGTCGAGCTGCAAGATATGTTTTCCTATTCACCGGCAGGGCTTATTATTGTAATAAGCATGCTTGCCCTTATGGTTATATATGCCATATATTGTATTATAAGAAAAAAAGTCAAGGAAAGAAATGACGTAGCAGAAGTAAACCATATGCATCAGCAACGTCTGGAGGAATATAGAAGAAAATATATTCAGATGCTTTTAAATCTCAGAAAAAGATACAAAGAGGGGCATATTTCCGAAAGGCAGGCATATCAGGAGCTGAGCAGGATTATAAGACACTTTGTATATTCTGTAACAGGTATCCGTGTACAGAATTATACCCTTGAGGAGCTTAGAAAAATTAATATACCTAATCTGTATTACTTAATCGGTGAGTGCTACAGGCCGGAATTTGATACAGAGGGCAGAGGTAATATAGAACAATCTATAGATAAAGCAAGAAAGGTTATAGAAGAATGGAAATGATTTTTCCCTGGGTTCTGTATATAGGAGCTGCTGTTATGCTTATACTTCCTTTTATCGGATTCAAGAAAAAGGACAGATATAAAAAAGGTAACAGAATTGCCAATACAGAGCTGATTGAAAATACAATATTGTACAATAAGCTTATGAAAAGATATAAAATACTCAGTGGGCTTACTTTGCTTATCCTTTTTTGTACAATCGGACTTTGCTTTGTTTTAATGGGCAGACCTGCAAAGCCGGAGAGCAGAAAGCAGGATATACATAACAGGGATATATTTCTTTGTATGGATGTATCCAGCTCGGTGGATGATCTTAATCTGGATATGTGTAAAGAACTTAAAACTCTGGTTAAGGGATTGGAAGGGGAAAGGATAGGAATCAGTATATTTAATGCAAAATCTATACTTCTGGTGCCACTTACCACGGATTATGAGTATGTTCTTGAGGTGCTTGATGAATTGGAAAAATCATTGGAGGAAAGCATAAAGCTTACAGAGTACTATTATGGATATAACTATTCTTCGTTATATGATTTTGACTATGAAACATATAACTATAAATACGAAGGGACTCTTAGCGACTATGCCAGTTCTCTTATAGGTGACGGTCTTGCCTCCTGTATGTTCAGCTTTCCGGATCTTCGGGAGAATCCTGACCGGACAAGGATAATTATATTTACCACTGACAATGAACTGAATGGCGTGCCTATTGTGACTGTTAAGGAGGCCACAGATCTTTGTGTGAAGTATGGGGTAAAGGTGTATGCTGTTTCTCCAAGTCATATAGTTGATGAAGACCATTTTAAGTCATATATTGAAAAGACCGGCGGAAAGTATTACCGGGATACATCCTCAGGAGTATCAAGGAAGCTTATTGATGAGATAGAAAAAACAGAGACTTCTGTTCTCACAGTTACAAAAACTTATATATACGACCATCCGGTGACTGTTTTTATTGCGATGCTTGCTACAATCTCTGTTTATATTTTTATGTGTAAAAGGATGAAATTATGATTTTTGACCCTATTATCCCTATATGGGTAATGATAATAATATGTATAGTGCTTCTGCTTATGAAAAGAAGAGGAAGCTTCAATTACATCAGGCAGATACTTATGGTTGTGCTGCTGTTTGCAATAAATCTAAGACCGGTGGTGCCAAAGGAAAATAAAACTGTAGGCATTTCAACAGACATAGATGTGCTTTTTGTTATTGACAATACAATGAGTATGCTGGCTGAGGATGGACGCGGAAATAACAGAAGGATTGATGATGTAAAGGAAGATTGCCGGTATCTGGTGGAGAAGCTTCCCGGAGCTTCATACAGTATTGTAACCTTTGACAACAGAGTGGACATGAAAACTCCGTATACCATAGACACAAACATGACTATTCAGACTATAGATCTTCTTGAGGGTCAGTCCAAGATGTATGCCAACGGAACATCGATTAACAGTGTATTGGCAGGTATGGAAAAGCTTCTTGATAATAACAGGAATACATATCAGCTTGTCTTTTTTATAAGTGATGGTGAGATTACCACTGATGAAGGGCTGGATGAATATAAGAATCTCGATAAATATATTGATGGCGGCGGGGTTCTGGGATATGGTACAGTTGAAGGAGCTCCTATGGAAGTGGGATATTATTCGGGGGATGACGAAAAGGATTATCTGTACTATTATGATAACAACTATAATGAGGTTTTGGCAGTATCAAAAATTGATGAAAAAAATCTGAAAAAAATAGCCGGAGATTTTGGAGTTGATTATTATCATATGTCAGACGAGACTCAGGTCAGAAAAATTATTGATGACATAAATGTAGATAGTATTGTATCGGAGAAAAATTATGAAGGTGCATATGGAGGCGATATAGAGATTTACTACTATTTTGCCATTCCTCTTGCACTGCTGCTTATATATGAATTTGTGTACTACAGAAGGAGAATATTTAGAAAAGGGATGTAACATAGATGAAGAAATGGGTTAAAATCATTCTGGTAGGTCTTACCCTGGCAATTTTACTGGTTGCGGGGAAACAGGCCTTTGGGTATATTTACAATGAAAAGCTTATAAGTGAATATAATGATGAAGAATATGATATGAATACAAAGCCTCTTTTTTTCGCAAATTGCTTTGAACCCTGTGTTGCATATTATAACCGGGGTAATATATGCTATAAGAAGGAAAATTATGAGGAAGCTATTGATAATTACAAAATGGCTTTGGAAAAAAATCCCGGTGAAGTAAAGGAATGTTCAATCAGAATTAATCTTGCCCTTGCAATGATATACAATATGGGGGAGGACTATGCCCAGCCGGAAAAAATAGACCAGTCCATTAAAATTCTTGAGGAAGCCAGGGATATATTGCTTGAAAAGGGCTGTGCGGCAGATGACGGTAAGGGACACAGTGAGACTGCACAGAAGCTGAAAGAGGAGATAGATGCTCTTATTGAAAAGCTGAAAGAAGAAAAAGAGTCACAGGAGAACAATCAGAACAACCAAAATCAGAACCAGAATCAAAATAATGCCCAAGGAGAGCAGGAGGACCCTGATCAGGAACTGATGGAGCAGCTTCAGCAAAATCAGGCTGACGCCCATCAGGAAAGAGAGGAGAATCTGGAACAGCAGGAGTCAGACAATTATAATTACAATTGGAATAGTAATTATGACGGAATATGGTAAAAATGGTAAAAATCCGGTTAAAATGTTGTGCTGTGAAAGGGTTTTTGATATAATCATAGGATTGAAGGGATATCCAGGCAATGTGGGAGACAGACTGGATGAAAAAACTGTGCTTAATCCGTATGAAGCATTACAGAATACAGATACAGAGTAAGTGTATATGATGGATACTTTCAGTAAAGTTCTGTTTTAAAAGGAGATGATATTGTGGAAGAAATGAATATTGATATGGACAAAATAATTGAGGAATATGTAGGCTTTTGTAATGATGCCGGAAAGATTGATCAGAATCTATATGAAGAATATGATGTTAAGAGAGGCCTCAGAGATTCTAACGGAAGAGGAGTCCTTACAGGCTTAACCGAGGTATCTGATGTTATGGGCTTTAAGGTTCAGGATGGTGTAAGAATGCCTATACCGGGAGAATTATACTTCCAGGGCTATGAGGTACAGGATCTGGTGAATGGATTTCGCAATAACAAATACGGCTTTGAGGAGACAACATTTCTGCTTCTGTTTGGGAAGCTTCCGACAGAAAAACAGTTGGAGGATTTCGTAAGTATATTGGAGGAGTTAAGAGAACTGCCGGGGTCGTTTAACAGGGATGTAATTATGAAGGCTCCAAGCCGTGACATGATGAATGTCCTGCAAAAATGCGTACTGACACTTTATTCGTATGATCCTAATCCTAATGATATAAGTATCAAAAATGTGCTTAGCCAGTGCCTTAAGCTTATTGCCCAGCTGCCGGTTATGGCTGCTTACGGCTATCAGGCCTACAGGCATTACTATCTTGAAAAAAGCCTTGTTATTCACAGACCAAAGAAGGGACTTTCAACAGCAGAGAATATATTGAGACTTCTCAGAACGGATGGTAAATACACTGACCTGGAGGCAAAGGTACTTGATGTGTGCCTTGTTATTCATGCTGAACATGGTGGAGGTAATAATTCTACCTTTACAACTCATGTGCTTTCATCTACGGGAACAGATACTTATTCTGCTGTAGCAGCATCTTTAGGGTCCCTTAAGGGACCACGTCATGGTGGTGCCAATCTCAAGGTGCAGCAGATGTTTAATGATTTAAAGGAAAATGTCAAGGATTGGGAAAATGAAGATGAGATTAGTGAATATCTTCAGACTCTTCTTGACAAGCAGGGCTTTGATAAGTCCGGGTTGATATATGGAATGGGACATGCTGTTTATAGTGAATCGGACCCAAGAGCTGTCATATTAAAGAGATATGCGAAGAAGCTCTCAGAAGAAAAGGGACTGGAGGAAGAGTTTGCCCTTTATGACAGAGTTGAAAAAATAGCTGCAGAGCTTATAGGTATCCAGAGGAGAACCTTTAAGGCTGTCAGTGCAAATGTGGATTTTTACAGTGGATTTGTATATACTATGTTAAAGCTGCCAATTGAAATATTTACACCTATATTTGCTATTTCAAGAATATCAGGCTGGTCTGCCCATAGGATTGAGGAGCTGGTTAATAACGGCAAGATAATAAGACCGGCGTACAAATTCGTAGGTACACACAAAGAATATACACCTATTGAAAAAAGGTAATACCGGGCTTTCCCTGTAACAGAGTCATTTTTATTATGGGGAGAGCCTGCTTATTAAAAGGACAAAGTATGGAAAGGTTTAATTATGTGGATTGCCAATGACTGGAATGAATACGAAATAATTGATTGCTCTGAGGGAGAAAAGCTGGAACGATGGGGTAAATACATTCTGCTTAGACCGGATCCCCAGGTTATATGGGATACTCCAAGGCAGAATCCTGCATGGAACAGCCTGAATGGGCATTATCATCGCAGTAAAAGCGGAGGCGGAGAATGGGAATTTAAAAAGCTGCCACAGCAATGGAGTATACATTATAAGGAGCTTACATTTAATCTTAAGCCTTTTGCCTTCAAACATACAGGACTCTTTCCTGAGCAGGCTGTAAACTGGGACTGGTTTGGGGAAAAAATCAGAAATGCAAAAAGAGAAATAAAAGTACTTAACCTTTTTGCCTATACCGGAGGGGCTACTCTTGCAGCGGCGAGTGCGGGAGCAAAGGTTACCCACGTTGATGCTTCAAAGGGCATGGTAGGATGGGCTAAGGAAAATGCGATATCTTCAGGTCTGGGAGATGCACCTGTAAGATGGCTGGTTGATGACTGCATAAAATTTGTTGAAAGGGAAATCAGGCGTGGAAACAAATATGATGGTATAATTATGGATCCTCCATCTTACGGAAGAGGACCCAAAGGAGAAATATGGAAGCTGGAGGAAAAAATATATCCGTTTATCCGGCTGACATCGGAGCTCCTTTCAGAAGAACCTTTGTTTTTTCTTGTCAATTCCTACACTACAGGTCTGGCACCGGCTGTTCTTACATACATGATTTCTTCCACTGTAGCAAAAAAACTGGGAGGAAGTGTTGAATCCTCAGAAATTGGACTTCCTGTTACGGAAAGCGGGCTTGTTTTGCCTTGTGGGGCATCAGGCAGATGGAGTAGATAAAAGGGGGTAAGGCATGAGCAAAAATACAAAGCACTCAAAGATAGGTTCCACCAATATGTCAAGAAGAATATCCGTTATTAAAGTTGCTATAGTGGCTTTGCTTGTACTTCTACAAATTGTAGTAATAATATCCTTTTATGGCTTGATGGGTGAGTATATAATTTATTGGAGAGTTTTCTCCCAGCTGTTAAGCATATTTGTAGTATTGTATATAATTAACAAAAGAGATAATCCTGCATATAAGCTAAGCTGGGTTATACTGGTTCTTTCGGCACCTATTGTGGGAGGTGCCTTGTATGTCTTTCTGGCAGGTAACAGAACCAGACTCAAATTTATAAGAGAGGCATTAGAAAATCACCTGGATACATTTAAATATACCCCTCATGATGACAGTGAACAAAGGGAAATAAGAGAACTGAGTAAGAGTGCCAGTGTACAGTCAAATTATATATCCAGATATGCAGGCTACCCGGTATATAAAAATACAGCAGTAAAATATTTTTCACTGGGAGAAGAAAATTTCAAGAGTCTTGTGGCGGAACTGGAAAAAGCAGAACATTTCATTTTTATGGAATACTTTATCATCAAGCAGGGCATGATGTGGGATACTGTTTTGGAAATACTTGCCCGTAAGGTAGAAAACGGAGTAGATGTAAGACTGATATATGATGATGTAGGATGTGCCATGTGGATGCCTTCAAGGTTTTTAAAGGAGATGAGGGAGCTGGGAATAAAGGTAGTGCCTTTTAATCCCATTGCCCCTGTAGTCAATCTGAGGCAGAATAACAGGGATCACAGGAAGATTACGGTGATAGATGGCTACATTGGATTTACAGGAGGCATCAATCTGGCAGATGAATATATAAATATTGATTCCAAATTCGGACACTGGAAGGATACAGGAATAATGCTTAAGGGGGATGCTGTATGGAATCTCACCCTTATGTTCCTGCAGACCTGGAGGATGCTTACCGGTGAGGATGAGGACTATTCAGTATTTAACGGAAAGAATTATAACACACTTCCTGATTTTTCGGACGGATATATACAGCCTTATGGAGATACACCGGTGGATTCTGAGATTGTAGGAGAAAATATATACCTTAACATGATAAATAAAGCAAAGTATTATGTTTATATTATGACCCCTTATCTTATTATAGACAATGAAATGATGACAGCGCTGACGCTTGCGGCGAAAAGTGGTATAGATGTAAGGATAATTACTCCCGGAATACCGGATAAGAAGATGGTATACATGGTTACCCAGTCCTACTACAGTGAGCTTATAGAGGCAGGTGTAAAAATCTATAAGTATACACCGGGATTTATTCATGCGAAAACAGTCGTGGTTGATGATGTGGTTGCAACAGTTGGCACAATTAATTTTGATTTCAGAAGTCTGTACCTGCATTTTGAATGTGGGGTATGGATGTTTAACTGTGGCACCATATATGAGATAAAGGAAGATTACATGAAAACCCTGGAGAACTGTGAGCAGGTTACTCTGGAGGAGATAAATAAGACAAGTAGTATAAAAACATTCTGGCAGAGTATATTAAGGCTCATCGCCCCTCTGCTGTAAAAAAGGAGGAAATGGCTGGCATTACAGTCATATTAGCTATGGAATTTTCAGACAGATTAAAATTATTTCACACAGGTATTTTTGCAGATTTAAAGGATAAACAAAATGAGGTTATCGCAAAGGGTGGCTCGGTAATTAATGTATCTGTAGGCACTCCTGATTTTGAACCGTTTCCTCATGTTAAGAAGGCGTTTCTTGATGCGGCAAATGAACCGGGAAATTTCGGATATTCCCTCAGGGATTTGCCGGAGCTTACCGGAGCGGTTGTAGAGTATTACAGAAAAAGATTTGATGTTGAGATAACAGAGGATATGGTAACCTCTGTTAACGGCTCACAAGAGGGCATAGGGCATATAGGTATGGCACTTTGTAACCCTGAAGATGTGGTTTTATGCCCTAATCCGGGATATCCTATATTTGAGGCGGGCTCATTGCTGGCGGGGGCTGATATATATTATTACCCGCTTCTTGAAGAAAATGGATTTCTTCCCGATTTTGATTCAATTCCCGAGGATGTGGCAAGAAAAGCGAAATACATAATTATGTCATATCCCATGAATCCGGTATGCGTTACAGCACCGCCCAGGGTTTATGATGATCTTATAGCCTTTGCAAAAAAGTATGACATTATTGTCATTCATGACAATGCATATTCGGACATAATTTATGATGGAAGATATGGAGACTCCTTCCTGCACCATGAGGGGGCTGCTGATGTAGGAGTGGAATTCTTCTCCCTGTCAAAAACCTTTAACCTTACAGGAGCAAGAATATCCTTCTGTGTTGGCAACAGGAAAATAGTAGATGCACTAAAAATGTTGCGTTCACAGATAGATTTCGGTGTTTTTATTCCTACACAGAAGGCTGCAATAGCCGCTCTGACAGGTCCCTTGGAGCCTGTAAAGGAGCAGTGCCTGAAGTATCAGGAAAGGAGAGATGCCCTGTGTCAGGGACTTAGAAATATCGGATGGGATGTTCCGGACTGCGAAGGAACTATGTTTATGTGGGCTCCGATTCCCCCAAAATTCAAAACAAGTCAGGAATTTTGTATGGAGTTGATTGATAAGACAGGAATCTTTGTGACTCCGGGAACCGCCTTCGGAACTCTTGGAGAGGGATATGTGAGATTCGCCCTGACAAAGACAGTAGAGGAATTTGAAGAGATAATTAAAATTATAGGAGATAGCGGAGTATTAAAATAGATGAGGGAAAATGAAAAGAGGGATACCAAAAACCAATTGGCACTGACCTTAAAGGAGCTCATTAGCCATACACCTATGGAAAAAATAACGGTTAAGGATATTACGGATAAATCAGGTGTAATCAGACCTACATTTTATAATCACTTTACAGATAAGTATCAGGTGCTTGAGTATATAATCAGGAGAGACCTGTTACTGCCGATAAAGCCGTTGCTTGTAAATGAAATGATTACCGAGGGGCTTACCCTGCTTTTTTCCAACATGCTTAAGGACAGGAATTTTTACGAAAAAGCGATAAAAATAGAAGGGCAGAATTCCTTTGAAAGTATAGCAAGACAAGAGGTTACCAAGCTTCTTGTGGAGGTAATAACCGAAAAAAAGGGAGGAGGGCATTACAAATATTATTGGCTTTCCCGTGAGACCATAGCTGAATATTATGCCCAGTCCATGTGCTATGTGGCCATAGCCTGGATTAAGAGGAATTTTATGATATCTCCAAAGGAGCTGGCAGAAATATACGAATATATTACCAAAAATTCTATGATGGACATATTGGAGGAGTTTGTTTAGACTACCTACATAAATACCGAAAAGTTTAAAAAAGTAAACACAAAAGCTAAATTGTATTTTAAATAGTTACACAAAAAAAGGATTGGATATTCATTATATCCGGTCCTTTTCATATTATATAGACGAAAAAGACAGAGCCGGGGAGTTAAGCCGGAGGATAGTTTAACCGGGAGTTGGCTGACAACCGGGGTATCATAAAAAGAAAGAAGTGAGATGAATGATTAAGTTTGGTAAATGGGTAGTGAAGCACAGGGTGATGATACTTATTATAAGTGTTTTGTTACTTGTACCATCAGCCTTTGGTTACTTTAAAACAAGAATTAACTATGATATTCTGACATATCTGCCTAAGGACATTGAAACCATGAAGGGACAGGATATTATGGTTGATGAATTTGGAACAGGCGCTTTTTCCATGTGTATTGTAGAGGGAATGAAGGAAAGTGATTTGTCCGGGATGAGGGAAAAAATGAAGGAGGTGGATAATGTAAAGGATGTAATCTGGTATGACTCCTTTATGGATTTATCGGTACCTATTGATATGCTTCCCGATAATATTAAAAATGCGTTTGTAAATAAGGATGCGGATTCTACGATAATGTTTGTACTGTTTCCTACCTCTATTTCTTCAGATGAAACAATGGAAGCAATAAAGGATTTAAAGTCGGTTATGGGCAAGCAATGTTATTTATCGGGTATGTCTGCGGTTGTAACCGATATTAAAGATTTATCCGACAAGGAAACACCTATATATGTGCTTATAGCTGTACTTCTTGCCACACTGGTGCTGGCAATTTCCATGGATTCGGCAATTATTCCTGTGTTTTTCCTGTTAAGCATCGGAATGGCAATAGTTTACAATCTGGGAAGCAACGTATTTATGGGAGAAATATCCTACGTTACCCAGGCACTTACAGCAGTTTTACAGCTCGGAGTAACAATGGATTACTCCATATTCTTATGGCACAGCTATGAAGAAAAACAGAGCGTGTATCCGGGAGACAAAAAGAGAGCAATGGCCCATGCGATTTCCAATACTATATCTTCGGTTGTAGGAAGCTCAATAACAACTGTGGCAGGCTTTGTGGCTCTTTGCTTTATGAGTTTTACTCTGGGCAAGGATCTGGGAATTGTAATGGCAAAGGGCGTTGTATTTGGTGTAATAGCCTGTGTAACAATACTTCCATCAATGATTCTTATATTTGACGGGATAATAGAAAAGACGAAGCATAAGGTACTTCTTCCGGATTTGAGCAAAATATCGGACTGGGTTGTAAAGCATTTTTACATTTTTCTGATATTGTTTGTGATTATACTTATTCCTGCAATTTATGGCTATACACATACTGATGTATATTATGACCTGGCAGGAACGCTTCCTAAGGATCTGGACAGCAGCATTGCCAATTCAAAGCTTGACGAGGAGTATAACATGGGGGCAACCCACATGATTATTCTTGACAGAAACCTTGGAACTGCTGATACCTGCAGCATGACAGATGAGATAAAGAAGGTTGATGGAGTTAAAGCAGTTCTTGGACTTGACAGTGTACTTGGAGAAGTGATTCCAAAGGAGCTGCTTCCTTCGGGAATCCTTGATGTGTTTGAACAGGGTAATTACAAGATGATGGTTGTCATGTCGGAATATGCAGTGGCTTCTGATGAGGTAAATAATCAATGTGAGGAGATTAATACTATAGTTAAGAATTACGATCAGTCAGGAATGCTTATCGGAGAGGCACCTTGTACAAAGGATCTTATTGAAATTACCGACAAGGATTTCAAGGTTGTAAGTGCAGTATCGATAGGAGTTATTCTTGTTATCATTGCTTTGGTTTTCAGATCTGTAACTCTTCCGTTTATATTGGTTATGGTTATTGAATTTGCCATATTTATTAATATGGGTATTCCGGCATATACAGGAACTACACTTCCTTTTATCGCATCTATAGTAATAGGAACAATTCAGCTCGGAGCTACAGTAGATTATGCAATTCTTATGACAAACAAGTATAAGAGAGCCAGAAATCACGGAATGGATAAAAAAGATTCAATAGTAGAAGGACTCAAGGGCTCAATACAATCAATTATAGTAAGTGCTCTAAGCTTTTTTGCGGCAACCTTTGGTGTAGGTATGTATTCAAATATAGATATGATCAGCTCACTTTGCAGCCTGATGGCAAGAGGAGCCATAATAAGCATGATAGTGGTAATATTTATACTGCCATCCATGTTTGTCATTTTCGATAAGATTATCATTAATACAAGTGCAGGCTTTAAGCCTGTGAAGCAGGACGCAGGAGCCAGGTAATTTTTGAATGGAGGAATCGTTATGAGTAAGAAAAATGGAAAAAAGGGAATAAAATATATAGTAGGTCTTTCAACTGCAGCCGTTACAATTGGTACACTTGGTGCCGGTGCTTATGCATATTCATCCAATGGGGGAGGCTGTGACCGGGACAAATATAATGTGGAAAATGTATCAGCCGGGAATAATGTAGAACCTGTTTTGTCTGAGGAGGATATAGCAGAAAAGCTCAAAGGAGATGTTTCAATAGAGGAAAAGGACGTATATAAGGATGAAACAGTATATGTATTTTCTGATGCAAGCGGAAATACAAACAAGATTCTGGTAAGTGAACACCTTAAGAATGATGACAAAAAAGCAGAGCTTGTGGACAAAACCGATTTAAAGGATATCGTAAACCTTAAGGGTGAACATGATTTTACCCAGAAAGGGGATACAATAACCTGGCAGGCTGATGGAGAGGATATTTATTATCAGGGAGTGTCAGAGAAGGAGCTTCCTGTAGATATAAAGGTTTCCTATTACCTTGACGGCAAGGAAATTTCTCCTGCAGAGCTGGCAGGAAAAAGCGGTAAGGTAAAAATCAGATTTGATTATTACAACAATGCTGTTACAGAAGACAAAATTAATGTGCCATTTGTAGCTGTTTCGGGAATGGTTCTGGGGGATAACTTTACTAACATAACAGTTACAAACGGAAAAACAATAGCACAGGGAGCATCCAATATTGTTATAGGCTATGGGATGCCCGGTATGAGTGAGAATCTTAACCTGAAGGAAGCCGATATGTCAGATGGATTTACAATACCTGAGTATTTTGAGGTAGAGGCGGATGTTACAGACTTCAGCCTTGATATGACAGCTACACTTGTTATGAATGGTTCACAGATTAAACTGGGAAGTAACCTTGATATGTCACAGCTTGACAGTCTTATGGCTACCCTGGACGATGCAGGAGAACAGCTGGTATCCGGTGCGGATGCACTTAATGAGGGAATGACTTCCTTATACACCAATATGGGAGTGTTTAATCAGGGAGTGGGAAGCCTTAACACAGGAATAAGCTCTCTTTCCCAGGGAGCAGACAGCCTTGCTGCGGGAATTACAACATTGAATACCGGTGCCCAGGGACTGAATTCCGGCATTACAGCTCTTGATAAAGGACTTAATACTCCTATGACAGATGAAGAAAAAAAGGCAATAATTTCACAGACCCGGGGAGTAGTCGATGCAGAATTCACACAGGGTACAGATACCTACAATTACATTTATTCCCAGGCAGTTTCAAGCTTTAATGCTACTATGACCGATGCTAAAACAGTAGATGCCATTTATAAGGGACTCTATGACAATCTTTATGATACACTGTATGCGGCACAGGTTGCACAATATGCCCAGCAGTACAATAAAACCAATGAGGAAATAATTGCTGCATATGGGGCAACGATAGATGAAGGTATAAAAACGAAGCTGAATTCCCTTGCAGCGGGTATCGCCCAGGGAATTGTTCAAAACGGCTCAGACAGTGTAGGAAAAAACGTAGTGGCAGCCTGTGAGATGGCAGCGGCGGATGCAGCCGGAAAAGCTGCTGTAACAGGTGCTGAAGGTGCAAAAAAGCAGATTGCAGCCCAGATAGAGGCAGTTCAGGATAATGGATATAGTCTTGTTACCGCTGCTTCGGCAGTAGCTACCGGAACAGATACACTTGCGTCATCAGTTCCGGCACTTACTAAAGGTATATCAGATTTGCTTTCGGGAGCGGGTACACTGGTCAATGGTTCAAGTCAGCTGCTTTCAGGGGCAGGACAACTGTCAGAAGGTGCGGCGGCATTAAACGAAGGAGTGGCTCAGTTCAACGATGAAGCCATTCAGACAATAATTAATGCCTACAATGGTGATATTAAGGCGATTACATCAAAATGGCAGGCTATTATGGAAGCAGCTACAGAATATGACACATATACCTGTTTAAACGATGGAGATATGGGAGCAACAAAATTCATAATAAAAACAGAAGGAATTCAGGCAGAGTAATGCTGTATGGAAGCAGTTGACACTTATATGCCTATAAAGTAATAAAGAAGAACAAAGCAAGGGCAGCCGGAGGCTATACTTCCGGCTGCTCCTGCTTTGTTGCATGGACAAAATCTACCTTGTTAAAAAGTAACATCTGTGATACCATGTACACATATAAAACAAAAAAAGGAAAACCTGCAGCTAAGCTGGAATAATTCATAAGTAAAAAGTGGAGAAATAATGGAATATCAGATAAAAAGCGAAATTCAAAACTGTCTTAATGGCAATGTATTGAAGATTACAATAAGTAATCCCAAGGATAAGGACGGATTATACAAAAAAATAAGTATAAATCCAGTCCGCATAAAGAATGAATCAGCATATCAGATAACCTTATATACGGACAAGCAGTCCTTTCAAAAAAACGTGAAAAAGGAAGCTCTGCCAGTGGAGATATTGAGGTATTTTCCGGAGGAGTTTTTGCAAATTGGCATTAGCCTTGATGACACGGATATAGATTATAAAATTTCAAAAAAAGGCAAGCTGTTGAGTAACAGGAGAAAAAAGCCGGTTAAGATTGAAGTGCCGGATTTGCATGATTTAACACATAACAGAAGAAAAAAATACATTTTTCAGGAGGGAATGCTTATACCACCCCTGATTGACATGGGAGTATTTACAAAGGATGGCAAGGTAGTTAATTCCATGTATGACAAATTTAAACAGATAAACCGTTTTATAGAAATGCTGGATGATATACTTAAAAACTATAGCAGGGATGAAATCAGTATAATAGATTTTGGCTGCGGCAAATCATATCTCACGTTTCTCATATACTATTATCTGGTAGAGATTAAGGGGAAAAAGGCCGGCATAACAGGTCTGGATTTAAAAAAAGAAGTAATAGACAAATGCAATGAGACTGCACAAAAATATGGTTACAGTGGACTTAATTTCAAGCTTGGTGATATTAACGGCTACGAAACAGATATGGATGTAGATATGGTAGTTACATTGCATGCCTGTGATACAGCTACGGATTATGCACTCTACAATGCAGTGAGATGGAATGCTTCATACATAATGTCAGTTCCCTGTTGTCAGCATGAAATCAATAAAAGTATTAAAACCATGGAATTAGCACCCATGATGAAGTACGGTATAGTAAAGGAGCGTATGGCTGCCCTTGCTACGGATGCATTGAGGGGAACTATGCTTGAATACAGAGGATATAAGGTTAATCTTATGGAATTTGTGGATATGGCGCATTCACCTAAGAATATACTGATACGGGCTGTAAAGAGCAGTATTTCAAAGGAAAAGAAAGTGAATGCCCTTAAGGAGGCAGAGACTATGTGTTCTTTCCTTGGAATAGAGCCCACAATATACAGACTTCTAAGATAATGCACATATCCTTGTCTGCCGGGAACAAGATATATACTAAATAAATTTATTTACGAGGAGGATTTGTAATGGAAAAGAAAAAGGGATACGCAGGAGGAATAGTAGGATTTATACTATTGACAATTTTTTGCTTTAGTATGTCTTTTGTGATGTTTGTGGGAGGAGATATGGATTATCTTCTTGGAAAGGATCCAAAAGATATAAATGAGATAGTACAGAGCTCATATCCACAAAAGGATGAATATGTAAAGCTTGACAGCTATCTTACTATTGGACAGTTTGCCCAGACAAAGCACAAGATTAACATGATAATACCGGCAGGAACAGAAAAGCATTATCTTGTTATGCTGGAGGATGGGTCAGTAATAGCAGTTACGGTGAAAAACAAAAAGACTATCAAAAAATTAGACAAACAGATTGACAGCACATGGGAATATGTACAGGGTACTTCAACTGAAATGCCGTCAATGCTGAAAATAGAAGGACAGCTCAGTACAATGGATTATAAGATAGAGGGCTTTTATAAGGATTATCTCAATGATATAGGATATAACAATTCCATGGGAGACATTCATTATCTGAGTATTGACATGACAATGAACAGAGTGAAGGGCTGGGCATATGTAATCATTCCTTTTGCTTTGGGAGTTATATTCCTTGTTTCTTCCATAGTAACAATAAGAAAAGCCCATAAAGCAAAAAAAGATGCAAAGGAAAATGATTTCCTGAATAATTACAAATAACTTTTTTACAAAAATAATAAAAAAAGCTTGCATTCCCGGATGGTTTTGAGTATAATAACTTTTGCTGTGACATTGATAGCGTAGAAACGGAGGTTGTCACCTTATATTTCAGGTGGGTTTTTCGTGGAGCGAATGTCAATTAATAATAACTGGCGACAAGTCACTGTACTTAATAACCATCCGTCTTGGGACGGAGATGACGTGATTGTTTAAGAATGTTTAATTTTTGGACACACACGGGAAAGTTGTACAGTCACCGCTTGTCGTACTAATAAAAGTGCGAAAAGGAGGCGGCTTTTTTTATGGCAAGTCAAATTATGAGAATCACATTGAAGGCGTACGACTACAAGTTAATCGATCAGGCTGCAAAGCAGATTATCGATACTGTTAAGAGTACAGGAGCAAAGGTTAGCGGACCTGTTCCAATGCCAACAAAGGTTGAGAAGATCACAATCCTCAGAGCTGTTCATAAGTATAAGGATTCCAGAGAACAGTTCGAGCAGAGAACTCACAAGAGACTCATTGATGTAATTGCACCCGGTCAGAAGACAATAGATGCTCTTCAGAAGATGGATATGTCAGCCGGTGTTTACATCGACGTTAAGATGAAGTAATTCATCACAAAACAAAGAATGCAGTACCTAATTACACTTGATACAAGTGAATTTAGTATGATTGCAAATGCAATCCGCTGTGAATTAGAATTAGGAGGAAAAAATTATTATGAAGAAAGCGATTTTAGCTACTAAGGTCGGAATGACTCAAATCTTCAACGAAGACGGTGTTTTGACACCTGTAACAGTTTTACAGGCCGGACCATGTGTTGTAACTCAGGTAAAAACAGTTGATAATGACGGTTACGATGCAATTCAGGTTGGTTTTGGCGAAATGAAAGAAAGAGTAACTACTAAAGATGTTTCGGGCAAGAAAGTTATCAGAAATCCACATGGCGCTGGTAAGGCTCAGGCAGGTCACTTTAAGAAGGCTGGAACAACACCTAAGAAATTTGTGAGAGAATTCAGATTAGAGAATGTTGCTGATTACAATGCAGGCGACGAGATTAAGGCTGATATCTTTGCAGAGGGTGATAAGATTGATGTAACTGCTAAGTCAAAGGGTAAAGGATATGCTTCAGGTATCAAGAGATTTGGTATGAGAACAGGTCCTAAGACCCATGGTTCCAAGTACCATCGTCATGCAGGTTCCAATGGTTCTGCAACTACTCCGGGCAGAGTATTCAAAGGAAAGAAAATGCCTGGACATATGGGTAATGTGAGAGTTACTGTACAGAACCTTGAGGTTGTTAAGATAGATGTTGAAAACAATGTAATTTTGGTAAAGGGTGCCGTTCCTGGACCAAAGAAATCATTAGTAATGATTAAGGAAACAGTAAAAGTTGGTAAGTAAGCCGCTTTTCAGGAAGGAGGAACAATAGATGGCAACAGTAGCTGTTTATAACATCGAAGGAAAAGAAGTAGATAAGCTTGAGCTTAATGACAACGTATTCGGTGTAGAAATAAATGAACATTTAGTACACCTGGCTGTAGTGAGCCAGTTAGCAAATAGTCGTCAGGGAACACAGAGCGCAAAAACCCGTTCAGAAGTTTCAGGCGGCGGAAGAAAACCATGGAGACAGAAGGGAACAGGTCATGCAAGACAGGGTTCAACAAGAGCTCCTCAGTGGACAGGCGGTGGAGTTGTATTCGCTCCAAAGCCAAGAGATTATTCCATGAAGATGAATAAGAGAGAAAAACAGATAGCTATAAAGTCGGCTCTCACTTCAAAGGTAGCAGATTCAAAGCTTGTGGTTGTTGATGAATTCAAACTTGATGAGATTAAGACATCAAGATTCGCAGAGATTCTTAACAATCTTAAAGCACCTAAGGCATTGGTGGTAACTAAGGATAAGGATGAGAAGGTTATTCTTTCAGCAAGAAACCTTCCGACAGTTAAGACTACAATGACTAATGGAATTAATGTATATGACATTCTTAAGTATGAGACTCTGGTTATGACTAAGGATGCAGTAGCAGCAATTGAGGAGGTGTATGCATAATGGCAGATATCAAGTATTATGATGTAATATTAAAGCCTGTGCTCACAGAAAAGAGTATGAACGCTATGGCTGAGAAAAAGTATACCTTCCTTGTTCATACAGAAGCGACTAAGTCTCAGATTAAAGAGGCTGTAGAGAAGATGTTTGACGGAGCAAAGGTTGCCAAGGTTAACACCATGAATTATGATGGTAAAACAAAAAGACGTGGTATGACATTTGGTAAGACTGCTAAAACAAAGAAGGCTGTTGTTCAGCTTACAGCAGACAGTGCAGATATCGAATTATTCGAGGGCCTGTAGGAGTTGTCCTATAGGGCACATTAAAAAATATACGCAGTAAAGCGTGATAATAAACGTAATTTGAAAGGAGAACTAAAATGGGAATTAAGACATATAACCCATATACACCTTCTAGAAGGCATATGACAGGTCTTGATTTTGAGGAGATTACAAAGAGCACTCCTGAGAAATCACTTCTTGCTAAGAAGGATAAGACTGCCGGACGTAACAATCAGGGTAAAATTACCGTAAGACATCATGGCGGTGGCGGTAGACAGAAATACAGAATTATAGATTTTAAGAGAAGAAAGGATGATATTCCGGCAACTGTTGCTGCAATCGAATATGATCCAAACAGAACAGCTAATATAGCACTCCTTTACTATGCAGATGGAGAGAAGACATATATCATTGCTCCTGTAGGACTCAAGGTTGGAGATGTGCTGATGAATGGTGCCAATGCAGATGTTAAGGTTGGTAACTGTCTGCCACTTTCAGAGATTCCTGTCGGTACAGAAATTCACAATATAGAGCTTTATCCGGGAAAGGGAGCCCAGTTGGTTCGTTCTGCCGGTAACTCTGCACAGCTTATGGCAAAGGAAGGAAAGTATGCAACACTCAGACTTCCTTCAGGTGAAATGAGAATGGTTCCTATCGTATGTCGTGCTACAATCGGTCAGGTTGGAAACATTGAGCACGGTCTTGTAAATGTTGGTAAGGCTGGACGTAAGCGCCATATGGGTATCAGACCTACAGTTCGTGGTTCTGTTATGAACCCTAATGACCATCCACATGGTGGTGGTGAAGGTAGAACCAGTATTGGTAGACCAGGCCCATCTACTCCTTGGGGTAAGCCGGCATTGGGTCTCAAGACCAGAAAGAAGAATAAGCATTCTAACAAGATGATAATTAGAACAAGAGACGGTAAGAACGTTAAGTAAGGAGGTAACATATGGCTCGTTCATTAAAAAAAGGACCATTTGCAGATGATTATTTGTTAAAAAAGATAGACGCATTAAATGCAGCAAATGACAAGCAGGTTATCAAGACCTGGTCACGTCGTTCAACTATCTTCCCTTCATTTGTCGGTCATACAATAGCAGTTTATGATGGAAGAAAGCATGTGCCTGTATATGTAACTGAGGATATGGTAGGACATAAGCTCGGTGAATTCGTTGCAACAAGAACATACAGAGGACATGGAAAAGATGAGAAGAAAGGTAAGAAGAGATAATTCGAAAGGAGGGCACATTCATGGCAAAAGGACATAGATCCCAGATAAAGAGACTCAGAAATGAGAACAAGGACACAAGACCAAAGGCTACATTATCTTATGCTAGAATTTCTGTAACTAAGGCTTGTTTCGTATTGGATGCGATAAGAGGCAAGGATGTAACTTCAGCACTCGGTATCCTCGCTTACAATAACAGATACGCATCAAAGGTAATAGAGAAGCTTTTGAAGTCTGCAGTTGCTAATGCAGAGAATAATAATGGTATGAAGGTTGAGGACCTGTATGTTGCAGAGTGTTATGCAAACAAGGGACCTACAATGAAGAGAATTCAGCCAAGAGCACAGGGTAGAGCTTATAGAATCGAGAAGAGAACAAGCCACATCACAATTGTGCTTGATGAAAGATAGGAGGTAAACAATGGGACAGAAGGTTAATCCACATGGTTTAAGAGTCGGAGTCATCAAGGATTGGGATTCAAAGTGGTATGCTGATACTAAGAACGGCGAGTTCGCAGATAACCTTGTTGAGGACTATAAGATTAGAGAGTTTTTAAAGAAAGAGCTTTTCTCTGCAAACGTTTCCAAGATTGAAATCGAAAGAACATCTGACAGAGTTAAGGTTAGTGTATATACAGCTAAGCCCGGCGTAGTAATCGGTAAGGGTGGAGCAGGCATTGAGAAGGTTAAGGCAAAGGTTCAGAAGCTTACAAACAAGAAGCTTATAATCGATATTAAGGAGATTAAGAAACCGGATCTTGATGCACAGCTGGTAGCAGAGAATATTGCAGCACAGTTAGAGAACCGTATTTCATTCAGAAGAGCTATGAAGTCATGCATGGGCAGAACCATGAAGGCTGGAGCACTTGGAATCAAGACTTCATGTTCAGGAAGACTTGGTGGTGCCGATATGGCGAGAACAGAGTTCTATAGTGAGGGTACAATACCTCTTCAGACTCTTCGTGCTGATATCGATTATGGTTTTGCTGAGGCTGATACAACTTACGGTAAAGTTGGTGTTAAGACATGGATTTACCATGGCGAAGTACTTCCTACTAAGGGAAATAAGGAAGGGAGCGATAAATAATGTTAATGCCTAAAAGAGTAAAGCGTCGTAAGCAGTTCAGAGGTACAATGGCAGGAAAGGCGCTTAGAGGAAATAAAATAACAAATGGTGAATATGGTATTGTTGCTATGGAGCCTGCATGGATTAAGTCAAACCAGATTGAGGCAGCCCGTATTGCAATGACACGTTATGTAAAGCGTAACGGTAAAGTCTGGATTAAGATTTTCCCGGATAAGCCTGTAACAGCAAAACCTGCTGAAACCCGTATGGGTTCTGGTAAGGGAGCACTTGAATACTGGGTAGCGGTTGTTAAGCCGGGCAGAGTTTTATTTGAAATTGCCGGTGTACCAGAGGAGACTGCAAGAGAGGCGCTTCGTCTTGCAACTCACAAGCTTCCGGTTAAATGTAAGATAGTAGCAAAGGCAGATTTAGAGGAGGTATAATAGCAGTGAAGCTTAAGGAATATAAGAACGAATTAAATTCAAAAACTGTTGAAGAGTTACAGAATGATTTAGTAGCTGCTAAAAAGGAGTTATTCAATTTGAGATTCCAGAATGCCACTAATCAGCTTGAGAACACCAGCAGAATTAAGGATGTCAGAAAGAACATTGCCAGAATACAGACAGTTATTGCCCAGAAGGCAAACTAATTATCGTAAAAGGAGGAAATTGTCGTGGAAAGAAATTTGAGAAAAACACGTGTAGGTATTGTTACAAGTGATAAGATGGACAAGACAATCGTTGTATCAATCGTTGATAATGTAAAGCATCCTCTTTACGGTAAGATTGTAAAGAGAACTTACAAGCTCAAGGCACATGATGAGAACAATGAGTGTAAAATTGGTGATAGAGTAAAAGTTATGGAGACAAGACCTTTATCAAAGGATAAGAGATGGAGACTTGTCGAGATAATTGAAAAAGCTAAATAAGGAGGCGTAAACAATGGTTCAGCAGGAAACAAGACTTAGAGTTGCTGATAACACTGGAGCAAAAGAGATTCTTTGCATCAGGGTATTAGGCGGTTCGACTAGAAGATATGCAAATATCGGCGATATCATCGTTGCCTCAGTTAAAGATGCAACACCAGGTGGAGTTGTAAAGAAAGGTGACGTTGTTAAGGCTGTAGTTGTTCGTTCAAAGAAGGGAGCACGTCGTAAGGACGGTTCTTACATTAAGTTTGATGAGAATGCAGCGGTTATTATAAAGGACGATGGTAATCCAAGAGGAACTCGTATATTTGGACCTGTAGCAAGAGAGCTCAGAGACAAGAAATTCATGAAGATAGTTTCTTTGGCACCGGAAGTATTATAGGAGGTAAAAACTGTGGCAACAATGAAAATCAAAAAAGACGATCTTGTTAAAGTAATTGCCGGAAAAGACAAGGGCAAAGAAGGAAAAGTATTGGCAGTTGATACTAAGAATAATACTGTATTAGTTGAGGGTGTTAATATTGTTCATAAGCACAGCAAGCCAAGCATGCAGAATCAGGCTGGCGGAATTATAGATAAGGAAGCTCCTATCGATATATCTAACGTTATGTATCTTTATAAGGGTAAGCCTGTAAGAATCGGCTTTTCCGGTGAGAAGAAGGATAAGGTTAGAGTTGCAAAAGTAGATGGTAAGACAGTTGCAATCGATTAGTGAGTAAAGAAAGGAGGCACAGAATCTTGAGCAGACTTAAAGATATGTATAGCACTGAAATTAAAGATGCTATGATGAAAAAGTTCGGATATAAAAATGTTATGCAGATACCAAAGCTTGAAAAGATTGTTATCAATATGGGCGTTGGCGAAGCAAGAGAAAATGCAAAAATATTAGATTCAGCTATTAAGGATCTTGAGACAATCTCAGGTCAGAAGGCTGTTGTTACACGCGCAAAGAAGTCAGTTGCAAACTTCAAGCTTAGAGAGGGTATGCCTATTGGATGTAAGGTTACACTTAGAGGAGAGAAGATGTATGAGTTTACTGACAGACTTGTAAACCTTGCATTGCCACGAGTTCGTGACTTTAGAGGTGTTAATCCTAATGCATTTGATGGCAGAGGAAATTATGCACTTGGAATTAAGGAGCAGCTTATTTTCCCGGAAATTGAGTACGATAAGGTTGATAAGGTTAGAGGTATGGACGTTATATTTGTTACTACAGCTAATACAGACGAGGAAGCTCGTGAACTATTAACTCTTTTCGGTATGCCATTTAGCAAATAAGGAGGAATTAACATGGCAAAAACATCTATGAAGGTAAAACAGCAGCGTCCTCAGAAGTTCTCTACCAGAGAATATACACGTTGCAAGATTTGTGGACGTCCACATTCAGTTTTAAGAAAATACGGAATTTGCAGATTATGTTTCCGTGAATTAGCATACAAGGGACAGATACCAGGTGTTAAAAAATCAAGCTGGTAAGATTTTATAAGGAGGCAAAAGAATTATGTCAATGAGCGATCCAATTGCAGATATGCTTACAAGAATCCGTAATGCAAATACTGCAAAGCATGATACAGTAGATATACCGGCTTCAAAGATGAAGCTGGCGATTGCTGACATTCTCCTCAAGGAGGGATATGTTAAGGCAGTTGACGTTGTTGAAGAAGGTAACTTCAAGACTATAAAGATTACACTTAAATATGGTGCAGATAAGAACGAGAAGATCCTTACAGGCCTTAAGAGAATCTCCAAGCCTGGTCTTCGTGTTTATGCATCAAAGGATGAGCTTCCAAGAGTGCTTGGAGGACTTGGAACAGCTATTATTTCAACTAACAAGGGTATCTTAACTGACAAGGAAGCAAGAAAGGCTAATGTCGGTGGAGAAGTATTAGCATTTGTTTGGTAAATAAATTAAGGAGGACGGCGAAATGTCACGTATCGGAAGAATGCCTATCGCTATACCGGCAGGTGTAACTGTTGAGATAGCAGAAAATAACAAGGTGACTGTAAAGGGACCTAAGGGAACTCTTGTAAGAGTTCTTCCAGCTGAGATGGAAATCACTCAGGAGGGTTCTGAGGTATTGGTAAAAAGACCTAATGACTTGAAAAAAATGAAGTCATTACATGGTCTTACAAGAACACTTATTAACAACATGGTAGTTGGTGTAACTGAGGGTTACTCAAAGGTACTTGAGGTTAATGGTGTTGGTTATAGAGTACAGAAGCAAGGTAACAAGCTGAACTTTGCTCTGGGATATTCACACCCAGTAGAGATGGTTGATCCTGAAGGAATAACTACTACTGTTGACGGTAACAAGATAACTGTAAGTGGTATTGACAAAGAAAAGGTTGGACAGTACGCAGCCGAAATCAGAGAGAAGAGAGCACCTGAACCATATAAGGGCAAGGGTATCAAGTATGTTGATGAGGTTATCAGACGTAAGGTTGGTAAGACTGGTAAGAAATAATTAAGGGAGTGAATATAAGATGATTAATAAGGAATCAAGAAGTGCTATTCGTACTAAAAAACATTTAAAGATTCGTAACCGTTTTAGCGGCACAGCAGAGAGACCACGTTTAGCTGTATTCAGAAGTAATAATCATATGTACGCTCAGATTATTGATGATACAGTTGGTAAGACTTTAGTGTCAGCTTCAACAGTACAAAAGGATGTAAAGGCTCAGTTAGAGAATACAGATGATGTTGCAGCAGCAGCTTACCTGGGACAGGTAATTGCCAAGAGAGCTCTGGATGCAGGAATCAGGACTGTAGTATTTGACAGAGGTGGTTTCATTTATCAGGGTAAAATCAAGGCTTTAGCAGATGCAGCAAGAGAAGCTGGTCTCGAATTCTAATAGGGAGGAGAAACGACACATGAAGCGTGAAATAATAGATGCCAGTAAGTTAGAATTAGAAGAAAATGTAGTAGCCATCAAGCGTGTAACTAAGGTTGTTAAAGGTGGTCGTAACTTCAGATTTGCTGCTCTCGTAGTTGTTGGAGATAGAAATGGTCATGTTGGTGCCGGCTTAGGAAAGGCATCAGAGGTTCCAGAGGCTATCCGTAAGGGTAAGGAAGACGCAATCAAGAAGTTAGTTAAGGTAAATATAAACGAGAATGGTAGTATCCCATATGACTGGACAGGTGAGTTTGGCAGTGCAAAGGTGCTGCTTAAGGCATCTCCGGAAGGTACCGGTATCATAGCCGGAGGTCCTGCACGTTCCGTGCTTGATCTTGCGGGATACAAGAACATCCGTACAAAGTCCTTAGGCTCAAATAATAAGCAGAACGTTGTTTTAGCTACAATCGCAGGTCTTTCACAGGTTAAGTCACCTGAAGAAGTAGCAAAACTCCGTGGTAAGTCTTTAGACGAGATTCTTAACTAAGGAGGTATATGGTAATGGCAGATAAAGTAAAAGTTACATTAGTTAAGTCACCTATAGGAGCAATCCCTAAGCATAGAGCAACAGTCGCTGCACTCGGTCTTTCCAAAATGCACAAGACTGTAGAGCTTCCTAACAACGATGCAACAAAGGGAATGATTCAGCAGGTTCGTCACTTAGTGAAAGTAGAAGAAGTATAATTATTATTTGATTAGAAGGAGGTACAGTCATGGATTTGTCAAGTTTAAAGCCGGCTGAGGGCGCGGTATCAAGCGATAACTTCAGAAGAGGCCGTGGACATGGTTCAGGAAATGGCAAGACCGCAGGTAAGGGACACAAGGGTCAGAAGGCTCGTTCAGGTGCACCAAGACCTGGCTTTGAAGGTGGTCAGATGCCACTTTATAGAAGAATTCCTAAGAGGGGATTCACTTGCAGAAATCACAAGGAGATTGTTGCAATCAACCTTTCTGCATTGGAGAGATTTGAGGATGGTTCAGAGGTAACAGTGGCTACTCTTATTGAGGCCGGTGTTGTTAAGAACCCAAGAGATGGTGTTAAGATTTTAGGAAATGGAGAGTTGACTAAAAAGCTTACTGTTAAGGTTAATGCATTCAGTAAGACTGCTGCTGAGAAGATTGAAGCTCTTGGCGGAAAAGTAGAGGTGATCTAAGTATGCTCAAAACCTTAAAAGATGCTTTGAAGGTAAGGGAAATACGTAATGGACTGTTGTTTACCTTCTTTATTCTTATAGTAGTCAGACTGGGTTGTAAAATTCCTGTACCCGGACTTGATACAGCCGCTCTGTCTGATTATCTGAACAACAAGTTCGGTGATGCATCAACAGGTGGGTTTCTGAATTCCATTACCGGTGGTTCCTTTACAGATATGACTATATTTGCATTGAACGTAACACCGTATATTACATCTTCAATTATTATACAGCTTCTTACAATTGCCATACCTGCTCTTGAGGATTTACAAAAAGATGGTCAGGATGGACGTAAGAAGATAAATAATATAACAAGATATACAACTATTTTGCTGGCAGTTATAGAGAGTATCGGTCTTGCCATAACCTTTGACAGAGGTGGATATATGACAATAGATGGTATTCTCGGATATCTGATTGTTATACTTACCCTTACCGCAGGAAGTACATTTGTAATGTGGCTTGGTGAAAAGGTAACAGAATATGGAGTTGGAAACGGTATATCGATTATACTTCTTATCAACATTGTATCAAGAATACCGAGTGATTTGATAAATCTCTATCAGTTGTTTATGAAGAACAAGGATATTGTCCAGCAGATAATTGCTGCTGCAATTATATTTGCAGTAATACTGATTACTGTTGTCCTTGTAGTTTTACTTCAGGATGCAGAAAGAAAAATTCCTGTGCAATATGCACAGAAAATGCAGGGAAGACGTCTGGTTGGAGGGCAGTCCAGCCATATACCGCTTAAGGTTAATACCTCAGGTGTTATTCCGATAATTTTTGCTTCGTCGATTTTATCGGTTCCTGCAGTTGTAATAAATCTTTTTAGTATTAATCCATCAGGTACATGGACAAAGATATTAAGAGGAATGAACTCTAATTATTGGTTTAATCCTTCATATCCAATGGCAAGCATTGGCGTAATTGTGTATATACTTTTAGTTTTGTTTTTTGCTTATTTTTACACCTCAATTACATTCAATCCAATGGAAGTTGCCAATAATATGAAGAGAAGCGGAGGCTTTATTCCGGGAATAAGACCTGGTAAGCCTACCCAGGATTATCTCAATAAGATTCTTAACTATATTGTATTTATTGGTGCAATTGGTCTTATAATTGTTGCGATCATACCACTCATATTTAACGGTGTGTTTAATGCAAACGTTTCATTTGGTGGTACTTCACTTATCATTATTGTAGGTGTTATTATTGATACAATTAAGCAGATTGAATCAAAGATGATAGTTAGAAATTATTCGGGCTTTTTGAATGATTAAAATATTGCATGTTTGGGAGTGTATCCTATGGATACATTCCTATTCATGGTTATAAGGTATGTCAAATGACAGAGGAGATAATGACATATTGAATATCGCAGCGGACATGACATTTTATAGGAGGAATTTACATGAAGATTATTATGTTGGGAGCTCCTGGAGCAGGTAAGGGAACTCAGGCAAAGATGCTTGCAGAAAAGTATGGTATTCCACATATCTCAACAGGAGATATTTTCAGGGCAAACATAAAAAACGGAACTGAGCTGGGCGCAAAGGCAAAGGAATATATGGACAAAGGACTTCTGGTTCCGGATGAACTGGTTGTGGATCTTATTATGGACAGATTTAAGGCTGACGATTGCAGCAAGGGTTATATTCTTGATGGATTTCCGAGAACAATACCACAGGCTGAAGCACTTGACAAGGCATTACAGGCTGCCGGTGAAAGTATAGATTATGCAATTAATGTAGAGGTACCGGATGAGAATATAGTTAACAGAATGTCCGGAAGAAGAGCCTGCGTTGGTTGTGGAGCAACATACCATATCAAGTATAATCCAACAAAGGTTGAGGGCAAATGTGATGCTTGTGGAGCAGAGCTTATTTTAAGGGATGATGATAAGCCTGAAACTGTATTAAACAGACTTAAGGTATATCATGACCAGACCCAGCCGCTTATTGATTACTACAATAAGAAGAACGTGCTAAAGGAAGTAGATGGAACTGTAGATATGAAGGATGTTTTTGATTCAATTGTATCAATATTAGGAGAATAAAAAATGGCTATAGTAATCAAATCTCAGAGGGAAATAGAATTAATGAAAGAGGCGGGCAGAATTCTTGCCTTGACCCATGAGGAGATGAGGAAGGCCATTAAACCGGGCATATCAACATATCATATTGATAAACTTGGTGAAGAGGTAATCAGAAGCTATAATTGCATACCATCATTTCTTAATTATAATGGATATCCTGCATCTGTATGCATTTCTGTCAATGATGAAGTAATTCATGGAATACCATCAAAAGACAGAATAATTAAAGAGGGAGATATTGTCAGTCTTGATTGTGGAGTAATATATAATGGTTATCATTCTGATTCAGCAAGAACCTACGGAGTTGGAGAAATAAGCGACAAGGCCAGGAAACTCATAGATACTACCAAAGAAAGCTTTTTTGAAGCGTTGAAGGTATGTAGAGAGGGTAATCATATTCAGGATATAGGAAGAGCTGTGTATGATTATATTACAGAAAGAGGCTTTACGGCAGTTGAGGATTTTGTAGGCCATGGTGTAGGAGCTGTATTGCATGAGGCTCCCGAGGTTCCTAATTTTCCAAGAAAGGGAAAGGGACCGAAGCTTAAAGCCGGAATGACAATTGCCATTGAACCAATGATTAATGTGGGAACAAAGGATGTATTGTGGATGGATGATGACTGGACCATTGTAACAGCAGACGGAGAGCTTTCGGCTCACTATGAAAATACAGTACTTATCACAGAGGGAGACCCTGTAATATTATCCAGGGCAGAAGGAATAGAATTATAATTATAGGAGGATTGTATATGCCAAAAGCAGATGAGATAGAAATGGAAGGTGTAGTTTTGGAAAAACTTCCAAATGCGATGTTTCAGGTTGAACTTGAGAATGGGTTACAGGTTCTGGCCCATATAAGCGGAAAGCTTAGAATGAATTATATTAAGATTCTTCCGGGAGACAAGGTAACCGTGGTTTTATCTCCATATGATTTGACAAAAGGAAGAATTACATGGAGAGCAAAATAAATTGTGCATACCGCAGGGCATTTTATATAATGGGAAAGTAATTTCTTGTTAAAAAAAGCTTGCATTATATACAAATTGATGATAGAATACCAATTTGTAGTGGACTTTTTTGAAAGGAGTGCATTTTAATGAAGGTTAGAGCATCAGTTAAACCGATTTGCGATAAGTGCAAAGTCATTAAAAGGAAAGGCAGTATTCGTATAATCTGCGAAAATCCAAAGCACAAACAGCGTCAGGGTTAATCTGTCTTTTTGACAGGTCATCGTGCAGCATTGTGGCTGTTCGATCTGACTGGAAAGTTAGGACAAGGTAGAGGATGATAGCCCATCCGTGGTATGCCTTGTATTTGTGCGTGTGATGATATCACATACTAACATTGTAGCGGCTGTGGCACATATGTGCTGAAAAAAACACTAAAAATGCTCATATATCCGGGGTATGCATTTCACCTCCCTAATGGGAGATACCGGTGGATGTGGAGTAAAAGTTGTATTATTACGGAGGTATATTAGAATGGCTCGTATTTCAGGTGTTGATTTACCAAGAGAGAAGCGTGTCGAGATAGGTCTTACTTATATTTATGGTATAGGTAAAACTTCAGCAACAAGAATTCTTAAAGAAGCAAATGTAGATCCTGATACAAGAGTTCGTGATCTTACTGATGATGAAGTAAAGAGACTTAGTGAGATTATCAGTGAAACTCAGCTTGTAGAGGGTGATTTACGTAGAGAAGTAGCTCTTAACATTAAGCGTTTACAGGAGATTGGATGCTATCGCGGTATCCGTCACAGAAAGGGTCTCCCTGTTCGTGGACAGAAGACTAAGACAAACGCAAGAACTCGTAAGGGTCCTAAGAAGACAGTAGCTAATAAGAAGAAGTAATTAGAATGACCAGGGAGGTTTAGGTTAATGGCTAAGAAAGTTACTACTAAAAAAGTGACAAAGAAGCGTGTAAGAAAGAACGTCGAAAACGGACAGGCACATATTCAGTCATCTTTTAACAATACAATTGTTACATTAACAGATGCCGAAGGTAATGCTTTATCTTGGGCAAGTGCAGGTGGATTAGGCTTCAGAGGCTCTAAGAAGTCTACACCTTATGCGGCACAGATGGCAGCAGAGACTGCTACAAAGGCTGCTTTACCATATGGATTAAAGAACGTTGAGGTAATGGTTAAGGGACCGGGTTCAGGCAGAGAGGCAGCAATCAGGGCACTTGCAGCATGTGGTCTTAATGTAACCAGTATCAAGGATGTTACTCCGGTACCACATAACGGATGTCGTCCACCAAAGAGAAGAAGAGTCTAATAGGAGGTACAAGAAGAATGGCAGTAGATAGAACCCCAATTCTTAAGAGATGCAGATCTTTGGGTATGGAGCCAATGTATCTCGGTGTAAATAAGAAGTCAAACAGAAAATTAGTAAGAGCAAACAGAAAGGTAAGTGAGTATGGTCTTCAGCTCCGTGAGAAGCAGAAGGCAAAGTTCATTTACGGTATGCTTGAGAAGCCTTTCCGTAATTTGTATGAAAAGGCTGAGAGAATGCCTGGACTTACAGGTCCTAATCTTATGATTTTGTTAGAGTCAAGACTTGACAATATCATTTTCCGTATGGGATTTGCAAGAACAAGAAGAGAGGCAAGACAGATAGTAGATCACAAGCACGTTTTAGTTAATGGCAAGTGTGTAAACATTCCATCATATAAGGTAAGTGCCGGTGACAAGATTGAGATAAGAGAGAAGAGTAAATCTCTTCAGAGATATAAGGATATCGTTGAGGCAAATGCAGGACATACAGCTCCGGCATGGCTTGAGTCCGACTTAGAGACATTAAGTGGTACAGTTGTTGAGATGCCACTTAGAGAGCAGATTGACGTACCTGTTAACGAAACACTTATCGTGGAGTTATATTCAAAGTAAGATAAAGGGATTCACCACGCTGTTAAAGCGTGGTGGATGTTTTAACTAATAAGAAGTAACTTTGTACACCGGTTATCCATGAAGGAGGGTTAATAGTGTTTGAATTCGAGAAACCTAGAATAGAAATTGCAGAGATTTCTGAGGACAACAAGTACGGTCGATTTGTAGTTGAACCTTTAGTGAGAGGTTATGGTACAACACTTGGTAATTCACTTAGAAGAATCATGTTGTCATCGTTACCTGGTACCGCAGTAAGCGTTATAAAGATTAAGGGTGTTTTACATGAATTCAGTTCAATTCCCGGAGTAAAGGAAGATGTAACTGAGATTGTAATGAATATTAAGAACATATGCATTAAGAATAAGAACAAGAATAACTCCAACTCTAAGGAAGTTATGATGGGATATATTGACGCATCAGGTGATTGTGTTGTAACAGCTAAGGATATCCAGATTGACGGAGACCTTGAGATACTTAACCCGGATCTTGTTATTGCACATTTAAGTGGTCCTGATGCAAAGCTTGAGATGGAGCTTACTATTACAAATGGTAAGGGTTATGCTGGCTCTGACAAGAATAAGGAGAGGGATACATCTATAGATGCAATAGCTATAGATTCAATCTATACACCTGTAGAAAGAGTGAACTTAACTGTAGAAAACACTCGTGTAGGTCAGATTACAGATTATGACAAGCTTACCCTTGATGTATATACAAACGGAAGCCTTGCACCGGATGAGGCAGTAAGCCTTGCGGCAAAGGTATTAAGTGAGCATTTAAGTCTTTTCATAGATTTATCCGAGATAGCAAATACTGCTGAGGTTATGATTGAGAAGGATGATGATGAAAAGGAAAAGGTTCTTGAGATGAATATTGATGAACTGGAGCTTTCCGTGCGTTCATTTAATTGTCTTAAGAGAGCAGGAATCAACACAGTTGAGGAATTGACCAATAAGACCTCAGAGGATATGATGAAGGTTCGTAACCTTGGTCGTAAGTCTCTTGAGGAGGTATTAGCAAAATTGAAGGAATTAGGCTTATCACTCAAAACAGGAGATGAATAAGTATTTACCACTCACGCTGAATAACAGTAGGCACAGTGAAGACCCGTAAGGGTAAGGAGGAAAATTTATTATGGCTATGTATAGAAAGCTTGGAAAAAAATCAGATCAGAGAGTTGCATTACTTCGCAATCAGGTTACACAGTTGCTTTATCATGGAAAGATTGAGACAACTGAAGCAAGAGCTAAGGAAGTTCGTAGAATTGCTGAGCACCTTATTACTCTGGCTGTTAAGGAAAAGGACAACTTTGAAGAGGTTACTGTAACTGCCAAGGTTGCAAAGAAGGACAAGGATGGCAAGAGAATCAAAGAGGTTGTTGATGGCAAGAAGGTTACCCAGTATGATGAAGTTGAGAAAAAGGTAAAGAAGGACAACCCTTCAAGACTTCATGCCAGAAGACAGATGCTTAAGGTTTTATATCCTGTTGTTGAAGTTCCTACAGAGGCTGCAGGCAAGAAGGCAGGTACTAAGAAGGTTGATCTGACTTCTAAGTTATTTGATGAGTATGGCAATAAATATGCAGGACGTAACGGTGGTTACACCAGAATCGTTAAGATAGGCGAGCGTCGTGGAGATGGTGCCATGAAGGTTATACTTGAGTTAGTATAATAACATATAATGATAAAGGTTTAAAGGGAATATCACGGACGTATGGTGATATTCCCTTTTTAAGCTATATAATAAAAATCCGGAGAAGTAAAATGCTTGGAAAACAAAAGGGAAAACAAATCAGGGACTATATACCGGATTATGTTGTATTTGATTTGGAAACCACAGGGACAAGTCCCAATACGGAAGAGATAATAGAAATATCAGGGCTAAAGGTACGAAATGGTACAGCAGAGGAAAGCTTTTCTATGCTGGTTAATCCTTTGATGCCAATATCACCCGGAGCAACGGCTGTAAATGGAATTACAGACGACATGGTAAAATATCAGCCTGTGCTGGATGACGTTTTGCCCCAATTTTTAGATTTTATCCGGGATAGTATATTGGTGGGACATAACATAGCATGCTTTGATATGAAATTCATATGGAAGGCATGTGAATCGAGATATGGAATGGTTATAGACAATGATTATCTGGACACCCTTCCTTATTCAAGGAGAAAGCTTCCTGAGCTTGCAAGACATCGTCTGGTTGATATTGCTTCACACTATAATATTGATACAAGAGGGGCACACAGAGCTCTTCAGGATTGTATTATGAATCAGCTTTCTTTTGAGTATATGGCAAAGGAACCGGATAAAAAAAGTACTAAAGGATGTCCGAAATGTGCAGGATGTCTCAGACTCAGAAAAGGAATATATGGTGAATTCTGGGGATGTTCCAATTTCCCGGCCTGTAAGTATACAGAAAATATATAGAAAATATATAGAAAACGGTTAACAATAGGATAACAAAGAGGCTGTCACACCGATAAAATCAAATTGGTGCGACAGCCTCTTTTATAATATCATGTTGATTAGAAAAACAAATCCTTACCCGGATAAACAGGCTCACATGTTATTCTAAGACCAAGACGTCGGAGCGTATCCTCATCTCCTGAGGTAAGCATTTGTGTAGAGTGGAATTCACAATCCCTAAGCTGTGGCAGGGCTCTCATAGCCTTTGCTGTCAGAGTATTGGTTGCTCCGGATATGGAAAGAGCAGTCAGTACATCATCAAGATTAAGCAGAGTGTCTCTGCTGTTTAATATTTTTGTCTTAAGCTCTACGATAGGCTCTAATATAATAGGACTTAAAAGCTTAAGATCATCATCAATGTTGCTTAAGGCTTTAATTGCATTTAAAACCACTGTTGAGCTGGCACTTAAAAGGGCACTTGCCTTTCCGGTAATTATTCTTCCGTCAGGAAGCTCTATTGCGGCTACAGGGACTCCGTAAAGCTGGGATTTATCAAGGGCAGGAGTTACAACGGGACGCATATCAGGTGAAATATTGAGCTGCCTCATAATAAGCTTGATTTTGTCTACGGCTTCCTGCTCTCCTTTGCCCAGTCTATGTGCACATTTTACAGCGAAGAAACGTCTCAATATTTCCTGACAGCTTGCCTCTCTTACAGCAGTATCGTCAAATATGGCATACCCTGCCATATTTACACCCATATCTGTAGGACTTTTATAATCGAAGGCACCATTACTTATTCTGGCCAGGGTACTTTTTACTATAGGAAATGCTTCTACGTCCCGGTTATAGTTGACAGTTGTCTCTCCATAGGCCTCAAGGTGGAATGGATCAATCATATTTACATCATTTAAGTCGGCTGTGGCTGCCTCATATGCAAGATTCACAGGATGCTTCAAAGGAATATTCCATATTGGAAATGTTTCAAATTTTGCATATCCGGCAGGAATACCTCTCTGGGTTTCGTGATATACCTGTGAAAGACAGGTGGCAAGCTTACCGCTTCCCGGGCCCGGAGCAGTGACTACGACTAAGGGTTTAGTAGTTTCGACATAGGGATTTGCACCGAAGCCCTCATCACTGCATATAAAATCAATTTCGGTAGGGTAGCCCTTTATTGGCTTATGGATATAATTTTTAACACCTCTCATGGTAAGCTTTGACATAAAAGCATCGGCAGCAGGCTGGCCGGTGTAACGTGTAATAACTACACTGTTTACATCAATACTAAGCTTTGTAATGTTATCAATCAATCTTAGCACATCCATATCATAGGTTATACCAAGATCGGCACGCATTTTTGTCTTTTCAATATCTCCGGCTGATATTACAAATATTATCTCAGCCATATCTCTTAGCTCATACAAAAGCTTTATTTTGGCATTTACATCAAAGCCGGGAAGGACTCTTGCTGCATGATAATCGTCAAAAAGCTTGCCTCCAAATTCAAGATAAAGCTTGCCATTGGCATTTTCTATTCTTTCAAGAATATGCTCCTTTTGCTTTTTCATATATAAGTCATTATCGAATCCGATTTTATCCATATGGGCACTCCATTCTCAATAAATTTATAACTATATAAGATTATCATTTTAAAGGTGTATTTTCAAGAGGATTGGAAAAAATATTATCAGGCCATATTATTGCAATATACCCCCATAGGGTATATAATGCGTAGTGAAAAAGAAGGATATAGCAGTGTGTTATACAAGGAGGATAAAATGAATAATACGGATAAATGTTCCTGTCAGTGTAAGAAAAAGGTAAGAGATGATAAGGAATTAAAGGATCTGACCAACCGTCTCAGCCGTATCGAGGGACAGGTAAGAGGTATAAAGAGAATGGTTGAGGAGGATGCTTATTGCGTGGATATACTTAATCAGGTAGCTGCGGTAAATGCGGCATTAAACAGCTTTAACAAGGTTTTGCTGGCTAATCATATTAAAAGCTGTGTGGTGGAGAATGTCCGCCGGGGAAATAAGGAGATCATTGACGAGCTGGTTGCCACAATGGAGAAGCTTATGAGATAAAAAATATTTCAGGAGGAGCAATATGAAGGAGTATGAGATAACAGGAATGAGCTGTGCCGCCTGCAGCACAAGAGTGGAAAAGGCGGTATCGAGGCTCGAAAAAGCCGACAGTGTTTCGGTTAACCTGCTTACAAACAGCATGACTGTGGAGGGGGATGTAAGCAGTGATGAAGTAATTGAAGCTGTAAGAAAGGCCGGATACGGTGCAAGACTTACAGTCAAAGGGACTGCCCCGGTGCAAAGCAAAGGGAAAAATATAGAGAAGGAGGAGTTTAAAGCCTTAAGAAACAGATTTGCTGTATCGACAGTGTTTCTTATAATGCTTATGTATATTTCCATGGGACATGCCATGTGGAATTTCCGGCTGCCCCGGATATTGTCCCATAATCCTCTTACACTGGGTATAATAGAATTATTACTTACAATTATAATAATGGTGATAAATCGCAAATTTTTTACAGGAGGAATAAAAAGTGTAATTCATGGAGCACCTAATATGGATACACTGGTTGCTCTTGGCTCGGGTGCATCGTTTATATACAGCCTATACATTCTTTTTGAAATGTCGGATGAGCTTATGAATGGAAATATAATGATTGTCCATGAACAGCTTCACAACTTATATTTTGAATCTGCGGCCATGATTTTAACCCTTATAACTCTTGGCAAAACCCTTGAAGCTTATTCCAAGGGAAAAACCGGTGATGCATTAAGAGGTCTTATGGAGCTGGCTCCGGAGACAGCAATTATTATAAGGGATGGCAAAGAACTGGAAATTCCCATTAAACAGCTGCAGGTTGGAGATGTTTTTGTTGTAAAAGCAGGAGGAAAAATTCCTGTAGACGGTGTCATAATAGAAGGAGAATGTGCTATAGATGAATCGGCACTTACAGGTGAGAGCATACCTGCGGACAAGAAAGCCGGAGATCAGGTATATTCCGCTACTATGAATAAATCAGGATATATTCGCTGTAAAGCTATGTACGTTGGTGAGGATACTACTCTCTCCAGAATAATAAAAATGGTAAAGGATGCCTCGGCAACCAAAGCACCTATTGCAAAAATTGCAGATAAGGTATCAGGAATATTTGTTCCCGGTGTAATGGCTGTTGCACTAATCACCTTTGCTGTATGGATGATGGCAGGCAATGGAGTGGAATTTTCTCTTACCAGGGCTGTGGCAGTGCTGGTGATAAGCTGTCCCTGTGCTCTGGGGCTGGCAACTCCTGTTGCCATAATGGTAGGAAACGGAGTGGGGGCCAGAAATAAGATTCTATTCAAAAATGCAACAGCACTTGAGATTACCGGAAAGGTGAAGGCTGTGGCATTGGATAAAACAGGAACTATAACCATGGGTGAGCCAAAGGTTACAGACGTAATCCCCCTTGGAGAGATAGAGGAAAGGGAGATGTTATCATATGTCAATGCAATTGAAAAACTAAGTGAGCATCCGCTGGGACAGGCCATAAGTGAGTATTGTGAGGCGGAATATAAGATTAATGAGAATATGGACATTGATTTTAATGTTACACAGTTTCACGTTGTGGCAGGAAATGGAATAGAGGGGTATGTCAACAAAAAAAGAATAAAAGGGGGAAATCTTGATTATATAAAAGAACAGGTTGAAGTAAAACAGGAAATTCTTAATATGTATGAAGAGCTTTCAAAGCAGGGGAAAACACCAATGCTCTTTGCTGCCGATAACGCTCTGATGGGAATAGTGGCAGTGGCAGATATGCTTAAGCCGGATAGCCGTGAAGGCATAAAAAAGCTTAAAGCTATGGGAATATGTGTAGTTATGATTACGGGAGATAATGAGATAACCGCCAATGCTATTGGAACAGAGGCAGAGGTTGACAGGGTATATGCAGGAATAAAGCCTGAGGGCAAGGCACAGATAGTTGACAGCCTCAAAGCTGAATATGGAATGACAGCCATGGTTGGGGATGGAATTAATGATGCTCCGGCACTTACCGAGGCAGATGTGGGAATAGCTATAGGGGCAGGAGCAGATATAGCTATAGATGCAGCGGATGTGGTTCTTGTAAAAAATAGTATAAATGATGTAGCAGTTTCCATATCCCTTAGCAGAAAGGTATTGAAAAATATCCATGAAAATCTATTCTGGGCATTCTTCTACAATGTAATAGGTATTCCGCTGGCAGCAGGAGTATTGTATCCTACATTGGGCTGGGGCTTAAATCCCATGTTTGCAGCGGCGGCGATGAGCCTGTCCAGCTTTTGCGTGGTTACTAATGCCTTAAGGCTTAATATGTATAAAACAAAGAATGAAAGTGAGGAGATATCCATGGAAAAGAAAATGATAATTAAAGGAATGATGTGTGGTCATTGTGAGGCAAGCGTAAAGAAGGCTTTAGAGGAACTGCCTGAGGTTAAGGAGGCTGTTGTAAACCACAAAAAGGGTACAGCTATAGTCACTCTGAACAGGCAGGTGGAAAGCAGTAAGCTTAAAGCTGTTGTGGAAGCCTTGGATTACAAGGTTATATCTGTAGAATAATAACACTTAATATTTCTTAAAACGGCTCTGCGCTTTTTCAAAAAATGTTTTCCTTTGTTCTTTATCTTTTCGGGTTAATGTGATAATATCTAATATATATTGACAAAATCCAAAAGAGTAAATAACAAAACAGGGAGGGATGAATTTGAAAAAAAACAGAGCCATATATTTTATTCTTTTTTTCATGCTTCTATTTATGTATATATTTGCTTTTGGGTATACTATGACAGCAAAGGCTTCCACAGGTAACGAAACACATAGTGGTACACAGGGTGGCTTTATATATAGTTACGGATATTTCATATTGGGACTTTTATTGTTTGCTATTATAACTATTGTTGTGCTTTTTAACAACATAAGAATCAGGAGAAAAAACACTGAAAGCCTCAAGGATGAAGAGCGAAGGCTCATTCTCCAGCAGAAACGGTACAGGATGATCCTGGATAATTCAGACGAACTGTTTTACGAGATAAGCCTGTCAGGAGAACCCTGTATAGCTACAGAAAAGATTAAAGAAAAATTCGGATGGGATATTCCCAGAATAGTAGATGCCTTGTCTGTGAGAACCTTAAGTGAAATTCTCCATGTGCATCCTGATGATGAAGAACAATTTTTCTCATCAACAGAAGGCCTGATAAGTAATAAGGAAGTTAAAGACCTTCAGATACGACTGGGTAAGACTGACGGAAGCTATATCTGGTGCCGTGTTATGTACCTGCCTGTAATCGATGAGGATAACAATATGGTTTCCATTGTAGGAAAGATTGAGGATGTGGACAGTACAGTGAGAGAAAACCAGAATCTTAAGATGAAAACCCGTATGGATAGTCTCACCGGTCTGCTTAACAAAAAGACCTTCGAGGATGAGGTCAGGGAATATATTGATGAGAATACAGCGATAAGTGCAGCATTTATATTTGTTGATATGGATTATTTTAAAAATGTAAATGATTTGCTCGGACATATTATGGGAGATCAGGTAATAAAGGATACAGCAGTAAAGCTTCAGGTAATTTTTGCCAATTGCGATCTGGTTGCACGATTTGGCGGAGACGAATATTGTGTATTTGTTAAAGACATACCTCTTGATACATTGGCAGATAAGCTTAATTTTGCCATTGATAAGCTGTCTGATGTATATACAAACAATGGTATCCGTGTTAAGCTTACAGCAAGCATTGGTGCAGCATACTGCTCCAGCCCCGGAATTGGGTATGACAGCCTGCTGGAAAAGGCGGACAGGGCAGTATATCAGGCTAAAGAAAACGGAAGAAACCAATATGTAATCGGATACCTGTAATTGTGCAAAGGAAATGCCAATGAATGATGAAATGATAACAAAGGCAAGATTAAAGGACCTGGCAAACAGAGCATATTCACAAAACGTCTATAGCTATAGTAATTTTCTTACTCCGGGGGAGCTTAAATGGCTTTATGATATAAAGAGAGATATTGGATATGTGGATTTTTCCCTTTTTGACGAGGAAGGGTTATGTGAAAGACAGATGGTGTGCTTTGGCTCCGAGAGAATGTTTGGATATCCACCGGATTTTCCTGTCAGTCTTATATGTGTAGAGCCGCTGATTGATAAATTTTCAGATGTGCTAAGCCATCGGGATTTTCTTGGAAGTGTTATGAATCTTGGAATAGAGAGAAATGTTCTTGGAGATATTCTCGTAAAGGATAACAAGAAGGCATATATATATTGCATCAGAGGAATCGGAGAATTCTTATGTGATAACCTGACAAAAATTAAGCATACTAATGTCAAATGTCATATATGTGACAGTGAGGAAAAAACTGTGCAATCAGGCCGGGAATTTGAGGAGCTGAGTGTTGTTGTGTCATCTCCAAGATTTGATGCAATAATAGCAGGCGCACTCAGACTGTCAAGGGGAGACGTCCTTAAGCTGTTTTGTAACGGAAAGGTTTCCCTTAATGGCATATTGTGTGAAAAAAACAGTATAACCTTAAAGGAAAATGACAGATTTTCAATCAGGGGATATGGTAAATTCATTTTCTGCGGTTTGGGAAATGAAACACGAAAAGGACGAATTTATGTACATCTAAATAAATTTTGCTGATACACTTTTTTATTTTACAGGAAAAAAAGCAGGAAAGGAAAGACAGGTCATGATTAGCAGATATATAACCGAAAAGGGAAATCTTAGGGAACTGAATGAATATATTCCGGGGATGTGGATTAATCTTACTAATCCCAGTCATGACGAAAGTATGGAAATTGCCAAGCGATATAATATAGATATTGCAGATGTAAGGGCTGCGTTAGATGATGAAGAAGCGTCACGAGTTGATGTAAATGACGGATATGTGATGGTAATATTTGATATTCCATCCGTTGAAATAAGACATAATCAGCAGGCATATACAACAATACCTCTTGGAGTTATATGGACAGACGAAGCTATAATTACTATATGTTCTGTGGAGACTCCTGTAATAAAATATTTTCTTAATGGCAACATAAAGGATTTTACTACAAAAAAGCAAGTCAGATTTACTTACCAGATATTGTACAGAACCTGCGCTTTGTATCAGTCCTATCTGCGTATAATTGACAGAAAGCGCCTCGAGATGGAGGAGCGTATGGGAAAAGCTACAGAGAACTCCGATATAATTAACCTTCATGAGCTGGAGTCAAACCTGGTTTATTTTGATACATCACTAAGAGCAAACAGAATGATTGTAGACAGGCTGACAAGATATAGCGGTATCAGAAAATTTCCTGAGGATCAGGAGCTCTTGGAGGATGTAATAATAGAAAATCTCCAGGCAATAGAGATGACCCAGATTTACAGAGATATCCTTAAAGGTACAAGAGAGCTGATGTCTACAGTTATTGATAACAGACTTAACAACATAATGAAATATCTTGCATCAATTACTATTATTATGGCAATCCCAACTATTATATCAGGGCTTTTTGGAATGAACGTGGCTGCGGAATGGATGCCCTTTTCAACTACACCTTTCGGCTTTGGGATAATCTGTGGAATTACGCTTTTAATCTGTGGTATTGTGGGACTTGTGCTGAAAAAGATGAAAATGCTCTAGCATATTCCGGAGGACATTATGATTCATATATATTATGGTGATGGGAAAGGAAAAACAACGGCAGCTGTGGGGCTTGCCATAAGAGCAATCGGTTCCGGTCTCCCTGTTATTTTTGCCCAGTTTCTTAAAGACGATTCGTCGTCTGAGATTAAGCCGTTAAGAGAGCTTGGAGTAAAAGTTTTTCACGCAGATACAAACTATGGCTTTATATGGAATATGACTCATGAGCAGATGAAATCGGAAATTCAGAATCAGAATAAATTATTTTCACAGATAAAGCATGTTGTGGAAGAAATTATTACAGAGATTGATAAGGCTTCTCTGTGCATGGTAATCCTGGATGAGATAATCCATAGCATCAATAACAATATAATAGATAGTGATGTTCTGTGTGATTTTTTGGATACCTATGGTTCACGATGCGAAATTGTGCTGACAGGGGATAATCCTTCCGTAGAAATACTTGACCATGGGGATTATATATCGCATATATGCAAAGAAAAGCATCCCTTTGATAAGGGAATTTACGGAAGAAAAGGAATTGAGTTCTAGATGAGACTTTCAGATAAAACTAAAAAAAATCTGGCTAATGTGTTTACAATTATTGCTGTTGTCCTTATGGTGTTTGCAGGAACTTTAGTTGTAAGGGAAAAAAGAAAGAGCTATGATAACCGTGATACGCAGACAGAGCAAGCTGATAGCCATGCAGAATCAACTGAACTATATAGGACAGAGGACGAAAAAAATCAGGAATATATAGCTGACAGGGAGAAAAATGCTTCTACAGAGCAGGAAAAGAACAGTGAGCAAAGCACTTCCCAGGAGCAGGAAAGGAACAGTGAGCAAAGTACTTCCCAGGAGCAGGAAAAGAACAGTGAACAAAGCACTTCCCAGGAGCAGGAAAA
>ERZ808267.83-NODE-83-length-45643-cov-4.585044_pt1 | contig 45643 bp, 36 predicted proteins | sample MGYA00521241_ERZ808267 | MGnify/ENA primary metagenome ERZ808267 (study PRJEB31516, sample SAMN03275592) | gut metagenome | biome: mammalia-associated habitat; material: feces | host: Papio cynocephalus | place: Kenya | collected 2012-07-19 ...
GCTTATAATGTTCAAATTACAAAAAAAGCTGAAAATGATTTGGATAGTTTTGTAAAATATATATCTGAAAATTTAAAGAATCCAAAAGCAGCATTGAATCTTTTAAATGATTTTTTGGAGCAGAAAAGCTATTTGGCTGAATCTCCGTATATGTATCCTCTTTGCCCGGACTTAAGACTTCAAAATGAAAAATATCATCGTTTTATATTTTATAAAAATTATATTGCGCTCTATTTAATAGAAGAAAATGATGACAAATCTGAATTTGAAGGAACTGTCATAATAATGCGTTTGTTTTATGCAAAATCTGATTATGGAAAATTAATATAACTCAACATTATGAAAAAACTTTTTTTCCTATTTCTACTCTTCTCCACCTTACCGATTTTTTCGCGCACTGCCCTTTCTGAATCGCAAAAAATAAAAAATATCTTCTATATAACTGATGTAAAATCTGAGCTGCAAATCCAAGAGGTTTCCGAGGAGCCAGACAAAAACGCCATCAACAAAATTATAAAAAACGGAACGCAAATAAAAGGATTCAGATTTTCGCCGGGCTTTGTGAACGGAACGCTTTGGATTTTGATTCAAAAAAATTCTGATTTTGCTGGTGCTCCAAACACACAGGATTTTCAGATTTTAGATTTGGGACCGGAGCTTGTTGACCGCGCTGAACTTTTTGTTCTTAGTGGCGAAAAATGGAAAAAAACGGATTCTACCGGGCGACAGGTTAAAAATTCAGAAAAAAACATAAAATCGTGGCGAAGTTTTGTTCAGATTCCTCAAGAAAATACCGGCGACGAGTTTTTTGTGCTAAAAATAAAAAGTTCCGATTCAATTTCACTAGTTTTTAGATTTTTTGCGCTCCCGCAATTTTTTGAGCAGACCGAAAAATTTTCTTTTGTTCATATAATTTTTGTTTCGCTGATGTTTCTTGCGTTTTTCGTTCTGTTTCTGTTTTTCATTAGTTCAAAAGAAAAACTTTTTCTGTATCTAAGCCTGATGAGTTTGTGCTTCTGCCTTTACCAAGTCGCAATGAAAGGTCTTGGTTGCACTTACATTTGGAATAATTTTTGCTCCTCGCTGTTTTTTTCTAGGTTCAGTTATGTTGTGTGCTGCATCGGGCTGCTTTTTTCGCAGATTTTGTTTCTTCAGAATCTTTCGTTCAACAAAAACGGCAATTTTTACAAGGCGATTCTAATAATTCTTTGCGCGGCGTGTGCAGTTTCCGTTGTGCTTTACAGTTTTGTCCAGAATATAAAAATTTCTTACATCACAACGATTTGTTTTTTGATTTTTGGCTGTTTCTTCTGCTCGGCAATTATGATTTTGTCCGCGCTTAAGAAAAAATCAATTCCAATTCTGCTGATTTGCTCCTGGATTCCGCTTTTTTGCTACATAATTTTCAGGCAGTCGCTGCATCTGCTTCGCCTAAAATACAACGTGAATTCTCTTCTGGCGATTTTTGACAACGACTATTATTTTGGCTACGACATCTGCTTTATCTTCCATATTTTTGTCTACAGTCTGAGCGTTTTTGTTAAAATCCGGCAGAAGGAACTTGAATTCAATATGTACCGCGAATCTTCTTACTTTTTAAAAGCTTCTGCACATGAACTTCTTGCACCAATCACTTTGATTCAAAATTCTGTAGACGCGCTGGAAAGCCAAAAAGTTCGGGGGGGGGGAGCTGGACTGATGAAAATTCAAAAGAGATTTTTTCCTGCCTGAAATCCGTAAAAGGAAACATTTCGCGGCTAAAAAACATTGCTTTGATGGTAAATTCGCTTGAAGAACAGGAGCAGGACGTTAAAAAAATTTCAAGACTGTGTAAGCCGGTCTGCGTTATGCAGATTTTCCAGCAGATTATGGACAATTTTGTTCCGTATTCAGAGTTTAAAGGAATTGAGATAAATTATTTTTCTTCATGCAAAGAAAAACTTTGCGTTTCGGTTTTTCCGCTTTTTTTGGAGACGGTTTTTACAAATCTGATTGACAACGCGCTAAAATATTCTGTTGAAAACGGCATAATCAGCATAAATATTGAATACGATGAACTGAAAAACGAGCTTATTTATTCGGTTTCTAATTTTTCTGAAAATATTTTGGCTCAAAATCTGGAATCGCTTTTTAATTTTGGCGAAAGAGGCAAAAACATTGCGGAAAATATCCGCGGATTAGGAATCGGACTTCATCTTGTGCGGCGAATCTGCAAACTTTATGGTGGAACCTGCCAGGCGTTTTGCATTCCACTTGAAAATAGAATAGAAAATCCGGAGAAAAACCAAAAAACAACTGATAAAAAAAATGAAACTGCCGCAAATCTCTGCAAAGTCGTCTTTGAATCAAGGTTAAAACTGAATCCTTGTGATTTTGAAAACGGAACTTTCCAGGAATTTTCCGTTAAAAAAGATTACAACAAAATTCTTTTTGACAAAAAACTTTTTAATGATGGAAATTTTGATTCCAGGCTGAAAAATCTTATGTCAAAAAATCTGATTCTGATTGTTGAAGACAATATTGCCCTGCTTAAAAATCTTTCCGAGCTTTTAAAACCATATTGCTCTGTGATTACGGCAACAAACGGAAAAGACGCGCTTGGTAAAATTAGCCAGAATGTGCCAGATTTGATAATTTCTGACATGGTAATGCCCGTTATGGGCGGAAAAGCATTCTTTGATTTTTGCCACAACGATGAAAACCTGAAAAATATCCCTTTTCTGTTTTTAACCGGTGTTCAGGATATTGCGCTTAAGAATTCTTTTATAAAACAAGGCGTTATCGACTACATTTTTAAGCCATTTTCGCAGGAAGAACTGCTGATGAAAATTTATTCAATTCTTTATTTGTGCGTGAATGTGCGGAAAGATTTTGCAAAAACCATAACCGATTTTGTGAATGAACAGACGGAAAGCGGAATGCACAGAAACTTTGCCGGAAAAACAGCACATCCGCAAACGGAACAATTGCAGGTGGCACAAAAACAAGAATTCTGGAAGCCACAAAATCCAAAAGAAGAAAAATCCCTTGCCACACAAAAAATGCGCCAGGAATACTACAAAATGTTCAATCTTTCAAAACGAGAAATCGAAATTGCCAACCTTCTGTACGAAAACTACAGCAACAAACAAATCGCCGAGCAGCTGTTCATCGCCATAAGCACCGTCGCAACGCACATCCAGCACATCTACGAAAAATGCAACGTCCGCAACCGCAACGAATGGATTCGCCTGATGAGCGGAGGATGAGTCTAAGAGAGGAAAATTTGTATAAAATGTGCAGAATGTGCTTTTCCTTTACTCCCTACTCATACTTCCATTCGCTTGCCTTAGTTATCAATGATAACAATTTCCCAACAAATACGAATATATTATAGCAAAAGTTACTCTCAATTAACATAATAAATAATTTTAATCTGAGAAATCAACAGATAATCCCGATTGACATCGGCGACCATAAAAAAATATACGGAAAAGCTTAGAGTTTAACTTATTAGTCCTCGTAGTGTCCGCGGCAGGCTTTTACGGTAATTTTATCTTCGGAAAATTCATAAACAAGCCGATTCTCCTTGTCAATCCGTCTGCTGTATTCGCCTTCCTTATGCTTTAGTTTTTTCAGGCTTCCCTTCGCCACGCAATGCATCATCGCGAGAAATACTTTTCAGCAACTTGTTGATTTTCTGAACAGTCTTTTTATCTTGATTCTGCCAATAAACATAATGTTCGAATCCAGTTTCTGTAAAAGTTATCTCACTCATTCTGCCGCCATTGTCTCAAGTTCTTCCATTGTTTTTACAACAACTTTTCCTTGACGAAGCTGCTCATCGCTTTTATCTAGCATGGCAAGATAAGCCGCATTTCTTTTCGCCTTTTCCATTTCCTTGAATTCTTTTTCGGAAACGATGACGACATTCTTGTTTTCCTTGCGCGGAACAACGACCGGCTCGCCGTTAAACGCCATGTCGAAATATTTCTTTATGGTTTGCGCGGATGTCCATCTGTTTTGCGATTGTCATAATTTTCCTCCCATAAAAAGTACAAATTTAGGTACTAAAAACCGTACTGTTTGTAAGATAAATCGGAATAAGTCGATTGTCAAGGAAAACAACAAAAAAAGCGAGGAACTTTTACGCTCCCCGCTCGTTTTTTTATTGTCATTCCTGTGCCAGGACACAGGAATCCCCTTACTAGTCTGTGTAATTATAATTTATAGTTGCCTTTGCAAGCGAATCATTGTAGTTCCCAATGCTTATTGCGTTCCACTGCTCTTTTGTTCCTCTGTAGTTTACTGTTTTTAAGTTGTCTAAATACCTGAACACAGATTGACCGATGGAAACAACACTGACTGGAATTGTCACGGTTGTTAAGCTGTCGCAGTTATCGAACGCACGACCTACAATCATCTTTGTGGCTTCATTGATGTTGCATGAAGTTATATTGCTGTCATTTGCTTCAATCAAAGCAAAATAAGGATTGCTTTCATTGCCAAGATAATTCGCATTGTCATATTCATTGAATTGTAAACTGCTGCAATATTCGAATGCAGAACTACCAATAGAGGTAACGCTATCTGGAATGCTCACATTTGTTAAGCTGCTGCATTTTATAAATGCAGAATCACCGATAGAAGTAACACCATCTGGAATGTTCACGCTTGTTAATTTGCTGCAACCATAAAATGCAGAATAACCGATAGAAGTAACGCTGTCTGGAATCACCACGCTTGTTAATCTTTTGCAATCTTTAAATGCCTCGCCTGCAATGGCGGTTATGTCTCCCGGAAGTTTTCCCTCGCCGCCGTTCGCGTCAAATTTCACTGTGTATGAAATTTTTGGTGGTTTCGGCAGGCTCAACCACCACGTTGTTTTGTGTCATTCTTGTACTTGCGTTCCTTTGTCATTGCCTGGCTTGACCGGGCAATCTCTGTATTGTGCATGAGATTATTGGGGCAAGTCCAATAATGTCAATGGGCTAATCCGAAGTATGACAGAGAAAGAAGAACATATGACACCAATTTTTCAGACTCTACATATATACAGTAGTAATAAAATATGCTATAATAATTTTATTGGAAATGCCTGATTTCCAAGGCGGCGTCTCCCAAAACTCAATCGGCACTGCCGAAATTTGACTATGGGAGGCTTACGAAGATGACTATTTACGAAATTATTTCGTTGGCTATTAATTTAGCCCTTCTGATTCTTGAAGCCCTTTCTTACATTAAAAATAAGAAGAGTTAAAAAGTAAAGCCGCCAAGTCCAACCCACTTGTAGCGGCTTTATATAATACATCTGTGGAGACGACCGACAAAAATCGGGCATTTCCTTTATTTCAATATACTACAGAAAAACGCTTACGTCAAACAGTTATGTGATGTTTCAGTAGATTATCAACCGATTTTGTTTCGCAAACGTCGCAAGTCAAGTACGACAATGACACGGTTTGCAAAGTTGCCAGGTTTATACAATTTACAAAGTTCATTGAGCTTAACGAAATGAATTTTGTAAATCAGGTGGTTTAGACAGGCTCAACCACCACAACAATGGCTTAGGGCATGGAAGCCCGGAGTTCTGGAACGGAGCGAAGTGCAGCGGAAGAATGAGCATAAGCGAAGGCTGGAACGCCCGACGGCGACGGGCGAAATGTAACAAAGTGAAATGAAGCCCGATGCCGGAAGCCCCAAAGATAAAAAAATATGTGGCAGCTAAAATGTCATTTCGGCAGGCTCAATGACCGTGAATCTGACAACCCAAAAAACGAAAACTTTTTCTAAAATCCCATGAGTTTTTGCCAGCCGGGCATAAAAAAATCCTCCACAACCGAAAGGCAGTGCTCGGTTTCCGCCTGCGTGTAGTCGTGGATGACCGGCTCGAGCATTGCGGTGTACGCCGCGCTCAGAATCGTGTGCATTTCTTTTTCACTCACCTCCACAACCTTGTTTCCGCGCGACTTTAGAAAATCCAGAACTTTCAGCATTTCCTTCTGGTCCTCGTTCACCATATCGTGCAGAAAATTTTCGTAGCATGTTCCTTCTGCCTTTGTAAGGATCAGAGCGAAATCCTTGCGGTGCGGATAAATAATTTCGCGAATCATGTCGATGTCGTTGTTTTTCATCAGCTCGGCGACGGAAACTTTTTCGGTGTTGCCGCTCACATAAACAGGATTTCAAATGTTTAAGATAATCTTTACAGATTCGTATGAAGCGCGGGCTAAAAAGTTCCTAAAAAAACATCCTAATTTGAAAAATTTCTTTAAGAGCGAACTTGGCTTAGGGATTGTAGTGGGCGCGAAGCGCGTGTTTTTTGCTTGCAAAAAATACCGGCCGCAAGGCGAGCGAAGCGGGAGCCACGAAAAGCCCGACGGCATTGGATGGAGTGAAACGAAGGCAATGCCGGAAGCTCCGTAAAATTTTTCTTTTTTTCTTGCCTTTACAAAGTTTTTACAAATATAATATATAGAAGAAAATTGTTTATTTTCAGAATAATTAGATGGAGATATTATGGGATTTTTGAAAGATAAAGTTGCAATTATCACTGGCGGCGGAAAAGCTGTTTTGAGTGATGGAAGTTGCGGCTCAATTGGATATGGGATCGCGACTGCTTATGCAAAAGAAGGCGCAAATCTTGTTTTGACAGGCAGAAATCTGCAAAAACTGAACGATGCGAAGTCTGATTTGGAATCAAAATATGGAATAAATGTGTTTGCTGTCCAGGCGGATGTAAATGCTGGTGCTGACAATGAATCGGTTGTGAATGGCGTTGTAAAACAGGCGGTTGACGTTTTTGGAAGAATCGATGTTCTTATAAACAACGCGCAGGCTTCTGCTTCTGGCGTTACGCTTGCGGAACACACAACTGAACAATTCAATCTTGCGCTTTATTCGGGTTTGTATGCGGCGTTCTACTACATGAAGGCGTGCTACCCTTACCTGAAAGAAACAAAAGGTTCGGTGATAAATTTTGCTTCCGGCGCAGGGCTTTTTGGAAACTACGGACAGTGCGCTTATGCTGCCGCAAAAGAAGGAATCCGCGGACTTTCGCGCGTTGCCGCAACAGAATGGGCAGCCGATGGAATCAATGTGAATATAATCTGCCCTCTTGCCTGGACAGCCCAGCTTGAAAAATTCCAGCAGGCTTACCCTGACGCATTCAAGGCGAACGTAAAAACTCCTCCGATGGGACACTTTGGCGATGTTGAAAAAGAAATCGGCCGAGTTTGCGTTCAGCTTGCTTCCCCAGACTTTAAATACATGAGCGGTGAAACAATCACGCTTGAAGGCGGAATGGGACAAAGACCGTAGGGAATCTGAAAATGCCCGGTTCTTTCTAAAGGTGGTGGAACTGGGTGTTTTTTCATTTTTTCAATAGATAATTCACATTTATTTAAGTGCAATGCTTAAGCAACTGCCAAACTAAAATCCAAGCTGATTGAAACTGCAAATATTCTGCAAAGAAAATTCTTAAATCACAGGCAAACTGTATAGCAACTACAGCCTAACTGTATAACCGCCCCAGACAAACTGTATAAGCGGCACAATCAAACTGGTGCGACGGTACAACTTGTCTGGGGCGTAAGCCCAATCAGGTTGGGGCGCTTATACAGGCAACCTGGGCAATATGTACAGACAGAATGGGATATGGAAAATAGCAAAAAAGCATGCAACAGTACTTTGCTGGAATATCATGTTATGGACGAGCTTCCGTTCTCAAACGAAAACGGAATTGTAAGGAGAAATATAAGGGAATGGGTTTTGGATATGTAAATTTCTAGACATCAATGATTAAAAACAATTCAATATTAAGAAGAAATTTTAAAGGAAAACCAATTGATTAAATAATTCTATTTTATTGGTCAAATTGCAAATACTCAAGTTCAACAAAAATGACTGTTTCAACTTATAGTCGCCAATTTTCAATCATCTCCGCAAGCTCACTTTGCAGCTTACGGCATTCTCTATTTCCGTTTTCCAGCAAAAACTTTGTGTCCATTGTTACCGCGTGGATTATGTGGTAATTCTTGCTGCCGTCATGCCAGTCACTTGCTGCGTTTCCGATGTATTGCAGTTTTTCTTCTATGTTATTAGCCGGCAAAATGAACACATTGAAAATATCACTGGGATTGAACCGGTATTTTTCGCGATTTTTTGAGTCATAACTTTTTATGCTGGAATCTATGTACTGAGCATAGGTAATCTGCTTTTGGATTGAATCAGTTCCTGGAATCGAGCCGTGAAGCAAAACGCTTTCATTTTCACTCTCGTCTTCTTCAAAATCCAGCTTGCGGAGCATTGTGTAGCTGTAATATTTTGAATCGATGATGAAACATTTTCGCCTGCTTTTCGCCAAAGGATTTTCTGACGACGAAGTTTCTGCAATCATAATTGTGTCAGGCCTTAAAGGAGAATTTTTCCGTGGTTCTCCGTCCGTAAAATTCCATCTTGACGCAGGATAAAAATATTTTTCTTTTTCAGTTTGCCCGACAGTTCCAAAAACTGAATCGACCAGACTTTCCCAGACAACTTGAAAACAGTTTGTTCCGTAGCTCGCTTCCTTTGTCTCGCTTTCAGAATCAAAATTGTTTATAAAATCAAGCAGGTTGCCAAAAAGCTCAACGCTGGACTCAAGATAAGTCGAGTCGAGTTTTTCCTGCAGAACCTGGGCATAGTATTTTCTGTTCCTTGAAATATCATATTCATCAAGCAAGCCTTTTTCAGGAACATACGGAGAATAAAGAAAGCCGAAAATCTCAAAGCACTTGTGAACACAGTATTTGTGAATCTCGGTTACAAGATGGTTTTCTTGAATGCGGTTCTTGCGGATAATAAAATTCAAAAATGCGATTCCTCTTTCCGAAACCGCAGGCTTAACGCTTTTTATTGTGCGGGTCCAGCTGATTTTTCCACCGCCGGATTTCGTGTGCAAAATTTCTTTTTCAGTATAATAAGTGCCTCTGTCCAAAAAATCTTCTATTATAAAGAACATGGACTTTACAGGAAAATCGTTTTTTATCTCGCCGTTCAGGATTGAAACCCGCTCGCCATTTTTATTTGAAGTGCAAAGATGAATTGATTTTATCAGGTTCAAGATTTGCGCGCGCTCTTCCTTTTTGATTTTTGAAGAAACCAAAACCGAAGCTTCAAGAGAGTAGCCCATCGGAAAAGTTACAGAACGCTCCGACTGCGTGATTTTTATCCCGACAAAGTCGCTTCCGCTCTGCGCAGTTTTTAGAGAAATCTGAATTTCTTTAGATGAAGATTTTTCCGGCATAGAATTTAGATTTTTTTATCTATTCAGACTGCGGAGGTTGTTCTGAAGGTTCGGGCAATGGACTGTTGCTTTGCTTTAGTGCCGTGACAAAATCTGAGGAAAAGCATTTTTCAAAGGCGTCTGTGCCTTTGAAGTTCTCGATTAAATCTTCAAAGCTATTTATTTCTATATCACTAGAACATTTAAAAATATCCTTATCACGTTTAAATACATCATGCCAAAGATATTTTAAAACCTTGTCCGCAAAATCTTTTGCTGTGATTCCGTTAAAATCTCTGCTCTTTTTTATAAAGAAAAGTCCGAGCTGCTTGTCTTCCGCGTTTAAGAATCCGCTTCCAATGATTTCCTCGTTGATAAGATTTCTGAAATTTCCCCAGTAAATGCCGGTCTCGCCAATTTTTAGATTGAACTGGCTGCGATGCGCCTTATTTTTTGAATCTTCCTTATTTGGAATATACTCGCTCAAAAAACGACGGTTGAATGCGTTGTCCAAAGTGAACACATTCTGGTCATTCGTGTTCATTGTTGCATAAATCGAAAGATTCGGCGGAAGGCGGATTCCTGTATTTCTTGAAAACGGCTTGCTTCCGTCTGGATGATTTACACTTTCGGCACTGTATGGATGAGAATCCGAATATTTTTCTTCCCAAAACTCATATTCAGAGGCAATATAAAAATTAATGTCGTCATTATTGACAGGCGAGCAGCTCCAGCCGTTATCGTCTCTATCAAGAAGCTGAAACAAGTCTCCAAAAATCGCGGCGGCATTTCCTCGGTTTATTTCTTCAACCAAAAGATAATACTGATGATTTTTGTCCCGCAAGGCACGGCGCAAAATTGTTGTGAACGGGCCAGGCTTAAAACTATATTCAATCACAGACTTTTTATTTTCGCCATCGCCGGTTTCCTTCATTTTTGGAATTATCTGCCCGATAAAATCAGAGTTCGTATAATCGGGATGAAACACAACTTTCTGCTTTTGATATTCAGACGCGCCAGAAGTTTTTTCATTGTCAATTTTGTAAGATTTGCCGCTGCCGGGAACTCCATAGAAAACAATTTGCTCGTATTGCTCGGCAGGCTTTGTGGCTTTTAGGGAAGAAGGTTGTTCTGGTTCTATATTTTCTTTTCCTATAATACTTACAACAGGCTCAATTATTATTTCTCTATTATCTTTTATAAAATTTAATACAGAATTTTCTCCGATTAAAAAATCTCGAATAATAAAATTCTTTGCACCGTCCACTCTATAAAGGTAATATCGAGTTGTACTTTCATCATTAATTCTAAGTTTTAGCTTATATTTAATCTCTTCTTTCTCACCAAAAGTTTCTATGATTTCATTATAATTTGCTTCAAAAAAATCAGATGTAAAATCAGCTTTTTGAGAGCCATTTCTATAATAATATAATGGAAGATTTGAAATTATTTTGGAAAAAGCAAGCAAAAAATCTCTTTTTCTAAGAATGACTGTAATAACATCTCCATTTTGCTTTGCTCCTAAAAAGTCAAAGATTTCTTTTGAGATATTTACGCTAGTTTCCTTTGAAAGATTTTCTGAAAATTTGTATTTTGCATTTTGATTTTTTATATGCCATTCAATTTTTTCCATATTTTCTACACTCCTAATTTTTGATTAACAAATAAGTAATAGATGATGGCGTAAATAACATTTACACTAACCGCATTTCCAGCTTCTTTATATAAAGCACTATCAGAAATTTTTAATTCACGAGGCTTTCTACAAAAATCTTTTGGAAAACCTTGCAAATTAAAAGCTTCTTCTGGTGTTAGTTTTCTTATGTGATGAGTTGCCTCTTCTTCTTTTGTATATTTATGTTTAAGATACAAAAGAGGGTCATTTGAAGTTATGAATTCCTGACTGAAATAATTATCTTGGCAAGCTCTGTGCATTTTGTGCATAGTCGCACATAAAGGCCTTGCTGTTAAAAGATTGATTTTTGAATTCGATTTAAATCCAGCTGTTCCGTTTGATAAAATAGTAGGCTTTAATCTTTCACTTAAAAAATATTTTTCTGGAACTTCCTTACACAAAACGTCAAGTGTTGTTCTTTGTTTATAGATTGATTTAAAATCGTCTATATGAGCATCAAAAACTTGCTTTATTCTTTCTGCTGAAAAATCAAAATTTTCTGGTAATTTTTTTGTTGTTGCAAATATAATGATTCGATTGCGTTTCTGAGCTAGTGCAAAATTTTCAGTATTAAAAATGCTTGAGAAAAAAGAATAGCCAAGATTTTCCAAATGCCTTTTTATAGTGCTAAAAGTATTTCCTTTATCATGCGTATAAAGATTTTTTACATTCTCTAAAATCACAAAAGGAATTTGTTCTCCCTGCTCCTTTTTTACACGTAGAATTTTTTCAATCTCAAAAAACATAGTTCCACGAGTATCAGAAAAACCTTTTTGTTCACCCATCATGCTGAACGGTTGGCAAGGGAAACCGCCTGTAAGTAAATCAAAATGAAGATTTTTTATATTTTCTGCATTTGAATTAAATGAAACTATATCTCCCATTTCAATTTCATCAGCAGTATCATAATTGGCTTTATAAGTCGCAATCGCATTTTTTTCGATTTCAGAAAAAGCAACACATTCAAAAGAAATTCCAAAATCCTTTTGTATTAAATTTAACGCCTGCCTAAATCCGCCAATTCCTGAAAAAAGTTCAACGTGCCTCATAGGAATTTTGCAATTCCTTTGCCAATTGCATAGGCAAGCTTTACAGGAACAGCGTTTCCTATTTGCGCATACCAGCTATTTTGAGAACCGTAGAAAACATAATCATCTGGAAATGTTTGAATTCGTGCTGCTTCTCTTGGAGTTAGACCACGAGCGTACCATGGATGAATGTACATATTGCAGTCAAAACGCATATGAGAAGTTATTGTTTTGCAGACTTTATCTTCTTCGAGCTTGAAATACTTATCTTTAAAAATGTCATTACGGCTTTTATATGGCATGATGTCCTCGATGGACTCATGCAAAGAATTTGCCCCCTGAGGAAGCCGACTATAAATTTCTATATCACGAGGATTGTTATAACGATTTTTATGGTTATAAAGTTTTTCAATTTTTCTATTGCCATTTATGAAGCAATAAAAATCATTTCTCTTATACGCAAAATCACATTCTGTATAACCGCTGTCATCATCTTCAATATTATTTTTGCCTTTGACTTTTTTAATTCCAAGTTTTGGAAGTCCTTCAAGGGCATTTTTTAAAACAAAAGGCTTTTTCTTATTCTTGAAGATTTCATAAAAAACTGTCTCTGGAGAAATTCCAAGTCTGTTTCCAATGACAATGAATCTCTCCCTATGCTGTGGAACTCCAAAATCTTCCGCATAAAGAAGATGAGAAGAAAACTGATATTTCCTGCTGTCATCACTATTTAGATATGTTTCAAAGTTTTCTCTTATTTCCTCCCATTTGTTGCTCATCCCACGAACATTTTCCATAATGAAAAACTTTGGGCGAACAACTGAAAGAAGTTTTAGATATTCCTTGTAAAGCTGATTTCGCGGGTCATCAATAATTCTTTGACGATTTGCCATTGAGAAACCTTGACAAGGCGGTCCTCCACAAACCAAATCCGCATCTTTGAATCGTGGCAAATATTCATCAATTTTTTCATTCAGTTTTTTTATATCGCCAACAAAATATTGCTCATCAGATAGATTTCTATTTTTTCTATATGTTTCATTAAATTGAGGAACTATCTCATTTACAAAGATAGGCAAAAATCCAGCCTGCTCGAGACCAAGAGAAAGACCGCCAGCCCCTGCAAATAAATCTATGAATGTAAAAGGTGATTTTCCCTGCTCATTTAAACGAGCGTTTTTTGGGACAACTTTTGTTGTATTCTCTTTGTTTATATTTTTCTCAATGGACATTTTTGTTCCTATAGAATCTGATACATAAAAATGCAGTCAGCGTCATATTTTGGTTTTATATGGGAATAAATTATTTTTCCGTCTTTGCTTTTCGTTCATCTGCACGCTTCTTTTCGTAAGCAGCAACATCTTTGTCTAACTGCGTAAAGTCTGGACGAGGTGTTGATAAGATTTCTTCAAGAATGCGTTTTCCGGGAGTATTGGGAAAATTGCGCCATGAAACAGGTTTTCCGTATGTCATTTTACTGCTTTGCCCACATTTTCAGTATAGCATAAATTTCATATTCCGTCAAAAACGGCATTTCAATGCAATTTCTATATTTATTTCTAGACTTACTAGGCAGATATTGGGCAAAATCAAGCCTCAAACTCCGTTAAATCGACAGGTTCGGAAACTTTTCCATTTTGCACATTCTTAATTGCAGCATCTATCATATTTAGAACCGGCTGTGAGATTTCAAAAGAAACAGCCAATTCGCGAGACTCAAGTTCAATCTGACCTTCTGCAAATTTTTGAACGTGATAATATTCATGCTTTGAATTTCTAAAAACAGTTCTTTTTTTCATATCCATCTTTGCGTTAGACAGTTCCATTGTCTATAGAATACGTCATTTCATTGAAAAAATTAAGCATTTCCTGTCCCAAAAAACGCTCGTTTTAAAGAACAACTTTTTCCTCCCGAAAGATAAAATCACAGCAAAATCTATACTCTTCTTACCCTCACCGCCTCGGAAAACGCCTCCACACATTCGGCACGCTCGCGGCTGTTCGGATTCAGGCTTGTTACAACCGCAACGCAGAAAAGCGGCTCCTCCTCGCCGCTCTCTCCGTCGTAGTCAAGATTGAAGCTGTCCGGCAAGTACAGCTCAAGCTTCTTGGGCGTGTTTGTGTACGGATTCGGGAGCGGAATCCATTCAGAGCGCGGGGCGTACACATTCTGCTCGCGGCACGGAACAAGAAACACGCCGCACACCTCGCCGCCGACTTTAAGCCCGTTTCCCTTTATGCGAAGCGGACGGTTCAGATAAACCGTGTTTTTCTCCGCGCTTTCCGCCGCAAGGCTTCTAACTTCTGAAATATAGATTCTTGAGCTTTGCAGCACAATGCGCGATGGCAGAATATTCTTCAGCGCCTTCTCAGCCTCCTTTGACGGCGTGAACGCAAGCCTGAAATGCCCGGAGATTTCAAGCGCGGTCATAAACTGGTCAACGCTTCCCTCCACTGAAAAGCCGAGCGTTCCAAGCCCCAGAAGGTCAACCGCAAGCCCCTCCGAAAGCGCATCCCGCGCCGCCTTCGACAAAACATCCGCCGCATACAAAAGAGTCTCCTCTGAAAGGACAATTCCGCCCTTTTTCGCGCGCGCGGCAAGCTGCTTTGTGGAAGCCACATTCTTCCTGATTTTCCCCACGCATTTTCCAACTTTGTTTCCGTCCTTGTCCTTCAAGTTCGACGGATAAACCGAGACAAAAACTTTCCCTTTCGCGCCCTCAAATTCATCTTTCATGGCAATTTCTCCGTAATTTTTTTATTTTTTAGGGCGACTTTTTGCCTCATTCCACTACGTTGCATTCAGCAAAAAACAGGCTTTTCGGGGTTCCGCTATTCGCTTCAGCCGCTTCCCTCACTCCGTTCAGTCCAGTGGCCGCTCCGCGCCCCTGCAATCCCTGCCGCAAAATATTTTCTCCGCTGTTTTTTCAGCCAATTTTCTAGTTCTTATCAGTATAGCACTGATTAGCTTATCATGACAGTGCTGACTAGTTAATCATCATATCGCTGACAAGCTAATCAGCAGGCAGATGATTAGCTTGTCAGCGCACCGCTTATCAGATTTATCAGTATACCACTTATTAACTTAATAAGCATACCGCTGATTAGGCTAATCAGCGGTCTTTATAACGGAGACACTGCGCACAGCAAAATGGAGATGTTCAATTATGTTTCACGGAACAGACGGAAATCATTTAATGGAACCATATCAAATCAAAACTATACGCTGCGCAAAACGAAAGTATCCGTAAAACGGAACGCAAATAAACGGTAAACAGATGAATCAGAAGCGACCACAAAAACGGGCGCATCCCGAATAAGCGAACTTCAGTCTTCTACACTTTTCTTCTGACCGTTCTGATTTTTCCGAACGGATAAAGCTTTGCGTTGTGGAGCGGACTTTGCGGAACAGGTTCAAGCGTGCACTCAAAAAAGCCGAGGGCACACAGAATCAGAAGAAGATTATTGAATGCAGGAAGCGAGACAAAATTATAAAGGAAGTCGCCGCCTGAAAGCTCAAGCCTCTTTCCAAAGCAGGCGGAAGTTTTTGGCATGGCAGAGACGGCGTTTTTTTCAGGCTTTTCTGGCTCAAGCCGGACAAAATATCCGTTTCCTTCAGCTGGAAGGTAGAATTCCGGAATCTTGCAGATTATGAGAAAGAGTTCTCGATTTTCTCAAAGCTCACAGGATTCTTAAAAAGCGGGCTTTCAAGGAAGCTGCATAAAGACTCAGCCTGCCGGATTTTTTCCTGCGTTGTCTTCAGCGAAAGCCAGTAGCGCGCGCTCAAATTAAGGTGAGGAACAAGAAAAGAGGTGTCAAAGCTGTTCGGAAAAGCCGCAATGGCTTCAACAGCCTCGCGGATTGTCGCAGCGGATTTAAGTTTTTCTTCTATTATAATGTCCATTTTTTGAAAGGCGCGCGTATTTTTTAGAATCTCATCGGCAGGAACAGGGGAAAAATCGTCCCCGGAACAGACAGAAACATCGGCAAGATTCTTGTACTCATCAAGCGCGGAAAGGTGCGTGGCAATGTAGCGGCGAAAAACAGCCGGGCAAAAGACAAAGCCGTTTTTATAGACAGCAATGTTCTCAAGGATATACTTCTGCTTCTTTTTGATGTCGTCCAGGATTTTAGATTTAACAAGGCTTTTGAAACTTGAATCGCTAAAGTCTCCGTCAAGAGTCCCGGACATTCTATAGGCGCAGTCAACAGAAAGAACAGGATATTTCACAAGGAGAACTAGCAGATTTCTTAGGCTTTGAGGAAGCTTCTCAAACCACATAAGAAACGCCTCCTGCATTGACAGAAGCCTGCTCGCGTACATATAGACTTCCGCCTTCGGAAGCGCAAGATGATCGTTTTCCCTTGAAGTGTGGAAGACAAGCCGCCTGAGCCTGCGCTCGCTGAACCAGACCGGACGGCTTTTGTAAAGGTCAAGAATCTCCCTTGAGCAAAGAGAAGTGTGCAGGAGCGGTGAAAGGTTGCTGCTGGCGTGTATCGGCATGGGGATATTATAGCATAAATTTAACCAATAATTTTGACATCCGTTGCCCGTCCATTTTTAGTTTCAGAATCATTATTCTTTGGAATATCCACAATTTTAAAATCAACCTTTGTTCCTTTTTCAAGTTTATTACCTTTAAATTGAGGATTTATCTCACCCATATAAAAGAAATAATCTCCGCTTTCATCATCTGCTGAGATAATTCTGAAGTTCTTTATTCTTCGTTTTATAACTCCAGTTTTTCGGGCTTCATTTTCTTTGAAATCTGTTTTTTCCACGAAAAATGTTCTTTGCGGCTTGCCGTCATCTGTCAATTTGAATTTCGAATTCAGTTTTAAAATTAATTCTCTTTGGGATTTTACTCCATAATCTTTTACATTGAAATCAGATTTTTGACGGTAAACCGTTTCCCAAATTTGTGAAAGCAACTTAGTGTTCGTTCCATTATAAAATGGAGTGGAATCAAATGCTGTTTCAATAAATTTTTCCAATGAAAAATCTTTTAAATTTATATCCTCATCATTCTCATTTTTCTCATTCAAAAGAATATCCTCATCCTTTTCATCCAAGTCCTCCAGATATGAGAATTCATTACAAGATTTTATCCAGATTGAATTACATTTCGCTTTTTCACCGATTCCAATAACACGTTTTCCCAGCTCACGAAGCCTTAATGACAATGAATGATAACCGTTGTCGGAGGCAATAATCGCAAACAAATTTATGTCTTCGTGTTTTATCGCCATTTCAATCGCATCCATCATTATAAGCTTATCAACAGCCTGTTTCTCATTATGATGAAACTGCTGGATAGCGGTAATCGGCGTTTTATTAAGCTGGTCTTTCCATAATTTTCTTCTCCTGCAAAATGATTTACCTGCGCTATTTGCAAACCTTTGAAACATACCTTATGAAGTCAGGCTTTAAACAATCCCTTTTCAGTCAATGATTAAAATCTGTTTCATTATATCACAACTCATCGGAATTTTTTTCATTTTCATTATTTTTCGCCATATACAATAAATTATCCTTAACCTAACAGTTTCTTAACCGCAAATTTACAGTCCGCGTTTATCTTTCTTGTAAAACAAAATCAAAGAGGTTCTTTATGAAAAGGCAATTATTTTATGCTTTGGCAGCAGCGGCGGCTTTTCTGCCGGTTTCCTGCGCCTCAACATCAAAGGCTGGATTGGACTCAGCTTCTCCATTTGAGAAAGTCGGCTTGGATGGAAGCGAAGTTCCATACACAATTCTTGCAAAGACAGCAAGCGGAGTGGAAATCCAGAACGGCGGATACGGCTCGGACGCATGCGCCCATCCAACGGATTCAACTCTCTTCTATCTGATAACAGACCGCGGACCGAACATCGACTTCAAGGGCAAAAGCGGAAAAGGAAAAATGTTCCCGGTTCCTTCTTACGCGCCAAGAATCGGACTTTTCAAGATGAACGATGACGGCTCAGTTTCGCTTGTAAAGGAAATCACGCTTAAAACTCCTGACGGAAAAGAGATAACAGGGCTCCCAAATCCTGCCGGAAAAGGTGCGACCGGTGAAATCGCCTACGACCTTGACGGAAACATTCTTGGAACAGACGAGTACGGACTTGACAGCGAGGGAATCGTTGCGATGAAAGACGGAACTTTCTGGATTTCCGATGAGTACGGGCCGCACATTGTCCATTACGACGCGGACGGAAAGCAGATTGAAAGAATAAGCCCGTTCGGAATGGACACAGGAAAAAGACATCTTCCGGCAGTTCTTGCGCGCCGCCGTGCGAACCGTGGAATGGAAGGGCTTGCAGTAACTCCTGACGGAAAAACTCTTGTCGGAATCATGCAGTCCACACTTTTCAATCCCTCAAAAAAAGAGATTTCAAACAAGCAGCTTGTGCGCATTGTAACTTTTGACATTAAAACCGGAAGCACAAAGCAGTACGCGTATATCCAGAACAAGGAAACAGACTCAACCTGCGGAATCACGGCGCTTTCAAACACAGAATTTGTTGTGATTGAGCGCGACGGAAAGTTTTCTGGCGAAAAGGAAGCGCATAAGTATCTTTTCAAGATTGACCTGAAAGACGCGACGGACATAACAGGAGCAGATCCGGAATCGAAAGAAGGACTTTTGCTGAACGGAAAAACTCTTGAGCAGTGCAGCACAGAAGAGATTGAGGCGGCCGGAATCAAGCCTGTAAAAAAGGAATTCCTTGTTGACCTTGTGGAATATCTTCCGAACAAATATCCGCACGACAAGCTTGAAGGCCTTTGGATTTTAAACAGCAGCACAATCGCCGTGGCAAACGACAACGACTTTGCAATCAATGTTGAAAACAACCAGCTTGTGCAAAAAAAGCTCCCCGGAACAGACAGCATTGACGACGACGTGATTTACGTAATAAAGCTTCCAAAGAGTTTGAGGTAAGGCTTTTATAAAGATATTTGCTGGATGAAGGCTACTTGTTTCGCAGAAAAACGAGTAGCCTGCGGCCAGAGCTGCCGGGGATTTTTGCTTAATCATTCCTCATATTTCTTGAAATTTTCTGCCTGGTCAAAAACTTCCTTAAAGACTTCTTCGCGAGGGACTGGAGGATAGCCGTTTTCATCAAGCAGAATCCGTAAATCTGCCTTCATTTCAGCCTTTACATCCAGCCGCTGATTCCAGTCCGTATATTTTACATTTTGGGCGACAAGAATCTTAACTTTCTTTGCAAGTTCAATCATCTTTTCTTTTGGATACTGATTCTCAAAATTAAAGCGTTTGGCGCAGCTTACAAGAATATCGTAAAACGCTTTTTCCTCAAAATCAATTCCCATAGCCTCAAAGGATTTTTTATCTTCCATCATATCGGCAAAAAGCTGATTCAATTGTTCTGCAACACCATCAAGAACCTTGCTTGCAAAATCCTCGTCATTGAAACGGTTGTTGTAAGCGATAATCAGACTGTTCAAGCGTTCAGAAAATTCCGTCGCCTTTATTTTGTTCGTTTTCTTATATTCACCGATTGCCTGCTTTAAAAGCTGCTCAAGTATTTTGATTTTTGTATTTGGAAGCGGAAGCCTGTTGATTTTTTCGAGATATTCAGAACTGAACAAATCAAAGTTTACATTTTTTCCAACCTGAAAAAGCTCCTCCACACCGTCAGATTTTATCGCTTCCTGAATCAGTTTTGAAACGTGGTTATTCATCGTGGCAATATCAGGGGCATCGCCCTTTGTAAGTTTAAAGAGAACCGCACGGACTGCAATATAAAAATTAATCTGATTTTTTTCATTATCGGAAAAGGATTCGCTTGTAGAGCAAAGGTTAAACGCCTTTTTCATTTTGCAAGCAGCTTCCATAAAACGCTTTTCCAAATCTTCAGTAAACTGAACATATTCAACGGCCTTGTTCAAAGTTTCAAGCTGCTGAAACGGAGTTCCGTTATAATACAGCGATGAGTCAAACTTGTTGAACATTGCATTGACAACGCTCAATTGGTCTTTCACAATTACAACAGTTTTTTCAGAGTCTTCAAATTCTTCCTGTTCGCCGTCAGTATATTTTTTCAAGGCTTCATTCATTGCCTTCTTGATTCCGATGTAATCGACAACGAGTCCTTTCTCTTTTCCTTTGTAAGTTCTGTTTACACGGCTGATTGTCTGAATCAAAGTATGTTTTTGAATCGGCTTAAAAATATAGATTGTATCAAGACAAGGAACATCAAAGCCTGTAAGCCACATATCGCAGACAATTGCAATCTTAAAATTAGATTTTTCATTTTTGAACTGGCGGTCAAGCTCTTTGCGGTATTCATGATTTCCAAGAAGCTCAAAAAGTCCTTTTGTGTCTTTCGCCTTGTTCTCGGTCATCACCATTTTAACTTTTTCGATTGGTTTTAGTTCCTTTTTTTCTTTTTCAGAAACGAGCGCATCATCTGAGCAAAGTCTTTTTTCATTCCACTGCGGACGCAGGCGAACAAGTTCCTTCCACAAGTCAAAAGCAACTTCGCGGGAAGAACAGACAAACATTGCCTTTCCAAGGACAGTGGCACCTTCGCGAACGCGGGTTTCATAATGATTTATAAAATCCTCAGCAACGGCTTTGATAACATCAGGGTCGCGCAAAATCGCCTCAAGATTCGTAACAGCCTTTTTGCTCTGCTCAATCTGATTTTCATTTGCCCCATCTTCTGCACACTGCGCATAATAATTTTCAATTTCAAGAATTTTTTTATGGTCAAGGAAAACTTTTGCAGCCCGTCCTTCGTAAACAAGATTCACTGTGATTCCGTCGGCAACAGATTCTTTCATCGTGTAAGTGTCTACAATTTCGCCAAAAACTTTCTCCATTTCATCAATCGGAGTTCCTGTAAAACCGACATAAGTTGCATTCGGAAAAGAATCGTGCAGATATTTTGCGAAACCGAATTTGTGCTCGACAATTCCCTTTTCATCATTTACCACAAGTTTCTCATCAAGATTGTTTTGCGAACGGTGGGCTTCATCGCTTATGCAGATAATGTTTGGGCGTTCAGAAAGAAGTTTTGTATTCTCACAGAATTTTTGAATCGTTGTAAGATAAACGCCGCCGCTCTGACGGTCGCGAAGTTTTTCGCCAAGACTGGAACGGCTTTCTATTGTTTCAATATTCTGGTCGCCGATATAATTCTTTGATTTAAGAAAAAGTTTCCCAAGCTGGTCGTCCAAATCAGTCCTGTCGGTAATAACAATGATGGTCGGACTTTTAAGCGAAGTTGATTTCATCAAAAGCCGGGTCAAGAAAACCATAGTGTAACTTTTGCCGCAGCCTGTCGCGCCAAAATAAATTCCGCCCTTGCCGTTGCCGTTTGGTTTTATGGAAGATTTTATGCTTTCAAAAAGTTTTGTTGCCGCAAAGAACTGCGGATAACGGCAGACGATTTTTAGCTCATTGTCGCTTGAATCCGGAAAATACAAAAAATCTTTTATGACTGCAAGAAACCGCTCCGGTCTAAAGCAGCCGTTAATCATCGTGATTAAGGAACTGATTCCGTCAACTTCCTTGTCTGCGCTTTCAACTTTGCGCCAGGCATAAAAATATTCATAAGGCGAAAAAATCGAGCCCATCTTGGAATTTGCGCCGTCGGAAATCACTACAAAAGCGTTGTACTTAAAAAGCTCCGGAATGTCGCGGCGGTAGCGCACGGCAAGCTGCTTGAAGGCATCCTCTATCGTCGTGTTTTCCCTGATTGCAGACTTGAACTCCATAACAACAAGCGGAATTCCGTTCACATAAACAATGCCGTCTGGAATACGAAGCTGTTCCCTGCCCTGCACCTCAAGCTGATTCACAATCTGAAAAATATTGTTTTCAGGAGTCTCAAAATCAATCAGATTGATAAAAAGGTCTTTTTGGTCAGAATCATCGCGGCGGATTGTAAAGCCATTGCAGATAAAATCCAAAATCCGCTTGTTTTCATCATAAAAATCCGAAGATACATTCTTGATTTTATTCACAGCTGCCGAAATTTCGCTTTGAGTAATATTCTGCTTTGAATATCGGAACAAAAGAAAGTTTCTAAGAACATCAGTCAAAAGAACTTCCGACTTGTCATGATGGATTTCGCTGCCGGTAAGGTGCGCATACCCTGCATTTTCAAACAGTTCAATAATGGAAAGTTCCAGCGCGTGCTCGTCAAATTGCATTTGCCTGTCTCCGATTTATTTATAAAACTTGATTTCGACATCAAGGTAAATCTTATATCCTAAAGTTCTGATATATATCGGCATCTATGCAGTCTCCACAGAATCCAACGTTCTGTAAGTTGTAATCGCAGGATAAATTTGCCTTAAATATTCTATATAGAACTGATTTTTTTTATCGTCAAAGTTTGAATGCAAAATCTTTCCGTCATTTGAAAGCAAAATAGACTCCGCAGTTTTTGTGTCCTCAAAACAAACGTTATCATTTGTATAATTTTTCGCAAAATTCTTTTCGCATATTTTTCCCCTGCTCTTTTATAGCTGTAAGATTTTGTTCTTGGTTTGACATAAGCAATTCCTGCAAATAAATTATAACATACTTTGCGGTATAGGAAAATAATGGGAAAGAAAGAGTTCCGTTTACTTAAATATTCGTTCTCTTTGTGTTGGGAGTTTCTGAAAGAATAAGGAAAAATAAAAAACGGAATGAATCTGTATCGTAAAACGGCTGGATCCATTCCTTATAGAACATAAACGTTCAAGTTCGATACTCAAAATATATAACAAATTTATTGTTCTGTCAAAATAATTTTTTATATTCTTTGTAAAAACGAAATACAAATACATAAACAAAAACAATATTATTATTTGTTCTATAATATGCCGCATGTTTTCTACAACGCTTAAAAAAAGCATCCACCTCTTTTAATCTCTTATTTAAAACATTTCTTGTTTTATCCAAAATTTTAAAAACCATAAGAACATCTAAAAAATCTTGAACGACTGGATTAGTCAGATAATGCTTCAGTTTTTTTGTATCTATAAGCGGAAAATTTCTTTTTATTGAATCTCTAAGAGCATTGTTTATTTTCCTTTCTTCAGTATGCTCGCATAAACGGTTAAGAATACATGAGTTATGAGCCGCAGCATTTCTCATTATTCGGACAGACCATAAATATTGCGACACACTGTTTCCAATTGGAAATCTTTTTATATAGAAATCATAGAATCGAGTAAGTTCACCAAATGAAATAACTTCTACAAAAACCCATATTGGCAAATCCTCGATATTGTTTTTAATAAGTCGAGCAGAATAACCTGAATTATCAGAATGTTCTTTTAAATTATCTTTTATGTCCTTATTTTCCTCAAGAAAATCTGATACAACTTTATATCCGTCATCAGATTCATTTTGTTGAGATGCAGCCAATAATTGGACTTTAATAAAATGCTCAATATCAACAGTCATTTTAAACACAAGTTCTCTAAAATACATATCCAATCTTGCCAAATCTTGAAGATATGAAAAATCCAAACCAGAATATTTATTTCTAACAGGATTTTTTACATAGTTTTTTGCATAAGACTTCAATTTAAAATAATAAGTATTATAAAGCAGATAATTTCTTGCCTCTTCTTCAGATACATATTTAAATGTAATATTCTTAGATTTTATGTCATTGATAATTTCTTCAACCGAAAGTTTTGGCTTTCTATGCATTGTCATTTTCCTCTCTTTGCCTATTTGCAATCTGCGAAACGAGAAGTTGTTTTAACCGAGCAAGTTTTTCAATTTCCTGATAATTATTTTTCAAGTTCTGAATTATCTTTGCAAGATCTGTTTTACTTCTAACTTTTTCATCAGGGACAACAAGCAAAAGTTTTTCGATAAAATCTTTACTTAAATTGTTTTGTGCTCCGCCATTTGACATTAAACTTATTTCTTTCTGATTCGCAAGAAGTACAAAATAAAGATATGCAGAATCATTTAAGTTTTTACAAATCATTCCACAAACAGCCTGATTCGTTGTTGCTTCAATATTCAAATATCCGACTTCACCAGCAGTAACTCCATACATAGCCATAAGAACAGTATCTTTTGGCAACAACTTAGTCGATGTTTCATTCAATGCTTTTTTTGTTATAAACTCTTCAACTGAAATTGTTACATTATTATGAACTTCACCTGACTTTAACCAAGGTATTGTTCCATTCTGCCAATAATCAATTTCTGTTCTTGAAGGAGTTGAACCAGATTTCATTTCCTTGCAAAAATCTTTGACAGATTGAATTTTCATTGAAACATTTAATCTGTCTTTTATTTCTTCAAGTTCATTATCTGTATAATTTAATAATAAACTTGGATTAAAAATCTGATTTACAACGTTCTTTCCCAACTCAATCAGCTTTTCATTTATCTTCTTTTTAATCTTGATGCGGTTTTCTATTGCGTTGTAGGCATCTACGATTTTCTGTTGTTCTTCAAGTGGAGGAACTGGGAGTTCAACACGGCACATTTCTTCCCAGTCAAATATTTCCCGGACACTTCCGTGTGATTTGTAACGGGCATAACGGTCAAACTCTGGACGAAGAAACCACAACATCAGATATTCCGGCAAAAGTTTTGAAATATCTATAATTTCAAAAACAGAATAAGAACTTGAAATAATGCATTCCGGTTCTTCAAGAAGTGCAATCGTAATTTTTTCGCCATTTCTGGAAGTAACCGGACCATAGGCAAACTGATCTTTCTTTACTACTTTATATGATTTGAAATCAGTTCCGATTGTATTTGCAATTGACTCAATAAAGCATTTGTTGATACTCAATCCCAACAATCTATTTACAGATAAATCCCTATTGCGAATATCAACTTGCTGTATATAATCACCCAGTTTTTTCAATTCACTCATCTATTTCTTCTCTCCAGCTTTTGCTTCTTTTTCCAACGCCCGTATTGTTTCCAGATACGCCTGTTCAACTGGGGAAAGATTTTTCTGAATGTATTTTTGATATTCTTTTTCGGCTTTTTCAAGAGCCTGTTTATGGCTTACTGAGCCTGCGCCATCCAAGATTTCTTTTCCTGTGCCGGAAAGAATTCTGTCCAGCTGCTCAACGTAATCGCTCATGTACATTGTCTTATGTTCCATGGCGTTGATTTCAGCCAAGTCAAAATATGCGGAAACAAGATTGTTCAAAACTTTAAGTTCAGTTTCTGAAAGGTAGTTTTTTGCAACGGCAATATCTTTTTTAGTTGGAAAATCACCGGTAAAAGTTGTTAGCCCCATAAATTCTTTTTCTGAATCCGCGCGGTTATAAATCACTTCCGCCGCGGTGTTTCCATGAGCCGCATAGTGAAGCTTGTTTTGAACCATTTTGAAGAACGCAATGCTTTCCGCACTTTTTGGATTGTAATCCGCACTGGTAGCATACAAATCCAGAACCTGACGGTACATCACTTTTTCGCTTGAGCGGATGTCGCGGATTCTGTCTAAAAGTTCTTTCCAGTAATTCCCGCCGCCAAGTTCCTTTAAGCGTTTGTCATCAAGCGCATAGCCTTTTTTAAGATATTCTTTTAACAGTTCAGTTGCCCAGCGTCTGAATTGAGTAGCCACTATGGATTTTACACGATAGCCAAGGGAGATAATCATGTCGAGGTTGTAGCAAATCTGTTCACGATTGACTTCTCGGTTACCTTCAATCTGAACTGTTCGGAATTTCCGAACAGTTGAAGATTCTTCCAGTTCACCTTCTTCAAAAATGTGCTTTATATGTTCACTGATATTTGATTTACTGGAGTGATATAATTCCACAAGTTGAGCCTGTGTAAGCCACACTGTTTCATCTTCAAACCTAACGTCAATTTTTGTAAGACCGTCTTTCGTCTGGTAAATTACAATATCGCCCTTGCTTTGATTTTCCATACTCATCTCCTACAGCTTAATCTCATACCCCAAGTCCTTGAACACATTAAGCAATTCAGCTTTGCTTTTTTCTTCCTGCCTGAGCAAGTCTGTAAGTTCTGTCTGTAAAGTTTTCATTGTTGTGTCAAAATCCAAAGTTTCATCCCGGTTTACAAATTCAATGTAGCGGCTTGGAACAAGGTTATAGCCTTTTTCTGCGATTTCCTTTTTTGTTGCGCTGTAACAGAATTCGGGAATATTTTTATAAGTTTTGTCTTTGTCTATTTGCTGCCAGGCATGGAAAGTAGAGGTTACTTTGTCGCGGTCATTTTGTGTAAGCTCGATGTATTTTTTTTCAAATGGAGAGCCCATCTGACGCAAGTCCATAAAGAGAACTTCATCCTCACGGTTTCTGTAGTTTTTGATTTTTCCATTCTGCTGAACCACACGTGCCTTTTTGTTTTTATTCAGAATCCACAGCGTTACGGAAATATCTGTTGTATAAAAGAGATTTCTTGGAAGAATCACGATTGCCTCAACAAGATTGTTTTCTACAAGCCGCTTTCTGATTTCCAGCTCCTGACCTTCGCCGCTTAACGCACCGTTGGCAAGCAAAAAACCTGCGACACCGTTCTGGCTCAGTTTGCTTACCATGTGCAGAATCCAGCCATAGTTTGCGTTGCTTGTTGGCGGAACAACATAACCGTTCCATCGGGAATCATCGGCAAGTTCGTTTTCCGCACGCCAGTCTTTTTGATTGAACGGAGGATTTGCCATAATATAGTCGGCGCGCAAGTCTTTGTGCAAATCGTTTGTAAAAGTGTTGGATGCCTTTTCACCCAAATCACACGGAATTCCGCGGATTGCAAGATTCATCTTTGCCATTTTATATGTTGTTCCAGTCCCTTCCTGACCGTAAACAGAAATATCCTTTGCGTTTCCAGCATGATTTTCAACAAATTTAAGCGACTGGACAAACATTCCGCCCGAACCGCAGCAAGGGTCATAGATTTTTCCTTTGTACGGCTCAATCATTTCGGCAATCAGATTTACAACTGACTTTGGCGTATAGAATTCGCCTTTTCCCTTTCCTTCCTGAAGCGCAAATTTTGTAAGGAAATATTCGTAGACGCGCCCCATGATGTCGTTTTCTTTGTCGGCTGTAGTCTGAATATTGTTGATTTCGTCCAAAAGGGCTGCAAGTTTTGAAACGTCAATTCCAAGCCGTGAATAATAGTTGTCCGGGAGCGCGCCTTTTAGCGAGGGATTCTGTTTTTCAATTGTGTTAAGAGCTGTGTCAATTTTTAATGCAATGTCCGGCTGCTTTGCATTTTCCATTATGAACAGCCAGCGGGATTCCTGCGGAACAAAAAAGACATTTTTCATGTCATAAAATTCCTGCAAGTCCAAATATTTTTCTTTGCCTTCCTCAACAAGTTCCTTGCGGCGGTCGCTGAATTTATCGTTTACGAATTTCAAAAAAATCAGGCTAAGAACCACATGTTTATATTCTGCCGGCTCAACCGTTCCGCGCAATTTATCACAGGCACTCCAAAGAGCATCTTCAAAACTTACAACTTTCTTTGCTTTTGCCATTTTTTCTCCAGCTAACTCAATAAAACAAATTTCTTCTATTAATTATATCATTATAGCTGCTTTTTTGATAGGCAAGGAATTATATATTTCTGAACAGTAATAGACTCTCTTTTATTGGACTAATAAACTGTCAAATAGTATAGTAAAAAAAAGTACAAATTAGTACATAATGTATTTCAATATGAAGTATGAACGAAACCAAATCATTGCAACAATCGCTAATGTATTACAACCAAGTGAATCAAGTTAAAATTATTTACCCTACTATATTTAAAAATATAAAAATGACAGACTTATGATAAAAGTGCAATTGAGACTTAACTAAAAGTATAAAAGATTAGGAGATAAAATATGAAAAAAAATGTATCCGTAACAAAAGAATCTTCCACAGGAAGAAATACAAATTTTGTTGATAATGTTTCTGGAAAAGAAATGACTAGAGCAAAATTTGTAAATAGAATTGAACACGGACAGTATGAAGGAGCTTATCATATTCGAATTATCAACGGCATAAAAACTCCATGCAGCAACCCTGATACAAGTTCAAAGAACAATCTGGGATAACACAAGACTTTTTAAGGAAAATTTTATTTTTCGCTTAATCTTATTCTCTGTGAATAATTCGGTCGATCCACAACAACACTTGCTACATCAAGTTTCTGAATCCAGCATAAAAGATTTGAAAGCATTTGTTTTACGTCTTTTCGGTATGGCTTTGGATCAGAAACTATTGAATCATGAAGTTTTTGAGAAAGCTCTCCAAAATATAAACATCCACCGTTTTTATTTAAAACATTTATAAGCCACTTGTAACAGTTTGATGATAAAAAGGCACTTCTTACATTTTCAATGTTTCCGTCATACACAACATCAAGAAACCCAATTTTCTCTCCATAAGAAAAATTTATTCTCTCTGTTTCAGGTAAATCATAAGAAAATAATGTAGTTACTTTTACTTGAACAAGATTTTTTATCTCATCACTCCATTCAACAGATTCAATATCTTTTCCACTCTTTTTTACTACATCTTCATATTGACTTCTCATTATTTTGATAATTTCATCCGTCACTTTTATTGAATTCTCAAAGAGAATTTCAATTTTATGAATATCATCTTCTTCAACTTTTACAAAAGATGCCATTTCATAATTTCCAAAATTCTTTAATTCAAGTCCGTTCGTTGTCATGTTTGCGCTACCGATAATTCCGCGTGAATTGTCTACAATATAAGTTTTCGCATGAAGATCGAATCTTATAAAGACTTTCCACCCATTAGCAAGACAATGCTCAAGTATTTCAAAATCAGTTGCACCAGAAACGAGATCAGAAAGACGAAATCTAACCATAAGTTTTTTTTCAAAAACACAGGAATTAATATGAGATTCAAGTTTTTTTAAGGCTTCTAATTTGCAAAATGCGGAAATCATCTGCACAGATTTTTGCGCAGATGAAAGTTCCGAATAAATTGCATTCAAAATTTCTTTTGAAACTAAAATGCTCATAATCAGTTTTCTGATGGATTCAACAATTCTTCAATATACTCATTGAGCCTTGTCTGCCAAGTTGAAATAAGCTTGTCATTCTGTTCCTGTTGCTGAGGATTTGTCTTATCAACAGCACGTACAAAAGAAGCTAAGAACAACTCAAATGTTGTTTTTGAATTCTCATCTTCAGCAACTTTTTCCAAAAAAGAAGTGTAAAATTTATGTGCAATATTTATAGTTATTAGCTCTGTTCCCAAAGAAAAAGAATAGTCAAATGCAGGTCCGAATTTTCCCAAATCCTTATACGCAAAGTTCACGCTGTTGTTCAAAAAACGGTAAATTTCATCTTTTGATGGATTTTTTACGCCTATCTCAATTAAAGCAGACTTTCCTTCATCTTCCAATTGTTCCATGGATTTTGTTTTCTTTATTTTTGAAGTTTCTGTCTCTCCATTGTCATCAGCGTTGTTTTCGACCGTATTGACTGCTTGAGTTGATGCTGGAATACGCTCTTCTGGAAGAGTTCTTGCGCTTTTTCGGATTTCTTCATTTCGTTTATACATTTCTTTTATTGTGCTAGAAATTTCCATACTCAATGTATTCCAAATTGGTTCAAGACCTTCAAAGTCCAGCGAATCATTATTTTCGGTCTTTTTCAATTCAACATACTGCTTGTTGTTTGAAACTCCGAAGATTTCATCCAATTCAGGATTAAAAACAATTTCACATCCCCACCAGCGATGCTGCGGCTCATTCACACTTTCATAAAAATCAAACTTTCTAAAATCAATTTCCCGCCCTGCTCTTACAACAGAAATTCCTTCAAGTTTTTTTGCATAATTTCCAATTTCATATCGTCCAGGATCATTTTCAATTGCTGTCTGATCATAAAACTTATTCTTTACAACAGAATACCGAATTTTTACATTTGATATTTTCAGTTCTCCATTTTTATCGTAATATTTTACAGGAACATCAACCTCACCTGTCTTTCCTGTTTTTGTTGTATAAGGCTCAAAAACAGGCTCAAGATTTTCTCCTGCTCCACGCAAAAATATCTTCTTCGGTTCATTAGGATTTCCCAACGCATAATTGTCTTCCATTAAAAACAATGGGTCATTAGGGAAAACTGTTGTTATATCATCTTTGTTATCATCATTAAAAATTTTTATGGAACATTTTTTTTCATGAATAAAGTACCTGAATTTCTGTCCAACTGAAAATTCAAGTCTTGCTTTTAACGCGCAGCTTGTCTTTGGCTGAATTCTGTCGCAGTTCTTCCAGATAACAAGAGTTCCATTTTTCCTAAAATCAAATTGTTCTTCATTTATTTTCAAATTGATGTAATATTCATACATTTTAGGAATAGGGACATTTTTAGGGTCTTCAATAACTTTTTGTTCTCCAGATTTTATTTTGTTTATATCAAGGTAGACGCATTTTGCATTCTCAATCCCATTTTGCCATGAATAAACATAAACTTCAGGACAAGCGTACAAAGAAGCCTGCGGAAGTCCAACTCCGAATCTTCCCATTCCTTTTCGTTCACGACGTGTCGAAACTCCAAGACCAAGACACTTTCCAAGAATCTCATCAGCCATTCCCGTTCCATCATCAAGAAAACCGATTTCAGAAATATTTTTCCTTCCAGTCTTATCATTTATATTATCTTTCAAAATGACAAAAACATTCTTTGCTTCTGCTTCGATTGAATTGTCGATAATTTCAGATACAGCGCTTTCCGCATCTTTATATCCGGAACTTCTTAATGCATCTCCTAAAAAATGCTGGATGTCAACAATACTTTCGCTCATAGTTTTACTCCTTGTATATTTTTATTTATTCCAATAAGAATCGAAATATGAAAAAGCTTTTTCATTATCAAAAGATTCAAGATTATCGTTTACGTCAATTAAAAGACATTCATCCTGACCACCCATCAATGGTCCTCGCAAGCCACGTCCTAACATTTGGCTGTAAAGCACAATTGATTTTGTAGGACGAGTTATAAAAACACATTTAATGTTTGTTGAGTCAAAACCTGTAGTCAAAACTTCAAAATTTATGATGATATTGCAAGGATTGTTTCTGTCCTTGAATGAATCAATTGCCTTTTTACGGTCAAAGGGATTCATATCTCCAGTAACCACGCAATTAGGAATGTCTTCCAATGTCAGAATCGCAGAAAGCATTTTTGCGTGAAGAACAGAACAAGCAAAAACAATTGTCGGCTTTTTCAATGAATACATTTTTCTAAGACCTGCAAGAATTGCCTGATTTCTGCTTTTATTTCTTGCAAAAATTTCCAGTTGTTTGCTTGTAAAATCTTTTGACTCATCTGAATCAAAAGTTGCTTTTAAGACAAAAAGTTCCTTCTCTGAAAAATTTTGTACATAGCTTAGTTCTTCCTTTTGCATTTTCGAAAGAATTTTTCTCTTCTGAAAATATCTGATGATATTTTTTTCTGACAACAGATTTTCAGAAACCTGCTTTCCAAAATTCATATAATTGATTACATCAGAATCTATGGAAATAATTCGATTTTCAAACATCAGAGAAAAATTCTGATTCTCATCTGAATAGTCAGAAGTACGACCCGGAGTTGCAGTAAGTCCAAGCAAAAAGCGATTTTTCATTTCAGAAGTTTTACGCATAAAATCGGCGATAATCTTCTTAGTTTCTGTAGCCGCTGATTTATGAGCCTCGTCAAAAACAAAAAGACGGCAATCTTGAAGCAATCGTGAATAAAGATTCTTGTTTCCTTTTGCAACAGACATGAGTTTGCCAAGTCCGCAGAACATAATTCCATTAAACGCTTCTTCACAGTCAAGTTCTGCATTGCCCCAAAAACGATAAATATTTATTTCGCCCTCTCCCAAATGTTTCCATACTGAACAAAAAGTGCTGTACGCTTGCTCCAAAAGTTCTGTTGTATGGGCAACCCAAATCACAAGTCCATTTTTATGAAGCGTGAATTCCAAGTAATTTGTTATGATATGCATCGCTGTTTTTGTTTTCCCTGTTCCGGTCGGCATATGAACAAGAACTTTTCCAAGCGGCAAATCTGAATTCAAGATATTTAGGACACGTTGCTTTATGAAAAACTGATAATCTAAAAGTTCAAAAAATCTTTCATTTGAAGAGATCTTTGAAACAGTTGAAATTTCAGTCTTATTTGAATTTTCAAAAATATTACTTTCAATTCCCCACAAATGTAAAAGATCCAAAGACAATGAATTATTTCCCCATTGTTTTTCAGAAAGAACTTTACATACTTTTCTTAAATCAACTTTTGAATTATTTAAGTAATATTTTTCTGCCAAATTGATTACGTCATTTTTTTCCATCGAAAGAAGAAGCTGTTCACGGACAAATGAATTTTTCAAAATGTTTATTCCATAAAGACAATCAATCATAGAAACAAGTTTTTTCTTTAAATATTTATCTTCCTGCGAATAATTCCATTCATTGAGATTTTCAATAATTTCGTTTCCAAGAATTTTCTGCAAAGTCGAAGTGCTAAATTTGCGCATTAAATCCAAATAGTTCATCTTTTTTCTCTCCTACCTATTCGCCTCAATATATTCCATCGCCTTTTCCAGCGTGCAAAAGTCTTTTTCGCTTGTGAAATATCCCACGCTGAAGCGCACTGTGCCGGCCGGGAATGTGCCTAAGAATTTGTGCGCGAGCGGCGAGCATTGAAGACCGGTGCGCACGGCGATTTCCGCCTCGTCAAAAACGTTTCCGATGTCTTCCGCCGAGTAGCCGTCAAAAAGCGTGGAGACAACGCCTATGCATTTTGTTTTTTCTGAAAATCTGTCGGCAGGACCTGCAATTTTTACAAAGTCGTAACGCTGCAAAATCTCTAAAAGTCTGCGGTGATTTTTTTCTTCGGTGGCTCGGATTTCGTCCTGATTCTGCAAGAACCACTGTGCCGCCGCGTGAAGCCCAGCAACCGCACAGATGTTCTGGCTTCCCATCTCATAGCGGCTCGGAATATTTTCGGGCATTTCCTGCCTCGCCGACTCAACGCCTGTTCCGCCAAAAAGAACCGGCTCTAGTCTCACATTACGGCTCTTCACAAATCCGCCGATTCCGAACGGACCGTACAAAGTCTTGTGCCCGGCAAAAACCGCAAAGTCAACAAGCTCGCTCGCCACATTCAACGGAACAAGCCCTGCCGTCTGCGCCATGTCGGTTACGGTAAGCGCGCCAAACTTTTTCGCCGACGCAAAAATTTCAAGCACAGGCGCAATCAGCCCAATCACATTGCTCGCGTGGCTTACAATCACAATGTCAGGCGGAATCTCCGCAAACTGCGCGTTGATTTTTTTAATCTCGTATTCAAAGTCAGGCGAAACAAAAAGCTGCCTGACACAAATCTTTCCGGTCTCTTCAAAATGATGCAGAACGCGCGTCACCGAATTATGCTCGAACGGCGAAATATAAACGGTTTTCCTCTTGTCGTCCGCAAGCAGCCCTTGAATCACCATGTTCAGCGCAATTGTCGCGCTCGGAGCAAAAATCACGTCCTTGTTCGGGCAGCAGAGAATTTTCTGGATAAAGCCGCGCGTCTCAAAAATCACCTTTGACGCCTCCGCCGCAAGCTTGTACTGCCCGCGCCCCGCATTTCCGCCGTGAGTCCGGTAAAAAGAATCCATAAATTCGTAAACGCATTCAGGCTTCGGAAAAGTCGTCGCCGCGTTGTCAAAATAAAAACTCATTTTTCCTCCAATTTTTGGGTGCTACCCTCACTTCGTTCGGGTCGGGCTTTTCGGAGTTCCAGCTTTCGCCTACATTGTTTTGTTCTGGTTTCGATGAACTCAACCGCCACAAAACAACGCTTCGCGCCCCTACAATCCCTAGCACGTCAGCATTAGCACAGTTTCTCAAGCAAGCTCACCAGAACCTGCCGCTTTTCTGCGTCTGTCACGGACTGTCCCATTTCCTCGATTGTCCGCCAGATTTCCTCTTCAAGCGATTTTGCCCTAACGGAACATTCAACTTTCTTAAACGACTTTGATTTTGCGTTTTCAGCTCCGCTTTGGGCAAACCGGATTTCGTAATTGTCAGCTGCGCTTGATTCTGAAAAAGTTGAAGTGGAAACTCCGCCAAATCTTGCAGCCGCCGCTTTTTCAACGTTACCAGCCAAACTCGCAACATTCCAAGAATCCGGACACTGAGCCTGCCGAAGTGCCAATCCATTTTTTTTGGCAACAGAATTATCCTTAAAATCAAGAAGCGTCCGGTTCAGCTCCGAAAGCCGCTCAAAAAATACGCTCGCAGTCTCGTCGTTCCAGTCGTCAATGCTAAGCCCGGTCAGAACTTTTGCCATTTCAAACGCAGTCTGCTTTTCATCGTTTCCGGCGGACTTGTAAATCTTAAAAAGAGAGTGCGCACCGTTTTCAAAAACGTGGTTTTCAGTTTCCGGCTCAAGTTCCGCGCAGAAGTCCGCAATAACATTTTTCAAGGACTTTTCGCCTGCGTTCTTGTCAAAGAAATTTTTTGTCTCATCAATGATTTTTTCCGTGAAGTTTTCCAGCGCAGAGTCAAAAAAATTCTTCGCGCTTTTTATATTTTCTGAAAGCGCAAAATCAGCCTGCTCAGGCTTTTCATTTTTGAACGCGCAAGGAATCTTCTCAAAAAGGATTTCATTCGTGCCGAATCCGCCCTGCTTAAGGATGTTCAAAAACTCAGAATATTCTTTCTGCACCGGAACCGATTTTTTATCAAAACCGCCTTTCAAACCGCCGTAGACTTTTTTCATCTGCTTTGTGTATTTTGGAAGCGAGCGGTACCAGCGGAGCATCGCGTTTATAAGGTAAGAATAGCCGTTCGCATTTTTCTCTTCTTCAATCACAAAGTCGGCAAAGAGATTTTCAAGCGAATGAATGTAATTTTCCTTTTCATCATTCCATTTTTGGACACGGACAGAAAACGCTTCCGGATTTTCCGCAATTTCCGCCAAAGTTTGGGCGTTCACAGGAACTTCAATTCCGCTTTTTTTGAGCACGACATTTTTTGCAAATGAAGAGACAACGGCGGCAATGTAGAGCGGAATCACGCCGCGCCTAAGCCCAAATCCGTTTTCAGGCTTTACGAGAAGCTCAAAAAGCTCATAAAAACTGATTTCGTTTTTTTCCGCATGCGCAAAAAATTCTTTTATCACCGCAAAAAGTTTCTTAAAGTTCCCGTCGTTTTTTTCGTTGCCGGAAGACGGCTCAAGATTAAAGATTTTCTTTTCCAAAGAATCTTTGTCAGCTTTTTTCAGGATTCCAGGAAGAACAAGCGCGCTCCGCATAAAAGAAACTTCCTGCCCGCTCCCGGACAAGCCCAAATCCAAAGACGGAGAATTCAGCATTGCGTCCAGAAGTTTTGCCCGGCTTTTTGCCGCAGCCCCGGTAAGGCAGTTTTTGTTCAGCATTTCGTTGTTCACAACCGGCGTTCTGTAAAAAATTTCCGAGCAAACATCCGAAACAAGGTTTGTGAATTCAGATTTCCTGTAAAGCTTATGCTCCGAGCCAAGCGAAACGTAAAGCGCAAGATTCCGCTCCGGCTGAACGTAGGAATGGACAATCTGCTTTACAACCTCGTAGAAATCCTGATAAACAATGTCGTACTCGTCAAAAAGAACAGAATCCAAAGAATTTGAAGAAGCCGCCAAAAGCTGATTCCGCAGGAACGCAACAGAATCGAAACAGCGCAGCTTTTCTGAAAAGTTTTCATCCAGCCGTGAAACTATAAAGACAAGATTTTTTGATTTGGAAGAAAGTTTCTTTGCCCGCTCAATAATTTTTTCCGTTTCAAAATCTGTTCCGCCAGAATTTTCCGCATTTTCAAAATCTTTGAATAGCGCAAAAACGCATCCGTCAGAATTGAAATTTTCAGAAAATGTTTTCCAGTCTTCAAGCTCCAGAAATTCTTTTTCAGCAACAAACACAAAGCTGAAATACCGCGTCATTTTGTTTTTCACATTGTACAAAGTCGGGTAGATGAATTTTTCCGTGTTGAAATTGTTCAGAATGTCAACAATCCGCACCGTGCGCCGCCGTTTTTCAACGCAGTCAGAAATTAAAGCTGGAATATCCGCGCCGGAAGCAGCCTTTAGCTGAAGGTAATTATTGTGGACGTTCAGATAAACCACGCCAAGATTTTCAGAAAGATTTTTCACCGCGCCACGGATTTCCTCACGAGAATAGCCCGCGTCATCGTAAAGCGCAAAAAGAAAATTTTTTTGAGAAAATTATTAAAATTTAGTACAGACTCGGTAAGTATGATTTAAACTGCAATAACAATTACAGCGAAAAATAAAAATTTGTTGATACCAGACAAATTTTTATGGCCGTTCCCCTCGCTCCGCTCGGGTCGGGCTTTTCGGGGTTGCGCTGTCGCTCTATTCCTACGCTACGCTTCGGAACGGCTCCGCCGCCCCTGCAATCCCTAACGTAAAAGGCAATTACATTTTCAAAAACTCTGATTCAAATTCAATTAAATCATTTTCTGATTGTTCTTTTATAAGTGAAATACTGAAAATAACATTTGCGTTTTTAGTATTTGATAGTCGCCGAATTTCAAATAAATTATCTTTTATTGGATTAAACTGATAATCATAATGAATTGCTTGAATTTTAATTTTATCATTTTTGCCTTGCAATTTTATATATGCTTTACCAACTTTGAACTCAATTTCTGAATGTATTATTCTATGATTTTCAAGACTGTTTTCTATCTCTTCAACACAATTTTTTGAAGGAACATTTGAACCACTTTTCTTTACTCGGTAAGTAGCAAACACATCAAAATACTTTTGAAAATGTTTTATTGGAAAAATTATAAAATTATCTGAATCAAGCTTATTTCTTCCCACTTCCTTTTCAACTATAAAGTATTTTACATTCTTTGATTTATAAAAGTTACAAATCCATTCATAGAAATAATCTTTTTCAATATTTAAACTTTTTCCAGCTGTACCGGGATTAGCATAATATTCAAATTCTTCATTCATTTTATCAATAATGACATCTTCAATAAGATTTTTTTGATGTCGATTATTTTCAGAATTTACAAATCTATTATCTAATTGCTTTACAACAAACTGACCACATTGTGCAGCCGTCATTTTTGATTCAATGTAAAAGCAGGCGATTCCATTCTTTTTTAGCAGAATATCTGATTTTGTTGAATCTGAACCGCCGTTATGTTCAAAAATATAATTTTTATTTGAATATTTTGATTTTAGGTATTCAAAACATTCTTTTTCACAAATTTCCCAATTTTCCATATTAGTTCTCCAAAAAAGATTTTAGATTTTTTCCTAATGCTTTTATTACATTTACGGTCATTGCATTTCCTGCCTGCATAAGTAAATGACGATCAGAAACTGTATTTTTCACTTTATCGGTATATTCTTTTGGAAAGCCTTGCAGCAAAAGAGCTTCATAGCCTGTAAGCTGATATATTTTCCCATCTCGAACATATAAAATTCCATCTCTCTGAGAACGCAAAGTAGGACATCGTTCTGCATAAATCCGTAAATCTGACATTCTTGTATCAAGGATTTTTCCTTCCATTTTTTCTAAATCTTTTACACTGAACTTTCCCTGATTTGTAGGATTGTTAAGATAATATTGAAGTATTTCTAGTCGCTCTTCTGTTGCTAAATTATTGTCAATTAAAAAGTTTTTTAACGGTGGCTTTTCCTGTTCTTCTGGCCAGTAAAAGTTTTCAATATTCTTATTTAGTTTTTTGTTGATTCCGACAAAATAAACTCGCTGCCGCATTTGCGGAACACCATAATTAATGCTTGTTAAGACTTTGTAGGTAACATCAAATCCAGCCTGTTTTAATCGTCCTAAAATAATTTTTAGAGTATTTCCTTTGTCGTGAGTAACAAGCCCACGCACATTTTCAAGCAAAAAACATTTCGGCTGCGTTTCTTCAAGAATTCGTGCAAGATGAAAAATAATTTGTCCGCGGGCATCATCAAATCCGGCTTTTCTTCCCATTACAGAAAATGTTTGACATGGAAAGCCTGCTATAAGCATATCAAAGTCAGGAAGATTTTCTGATTTTATTTTTTTTAGATTGCCCCAGTTCTTTTCATTTTCAGTTTCAAACATCTGTTTATAAGTGGCAACTGAAAGCCTGCTTGTATCTGAATAACCAACGGATTTTAAGCCAGCTTGTTCAAGTCCTAAACGACCGCCGCCAATACCTGAACAGAAATCAAAAAAAGTTGAAATTTGCATAGAAATACCTTTCTTGTTTATCGGGCGTTTCTAGGGAAAAAATCAATAAAATATGATAAAATACAACACTATGGAAGATAATAAAAAACAGAACATACAAAGCCTAAAACTAAAATTGAAAAAATACCTTGAATTGGAAAATGTCAGCATACTTGCAGGAGCAGGCACAAGCTGGCATTTAGGAGCACCGACAATCAGAAAAATTCCAGATGAATTAAAAAAAGAAATGTCTAAAGAAATAAATCTGTATTTTTCAAAAAACTCAGAACCGTCTTATGAAGATTTATTTAACTGTCTGCAAGCTGATAAGTTTTTAAAAATCAATAAAAATGAAAATACTGATGAAATTCAAAAATTAATTCATAAAATGCAAAAATGGCTATTTTCCAACTGCGACACAGAGAAAACTTCTTTAGAATATGGAAATGATTCTTTACTGAAAGAAAACAGATATTACTACCATGAATTATTCATAAAAAAACTGCTTCAACGACCAAGCAACTTAAAAAGAGCAAATCTTTTTACAACAAATTATGATTTAGCTTTCGATTATGCACTTGATAACTTGGGAATTCATTATATAAATGGATTTTCAGGTGTTCACAACAGATGTTTTAGACCAGAAGTTTATGATTACGATATTTATTATCCTGGACAGAGTGTTTCTGGCAAAGTTCACAGAGCCGAAAAAGTATTAAGGTATTATAAATTGCACGGCTCTTTGTCTTGGATTGCTACAGAAGAAACTTTGTCAAATCCGTATGGAATAAAAGAAATTCCTATTGATAATTTTAATTTTCAAGAACAAATGAATCTGATGGTTTATCCGTGTGTAAGCAAAAAGACTTTTACATTGGATTTGCCATACTCTGAATTATTCAGACATTTTGCAAATTCTATAATACAGCCACAGTCTGTTCTTATTGCACTTGGATATTCTTTTTACGACGAACATATCAATGATATTATTTATCAGGCTTTAACAATTCCTTCATTTACTTTAATTGTTGCAAATTATTCAGAAGCTGGAAATGAAAACATTGAAAAATTAAACCGACTGAATGACAGCAGAATTCTAATTATTGACGAAGATAATATTGATTTATCAACTTTTACTGGCTTTGTAAAAAATGTTATGCCCGACTTATATGAAGAGGAAGAAAATGAAGCTGTATTAAAAACTATGAAAGAACTTTATCCAGTTGACAAACAGACTTCGGGAGATAGTGGCAATGAGCAAAAATAGAATTGTCGGAAGAGTTTTAAGCGTAGATAACTTTCGTGTTTATATAAAAATAGAAGAAGAACTAAATGGAGCTTATAAAAGCGGAGTCGGCGGAATTTACGAAGTTGCAAGAATTAATTCTTACCTGATAATTCCTGTTGGCTCGGACAGAATCGTAGCCTTGATTACAAGAGTTTCCATGAAAGATGAAATAGAACTAGATTCTAATTCTGCAAGCATAACATTACCGACATCAGCAAGATACGTTTCTGCGACAATGCTTGGAACAATCGAACAAAGAGGCGATAAAGAAATTTTCATTCAGGGCGTATACAGTTTTCCGGCTCTTGATAATCCTGTATGGTATGTAACAGAAAAAGACCTAGACCAAATATTTGATAAAAATGCAGATACAAAAAACATTGATTATGCAAAAGATTTTTATCTGCCCATTGGCACTTCTCCAGCCTTTCAAAATTACAAAGTAAGAATCTGCCCTGACCAGTTATTTGTAAAACATGCCGCAATTCTCGGAAATACAGGTTCTGGAAAATCTTGCACACTGTCGTCAATTTTACGAAATATTTTTAAATACAAATACCATAACAATGGAAATGAACAATATTTAGAAAATGCACACTTTGTTATTTTTGATACAAACGGCGAATATAAAAATGCATTTTTACCAGATACAAAAAATATTTCAGAACAAGACAAAAACGAACTTGAAAGAATAAACGCTTATTATTATGGCGGAGACAGCAATGTAAAAGTTCCGTATTGGCTGATGAATTGGAATGAATTTAAGTATTTATTAAAACCAAGCGATGGAACACAATCACCAATTTTAAATAAGGCTATAGGATTAGCAAAAAATGAAAAAGAAATTCTTGCTACAGATTTAAAGTTTAGCAATGAAGAATTACAACATTTAGAAGCTATAAATAACATTGCAAGAAGTGGAGATTGGTGGAGAGCACAAGCTTTAAAAACTTCATATTTGCAAATGAAGTCAAAATTACCAAAAGAACTTCAAAATTTCTCATTTGAAAAAAACAGTTTATGCCCTACACCAACAGAAATAGTTATTTTTTCTGAATTTATTAATCAACAAATATCTGAAAACACTAAAAGAAATATTACAAATGAGCAAAATATAGATTTACCAATATGGTTTGGTTATAAAGAACTATGTAGCAGATTTCTTGATTCAGCAGTTACACAAGAATACACAAATAATTCAAAACTCAATGAATACATTTCAACACTGCGTTTACGAATGAGCAGTTTTTTGAATGATAAAAGAATAGCAGAGCCTTTAATGCTAAAAAACGAAGAAGAAATAAACAAAAATATTCTGCCGCAATTTTTATCTTTGATTCTTGGGGATTATGGAAAGCAATTTTGTAATGAAGAAAGCAATAATTTTATAAAAACATATAATGATACTTCAAATCAAAAAAATAATAAAACTCACCAAATTACGATAATTGATGTTTCACAACTTCCTTATGAAGTTCTTGAAACTGTAACAGGTCTTTTAGGAAGAATTATTTTGGAGTTTGTTTCAAATTTCTTGCCAGAACAAAGAGGCAAATATCCAATAGTAATTGTTCTTGAAGAAGCACAAAATTATATTGCAGAAGAAAAAGATTCTGTTGCAAAAACGGTTTTTGAAAGAATTGCCCGGGAAGGCAGAAAATACGGCATTTCTCTTGTTGTTTCCAGCCAAAGACCTTCGGAACTTTCAAAAACAGTTCTTTCTCAGTGCAATTCTTTTATCATTCATCGTCTGCAAAATCCTGATGACCAAAAATATGTAAGAGGATTAATTTCAAGTGCAAATGCGGACTTACTAGAACAACTTCCTATAATTCCACAGCAGCACGCAATAATTACAGGAGATTGTGTAAGAACACCTGTTCAAGTCCGAATAGATGATATAAATCCGACACCAAACAGCAACAATCCGAAATACATTAATAACTGGTTGGAAAATAAAGAAATTCCTTATGAAGAAACTTGCAGTCGATGGCTAGGCAAAAACAAAGATTAATGTTCCAAAAAGCAAATATACTTCTTAACAGCATATTTCAGCACGGAATATTGTTTTGAAGTTCCTGAAAGTTCAAGTTTTCGTTCATAAAGATTTTCTTTGCAGCCACCAGATAGATATTTTAAAAGCCTCTCGCATTTGTCTTTCTTATATTCTTCATCAATATCAAAAATTTCAAGATCTCGCTCAATCCGTTTTACCCTTGAAACAAAATCGGACTGCATTTTTCTCGAAACCCTGTTATCTGAAAGCCATTTTCTAAATTCCATCTCCTGCATATTTTAAGCCGTAAGAATTTTCTCTTCTGATTTTGATTCTTCATTTGCAGAAAGCGTTTTTCCGATTTCTATAGCGATATATTGAAGCACGTCCACAACAACAGAATTTCCGAACTGTTTATAAGCCTGATTTTTATTTTTCGCCATTTTGTAACTGTCAGGATAGCCCATAATTCTTGCACATTCTCTTGGGTGAAGTTTTCGAGGTTTTCCATTTACAAGATAGCCGCCAGTCTTTGAGAAAACTCCTCCGCCATAAGCAGAAAGTGTTATAGCGATTCCTTTTGTGCTATAAATTCTTTCCCCTTGTCCGCCTTTGTTCACAATTCCAAGACGAATAGAAGAATCACTGTATTTGTCGTCTTTTGTATCATTATAAAAAGTATCAGCACGGTTCACATACAAATCTTTAACCATTGATTCATCACTAAGCAAGAAATCTTCAACATGGCGTGTAAGTTTAAAAGGCTTCGGATATGAAAAATCTTTGTTCAATAAGTCATTTCTAAAACAGACCATATAAATACGCTCTCGTTTTTGCGGCATTCCATAATTCACTGCGTTCAAGACCTTTTGATAAAAAGTGTAGCCGAGCTGCTCCATAGTCGCTTTTACAACCGCAAGAGTGTTTCCATTGTCGTGAACAGCAAAGTTCTTTACATTTTCCATAAAAACAACCTTAGGCCGCTTCGCTTTTACAACGCGGGCAACATCAAAAAACAAAGTTCCACGGCTATCCTCGAAACCTCTTTGTTTTCCGCTGATTGAAAATGCCTGACACGGAAATCCGGCACAAAGAATATCGTGGTCTGGAATAGTGTTTTCATCAACTTTTGTAATGTCATCTTCCGGTTCAATACCAAAATTATCTTTGTAAACCGCCTGAGCAAATTTATCCCATTCATTTGCATAAACACATTCAGCACCAATAGATGACAAGGCAAGATGAAAGCCGCCGATTCCTGCAAAAAGGTCAATAAACTTATAACCTGAAAGACTTTTATTATTCACTTCAATCATAGAAACCTCGAATACGTTTTAATTTATAGCGCTTTGCGCTATAAATTTCAAGATAAAAAATACTTCTTGTTTTGTCCTTTTCAAAATGAACTCATCTAAGATTTTCACTTTTTTACCAATAAAGAAATTTGCTTGCAAAATCTCTGCATTTTTCTTTTTGATACATTTTTAGCTTGCACAAAAATTTCATTTCTTCCCCAGCACATTTTCCGCCTATGAAATTTCTGCATTGCTTGGCGAAACGTGTTTTTTGTAAATGAAATAATTTCACGGCTTGCCCAACGTGTTTTCTGCCCATGCGGAAAATTTCACGAGCCGCCCAGCGTATTTTTTGCCTATGAAATTTCTGCATTGCATGGCAAAACGCATTTTCTGCAAATGAAATTATTTCATAAACCGGCAAAATCCGTTTTCTTGAAACGCAATAATTTCATTTGTTGCCCAAGCCGTTTTTAAGCTATGAAATTTTTGTAAAATGACTGTCTGCTTGTTGTCGGTCTAGGCATTTTCCTTGTATCATTTACGTACAGAGTTTAAATCCAATTCAATAAGGAAACGGAGGAAACTATCGGGATTGTACATTTTGGCTTCTTTTCAAAATGACCAATCAAATTCTTAGCCATTTTTTTCATATTCTAAAGGAGTCAAAATGAAAAAAATCAATTCTAGCCTGCGTGTTACAGAGCTTGACACGCTTTCTGATGTGCTTGTGCGATTGTACAAGGATTCTTCTAGCGGTGAATCTGCCATTTCAAAGGACGCGAACCTTTCCGGCATCATGGAAGAGGTCGAAAAACTTTCCGCTGACATCACAACCGCAATAAAAAAGGACAGGGTTTCTGCTTCGCTTGACGAGGCGGACATTGCACGCGACGAGATTATACGGAATTTGGGAGACGCTCTTACAGGATACGCGGCGATTCCAGTCGCGGCTAAAAAGGCTTCTGCGCAAAAACTTCTTGCGGTTTTCGGCAAGTACGGAAAGCAAATCACTTCAAAAAACTATGCAGAAGAATCATCTTTAATCGAAAGCATGCTTGAGGATTTTAATGCGGATTCCCTCATGGCTGACGTTGCGGCATTGGACGGCGTGGGAGACCTGCTCGAATCGCTCCGCTCGGCCCAGGACAGCTTCAACAAGGCGAACGATGAGTACACAGCGGCGAATGTGGAAAAAGGCGACAGCGCGACTTCCGTAAAGAAAAATCTGCTTTCTGCCCTGAACTACAAGCTCGTTCCGTACCTTACAGCGGTTGGCGCTTTGGACAGCTACAGAACTTTTGTCTCAAAGTGCGAGGCTGAAATCACAAAGGCGAACGCGACAGTAAGCACAAGAGCAAAAACAGCCGCAAAAGCTGAATAAGGTTTTGTAATGTAACAAGATGACAAAGCGGAGCGTGAAAGCTCCGCTTTTTGTATCTAATAAAATATGATAAAATCCTAGCAAGAAGGTGTAAATGAAGAAAGACATTGAAGATTTTTTCAAAGAAAAGAAACCATGGTCAGAAGTAAAAGATGAATTATTAGCATGTTATTTGGAACCTTATTTTTCAAAAATCATACAAACTCGAAAGCCTGTTAATTATATTGATTGCTTTGCAGGAAGAGGAAAATTTAAGGATGGAAAAAATGGCTCTCCAATTATAGCTTTACAAGCATTGAGAAAGTCTTTGCATCTTACTACTTTTAAGGAAGCAACAACAAAATCTTATTTTATAGAACCTATTTATACACAAGAATTGATTGAAAATTTAAAAGATTATACGAATAAAGAAATAATAAAAGGCACTTATTCTGACAGCATAAAAGATATATTAACTAAGGCAAGAAATGAAAATATATTTTTATACATTGATCCTTTTGGAGTAAAATGCTTACCATTTTCACTTTTTAAATTTTACAACGAAAAGAATTTTTCAAGCATAGAAGTTCTATTAAATTTCAATTCATTTGGCTTTATAAGACTTGCTTGCAAAGTAATGAAAGCTGAAAAATCCTTAATTGAAAAATTGGATGCAATTTTAAAAGAAGGTATTATAGATGAATCATTCATAGATGATGACTCAATTATAAACAATATTGATGCTGAAAAAGAACTGTCTGAAATTGCGGGTGGAGATTATTGGCAAGAAATAATAGCGAATCTTCAAAATAAAAAAATCGACTGCTATGCAGCTGAAAAATTAATTTCAAAAGAATACTGCAATAAATTAAAAAATTATTTTAAATATGTTGTTGATATGCCAATACGACTAAAACTTGGAAATGTTCCAAAATATAGAATGATTCATGCAACTAATAATGAAGATGGCTGTCTGTTAATGGTGCAAAACATTTGTAAAAGATGGGAACTGTTAGGAGACATTCAATCAAAAAAAGCTGGTGGGGGTCTTTCTTTATTTGAAGAAACTCCAGAAAATGAAATCATTGATGAATCAAAAACACAACAAATGATTTTAGATTATTTGAAAAGATATACAACATTTATTTCTATGAGTAAATTTCTATCTGAAATGTTTAGCAACTTAGGAATCTTTACTGATTGGAAATCACTTCAAGAAGGTTTAAAAAGTCTTGAAGTTCAAAATAAAATAGAAATAAAAAGAAATCCATATTTAACTAAAACTGGAAAAAAAAGTTCTTTTATTCTTGATAACAGAAAAAACAATCAATATGTAGAAATACGGATAAAATAATGCAGACAATAACTCGAAAATCTATGCTTTATAAAACTGGTGTAGAATATGGTGATTATACAATGAACCATGTGCAAGGATGCTTTCATGGTTGCAAATATCCTTGTTACGCATACCTAATGGCAAAAAGATTTGGAAAATGTAAAGCCTATGAAGAATGGATTGAACCAAAACTTGTAGAAAATACACTTGAACTGCTCGATAAAGAAATTCCTAAGCTGAAAGATAAAATCAAATCTGTCCAG
>ERZ808267.84-NODE-84-length-45189-cov-3.910223_pt1 | contig 45189 bp, 33 predicted proteins | sample MGYA00521241_ERZ808267 | MGnify/ENA primary metagenome ERZ808267 (study PRJEB31516, sample SAMN03275592) | gut metagenome | biome: mammalia-associated habitat; material: feces | host: Papio cynocephalus | place: Kenya | collected 2012-07-19 ...
AGCTGTTCGCAGAGAAGCTTGAAGTCGATGGCATCCGGGTGGTCGAAGTTGATTTGCTGTCTTTCTTCCAATGGAAGATGGCTAGAATCCTTGTAGTAGGAATCTTGTGGGATGACAACAACCCTTTCCTTAAGCTTCTCGGTTATCGCATTGACAACCGTTGTTTTTCCGGAGCCTGAACCACCGGCTATTCCTATCACTAGCATATTCGTAGATTTTAGAATTCTGCGTTCTTTGGAGTCCTAGGGAATGGAATCACATCACGGATGTTGGCCATGCCTGTGACGAAGAGGAGCAACCGCTCGAAGCCCAGGCCGAATCCGCTGTGAGGTACGGTTCCGTATCTGCGTGTGTCGATGTACCATTCGAGATTTTTTCGGCTCATCTTGAGCTCATCGATTCTTTGCTCCAGTTTTTCAAGAGAGGCCTCTCTTTCTGAACCTCCAATGATTTCTCCAATCTTTGGGAAGAGGACGTCCATTCCTCGAACAGTTCTTCCGTCCTCGTTCTGCTTCATGTAGAACGCCTTTATGTCTTTGGGAAAATCCGTGAGAATCACTGGCTTACCGAAGTGTTTCTCCACAAGGAATCGTTCATGTTCGCTCTGAAAGTCTGTTCCCCAATGCACAGGGTACTCGAACTGCTGGCCGTTCTTGACTGCCTCTTCGAGAATCTCCACAGCTTCAGTGTAAGTGACTTTCTGGAAGGCGATTCCAAGCACGCTCTTTAGCCTTTCGATTAGTCCTTCATCGTACTTGTCGTTGAGGAATTTTAGATCGTCTTCGCAGTTGTCGAGTGCGTACTGTACAAGAAATTTGACGAACTCCTCGGCTAATGCCATGTTGTCATTGATGTCGTAGAAGGCCATTTCCGGCTCTATCATCCAAAACTCAGCAAGGTGCCTAGGAGTGTTAGAGTTCTCTGCTCTAAAAGTTGGTCCGAAAGTGTAAATCTCGCCAACGGCTGTTGCTCCGAGTTCTCCTTCCAACTGACCACTCACTGTGAGACTGGTTTTCTTACCGAAGAAGTCTTTGCTGAAATCAACTTTACCGTTCTCTTTTTTGGGAACGTTCTCAAGATTGAGTGTCGTCACTTGGAACATGTCTCCAGCTCCTTCTGCGTCAGACTCGGTGATGAGAGGAGTGTTGAGATAGACGAATCCTTTGTCGTTGAAGAACTTATGAATAGCAAACGCCATTGCGTGACGAATCCTTAGAACAGCTCCAAAAGTGTTCGTCCTCGGACGTAGGTGAGCTACTGTACGAAGATATTCAAGCGAGGTGTTTTTCTTTTGGAGAGGGTACCTCACAGGATCACATTCTCCGAGTACTTCGATCTCTTTCGCTTGGATTTCAACGGCTTGTCCGCTTCCTACCGACTCGATAAGATTGCCTGTTACGCTGATGCTTGCACCTGTGGTGATTTTGGCGATGAGAGCCTCATCGAAGCCTGCCATATCGACCACAACCTGAATGTTATTCACGGTTGAGCCATCGTTGAGGGCTATGAACTTGATCTGTTTGTTTCCTCTTTTTGTGCGTACCCAACCTTTGGCAAGGACTTCCTGTCCCGGAGCTGCTTTCAGGAGGGCTTTCACTTTACTCCTCGTTACCATATTTAATGACATTTGATTCAATCTCACAAAGATAGTATAAAAATTACGGTGGTCAAAGACCTTTTTTGAATATTCCGACTTTCCTGTCACCTCGGCAGGCTCACTGACCTTAGTACATAAAGAAAGGGACAAGCTATTAGCCTGTCCCTCTCTTTCAAGTATTTCAAGAATGTTATTTCTTATCTTCTGTCTTTCTGGCAGCGTACATAATCTTGAGGGCGGAGCAGCGCCTAAGCTCCTGCTTTACGTCCGTCACGATACCCATTCTTGCATCTTCGTCTGCCTTTATTGAGACCTGCATCAACTGGCGGTCAGCCTCGCTCATTGCATCGCGTTCAGCAGCGATGAAATCACGGATGTCATTGGTTGTCTTGAATGAGTCATTGAGCTGGATACGTGCTTCGGTACCGTACTGGCTCTGATACTGAGCGGTAGGGGAACCGATGTAGATGTATGAAGCCAAATCCTTTCTTTCAAGTTTAGCAACCTCTGTCGCCTCAGGAAGTCTGACTCTGACTTTCACCTCCGTAGAGCGGAGCTGTGATGTCACCATGAAGAAGAACAGGAACATGAACACGATGTCTGAGCTGGTTCCCAACTCCGGCATTTCTTTTTTACCGCTTCTTTTAAAATTAGGCATTGTTTAGTCCTCCTCTTTATTTTTTGGTGACGTCTTTAGGCTCTGCCTCAGAAATGTTCTGTGGAATTGCTTCCCTGACAATCTTCTGCTGATCCTCTGTCAGGAAGGCGTAGGCCTTCCCATAGTTCTGCTTGCAGAAGTCGTCACGGACTTCGTTGATAGCCTTCACGAGCTCGTTCTGAACTGCGATGTAGGCCCTATAGCTAGTACCACGGTCATTCTGGAGAGAGATGACTCCTTTGGAAACAGGATATTCACCGTAGCCCTCTATGTTCTTCATCTCCCTTTCAGGAAGATTCGGGTCGTTGCTTGGGTTGGTGATGAACTCCTTGATTTTGTCTTTGAGCTGGCTAACATCCAAAAGCTGGTCACCGGCAAACAGTCTGTCGGAAGAGTTAATCTTCACGATGATGATGTTACGCTTGTTTACCTTCGTGTCTTCCGTTTTCTGATTCTGATCAGGCATAGGAGGGAGACGGCGCTGCAAACCTGACTGCTGATCCATAGTGGAGGTCATCAGGAAGTAGCAGAGCAGAAGGAACGCGATATCGGCTGTCGATTGTGTGTTCAGTCCCGGTGTTTTTCTTGCCATAGCTAGATGTTATTTGTTGTTGATCGCGTCTCTGATTGCGCCTACAATGATGGATAGGATTGCCGCACCACCAAGCACATAGACCAGAAGAAGCATTGTGTCAGTTAGTTTCAGCCATTGTGTGCTTGGCTGTGTCTTGACATTGAGTGCCGGTGCGCCCGATGAGAGCACATAGGCCAGAACAACCAAGACTGCGATTCCAACCACTACACCAGCGGCCTTGAGCAGATTTTTGGGGTTGTTCTTACCTGCGATGAATATCGCGAGTCCAATCCAGATAACTACTGCCGCGAAGAAGAGGAAGTAAGTGTACCTGAGGAGGAGGTCAACGGAAGAGCCTTCATTTACAAAAGCCAAAATTCCGAAGACGATTCCAAGGAGTCCCAATACCCATCCGGTTATTTTGAATATCTTATTCATTATAATCAGATTCTAAAATTGTCGCTACAAATTATTTCTTCTGGTTCTTTGCGAGAACGTCAACGAGATCGATGGAAGCATTCTCCATGTCGATGGAGAGGGCGTCGATTCTGGAAAGAATATAGTTGTAGAACACCTGGAGAATCATGGCAACGATAAGACCACCAACGGTGGTGATAAGGGCTACCTTCATACCTCCGGCAACGATGTTAGGTGAAATGTCACCAGCGGCCTCAATGGCATCGAAGGCCTGTACCATACCGATAACTGTTCCCAAGAATCCGAGTGAAGGAGCAAGGGCGATGAACAAGGCAATCCATGAAAGGTTGTTCTCCATAAGGCTCATCTGAACTCCACCGGCTGAGGTGATTCTCTTTTCAACTACATCGATACCTTCATCATAGTGGTTGAGACCATCGTAGAAGATGCTAGCAACAGGACCCTTGGTGTCACGGCAAACTGCCTTAGCCTTCTCAATACCACCCTGAGCGAGAGCAGCCTCAACGTTCTTGAGGAGCTTCTTGGTGTTTGTCTTTGAGAATGAGAGATAAAGAATTCTCTCGATGGCGAGAGCAAGACCGATGATGAGGCAGATAAGAATCATGGACATGAAGCCCGGACCTCCTTGGATGAAGTAGGTCTTGATCTGCTGGTGCATAGGAACGTCCTCTCCGGTACCCTTGAGAAGATCCTCTGCGGACATTGGCTGAGCTGGAGCAGCAGTCTCAACTTGCTCTGTTGCGGCTGCGTTGTCAGCGGCTGGCTGATCCTGAGCGGATGCGATGTTTGCAGTGAAGGTGAGAACACCTGCTACTGCCAAAAACATGAAAAACTTTTTCATAACTGTTTTTGTGTGTTTAATTTTAATTGATAATGTATTAAATAGTTATCTTTCTCTATGGCTTCATAGAGGGCATAAAACCTTCTACAAAACCGTTGCAATTTACTAAATAATTTCCAAATGACAATAATTATGAAGAAATTTCTCCTTGCAGATTGTCCCCAAGCCTTGACTTCACCCACTCATTGTCTGCTGTCTTGCCCATCAGGTAGAACAATTTTGCGAGGGCACTTTCGGTCGTAATGTCCGCTCCTGAGACCACTCCTGCTTTCTCAAGGGCTTTCCCAGTGGCATAGATGTCCATGTTGACAGTGCCTGACAGACACTGGGTTACGTTCATTAGTACCTTCCCAATTCCAGCAGCTTCCTTGACGATGTCCAAAAACCATTGGCTTGACGGAGCGTTCCCTGAACCATAGGTCTCAAGGATGGCAGCGCGGATGTCCGGACCGCAAAGAAAATATTTCATGACCTGGGGGGTGATGCCGGGATGCACTTTGAGGATAGAGACTCGTGTGTCCAGACAAGTGCTAATTTTTAGAGTGTTGCCCCATGACGTTGGCCTTCGTATGACGCTGTCGTTGTACTTTATGCTAATCCCAGCTTCAGCAAGCGGAGGACAGTTCGGAGATCGAAATGCACTGAAATCTTCAGAACTAATCTTTACTGAGCGATTTCCTCTTAATAGTTTGGAATTGAAGAATATGCTTACTTCTGGCACTCGCGCATGGCCTTCGCTGTCCTTTGCTGAGGCGATTTCCACTGCGGAGATGAGATTCTCCTTTCCGTCTGTGCGCGGCACACCAATCGGCAATTGGCTTCCTGTGAACACGACCGGCTTGTCGAGATTTTCTAGCATAAAACTCAATGCTGATGCGGAGTAAGCCATTGTGTCAGTTCCGTGGAGGACTACGAAGCCGTCATATTCATCATAACGGTTCTGGATTAGTGAAGCAAGGGCTTGCCACATGGATGGTTCCACGTCTGAGGAGTCGATGAGCGGGTCAAAGGTGAAGGAATCGATTTTTAGTGCAAATTTCTTCAGCTCAGGTACTTCTTCAAGAATTTGGTGGAAGTCAAACGGCTTGAGAGTCAAGTCCTGCGGATCTTGCCTCATACCGATCGTGCCACCTGTGTAAATCATAAGTATGGAGGATCTTTTCATATTCCGAAAAGTGTTTTTGCGTTATTAGTTGTGGTTTCTGCTACTTCTTCGATGCTGAGGCCTTTCAGCTCCGCAATCTTTGCAGCTATCAGTGGAATGTAGGAACTCTCGTTGCGTTTGCCTCTGAAAGGGACTGGGGTCAGATAGGGCGCATCTGTTTCCAGAACAATCCTATCCAGAGGAACGTGTTTGACAACTTCAGCAAGGCTAGCGTTCTTGAATGTCACCACACCACCTATCCCGATTCGCCAGTCTCCGAGTTCCTGTAGCTCTCGGAATGATTCCAAACTACCGCTGTAGGCGTGCATATTCCCCTTTAACCCTTTGTGCCGCCTAGCAATCTCAATGAAATCACCCATTGCATCGCGAAGGTGGATGTTGACTGGAAGGCCTTTTCGAGCTGCAAAGTCAAGTTGCCATTCAAGTGCTTCTTTCTGTTGTTGGGCAAATTCCTTACCTTCGTGGTAGTCAAGCCCTATCTCTCCCATTGCCACGACCTTTCGGCCTTTTTCGTTTTCCCATTTGTCAAGGAACTGAAGCATTGAATCGATCTCTGAATGCCAATTGTCACCAACCGAGCCGGGATATAATCCGATCATCGGGAGCAGAGCCTCAGGGTATTTTTCGACAAGTTTGAACATGTCTTCCCGCTCCGAACTGTCAATGTCTGGTTGGAGCATCAGGCAGACTCCGGTGTCAGCAGCTCTTTTTATGTAAGCCTCCTCTTCTCCATTGAAGGCTTTGTCACTGAGGTGGCAATGTGTGTCTATGAATATCATGGCGTCAAAGATAGTGAAATAAAACTTCGCGGGATGTGTCTTGACACTATAAAAAACAGAAATAATCAAAAGAAACATAAATATTTTCACTTTAAACCACCAAGAATCCGGTAAAATGCTTCATATTTCTGGGCCGTTGTTAAGATATCGTGAACATGGAAATGTCGTTTGAAGAGAGGGCAGCGCTTTGTGCTCTCAACAGAATTTTTGGATTTGAACCTAAACTTGGTTTGAAGGTCATAGAAGCTGTGGGTTGTGCCACATCGGTGTTCTCGGAGCCGGAAGAGGTTGCGAGGGTTCTGGGTGCATATTCAAAGATTAGATTTAATTCGCTGATTACTGGAAGTGCCTTTGAGTCGGCAGCAATGGAATTGGAGAACCTTGAAAGGGAAGGGTGTCGGTTTGTGGGAATAGGAGATGTCGGCTATCCGGCACTGCTGATGGAGTGTGAAGATCCTCCTTTGGGGCTTTATTATAAAGGTGTGTCTTCTCCTGAGGTAGTTTTTGAAGGCCATCCACAAATTGCGGTCGTGGGGACTCGTGCTTTGACGCATTATGGTAAGGATTGGTGTCAAAGGATAGTTGGTGCGATGGCTAGTGCTAAGATTAAGCCTTTGATTGTTAGTGGATTGGCTATAGGCGTTGATGTCGTGGCACATGTTTCTGCATTGGATGGAGGTTTGCCTACGGTGGCAGTGATGGCTACAGGAATAGACAGTCTCTATCCGTCTCGAAATCGGGATGTTGGGGAGAGAATTGCTTCTACGCCAGGTTGTGCATTGATCTCGGACTATCCTCCCGGTACGGATGCCGTTAGAATCAATTTCCTGCGTCGCAACAGAATCATTGCAGGAATATGTCGGGCTACGATTCTTGTCGAGTCCAAGATTCGAGGTGGAGGCATGATGACAGCACGTCTAGCTTCATCTTATGGAAGGGATGTTTATGCTTTGCCGGGAAGGATTGATGATCCTGTCTCTCAGGGATGTAATCTTCTGATTCGAGAGAATCTTGCTGAACAGATTGGCGACTTGGGGGAGCTTGTCTCAAGGCTTGGCCTTGGCAGCTCCGGCAAGACTTTGAAAGAAGATTTCAAGTCTGAAGTTGAGGAATATTATAGGGACAGGTTGCAGGAGTCTGATTATCTTGACATAATAAAGTTGGCCGTGCTAGTGAAGAGTAAGCGCGGAATTTCCGTGGACGAATTATGCGAGAAATTTAAATGGACCTACAGCCATGTAAGCCACCTTGTCACCACACTAGAGTGCGACGGCTTCATCTCCGTGGACCTTCTCCAGCACTGTTATGCTGGCCGTTACACGACCAGCATGGCATCACCGTAAGGACCGAACCTATACCCCTCGTCAAGAGCGACTTGGTAGGCGTTCATGATGTGATTGAAGCCACCGAACGCAGCTACCGCCATCAGCATTGTCGATTCTGGAAGATGAAAATTAGAGACTACAGCATCCGGCACTGAAAATTCATAAGGTGGGAAGATAAACTTGTTTGTCCACCCATCGTAAGGCTTTACTTCGTGGGTAGTTGTGACGTAGGTCTCAAGCCCCCTGAGCACTGTTGTCCCGACAGCGAGAACCTTATGCCCCCCGTTCTTTGCCTTGTTGATGATCTCACATGCTTCCGGAGTGATGATGAGCCTCTCGGAATCCATCCTATGCTTTGACAAGTCCTCTACATCAACTCTTCGGAATTGGCCTATGCCCATGTGCTCTGTGATGAATGCCTTGTCGATGTCTTTTAGAATCATCCTGTTAAACAACTCGCGGCTAAAATGTGTGCCCGCTGCCGGAACAGCCACAGCTCCTTCGTTCTTAGCGAAGATGGTCTGGTAGTTCTCGTTGTCCTCAGGAGAAATCTTTGATTTCACCCATTTAGGAACAGGGATCTCTCCGAGACTGAACAGGGACCTTTTGAACTCCTCGTAAGGCCCATCGTAGAGGAATCGCAGAGTACGTCCCCTAGAAGTAGTGTTATCAATCACTTCGGCTACAAGGCTCTGATCCTCACCAAAATAGAGCTTGTTTCCGATTCTGATCTTCCTTGCCGGATCCACAATCACATCCCAAAGATGTTGTTCACGATTAAGCTCCCTAAGAAGGAACACCATGATGTCGGCACCTGTCTTTTCCTTCTTTCCGTAGAGTCTTGCTGGGAACACCTTTGTGTCGTTGAACACGAAAGTGTCACCTTTGCCAAAATAGTCTATGATGTCTTTGAAAATTCGGTGCTCAATCTCCCCAGAATCTTTGTGGACGACCATGAGTCTGCATTCATCGCGCCACCTTGTCGGTTCCTGAGCCACACGCTCCTTCGGAAGAAGGAATTGGAATTGTGAAAGTTTCATATTCGATAACAATCGTTATAGTCAATCTTTTATGATACGGCTACTTCGGCAGGAATGTTTCAGAATTTGTGAATATTCTAGATTTTGGCCTCTCGGAACACCTCCACGATGGATGGATAGGTGTTTTTAAGGTACGGAGAAAGACCCGATCTTGCCACCCATGCTGCCTTTGTGATGTCCTCGTCCCGCTGCGGAGTGAGGTTAACGGGGTCAGTGTAGAGCATGTCGTACCACCATGTGTGTTTGAGGTGCCATATTCCATCCCGCTTGTAGCAGTGGTCTGTGATGCAAATCAGGTCACGTAGTTCCAATTCTCCTACTCCAGTCTCCTCTTGGACTTCTCGCAATGCCGTGACCTTGATGTCCTCTCCGGCTTCCTGATGTCCTTTGGGAAGATCCCAAAGGCCATTGCGACTGATGAGCAGCACATCCTCCCTGCGGTTTGACACAAGGCCTCCCGCAGCGTTGACTTCTTTAAATCTTGAGCAGAATGCTTTGTAGGTGGCATCAACTTCATCGGTGGGAATGAATATCCTCGCGAGCGTCTCCGAGGTCTCGAACATCGTTACCAATGCGGTGATGCCATCGGGGTTGTTACCTAAGTGAAATTCGATGGAGTTAGGGTCTGACAGAGCCTGCTCCCAAGGCGAGCAGATGATCATACATCTTCTTTCAAGGTAAATCTTGTGCATCCGGTGGATAAGATATTGAAGTAAAACTATTATATTTGTAAGCTACGTGCAAAGTTAACAATCATTTTCAATGAATATGGAAAACATTGACAGAAAACTTGCTTCTGAACTCCTTCGGATAAAAGCGGTCTTGCTCAGGCCAGAGGAGCCTTTCACATGGGCTTCTGGCTGGCATTCACCAATTTACTGTGATAACCGTAGAATCCTTTCTGACCCCTCGCTTAGGTCGAAAGTGGCCGGTTGGTTGGCAGATGTCGCTTCTAAGGAGTGTCCTGAGGCCGAAATTGTTGCAGGAGTAGCCACAGGGGCGATTGCCCACGGTGTTTTGGCCGCAGATAGGATGGAGAAGCCGTTTGTCTATGTGCGTCCTAAACCAAAGGATCACGGTACGGGATCTCAGATTGAGGGTGTTCTCCCTAAAGGCTCGAAAGTGGTTGTGATCGAGGATCTTATTTCGACAGGTATGAGTAGCCTAGCGGCAGTAAAGGCTTTACGTGACGCTGGAGCAGAGGTGCTCGGAATGGTCGCCATATTCACTTATGGGTTTGATTTGGCTGCTCAGCGCTTTAGTGAGGAAGGTGTTAGGCTGGCAACGCTTTCTTGTTATGATGCCCTCATTGAGGAGGCTACCGACACTGGATATGTCAAAGAGTCGGACGTTGAGGTTCTTAGGCAGTGGAGGAGAAATCCTTCTGAATGGAATAAACAATAGAGGACGATTTCTATAATTTAAGAATATTATGGCGACAGAGATAACAAGCAAACACGGATTGGTTGCTAAGCAACCGTTTGAACTGTACATGGCCTTTGTGGACATGCGCAATTTTCTTCAGTTTCTTCCTGAGGACAAAAAGGCGAATGTCGAGGCTGACTATGACACTATCTCCGCTACTGTTCAGGGCTTCAAGATTGGCGTTATGATCAAGAATAGGACACCGTATTCCAGCATTGAGTTCATCGACAATGGGGCTCCGTTCCAGTTCGGTGGTACCCTTCATTTTGATGCGGTTCCAAGTGACCCAACAAAGACCGATTTCTACATCGAGTTCCATGCTGAACTGAACTTGATGATGAAGATGATGCTTGGCGGCAAAATCCGTGAAGCAATGAACAAGATGGTTGATGGTCTCGTGGCGATGTCCGAGGGTAGAATGCCTGATGGAATCGATGAGGGGACCCTTCGGAAAATGAAAGAAAAATTGGGCGGGAATCAGTAATGGAAGGTTTGGACGACATTCTTTTGCGGGACATTTTGACCAAGGCGATAGGGCGTGAGAGAGCTGAAGTCGCTGTGGATGCTTTTCATGAGCCTGCATCGGTGTCTGTCCGGGTCAATCCTTTCAAGATCGGGAAACCGATAGACTTCGCCAAGAGCAATTTTGGGCAAGACGTTCAGAATGTTCCATGGAGTCCGTTCGGGTTTATGCTTGAGCAAAGACCGGTCTTTACTCTGGATCCTTTGTTCCATTGCGGGTGCTATTACGTCCAGGACTCTTCGGCCATGGCTGTCGGGGGCATATTCAGAGAATTGCTTCCGCGCTGTGGGGATTGTTTCAGGCCTGTGAGAGTCCTGGATTTGTGCGCTGCGCCCGGTGGAAAAAGTACGGATCTGGCTGCATCGCTTCGATTTGCTTTTGGGGACAATTTTTTGCTGGTCTCAAATGAGGTCATTCGCTCAAGGGCGTCTGTTTTGGCTGACAACATGGCATTATGGGGCGATCCAAACGTGATTGTTACTTCTGTGGATCCAAAGGCTTTTGCAAAGCTTGAAGGCTTTTTCGATATTATTGTCGCTGATGTCCCATGCTCTGGAGAAGGCATGTTCCGAAAAGATGCTAGGGCCGTTCAGGACTGGTCTGAGAGTACTGTAAACCTCTGCTCCACAAGGCAAAAGAGGATTCTTGCTGATGTCTGGCCAGCGCTCAGAAGGGGTGGGACTCTTGTTTACTCTACCTGTACCTTCGAAGACGCAGAGAATGATGCAATGATTGAATGGGCCGCAGAGGAGCTTGGGGGCGTGGTTTCTGAACATGATTACTCAAGCTTCCCCGGAGTCATTCCTACTCGTACTGGCGGACTGCTTGTTCCCGGATTTGTGAAAGGAGAAGGACAGTTTGTGTCTTCATTGGTGAAGAGCATAGGGGCAGAGGACTACCGTCTCTCCGGTAAACCTCCCGTAGGACCTGTTGAAAAGCGCAAAGGTAATCTGCTCATACATATTCCTCAAGCCATTGTTCGTGAGGTTAGTGCCCTTGAACAATTGCGCCCGATTCAGACTGGCGTGGCAAAAGGGGAATTGAAAGGCCGCGACATGGTACCATCGGCTGATTGGGCTTTGAGCCTTGTCTGTCCGGAAGATCAGTATCCCGTTGTGGACCTCGACCGCGAGACCGCTCTAAAGTTCCTGCATCGCGACTGCATATTCCTAAAAGACGCTCCTCAAGGCTTCGTGATGGTTCGCTTTGAAGGCCATCCTCTTGGTTTTGTGAAGAATCTTGGAGTCAGGTGCAACAATCTTCATCCACAAGGACGAAAAATTAAGTTTGATGTGTAAATCAATGAATATGAAGAAAATACTTTTGACCATTCTGGTCGTTATTGCTTCCTTGCCCCTTTGCGCGCAGACAAAACCGGCACAGAAAGATTATCTTGATCGCTACCAGCTGCTTGTCTCTAAACTTGGCACGACTGGCATCGGAATAGAAACACTTCTCCAGCGTTGGGGAAAGGACTATCCAGAGGACACAGACATGCTTCTAGGTAAATTTACCTACTATCTGGCTAAAAGCCAGACCAATTCTATAGAAGTCAAAGATGCAGCGAAGTATCTCGGCAATTCTCCTGCCCTCACTTTGAAGGATTCTCTTGGCAGAGACGTGAACTATTTTCAGGTTGTGGATTACGATGACGAATTGTTTGGGAAGGCTACGCAGGCTATTGAAAAAGCCATCGAACTCAATCCTGACAGGTTGGATCTGAGGCTGTTCAAGATTTCAGCCTTGATTGGCTACGAGAAAGATAGCCCAGACATGGCTCTTGCTGGTCTAAAGGCTTTGATTGACTACAACGGACACAGTCACCCATCTTGGGTGTATCCCGGTGTTGAGGCGAGTGAAGATTTGTTCCCTTCGGTGATGCAGGAATACTGCTACGCTTTCTTCAAGATTGGCACCCCGCATTGTTTTGAGGCCTTTAAGGAATTGTCGGAGAAAATGCTTGCCTATTATCCCGGCAACACTACCTACATGACCAACTTAGGTTCGTACTATCTTGTCTGCAAACGCGACAGCAAGGCTGCTCTGAAGATGTACAACAAAGTCCTAAAGAAAAGCCCAGACGACTATACCGCCATCAAAAACTGTGTTCTCCTTGCCCGTAATGACAAAAACACTAAACTTGAAAGGAAATACCTCCCGATGCTGATTCGCGTCACCCCTGACGAGACCGAAAGGCTCTCAGCCCAGGCTCGCCTTGATGCGTTGAAATAAGGATTAATGCTTTTTTATGGCCTTTCCGGTGCGGTGGCTCTGCTCATAAAGTTCGAGGGAGTTGATTACGTTTTGCCAGATACTATAGAGTCCTCCAGCAACGGATGTCACAGGAGTCAAGTAGGAGTAGCCCAGCCAGATCAAGAAGCCGGAATTCTTTTGGCCGAGGGCTTGGCCAGCTGTGGTCTCATCGGCATGGAGGGCTCCAGTGTCGTTAGTCTTGTTTGCCTTTTTGCCAGCCAATCTTCCGACGGAGAATTGCGTTAGTGTACAAACTAGCGATACTAGTCCTATCATGATTGCTGTCCACACTGAGATTCCGCTGTTCATTAATGATTCTGTGGCCAGATAGATGGAAAACATCAAGGCAAGTCCCCAGAAGTAGAATGCCCATTCTGTGAAGCGCATAAGCCAGCGCTGAAGTCTCTTCATAGTGTAGCGTATAAGCCAAGCTAGAAGGAGAGGAAAGACCAGAAGTGGGAATATTTTCGCACAGATTGCCAAGAATCCCTCAATGAATGAGGTGCCTGCTTCCGAATTTACGATCGGGATTGCGATAGGAAGGACAATGGCTGCCGAAATGTTGATCAATACCACGTATGAGATGGTGTCCGAGAGACTTCCACCCAACTTCTTGGTGATGACACCAGCCGCTGCAGCTGTAGGACAGATGAAGCACAGCATGGTGCATTCCGCGAGTATCCTTGCATCTCCGTCAGGGAGTGCGGTGACAAGCCAGGTTAGCGCAGCGAACGTTAGAATCTGGAATGCGAGCACATAGAAATGCCACCTGCGGAACCTCAGATCGTGTGGAGAAATCGTGTTGAACTGGAGGAACAGCATTGTAGCCATGAAAATCGGTTGTACGTCCTTGGCAAATTTGGAGAACCACGGCTCGATGCTAAGAGATAATGGCTTGATAAAGAACAGTGTTAAGTAGGAAACAATCCCAATGATGATTGCCAACGGCAACATCCAGTCCTTGATGAATTTCACAATTTTAGCCATAATCCTTTGATTCGACTGGCAAATATAGTCAAAGCCTTTGACCTAAAAAAATCATTCTCCAATTGGTGCGTAGAAACTAATGCCTTGTGTTTTTACATGTGCATAATTTGGAATTATCGTTTGTCTGACCATTATCGGATCAAGTAGGTCAGTAATTACTAAGGATTGATTATATTCGCACATTATGAGATATCGATTATGAGAAAGTTTTTTATTGCGGTGTCAGTGGCTTTTGCCGCAGTGATGTCGATGAATGCGCAGACGGGGGCATGGACTGGCAAGTTGAAGGTTTCGGGCGTTGAGTTGGTGCTCATATTCAACATAGGGGAAGAGTCGGCCACGCTTGATGTGCCAGATCAGGGTGCTAAGGAGATTCCAGTCGAGGTGTCGAGGGATGCTGTGGGGGGCATCACTTTGAGTGTCCCAGCGATTAACGCCTCGTTCAAGGGGCTTTGGGCCGGGAAGATGATCGTGGGGACTTTCACGCAGCACGGAATGTCTTTCCCGATGACACTTACACCGGGCGTGCAGGTAATGAATAGGCCGCAGACCCCGGTCGGTCCTTTCCCTTACGCGACCGAGGAGGTTTCGTTCACGAACGGTGACGCTGTCCTGAAGGGGACACTGACGCTCCCTGAGAACTGTGACAGAAATACTCCGGTGCTTGTTATGGTGACGGGCAGCGGCTTACAGAATCGGGACGAGGAAGCGTTTGGCCACAAGCCGTTTGCTGTTATCGCTGATGCGTTTGCGAAGGCCGGGATCGCCACGTTGAGGTATGATGACAGAGGCTTCGGGGAGTCAACTGGTGATGTAGTCTTTTGCACTACCGAGGACCTGAAGAATGACGCTCTGTCCGGTGTTAAACTTTTGAGGGAGCGCTTTGACATTGTTGGTGTCATCGGGCACAGCGAGGGCGGCACCATCGCATTGATGCTTGCCAGCGAGAAACAAGTGGATTTTGCCATTAGCCTAGCCGGGATGATTGTCTCCGGAGCAGAGACGTTGTTGGATCAGAATAGGCAAGCCTGTCAGGCCGCGGGCCTGCCTGATTCTGAGGTTGATGCCTACTGTCGGCTTCTGTCCGACACCTTCGATGCTGTCAAGACAAAATCACCGTTGCCTTCCGTGGATAATTATGACCTCTCAGATGCCTTGCGACAAAACTATGCTCAAGTGCTGAACCAATTCCAGTCTCCTTACATGAAGTATTTCATTGGCCTTGACCTGTCCGGCAGTCTTGCCGGAATCACTTGTCCGGTGATGGCCTTGAATGGGACGAAAGACACTCAGGTACAGTGCGAAAGAAATCTGGATGTTCTAAAGTCTGGTCTCTCGTCTGGTGGCAAGAATCTCATCAAAGCTGAGGTTGGATTGAACCACCTCTTCCAGCACTGCGCCACCGGAGCGTTCTCTGAATATAAAGAAATAGAGGAAACCATCTCCCCAGAAGTCCTTTCCGAGATGATTGCCTGGATCAAAGCACTGTAAGCTCTCGTGCGTCAGGGCCATAGTTCTGCGCACGCCGATGAATAAGCCTCTCTCGTGAGTCAATAGGCCAGTTCCACGCACGGAAAAAATTATTACCTTTGTGGTTTGAAGTTGAATAAGTAAGCGGCAAAAATAAGTTGCCGCAGATAAGGCAAAGTATTTTGACGATTACTAATATATTCATGGAATATGAAAAAAAGTTTTGTGATTATGGCTTCAGCGCTTGCTATGGCGGCCTGCGGCCCTAAACAGCAGGTTGAGAAGGTTCCAGCCATTGACCTTGCGAACCTTGACACCACCGTCTCTCCTGCGGTGGATTTCTACCAGTATTCCACCGGTGGATGGCAAAAGAACAACCCTTTGAAGCCTGAATATGCACGTTTCGGCTCGTTCGATCAGTTGAGGGAGAACAACGTCAAGAGACTCAATGACTTGTTCGCTGAGATGGGGACACTGAAGACGGAAAAGGGTACGGTCGAGCAGAAAATTTCCGACCTTTACAAGCAGGGGCTTGACTCCACAAGGTTGAACGCGGAGGGAGTTGCTCCTTTGAAGAAATATGTAGATGAAATCTATTCGGCTGTTGACAAGGAAGCTCTTGTGAGAATCATAGCTGGGCTTCACAACGCTTCCGAAAGTTCATTTTTCGGAGCTTATGTGATGTCTGATTTGGCCGACAGTGACAGTCAGATTCTCTATCTTGGTCAAGGTGGTCTCGGAATTGGTGACAGAGACTATTATGTGGAGGCGGAAAACGCTGAGATAAAGGAAGGCTACCGTAAATTCCTTGCAAAGGTCTTTACCCTGACTGGAGTTGCCGAGCCTGAGAAGGCAGCGACCGATGCCCTCGTGGTTGAAGATGTTCTCGCTGCTAATTCCTGGACCAGCGTTCAAGAAAGGAACATCCAGGCCCAGTACAATCCTTGCAGTACCGAGGAACTTGTCAAGAACTATCCGGGCTTCGACTGGAAACTCTACTTCGAGGCTAGGGGAATCGCTGACCAGCAGAAACTTATTGTCGCTGAGCCTTCTTTCTTCAAGGCTTTCTGTGAATATTTTGGTGGCGCGGATCTCAATGTCCTCAAGAACTATGTGGCTGGACAGCTCATCCAGGGTGCTACCGGTTCCCTCAGCGATGACTTCTACGCAGCATCATTCGACTTCTTCAGCACCCAGATGTCAGGCATCAAGGAACAGAAGCCTCGTTGGAAGAGGGCTATGCAGGTTCCTAACAGCATACTCGGAGAGGCTGTCGGAAAGATGTACGTGGCGAAATACTTCCCTGAGTCCTCGAAGACAAAGATGCTTGATCTTGTAGAGAACCTCAAAAAGGCTTTTAGTCAGCATATTGATGAACTTGACTGGATGAGCGACTCCACCAAGGCAAAGGCCCACGAGAAACTGGACAACTTCACCGTGAAGATTGGTTACCCTGACAAGTGGAAGGATTATTCCACACTTGACATTGATCCGCAGAAGAGCTACTACGAGAATCTCCGTGCCGCTGGGGCTTGGTATGTAGCGGATAATATGTCCAAACTTGGCCAGCCGACCGACAAGACCGAGTGGGGGATGTCTCCTCAGACTGTCAACGCTTACTATAATCCTACGACCAACGAAATCTGCTTCCCTGCTGCCATCCTTCAGCCTCCGTTCTTCAACGCTGACGCTGACGATGCTGTCAACTACGGAGGAATCGGAGTCGTGATCGGCCACGAGATGTCCCACGGATTCGATGATCAGGGACGCCTCTTTGACAAGGACGGGAATATGTCCGATTGGTGGACAGCTGAGGATGCCGAGAAGTTCAACGCTAAGGCTCAGGTACTTGTGGCTCAGTTTGATTCGGTTGAGGTTGTGCCAGGGGTTCATGCCAACGGCCAGCTTTCTCTCGGTGAGAACATCGGTGACCATGGCGGACTCAGTATCTCATTTACAGCCATGCAGAACGCCAACGCAGGTAAGAACATCGGTCTCATCGATGGCTTCACTCCAGAGCAGAGGTTCTACCTTTCATACGGTACCATTTGGGCACAGAACATCACGGACGAGGAGAAGGTTCGTCTGACTAAGCTTGATGTCCACTCTCTTGCCGTGAACCGTGTGAACGTGTCCCTGAGGAACTTCCAGACGTTCTTCGATGCGTTTGGAATCAAGGAAGGCGATCCGATGTGGCGTCCTGAGAGCGAAAGGGTTCACATCTGGTAATATATTCATATAAAGGAATTAATTTTGGATGCGTCAAGGTTCATAGCCGGACGCCTTCGTTTCGGAGGAAGGATAGCGATGGTTTCCATCGCTGTCTCTTTCCTTATCATGATTGTAGCTGTTTCGGTCTCTTCCGGATTTAGGAACGAGATCCGGAACGGCATTTCTGATCTCACCGGAGATGTGCAGTTGATGCCGGTTGACATGAACTACATCAGCGAAGCGTCACCGATTTCTGTCAATCAGAGCTTTATCCCTGACATTGAGAAAATCCCTGAAATCGAAGCGATCACTCCAGCGGTCTATCGCGCAGGTGTCGTCAAGAAGGGTGAAAGCATTCATGGCGTTCTGTTTAAAGGTGTGCCGATGCAGCACAACCCATCGGACACAGTTCGCCTTGGAGTCTCAATTCCGGTAAGACTGTCCAAGATGCTCGGTCTTGATGTTGGTGGCAAATTGCTTACTTATTTTGTCGGAGAAAAGATCAAGGTTCGTAACTTTAACATTGTCAGCCTCTATGAAGGTATCATGGACGGGACCGACAACATCGTTGTGCTAGCCGACATTTCGGATCTTCAGAGACTTGATGGATGGTCTTCTGATGAGGCCTCGGTGCTTGAGATTTCTCTGGCCTCCGGTTTCAGAACGGATTCCAAAATGAAAGAGGTTGCTAATGAGGTAGGCCACATTGCTTTAGGAAAAGCAGGAGACGATGATGATGCATTAGTCGCAACATCTGTGATTAGTCGTTATCCGCAGATTTTTGACTGGTTGAACCTTATTGATTTCAATGTGCTGTTCATCCTTGTCCTAATGACGATAGTCGCTGGTTTTAACATGATTTCCGGCCTCCTTATCATGCTGTTTAGAAGCATTTCCACAATCGGTACCCTTAAATCCCTTGGGATGACGGACAAGGCAATTGCCAAGATTTTCCTGCGTGTCGCCTCAGTCATTGTGTTTAAAGGAATGTTGATAGGGAATGGAATGGCTCTCCTTCTGTGTGGAATCCAAAAATGGACTCATGTCCTGAAACTTAATCCAGAAAACTATTTCGTGCCTTTTGTGCCAGTGAGCCTGAACCTACCTGCGGTGTTTGCCGCTGATGTTGCTTCCTGGCTCGTCATCATGCTCCTCCTCTTGATCCCTTGTCTGTTTATCTCCAAGGTCGATCCGGCCCAAACTGTCCGGGCTCAATAGAGGCTGTTCCGAGTCATCTGATTTTGTGATTGTAGTAAGGACCGTGTCTGATGGTTGTCCTTTGAATCTAGGTGGATTGCCACAGAAAATGTCGTACTGGTCCAGTACCGTTTTGACATAGGTAATGGTCTCTTTCTTGATTATTTTCAATTGCTTGGAATTATGGACTGTGTCAATCTTTATGGAGTGAATGCTCTCCCAATGTCCATTGTCTATGCCGATGGAACGTGCAAGATCAACTCCGTCCTGAATCTTGCCTTCTCCGGCATTGTAGGCCGCAAGGGTGAATTGTATAAGTTCATCCTCGTTTGCGGCAGTGTCTCGGAATTTCCCCAGCAATCTTTCTATGTAGGCAGCACCAGCTTCAATGTTTTCCTTTGGATCAAGCAGATTCTCTATTTCGTAGCGGTCTGCGGTTCGGGGCATCATCTGCATCAGTCCTAAAGCTCCTCTGGGAGATTGAGCTTGAATCCTGAATCTGGATTCGCTCCAAACCAAGGCTGCAAACAATCTCCAATCCCAACCGATTTTCGCTGCATTCTCTTTAATCAGTTCATCGTAAGGGCTGATGATTTTAGGGTCTTTTCGAATCCCCTTTCTGTAGGGGTTATAGCCATTAAAAAATCTAGCGATGATTTTGGAATATTCATCAGTCCCTTTTAAGCTGTTCAGCCAACGGATAATCTCCCTTTGCTTCCGTTTATCGCTGCGTATCAGCCACATTGCTTTAGTGTCTCCGAGCGGGAGGGACATGAAGTCTCCAGAATCAGGGAGTGATGTTTCAGTAATGGCGAGGATGTCGATTCTTCCCGTCATCAGGGAGTCAAGATAATTTCCCTCCGCGAGAAACACCTCAGCAGTGTCTTTCAGATGTGAGGCGAACAGCCCTGCCATCTCGTAGCAATAACCGGTAAGGTAGCCATCGGCCAACTTTTCGTCCAGTTTCAATGCAAATCTTATCTTGCCTTCTGGGAAGATGTCGTCTGATTCTCCGGTACGTCTTCCTAAGTCGCTGAAAGGGATGATGCAAAGTACCAACAATGTTGGCAGTAGGTACTTGAAGAATTTCTTGGTCACTCTTCCTAGCCCCATGATTAATAACTGCTTTTACTGAAGCCACCTCCGCCTCCACCGAAGCCACCAAGCCCACCGAATCCTCCACCTGATGATCCACCGCTTCCGCTAGACAATCCTGAGCTTGCGTTCACAGCTTTGTTGGCACCAGACTGGAGATAAAATGGCCAGTAGATACCGATCTTGAAAGCCATCTGAGTGCGGATGTAGTTGTGAGCACTGAAATAGTCTGCCTTGTCCATAGGCCAACCATTGCCGACATTTTCAACTTTTATGAATATGCAGGCCCTTTTCCACTGTACATTGACGAAAGCATCAATGACGGGGCCGTTGTTGTACTTTTCCTTTTTCTGGTTATAAAAAGCTCCAACAGCAGGATTCCAAGCCGGAGAATAGTACTTTGTGTTGTACCACCCTTCTGCTCCGAGCTGCATCTGCATTATGTTCTTTTTGACATTGAATTGGAGATAGAGCCTTGAATTTGCCGCTAGAGTAGGCAATGGCAGTACGTCTTGGTTGGATGAGATCTGGAACAAGATTCTGTTGTCAAGATGCAGTGGACCGAGGACAAAGTCCTTATTCAAGGATGCGCTTAGGACACTCATCGGAGAGTTGTTCTGATGCACGAATCCGGTTGAATCATAATAGACATTTCCTGACAGAAGTGCGTAACCGACCCGCGCCTTGATTCTCCATCTCGGCACACTCAGACCCGCCTGAAGTTTGGTAGTTGAGATTTTTCCGAACTCATTGTCCCATTTGAAGTGATTTGAATAGTAATGCTGGAAGTAGTACTCAGGCTCTTCCAGTTTGGTTTCAAAATGAAGATCCAGTGAGACGGGACTCTTTCTTTCGCGTCTGAAAGGGAACACTTCAAATTTAGCGTTGGCTTTCACCGACAAGTCATTCCTTTGGTTGCCGAGGAAAACATAATCTCCAGTCGCATCCCAGTGGATGAAGTCTTTCAGTTGTCCCTCGACTCCGGCATAGACAAAGGCGGAATTCCAAACAGTGTTTGTTGTCCCTTTCAAGAATGTTGGGTCGAAAGTGCTGTAACTCAAGAGTCTGTGCCCTATTCCACCATTTAGTTTCGAGACGATGGCATCGTCAGACCAAGGCTGAAGTCTAAGGAACAGCCTGTTTTCCAATTTTTTTACTCCCACGGAATCATAGGACGTGGTCGGATTGTAATTGAATATGTCATTGTAGAACTTGCGCTCCGCTTCGTCCGTGATTTGATCTTGGTAACTCTTCCGGAACACGGAGAACTCACTGCTATGCCCTATGAAAGCAGTTGTAATTTTATCATCTCCCAAAGTGTCCGCAGCTTCTCTTTCGGCTTCCCTTCGGGCAAGATAAATGTTCAAAGAATCAATGCGGGCAGAATCTCCCAATGCTATTATGCTGTCTTTAAAAGCCTTGTCTATTTTCCGGTACTTGATGTCTCTTAGGAATGTGAAAGGGATCCTGTACTGTTGGTCGAGGAAAAAGGTATTTCTCACAACGGAAGTTGAGGCGTTGCTGAGGTTGACAGGGTACTCTCTGGCATCCAAGGTGGTGTCTCTTACCATGGAGTTGTCGCTAGTTCCACCGTTGTCGTTCCTGCTCACTTTGTTGTGGATGTACCCTGCGTGCATCAGATAGCGCTTCCCAAGATAGTTGGCAGAGGCAACAAATGTCTTGTTGATGGTCTTTTCTCCCTGCATGATTCCGTTGCCACCGAAACGATCATATTCAAGAGTAAAATTGAACTCTGGAAAGATGTTCTGCGTTGTCAGAATGTGGAGATTGTCGGAGGCTTTCTGGGAATTTGCGAACAAGGTTCCGAAGTAGGCCAACTCAGTGTAAGGTGTCTTGGTGTTGTACATCGGAAGCGTCTTTGCAGAGTATGTCCACGCTTCGTAAGGATTGTAGAACGACACCCCATTCTCGCTGCTCCGATTGAACCAATTATAGTACTGTAATGCTGAACCGGCAACTCCTAACCAAGTGGCATTCACGTCTTTGCGGTAAAACGGATAGTCGTGGAACCAATAATTGTAGTTCGTGTCCGGCTCAGAAACGTCCATCTTGTGGAATTCCCGTTCGTGCGTCCATTGGATGATTCTCTTGTACTGTAGGGAGTCTGGTAAGGCGAAAGTCTCTAAGATTCGTGGAGTCGCCTCTTTTACACTGTCCCGGTAAGCCTTCACACTGTCTTTGACGTTTAGGATACTATCAGCGAGATGTTTCTTGATTTTTTCCTTGACTGTGAAGTCGTACTTCTTTCTCTCTGTCTTTGATAGCCCAGCGTACCAAGCGTCAAACTCGGCTTTTTTCCGGATAGCTGAATCTCGATAGTAAATAGAATCTACTTTCGGCCAATCTATGGTGTCTCCAGCTTCTCTTAAAGAATCCACAACGATTCTGTGAGTCAGAGAATCAAACAGAGCAACGTAGTACTTAAAGCGGAACGGGTCGGTGTCCTTTAACGAATCTGGAGGGAATATCGTGTCCCTCGCAGTTATTTGAGGAGTTGTGTCAATAGGCGAGAGGAAGAATGAGGTGTCTTCCTTGCCGTTTCCGCTCGCGTTGCCGATGAATTGATTCCTGTAGTGAATTGTGTCCGGTTGGAGCGGTCTTGTTGCCAAGACATACCCATACCCTGGATCTCCAGCAGGAAGGCGGTTACCCATGCCGATGGCTTGCAGCGCAATCACGCACACCACAGCCATCGGAAACCATATTCTTTTAAAAGTCTCTTTCATATTCCCTTAAGGGTACAATCTCACAAAGTTACTGTTTTTCCCTTTTTTACACAAATTCAGTGTTAAGGGCGTTACTAGGGTGGCGTGTCGAGTGCGAATGCCCCGTGCCTGTCCCCGTGATGTCAATATTTCGGGCTTCGGGGTGCAATTGGCCGGACTTTGCACTCCGAAACTTTCACGGTAACTAAATAATTATTATCTTTATAGTTGATTAATCGAGTCAAACCATGAAGAAGAAACTCTGGATATTCGACACTGACCCGTACCTAAAGCCGTTTGAGGAGGCGATTGAGGCGCGGCACAAGAGGATTTTGGACGCTGCGGACAAGATTACCGGGCATGGAGTGGAAGGCCTTGCCTCAAGTGTCAACAACCATCTTTACTACGGGCTGCACAAATGTGCCGACGGCTCGTGGGTGATTAGGGAGTGGGCTCCGAATGCTAACCGGATCTACCTAATAGGTGAATTTAACAATTGGAAACGGACTTCCGCCTATGAGTTTAGTCCTGTGGGGCACGGCAATTGGGAACTTCGACTAGACTCGATATTCCTCAGTCATGGAGAATTGTACAAGTTGTTCATAGAATGGCCTGGAGGAGGAGATGAACGGATTCCGGCTTATTGTACGAGGCTTGTACAGGATGATGAGACTAAAGTGTTCTGTGCCCAAGTCTGGGATCCTGAGAGGGAATATTTATGGAAAAATGATAGGGTGCTGCGAAGGCCGCATCCATTGATTTATGAGTGCCACATAGGGATGAGTTCCGAGGAACGTAAAGTCGCTACATTCTGTGAGTTCCGGGAGAATGTGTTGCCAAGAATCAAGAGGCTTGGCTACGACACGATTCAGATCATGGCCCTTCAGGAGCATCCGTACTACGGTTCCTTTGGCTACCAGGTGTCCAATTTTTTTGCACTTAGCTCGCGTTTCGGTACTCCGGAAGAGTTTAAAGAATTGGTTGACACTGCCCATGGGATGGGAATAGCTGTTGTGATGGACATTGTCCATTCACATAGTTCCGACAACACGGCTGAGGGTCTGAGTCTGTTTGATGGCAGGGATGATCTTTATTTCTATAAAGGTCCGCAGGGACATCATCCGGCATGGGGCTCACGCTGCTTTGACTACGGGAAGGATGAGGTCGTGCGCTTCCTTCTGAGCAACTGCAAGTATTGGCTTGAGGAATATCACCTTGACGGCTTTCGTTTTGACGGTGTTACGAGTATGATATACTGGGATCATGGGTTGGGGAAAGACTTCAACGGCTACGAACCGTACTTCAACGCTGGAGTGGATGAGAACGCTGTGACCTATTTGGGGTTGGCGAACCTGCTGATCCGCCAGATCAAGCCTGAGGCCGTCACGATTGCCGAGGATGTGAGCGGAATGGCCGGTCTAGCCGCTCCGTTCGAGATCGGGGGAGTCGGTTTTGGTTTTAGAATGGCGATGGGCATAGCTGACCACTGGATCAAATGGATTAAGGAGAAACGAGATGAGGAATGGAGCCCAGGAGAGATGTGGTACGAACTCACAAACAAGCGGGCAGACGAGAAGACAATCAGCTACGCAGAGTGTCATGATCAAGCCCTTGTTGGGGATAAAACTTTGATATTCAGGCTTATCGACAAGGAAATGTACTTTTCAATGAATATGGACTCGAAGAATCCGATTGTTGACAGAGGTGTGGCCTTGCACAAACTGATTCGCCTGGCAACGCTCGGTACTGCCGGGGATGGCTACCTCAACTTCATGGGTAATGAGTTCGGCCATCCGGAGTGGGTTGATTTCCCTCGTGAGGGGAACGGGTGGAGTTACGAACATGCTCGCAGAATGTGGTCTTTGGCAGACAACGGATTGTTGAGGTACCACTGTCTTCAAGACTTTGACAAGGCGATGATTCATCTTGTAAAACGATACGGAGTACTTACGGCAAGGCCTGAGCTCCTAAGAGCCGATGAAGAAAAGAAAATCTTGATTTTCAGGCGTAAAAACCTTATCTTTGCACTGAATTTCAATCCTGTAGAATCGTTTGTGAACTACGCATTCCAAGCTCCGTTAGGAGACTATGTCAAGGTTCTCGATTCTGATTCAAAGGAGTTTGATGGATTTGCCAGGCTCGAAGACGATGGAGATCATCTGACAGTCGAAGGTTGCCTAAGTCTCTACCTGCCGAGCCGTTGTGCGCTTGTGCTGATTGACAGGAACGAAAGAAAATAATTTAACCGATATGGCTTTTTTGAAGTTTAACAAGTCTGAGTTGGTCAACCTCTCCTATTCCTTGAAGAGGGAGATAATCTGTGCCAACAAGACAGGAGCGTATTGCAACACTTCAATAGTGACTTGCAACACAAGACGTTATCATGGTCTGTTGGCGGTTCCGATAGACGCTTTCGGGGGCAAAAAGCACTTGCTCCTGTCCTCTTTGGACGAAAGCCTCATTCTTAACGGGAAGCAGTTCAACCTTGGCATTCATTGCTATGGGAATGTCTATGAACCACGCGGCCACAAATACATCATTGATTTTGAGGCTGATCCTGTGCCTAAAATTACCTATAAAGTAGGAGAAATTGTCTTTACAAAAAGTATCCTGCTTGTGCCTGATTCCGATCAAGTGATGATCCGTTTCGATCTGGTCAATGCACCGGCAAATGTGAAATTGTTGCTTACGCCTTTTTTGGCTTTCCGTGACATTCATGCATTGACTCAGGAGAATCCAAATGCAAGAACCGAAGGCTGGGAAATTCCTAATGGAATGTCGTTTAATCTCTACGAGGGTTTCCCGGATTTGAACATGCAGTTTAACACCAAGGATGTCTCCTTTGTGACATCTCCTTGTTGGTACAAAGGCGTGACCTATTCGGATGAGTACCGTCGTGGTTTTGCTTGCAAAGAAGATCTTTATGTCCCTGGGCATTTTGAGTTGAAGATGAAGCCGGGAGATTCGATTGTGTTCTCTGCATCGGTGGATCTCGTAACTCCTTCAGGCTTAAAGAGAAAGTTTGATTCATTTGTGGCTAAGGCTGCGAAGATCACGACTTACCATGAGCAGCTTGTTCACTGTGCAGACCTTTTGAAGCAGGACCGTGGAGGCCACAAGATGATCACTGCCGGATTCTCATGGCTCTACACAGGTCTTTTGAGAGAGACCCTTGAAGCCCTTCCTGGCCTTACACTCTATGCTAACGGAGACAAGGCTGAGTTTGAGGAGATTCTGGATAACCTTATTGCCGACAATCAGGAGCGTCTTTTCCATAGAACAACACAAGTAGAGGCACCGCTCAGACTAGCGGACACCCTTACGCATTACATAGAGTTTGGAGCAGATCCAAAGGCTGTTTGGAAAAAGTACGGTCAGGTTGTCAAAAGTATTCTTGAAAGTTATCTGCCTGGCAAACGAGCCGAGGTTGCTATGCAGCCTAACGGACTTCTTTGGGCACAACTTGACCATTGGGCCCTCTCTTGGATGAACACTTATGTGAACGGCAATCCAGTGACGGAAAGGGCCGGCTATCAGGTGGAGACGAATGCAATGTGGTTTCAGTCCATTCTCTTTGCGGTGACGATGGAACGGAAATATTCTCCATCAGACAGTGCTTTCCTGAAGGAATGGTCTCACATTCTGGATCTTGTTCGCGCGAATTTCCAGAATACTTTCTGGAACGCCCACGCTGGCTATCTTGCTGACTATGTGGACAACGCTGGCCAGCACCTTGAGGTCCGTCCGAACATGCTCTACGCCCTTGTGGGTGAGGATATTCCTGTTGAACCGGAAGTGGCTCAGAGAGTGCTTCAGGTGATTGACAACGAACTTGTGACAAGACGGGGAATCCGCACGCTTTCTCCGCGTCACGCTGAGTATAGGGGAGTCTATGAGGGTTCTCAGACCGATCGTGATTTGGCCTATTACAACGGCTGCTGCCTTACTTCGCTGCTCGGCCCTTATTGCGAGGTTTGTTTCAAGATGAAAGGGGCTGCCTTCCTGAACAAGGCTCAGTGGCTCGTCAACGGCTTCTACGAGGATTTGAACAAGCACGGAGTTGGCGCGTTCTCGGAACTCTACGATGGAGACCCGCCTCACGAGCCTCACGGAGCGATCTCATCGGCTTTGAGCACGGCGGCTCTGTTGGAGGTGGAGTACCTTAAGAACAAATACAAAGAGGAGTAGGAATATGAGAGTTTTGATGTTTGGATGGGAATTTCCTCCCCACATCGCTGGAGGACTCGGCACTGCCTGCTACGGGATAGTCAAAGGTTTGGCATACAATGGAGTACAAACCTTATTTGTGATGCCTTCAGCTTCAGGAGATGAGGATCAGAGTGCGGCTAAGATCATCAATGCCAGTGATGTTCCGGTAGAGTCTGTCGGCTCTACTGTGGACGAGTTTCTTGACAAGGTGAAATTCGTGCGCATTGGTTCGAACATGATTCCGTACGTTGATCCTGAGGAGTTTCACGAGATGGTGGAGTCCGAGCGCAGGCTTCAGAGCGAGAATCTTACAAAATGCATCGGCACGAAGTTCCGTTTCTCTGGCCGCTATGGGTCCAATCTGATGGAAGAGGTTGCCCACTACGCTATGGTCGGAGGCACTATTGCCATGGAGCACAAGGATGAGTTCGACATCATCCATGCCCATGACTGGCTGACCTATCTGGCCGGAATCGCTGCCAAGGAACTGACCGGCAATCCGTTGGTGGTTCATGTACATGCCACATCGTTCGACCGGGGAACAGAGGACCAGATTGACAGTCGTGTCTATGACATAGAGAAGAGGGGAATGATGGCGGCTGATAAGGTGATAGCGGTTAGTGACCTTACAAAAAATATAGTTATCAATAAGTACGGGATTGATCCTGAGAAGGTTGTAACTGTCCACAACGCTGTGGACTTCAGCGGTCGGGAGAACATCAAGGTCGAGAGGGGAGTGCGCGACAAGGTCGTCACCTTCCTCGGCAGAATCACTTTCCAGAAGGGGCCTGAATATTTCATCGAGGCGGCTGCGAAAGTACTCAAGAGGACCACGGGAGTGCGTTTCGTGATGGCAGGAAGCGGTGACATGATGAACCGCTGCATCAGTCACGTTGCCAAGTTGGGAATATCCGACCGTTTCCATTTTACCGGATTCCTGCGCGGAGCCGAGGTGCAGAAGATGTTCGCGATGTCGGATGTGTACATAATGCCTTCTGTGTCAGAACCTTTTGGAATATCTCCGCTTGAGGCCATGCGTTCCAACGTACCGGCCATCATCTCCAACCAGTCTGGAGCTGCGGAGGTCCTGAAATACGCCTTCAAGGTTGATTTCTGGGATGTTGATGCGATGGCCGATGACATCTACGCTCTTCTGAAGTACCCAGCTTTGGCCGATTTCGCTGCTAGAGAAGGTTATGAAGAGGTCAACCGCCTGAAATGGAACATCGCCACGGCGAAACTTAAGAATATCTATGAATCTGTTGTTAACAATAAATAAGGGAATATTATGAAAAAGAGCATTTGCCTGTATTTCCAGGTTCATCAGCCTACCAGACTGAGACAGTACCGATTCTTCGACATCGGCAAGGATTCCCACTACTATGATGATTTCGCTGACAGGACCATCCTTCGCAGGATTGCCCAGCGGTGCTATATTCCGATGAACAACCTCCTGCTGGACCTTATCAAACAGCACGGAAGTGACTTCAAGGTGACTTTCTCGATTACTGGTTCAGCATTGGAACAGTTCGAGAGATATGCTCCTGATGTGCTGGACAGTTTTCGAGAGTTGGCGAAGACCGGCTGCGTGGAGTTCCTAGGGGAGACATATTACCACTCCCTCGCCTCGCTCGCCAATTTCGGTGAGTTCAAGCATCAGGTGGAGAAACACACAGCTGCCATCGAGAGGTGTTTCGGAGTGAAGCCTACGGCTTTTAGGAACACTGAGCTGATATATTCAGACTCCATTGGTCGTGACGTGTACAACCTTGGCTTCAAGGTGATGCTTACGGAGGGTGCCCGGCATATTCTTGGATGGAAGAGTCCGGACTACATCTACACTGACAGTCAGCAGAAGCATCTGAAACTGCTGCTTCGCAATTATTCATTGAGCGATGACATCGCTTTCCGCTTCTCCGACAGAGGTTGGAAGGATTGGCCGCTGACGGGTGAGAAGTACCTTTCTTGGCTTAAAGCCGCTGACGGGGACATTGTGAATCTGTTCATGGACTATGAGACGTTCGGGGAGCATCAGAAAGAGAGCACGGGGATATTCGATTTCATGAAGTATCTGCCTGAAGTTCTGCTGAAGGACGGCTCGTTCGAGTTCACCACTCCTACTTTGGCCGCAAAGAAGCTCAAGCCTATCGCTGAGATCGAGGTTCAGGATCCGATCTCATGGGCTGACGAGGAGAGGGATGTGACCGCATGGCTTGGCAATGAGCTCCAGCAGGATGCTTACAACAAGCTTTATGGACAGGCCGAGAAGTTGGCCATACTGAACGATCCGGTTCTCTGGGAGGATTTCGGACATCTTCAGGAGAGTGATCACCTTTATTATATGAGCACCAAGTTCTTCTCCGACGGAGAGGTTCACAGCTATTTCAATCCTTACAACACTCCTTACGAGGCGTTCATCAACTACATGAATGTCTTGAGTGACTTCATCATCAGGATTGACGATGCTATGACCACTTTGGGGAAGAAGGTGAAGGGCAGCGCTTCGACACGCTCAGCGACCGACGAGAAGAAGGCCGCTGTCAGAAAGCTTTCAAAGAAAGTCGCTTCGGCAAGCTCAGCGACCACGAATAAAGTAGCTGTCAGAAAGAGAGTGGCTAAGAACTCTTCATCAAAGGTCCCTGTCTCTAAAAAAGCGGCAAAGCCGGTAACGTCGGTCACTGAGCCTGTCGAGGTGACCGTCTCCACGAAAAAGAGTCCAAAAACAAAGACAACCAAACAAGTAAAAAAGAAATAAATGACAAACGAACTGACAAATCCAGACTATTTGTTTGAGGTCAGTTGGGAGGTGTGCAACAAGGTCGGTGGCATCTACACTGTGATCGCCACCAAGTCGCTTTACCTGAAGCAGCAGCTTCACAAGCACCACATCCTGATTGGCCCGGATGTCTGGATGGACACTGAAAGCAATCCAGATTTCATCGAGGATCAGCATCTTTACAGTATGTGGAAGGCGCAGGCTGCATCAGAGGGAATCCGAGTAAGAATAGGTAGATGGAACGTTCCCGGCAACCCCATCGCGATACTGGTAGATTTTAAGCAATTCCTTACAGTCCAGAATGACATTCTGTCAAAATACTGGGAGTGCTTTAAGGTCGATTCCATCACCGGAAACTGGGACTACAAGGAGAATTTCCTTTTCGGCTACGCCACCGGAAAAGTGATAGAGAGTTTCAGGAACTTCAATCTGAGCGCCTCGGACAAGGTCGTGGCACAGTTTCATGAATGGCAGACCGGAGCGGGACTCCTCTATCTAAAGTACAAGCAGTTGCCAATCGCGACCGTGTTCACAACCCATGCCACGGTGATTGGGCGCTGCATCGCAGGCAACAATCTGCCTCTGTACGATTCGATGAAACTCTACGATGGAGACCAGAAGGCTCGCCAGTTCAATGTGATCGCCCGTCACTCGCTTGAGAAGAAGTCAGCGCAGAACGCTGACGTATTCACAACTGTCAGTGAGATCACAGCGAAGGAGTGCGAGCAGTTCCTTCAGCGTAAGGTGGATGTCGTGACGCCGAATGGCTTCGAGAACAGCTTCACTCCTGCAACGGATGAGGAATATGACGAAAAGCGCCGTGCCGCGCGTGCTAGGTTGATAGAGGTCGCCACAGCGATGTCGGGCGAGGAGGTGGCCAAGGATGCCATCCTCATAGGCATCGGAGGACGTTATGAATATCGCAACAAGGGAATCGATGTGTTCATCGACGCTCTGAAGAAGCTTCAAGACACCGAGGCGCAAGGCCGTGACATCCAGGCGTTCATCATGATCCCTTCCGGCCACAACGGGGCCGACAAGGATCTAGTCGCCAAACTCGCTGGCAAAGCTTCCGACTACACCACACAGGTCTCCCACTATCTGATGGACAATGAATATGACGTCATCACTCATCGTTTCAAGGAGTTGGGCTTTACCAACGCCAAGGGAAGCCGTGTGAAGGTCTATTTCATCCCTTCCTATCTGAACGGGACGGACGGAGTGTTCAACATGAAGTACTACGACCTGCTCGTGGGACTTGACCTGACTCTGTTCCCGTCTTACTACGAACCTTGGGGCTACACTCCTTTGGAGAGCCTTGCGTTCAGTATTCCGTCACTTACCACAAGTCTGGCCGGATTCGGCCTTTGGGTAAGGTCTCATTATGGCAAGGAGCATCCAGGCATCACGGTTCTGGACAGAAATGACTCGAACTATTTCGAGGTCGTGGACGGAGTCGTGGCGAGGATCAAGGAGATCGCCGCCCTCGACAGCGAAGGCCGCAAGGCGTACATGGCTTCAGCGAAGGATGTCTCCACGATAGCCCTGTGGGAAAACCAGATTCAGTATTACAAGGAAGCATATTCAAAGGCCATAGAGAAAGTGATTGAGGCCAAGGGTGCTTTCCCAGATGAACTTAATGAAGAAAAATCAATGGCATACAAGAAGATAGAAATCAACAACCCTACTTGGAAGAGCGTGATGGTGACCCGTCACCTTCCGACCGCTATTTCTGGGCTCGAGACACTTTCCAAGAACCTTTGGTGGTGCTGGAACGAGTCCGCCAAGTCTCTTTTCAAATCGATCGACCCGGTCATCTGGCACAATACCTGCCACAACCCAATGGCCCTGTTGGACGCTGTGAGTCTCAAGAGGTTCAAGGCTTTGGCCAAGGATGAGGCTTTCCTTGGGGAACTCAAGTCGGTTATGGACGAGTTCAACGCCTACATGGCTCTCAAGGCTGAGCGCAAAGACCCGTCCATCGCATATTTCTGCATGGAATATGGTCTTGACACATCGCTGAAGATCTATTCTGGAGGTCTTGGACTTCTGGCTGGTGACTATCTGAAGGAGACCAGCGACATGAACGTCAACCTTGTGGCTGTCGGACTCCTGTATCGTTACGGTTACTTCACCCAGATCATCACAGGTCAGGGCGAGCAGGTGGCCCGTTATGATGCCCAGGATTTCACCAAGATCCCTGCCGAGCCTGTCATGGATGCCGAGGGCAACTGGATGACCACGAGCGTGGCTTTCCCTGGACGCACGATCACCGCGCGCCTCTGGAAGGTGGCTGTCGGGCGTACCGACCTCTACCTGCTTGACACAGACTATGAAGCGAACTCTCCGGAGGATCGTCAGGTGACCTATCACCTCTACGGTGGCGATTGGGAGAACCGTCTGAAACAGGAGCTCCTTCTGGGAGTCGGTGGTATAAGGGCACTCAGGAATCTTGGCATCAATCCGCAGATCTACCATTGCAACGAAGGCCACGCTGCTTTCACCGGACTGGAGAGGCTTCGTGAATATATTCAGAATGACAACCTTGACTTCGGAGAGGCTCTTGAGGTCGTGAGGGCATCATCGCTCTTCACCACCCATACCCCTGTGCCGGCAGGCCACGACGCTTTCGATGAGGGCCTGTTAAGGAAATATATCGGCCACTATCCTCAGCGGCTGAAGGTTGATTGGGAGACCATGATGGGACTTGGCAAGGTGAACGGCAGTGATGTGAACGAGGAGTTCTCAATGAGCATACTTGCTGCCAATCTTTCGCAGAATGTCAATGGAGTTTCAATGCTTCACGGCAAGGTGAGCCGGGAGATATTCAGCAAGATGTACCCTGGCTATCTGCCTGAGGAGCTGTTCATCAGCTATGTGACCAACGGTGTGCACTATCCGACTTGGGCCGCAGCGGAATGGAAGAAGATCCATGCCCGCGTGTTCGGACCTGAGTTCGCTACCCATCACTACGACAAGTCTTGCTTCGAAGGCATCTACAAGGTAGCTGACTCTGAGATATGGGAGACCAGAAAGGCCCTCAAGAAGAGGCTCATCGACATCGTGAAGGAGCGCATTTCCGACCCTGCACAGTGCAATCATTACTCTCCGAGCCAAATTGTTGCTATCAAGGAGAACCTTCGTGACGATGTGCTGACAATAGGGTTTGCCCGTCGTTTCGCCACCTACAAGAGAGGAACGCTTCTTTTTACAGATCTTGACAGACTCGATGCCATCGTCAACGATCCGAATCATCCTGTGCAGTTTCTGTTCGCAGGCAAGGCTCACCCTGCCGACAAGGCCGGGCAGGATCTGATCAAGCAGATCATCGAGATCTCCAAGCAGGATCGTTTTGTCGGAAAGATTGTCTTTATCCCAGGTTATGACATTTCTCTTGCCAAAAGGCTCGTTCAGGGAGTTGATGTGTGGATGAACAACCCTACTAGGCCTCTTGAGGCATCCGGAACGTCCGGAGAGAAGGCTGCGATGAACGGAGTGATGCACTTCTCCGTGCTTGACGGTTGGTGGGTCGAGGGCTACAAGCCGGGTGCTGGTTGGGCTCTTCCTTTGGAGCGCACCTACGATGACCAGAACTACCAGAACGAGCTTGACGCCGCCACGATCTACACCACGATCGAGAACGAGATCGCTCCTGCCTACTACGATGTGGACAAGGAACTCGGCCTGTCTCCGACTTGGGTGGGCTACATCAAGAACACTGTCGCTCAGGTTGCCAACAACTTTACCACCAACAGGATGCTGACAGATTACTGCAACCAGTATTATATTCCTCAGTCAGAACGTTCCGTGAATATGGTCGCTGATGACTACAAGATGGCTCGCGTGATCTCGGCATGGAAGAAGAAGGCCCGCCGGGAGTGGCGGAATGTTGAGGTTATCTCTCAGACTCAGCCGGATCCTTCGTACAGCCTTTCTGAGTCCAATGCATTAACATCCGAGGTTGTGCTGAATCTTGGCGATCTCTCTCCTGAGGACATCGGAGTGGAGATGTTGTTCGCCACAACGGATGTCAAGCATCAGTTGCATATTCAGGAAAAGTGTGACTACAGCGTGGTTGAATTCAATGACGGTGTCGCAAAGTACCGCGCGTCCATCCTTCCGGACAGGACGGGCATGTACCAGGTGGCAGTCAGAATGTATGCCAAGAACCCATTGTTGCCTCACAGACAAGATTTTGAACTAGTAAAATGGTTATAGCGACCGGATTCTTTGACGGTGTCCACATCGGGCACCGTTTTGTGATTGAGCGGCTTGTGAATGCGGCTAGAGAAAGGGGCGACCAGAGCATGGTCGTCACTTTCTGGCCTCATCCGCGCAACGTGCTTCAGGACGATGCCCGCAACCTTCGGCTTCTCACCTCTTTGGATGAGAAGAAGGCGTTATTGAAAGGGCTCGGTGTTGATCATGTTGAGGTGCTGCCTTTCACCAAAGAGTTCAGCCGGCTGACCACTCAGGAATATTTCCGTGATGTTCTCATTCCTCGTTTTGGTGCTAAGGCCGTTCTGATCGGTTACGACAACAGGATGGGCTGCGATCCTCAGACTCCGGAATCGATCGAGAGAATCGCTGAGAGTGAGGGACTTGATGTTGTCCGTCTGGGCAGCGTCACATCTCCTTCCGGTGTCACGGTCAGCTCCACGAAGATCCGTGAGGCTGTCGCCGCCGGGGAGATGGAGACCGCAGCCGCGATGCTTGGGTATGAATATTCATTGTTGGGCGTGGTCGTGGCGGGCAACCGCCTTGGCCGCACGATCGGTTTCCCGACAGCGAACATCCAGCTCTACGAGCCTTTGAAACTGGTCCCTGGCAACGGTGTCTATTCCGTTGAGGCCGAGACCCTTGGCCGCAAGTTCAAGGGAATGTGCAACATCGGTGTCCGCCCGACCGTCCGCTCCGGTGGCCAGCGCACCATCGAGACCAATATTTTTGACTTCAACGAAGACATCTACGGCCTCGACCTAAAAGTTACCTTCCATCACAAGATCCGTGACGAGCGCCGCTTCGACTCCATCGATGCACTCCGCTTCCAGCTCGCTGCCGACAAGGCCAGCATTATAGGTTGCCCAATGCTTTAGATATTGACATCTAGGTCGCTGAGCCTGTCGAAGCGACCGTTGCCCAAGGATCTTTCCAATGATAGGCGAGAGCCCCTCTCAACCAGAATTTTGCACGTTACCAAAATTCTTGGGTGGAGAGGGGCTCTCGTCTATAGAAACAGCCTTCTTGTAATGCCTTTGTTATTCAATGTAAAACGAGCAAACGCTTATTCAAATGTTAACTTTGCGGCAATTTTAGCTTTTGGAAAAGTTAATTCTGTTGCTAAATTTGCTTTTCCAAAAGCGAATTTTTAATTTTCTTTCTGTAAGTAAGAAAGAAATGGATGTCCGGCTAAAGCCTTTCTGGCCGGACGAACTGCAGAAATCATCCGCTTTGTCCGGCCAGAACGCAATCCACCGGACGAACTGTGCCAAGGATTTTCTTTTCTGTAATGTCATTCCACAAGGAAGTCGTAGAATGGAGTCCAGAAATAATTGTTTGGCTGAAGGTATAACTTCTTTGCTTTGAAGTCGATGATCATATTGAATCGCTTCAGGAAATTGTTCCCAAGAGTGCCGTCGATGTCGCTCTTGCTCTGCATCCCTTCCGCCAATGTGGAGAACGCACCAGCGACTTTCGGTAATATGTATGGCCCGACAGTGACCTCGTCCAAAAAAATATTCCGGAGTTCTCCGCTTCCCTCGTCTGAACTGGAAATATGTGAAATGGCGAACGGCCTTTGGGTGTCGAGCAGATTGTGACTGTTTACGAATGGGGTGTTAAGGTCGATAACCCTGTCCGATCCGGTGTCAACTTCCAGCAGCAGATCATATTCAGTGCCGCTGATTTTTACGGGCATCGTGATAAAAGGCACATCGTATTTGTACTCGAATGGAAACATGACCGGCCCTGCAGTGATTTCAAGCGGTTCCTTCTTCGAGTAGCAGTAAATCGTCATATCATCATAATTGATCTCGATGTTGAAGGCTCTTAACGCATTGAGACCCACCACTCCGTCCCAGTACTCCGGTGGGTAAGGAATATGTGCGCATCCTGCCTTCTCGTATTGGATGGTGCCGATCTTCACGGAATTGTCGTGGCTGTACTCCACGGTGTTCTCACCGGACGCACCAAGATTATCAATTGCCTCTCCTTTATGAATATGCCCTTGGAGCTTCGGTGAATTAGTGTTCAGGACAAAAGACGATGCACCTGTGTCTACAAGGAAATTCAATGAATCTGACCCGTTTACAAATGCTGTGACATAAATTCTGTTATCCTGCGCAAGGCGAAAAGGAATCTCTCCTTCCGGTTGCCTGTCCACGATTTTCGCATTGATGTTCTGATGTCCGCAGAACAGGGCGGCAAACACGCACAGCAAAATCCTAAAATGTCTCATAGTCAGTGTGATTTTAGTGTAAAGTTACCTTTTTTCTATAAAATACCAAAAACAAAATAAGGGGAGATCAGTGCTAATGGGGGGCGGAGAGCTTGTCTTTGCACCCGAGTAGGGCGATTTCTGGTACTTGGGGTGCAAAACGGTGGGTTCTGCACCCGGGCGGTACGGATGGAGGGACATTGTGTTACCGCTGGTGTCCTGTCGGAAAGCTGCTTTGACTTATAATGCGTCAAAACTGATGATTTTTATTGGTTTTGGCGCACTTTCAGCCTTGAAAACGCGCCAAAACTATCAATTTTTCATCGATTTGGCGCGTTATTGTTTGTCAGGAAAACGCCAAGTTACAGAATCGTGTGGCGGATTTCGAGCGCGAGACCGGCTCCCGTAGCGCTGTCAACCTCACCTTCATCACCACTTTCGGCCTCAAGCCCAACGCCTACTCATACGACATCCACTACCGTGTCCAACTCGATGCTTTGTTTGAAGAGGCATAGAGCCTCCCTGCGATCTTGAGAATCCGAGAAGGAGAAGGTTCGATGATATTCGCTATTTGAAAGAAAAATTGCTATATTTGCAGAAACAGGCAGGGGGTTCCGCCGGAAAAGGGCGGGACTTCGTTTTAATGTTATGGTCCCGAAAGGGAGGGCGGAGGGCAATGACCGCTCATTGTTAAGTAAGTTGTTTGTCTGCAAGTGATTGCCCGCTTGCGGCTGAGTGAAAAGGAACATAATTAGTTTCATTATGGCTGAAATTCATTATATGACCCAGGAAGGGTTGGATAAGTTGAAGAAGGACCTCGCTGATGCATTGGCGCAGCGTCCTGTCATCTCCGCGGCCATCGCGGAGGCTAGGGAAAAGGGAGACCTCTCCGAGAATGCTGAATATGACGCAGCGCGTGACGCTCAGGGACTGTTGGAGGTCAAGATTGCCAAACTCAAGGATCTCGTGGCCAACGCCAAGGTTATCGATGAGTCTAAAATCGGCACTGATAAGGTGCAGATAATGAACAAGGTGAAGGTGGAGAACGTGGCCGCCAAGCAGGTGATGGAGTTCACCATTGTCGGTGAGACAGAGGCGGATTTCGCCCACGGAAAGCTCGCTTCAACCACTCCTATCGCTAAGGCTCTGATAGGCCACTCGAAAGGTGAGATCGTGGACGCCAAAGTTCCTTCCGGAGTCATCAAATTCAAGATTCTCGACATTTCACTTTAGAATACGATGGCTACAATATTCACTAAAATCGCAAAAGGGGAGATTCCTTCATTCAAGGTGGCCGAGAACGATGAGTTCTACGCCTTTTTGGACATAAGCCCTCTTGCGAAAGGGCATACTCTTGTCATCCCGAAGAATGTTGAGGATGACTACATCTTCCATTTAGACGAGAAGACCTACGAGGGGTTGTGGGCTTTTGCCCGCAAGGTGGCTATCGCCATCAAGGCCGCTGTGCCTTGCCAAAGGGTCGGAGTCTGCGTGCTGGGGATGGAAGTTCCTCACACTCACATCCATCTTGTTCCGCTTCAGACCGAAGCTGACATGGACATCAAGAAGAAGCGTTTGGAGGTCTCACCTGAGGAAAACAAGGCGATAGCCGAAGCTATATTCAATGAATATGAAAAATTGTAGAAACTTACTTCTAGCGGCAGCCGTTCTGGTCGCTGCGTCTTCGTGCTCGGACAAGGCTCAGATCAAAGGGACACTCACCGGTGCTCCTGAAACTCAGGTGATTGTAAAAAAACTTAGCGGCAGCTCGCTTGTCGCGTTGGACACAGTCAAGACGGATGCCAAGGGAGCATATTCTTACAAGATCAAGGTTCTTAAAGGTCAGCCTCAGTTCGTCTATCTTTTCAAAGGTGACACGAAGATTGCTTCTCTGCTGCTGCAATGCAAAGACAGAGTAAAAGTTACCTCTGACACTTTGGGTAAGTACTCAGTTGAAGGATCCGAGGAGAGCGAAAAACTTCGTCAGGTCGAGGCTGACTTCTCGGACTTTCTGGACAAATTTGCCGCTGATGCTTCCAAAGGAGACAATGCTGTTGCCTCGAAGGATTACATTGACTATTACCGCAGCCGCACGAGGTACATCATTGAGAACTCTAAGTCGCTGACTGCAATTCATGTTCTGTATCAGAAGATTAACGAAGACTTTCCAGTGTTCAGTCAGGCAACAGACGCCATTCTGTTCCATAATGTTTATGATTCGCTAATGACGGTCTATCCTGAATCGAAGTATGTTGAAGCTTTGAAAAAGGAATCTGAGAAGAGATTCAACATATTCAATCTTAGCCAACAGGTTCAAAATGCGCAGGAGGCTTCCTATCCGGACTTGAATCTTCCTTCCATAGATGGCAAAAAGATCAAATTGAGCGAGGTTGACTCCAAGGTCGTTCTGATTTATTTCTGGCAGGCGTCTGATGCGGCTCAGAAAATGTTCAATCAAGATGTGCTTCTGCCGTTCTACAAGGAGTATCACCAGAAAGGATTGGAGATATATTCAGTTTCACTTGACACTGACAAGGGCGTTTGGGCGAGCACAGTGAAGAGTCAAGGGCTTCCTTGGATCAATGTGTGCGACGGCCTAGGTGCAGCTTCACAGGCCGCAGTGCTCTACAACATCAATCGAGGGCTTCCTGTTGCTTATGTGATCGCGGATGGAATCCTAAGTTCCGAGACTATCAAGAATGACAAGGATCTTCGCAGGGTTGTCGCTTCAAAACTTTGATTATGGACAGAAAAACAAGAGTAAGATTCGCACCGTCACCGACCGGCCCGCTGCACATGGGCGGAGTCCGCACGGCTCTCTATAACTACCTCTATGCCAAGCAACATGGAGGTGATTTCATCATCAGAATCGAGGACACAGACTCGCATAGGTTTGTCCCTGGGGCCGAAGAATATATCATCGAAGCCCTGAATTGGTGCGGAATCATCCCTGACGAAGGTGTGGATGAGAACGGGAATGTTGTCGAGACCCCATCCGAACGCCATCCTCACGCTCCTTATCGTCAGAGCCAGAGGCGCGGAATCTATCGCAAGTACGCAGAGCAGTTGATCGAGAACGGCTACGCCTACTATGCCTTCGACTCTTCCGAGGCATTGGAGAAGGCTCGTGCCGAAGCCGAGGCTTCCGGCCAGACTTTCATCTACAACCAAGTGACCAGAATGAAGATGCGCAACTCGCTGACCCTCCCTGAGGATGAGGTCAAGAGCCTGCTTGAGGAGACTTCCGACTGGACGGTCCGCTTCAAGATGCCGACTGACACGGTCGTGAAGATGGACGATCTGATCCGTGGTCACATCGAGGTGAACACCGACACTCTCGACGACAAGGTCCTGTGGAAGAGAACCGACGAGCTGCCGACCTATCATCTCGCCAACATCGTGGACGATCACCTCATGGAGATCACCGAGGTCATCAGAGGAGAGGAATGGCTTCCGTCCCTGCCGCTCCACTATATGCTTTACAAAGCTTTCGGCTGGGAGGACACCATGCCTCGTTTCGCCCACCTGTCCCTGCTTCTGAAGCCGGACGGAAAGGGCAAGCTAAGCAAGCGCGACGGTGACAAACTCGGTTTCCCTGTGTTCCCTCTCAAGTGGGTTAACGCCCAGGGGGAGGTCTCCAGAGGCTACCGTGAGGACGGCTACTTTCCGGAGGCATTCGTGAATCTGCTAGCGTTCCTCGGCTGGAATCCCGGCGACGACCGCGAGATGTTCACGATGGACGAGCTGATCAAGGCTTTCTCCCTCGACCGCATCGTCAAGTCCGGTGCCCGCTTCAACCCGGAGAAGGCCCGTTGGTACAACAAAGAATATCTCCGCCTGAAGTCTGACGAGGAACTTGCCGGACTGTTTGTCCCGGTGCTTGAGGAACATGGAATGAAGGTTGTCGAGAGCCCTGAGCGCGCCAAGGCCACTGGGGCTGAGGTCAACGAATCGGGGGCCGATCTGGACAAGCATATATTCGCAAAAGGATACGTTCAGAATGTGGTTTCATTCATCAAGGAGAGAGCCACTTTCGTGAAGGATTTCTGGACGATAGCCTCTTACCTCTTCGTTTCCCCGCAAGATTTCGAGAAGTACGGAATCAAGGCCGGAGCTGCTGTGGAGCCACAGAACAATGACCCTAGACGTCAGGCTGACCCTCGTGCGAAAGTCTATGACGATGCCGCTACCGCACCTTTCCTCGCCAAGGACGTTGACAAGTTCTGGAAGCCGGAGAACGCCGAATATGTCGCCAAGGTCGCATCCTTTGTCAATGAATATGCCGGAGAATGGTCTGTCCCAGCCTTCGAAAAGGCTCTTGAGGACTTCATCCGAGGCAACGAATGGCCGATGGGCAAGGTGATGAACGCTACCCGTCTAGCCCTCGCTGGAGCCGCTAGCGGCCTGGGAATCGCAGACATAATCGTCCGCATCGGCAAGCCCGAAACCCTCGCCCGTATCGCCTACGCCACCTCCCGTCTGGCGTAAGATTATAAGAATTGATTTATGGCAAAAGGTTTCGGGAACACGTGGTGGGGGAGCAGGTGGCTGCTTTCGCTGACGCACATTGACTATGAGAATAGGATTCCGCGTGGGGCGACGTACGCACGGGCGGGAGCGGTGCGGGAGATCAAGATCAAAGGGAATGTCATCAGCGCGAAGGTGAAGGGAAGACGGCCACGGGCATATTCAGTGACCATCATTGTGCCACCGTTCTTTCCGGAGGATGTGGAGAAACTCCTTCAGGGGATAATGGAGAGGCCGGACATCGTCTCGAAACTGCTTAAGCATGAGCTGGATCCGGAGGTGATGGACATCGCTTCGGAGTGCGGACTCAGGATATTCCCGGAGAGATGGACTGACTTCAAGATGCAGTGCAGCTGCCCGGACTGGGCTGTGCCATGCAAACATCTGGCAGCGGTCATCTACATGATGAGCAGGGAGATTGACAACAATCCATTCCTTGTGTTCACGATTCACAATGTAGATTTGCTGGAGGAACTTAAGAAACGTGGGGTTACCGTGGATGAGGCCGCGATGACAACTGCCGTACCATCGATCAAAGACGTTATCGAACTTAGGAAATCAGCCAAGGAGGTAAATAAAGATGCTCCTGATTTCCATAGAGTTAACTTCTCGCGCCTGTCGGATAGGTTGGATGTCCTCCTAATGCTTCTTCCTGAAAACCCTACGTTCGATCTGAACGGTGACTTCAAGGAACAATATTCATCACAGATGCGGAAAATCAGCGGCAACGCGCTCAAATTTTTCGAGGGGAAACTCACTCCGGAGAGGCTTTTCCCGCCCCTGATGCTTTCTGATGAATGCTCTGAATATGCTCTGTCGGGTGATTCCACCGTGTCACTGGAAGCCGATTCGCTTCTTAATTGGAGCATGAGCTATTCACCTGACGGTGAAGAATTTGATGATGCGGATGAGAATGCTGTCCTGCGTGAGGTCATCGGCATCAATCCGGATTTCATCCCGGACTATTCCCCAAGCGTGGCTGCTTTGCATCAAGGTTTTTTGGCTTCTATGCACTTGACGGCCAACGGAGACATCTCACCGCAGGTGGTCCGGTTGACGGATGGGAATTATGCCGTGAGGTGGATTCCTTGTACTGTGGATCCGGAGGTGACATCGCTGCTGGAGTCTTTGGATGCCATCATCCCGGACACAATGATCCGGCTCAAGGTCGGTAAGTCTCCCAAATACGTGAAGAACAAGGCTGGAATTTTGGTCTCGTACCTTTTGGGCAAACTCGTTCCGGAACTCAGCCTCGCTACGCACAGACCGCTTACAGGCCTATTCTTTGACAATGAGCACTATACCTTCGACCTGCCGGGCGAGCGTGAGATTCCGGGAAGCGTTTCCGCATGGTTGTCGTCATATTCAATTCGCCAATCCCGTTTCGTGCCGGTGCTGACGGTCGATGAGAATGTGGATGGGATGTTCTGTGTGAATCTTGGGGTCGAGGACGCTGAGGCACCGGAGAAGTGGATAACCCCATTGTCAGAAATCCTCACCAAGGACGAATTTGCGCAGTCGCGGCTTGCGATTCTGAAGGCGTTCACGGATCTTTCTGTCATTATCCCTGATGTGGGACACTATATCGCCAGGAAGGCGACACCAGCGCTGAGATATTCATTGGATGAGTTCGTGCCGCTTTTGATGAGGATTATTCCAGCGATCAAACTGCTGGGTGTCAAAGTGTTCCTCCCTAAGTCACTGGAGAGTCTCATAAGGCCTAAGCCGACGCTGAAACTGAAGAAGAAAGTGGACAGCTCGCTGACATGCATCCGTCTTGCGGATTTGTTTGAGTTTGAGTGGGAAGTGGCTTTGGGCGATGAGGTGGTCTCTGCCGAGGAGTTCCACAGGCTTCTTGGACAGGCTGGTAAACTGTTGAAATTCAAGGGACAGTACATCTACACCTCTCCGGAGGATTTGGAAAAGGTCAACAAGGCTATCGCTGGAATGGGGAACGTCAGTCCTGGTGAGATGCTTCAGGCCGCCATCCTCGGTGAATATGATTCCGCACCGATCGTCCTTTCCGAAGAAGCTAAGGAACTTATAGAAAGATTTACCAAGGAAGAAGAAATCCCTGTTCCGGACAGTGTCAAGGCCGAGTTGCGCCCTTACCAGAAACGGGGATATTCATGGCTCTACAGGAATCTGCGGGTCGGTTTTGGTTCCATCCTGGCTGATGACATGGGACTTGGCAAGACGCTCCAAACCATCACTCTGCTTCAAAAGATGAAGGATGAAGGTGTGCTGTGTGAGAAGCCTGCTCTTGTTGTCGTGCCTACGGGACTCCTTTCCAACTGGCAGGCAGAGATTTCCCGGTTCGCACCGGAACTGACTTCGTTCATCTATCACGGCACAGGCAGACAGGGCCCCGAAAGACGTGTGGACATACTGCTCACGACCTACGGTGTGCTCCGTTCTGATCTGAAGATATTCACGAAAGTCAAGTGGAGCGTGATGGTTATTGACGAGGCGCAGAACATCAAGAATCCAACCGCGATCCAGAGCAAGGCCGTCCGCTCCGTGACCGCAGACACGAAAATAGCGCTCAGCGGCACACCTGTCGAGAACCGCCTGACCGAGTTTTGGAGCATAATGGACTATGCGAACAGCGGTTACCTCGGCAACCTTAAATCCTTCAAGAGTGAATATTCCAACCCGATCCAGCTGTACAACGATGAGGAGTGCGCTGCGAGGTTCCGCAAGGTGACTTCACCATTCATGATGCGAAGGATGAAGACCGACAAAACCGTCATCAGTGACCTTCCGGACAAGGTCGAGATTAATGAATATTCAGCCTTGTCTCCTGAGCAGGCTGCTCTGTACCACAAGACTCTGGATGCGGCTATGGCTGAGATCGAGGGCAAGGACACGTCCGACAGCGCTGCTCTGTTTGAAAGGCAAGGCCTTATCCTTCAGATGATTCTGGCGTTGAAGCAAATTTGCAATCATCCAGCGCAATACCTTAAGAATGGTAATTTGTCTCCATCGCTTTCGGGTAAGGTGGAGATGTTGCTCGACCGGCTTGACGGAATCGTGGATGCCGGAGAAAAGGTGCTGGTCTTTACCCAGTTCAGGGAGATGGGCGAGATGCTTGTGAAGTTCGTAGCCGACCGTACGGGCAAGGCTCCGATGTTCTATCACGGTGGGTGCTCGGTCAAACAGCGCAACGAGATGGTGTCTCGTTTCCAGAACGGAAAGGAGGACAAGATATTCATCCTGTCATTGAAGGCCGCTGGGACCGGACTGAACCTGACCGCTGCCTCGCATGTGATTCACTTCGACCTTTGGTGGAATCCTGCCGTGGAGGCACAGGCCACTGATCGAGCTTACCGCATCGGCCAGAACAAGAACGTGATGGTTCACCGTTTCATCACCAAGGACACCTTCGAGGAAAGAATAGATGAGATGATCCAGCGCAAGAAACATCTTGCAGAAATGACAGTCTCCACCGGTGAAAGCTGGATCGGTAAACTCAGCAACAAGGAACTCCGCGACATTTTCGGGTAGTCTTTGTTGGATTGCAGTGCGTGTGATCTTTTCCCAATTTAGCAGTTGCTATTGAGTAGTTTTTTTCTTATTTTTGTAACGTTTTTGAGAAGACTCTCAAACATCAACATTTAAAGTGTTTTCGTCAAGCTGATTTGAGTGGGCGGAATTAGCTCTACACTTTTGTATTAGAACCAATGGCCTGATAGAGCGCGGGTCGTACAAAAAACTATTTACCATGGAAACAGTAAACAATTTCCAGAACCAAGGCCAGTTTGAGCCTTTCAACAGAAACGCTTGGACAGCGGTAACAAAGCAGATGTATTACGGTGTTTTGATTTATTCACTATGCGGGGTAGTTGCTAACGTTGTAAGTCCAATTATTTCGATATCTTCTGGAGTGTCCATGCTCAGCGGTAATGGTGGAGGCGGTGGAGTAGCTTTTAATGCCATCATCTCATTGGCGATAATTGCCGGTTATGTCATGTTCTTCCTTGGATTGAAGGATTTTAGAAATGTGGTAAATCTTCAAGACAAGGATGCAGTGCAGAAGCTCTTTACCGCTACGATTATCAGCATTGCCGGCTACGTGTTGGGCCTTATTCCACTTGCAGGATGGATCCTCAAAGGAATTTGTGTCATTGTCTCTTGCATCATGATGCTTTTGGGCTACTCTGCTCTGAGAAACTCGCAAACTTTCCCGACAATTGCTCGCGAGGGTGCTTCTAAACTCTACACAGCAATGATTCTTTCGATAATCGGAGCAGTGATTGGCCTCATCCCTGTTGTCGGTGGTTTCATCGGAGGTGTCCTTGACATCATTGCATTTATAATGATAATTATCGGTTGGAAGAAGATCGCATCTGTTTAGTTATGAAGCGTTTCATCTCGATATTGTTCGCTTTGACCGGTTTGGCTTGTGTGCTTTGCTGTGCAACGCCAAAGGAAGAGTACCCGGCAACTCCTTCTGGAGTTGCCGAACAGTTTTTCAAGTTATACTATTCCGGTGACATCAAGGTGGCAGATTACATTAAGTTCGATGGGGCGTTCTTGTCTGAACTTGCCATGACACCTGAGTCAGCCCGAAAAAAGACTCTTCCTGAAGAATTGAAGAAGGTCAAAATCAAGGGAGACATCAAAGTCAAGATTCTCTCCGAAAGGAGGGAATTCGATGACCTTTATTTTAACACTGACGTTGCTTACGTCACGGGGAAGATCAACGACAAGGAAGAGATTGTGACCATCTATAAAGAAAAGAATGGTCAATGGAAAGTTGACATCACTGACAAGTGGGCCAATGACTGGTTCGATGGCATGATGTATTAGCAACGGAAGTGCCTACACCATCTCTTTCTCTTGACGGTCAGCGCGCTTGATGGCTGGAATGCGTTCCAGTTCGGCAAGGCTCTGACCGTGTTTGTCATCGGTGAGGATGAGGGCCTTGAGACCAG
>ERZ808267.85-NODE-85-length-43215-cov-3.928452_pt1 | contig 43215 bp, 36 predicted proteins | sample MGYA00521241_ERZ808267 | MGnify/ENA primary metagenome ERZ808267 (study PRJEB31516, sample SAMN03275592) | gut metagenome | biome: mammalia-associated habitat; material: feces | host: Papio cynocephalus | place: Kenya | collected 2012-07-19 ...
TTGGCGGAGGAACTGACTTCGCTGGTTTTTATAATGAGCATGGCGGAGCAGTCCTGAGCACAACTTTCGACAAGTACGCCTATGTCACAGTCCGTCATCTTCCTCCGTTCTTTGACTACAGGACACATCTTACTTATTCAAAGGAAGAAAAGGTAAACAATATTGAAGAGATCAAGCATCCTGCAATCCGGAACGCCATGCAGTGGCTTGATATGCACAGAATCCGAATGACCTACGAGGCTGACCTTCCGGCGCGGAGTGGTCTTGGAACCTCATCCAGTTTTGCGGTCGGTATGCTGGAGGCGTTCTATGCGCTCAAAGGAAAATATGCGGACAAGCGTAAGCTTGCGGATGATGCCATATATCTTGAGAGGACTCTCTGTGCAGAAGCTGGTGGAATCCAGGATCAGATAGCAGCTTCTTTCGGCGGATTCAACAGGATAGATTTTAATCAGAATGGATATACAGTCCGTCCTGTAATAATGAGCCGGGAACGAAAGGAAGAGCTGAACAGCCGTCTTATGCTTTTCTTTACCGGATTCAGCCGATTCTCAAGCGACATACAGAAAGGCACAGAAAAATCAATGAAAGATAAAACCGCCCAGCTTCTTGAGATGTACAGACTTGTTGACAGTGCGGAAAAAATTCTTACAGACAAAAATACAAGCCTTGACGAGTTCGGCAGGCTTCTTGACTACACATGGAAACTGAAGCGTGGAATCTCAGGCGGAATCTCGACAGACTCAATCGATGAGCAGTATACAAAGGCAATGGATGCTGGCGCTCTTGGCGGGAAACTACTTGGCGCGGGCGGCGGAGGATTCCTTCTTTTCTATGTTCCGCTTGAAAAACAGGATGATGTAAGGGATGCATTGAAAGACCAGATGTATGTTCCGTTCAAGTTTGAGAATGACGGAACAAGAATCATTTATTACAGTGCGGAAGATTATAAATAGTCCGGAGAGAAATAGGTTATGAAACATATTGAAGAACTGTGCCGGCGTTATCCGGTTTTGTCTGTCTGCAAAAATGACATTGAAAAGGCTGTTGAGATTTTGATTGAGTCATTTGAGAACGGAGGAAAGCTCCTTGTTGCAGGCAACGGCGGAAGCTGTGCCGACAGCGACCATATTTCCGGTGAGCTTCTAAAAAGTTTTGTAAAGAAACGCAGGCCTTCTGCGGAGCTGATTGATTCAATTAGAAAAATAAATCCAGAAACAGGCGATTATCTTTCGGACAAGCTGCAGGGCTCTCTTCCTGTTATTGCGCTTACAAACAATACCGCGCTTATGACAGCCAGCCTGAATGATGTGGACGGAAACATAATGTTCGCCCAGCAGGTGAACGGATATGGCAAAAAAGGCGATGTGTTCCTTGGAATCTCCACATCCGGGAATTCAAAGGACATAGTTTATCCGGCAGTTGTCGCAAAGGCAAAAGGACTTATGACAATTGCGCTGACCGGCAAGGACGGCGGAAAGCTTAAGGAGATTGCGGACATCTGCATTATTGTTCCAGAGAGGGAAACGTTCAAGATTCAGGAGCTTCATCTTCCTGTTTATCATGCGCTGTGCCTTGAAATTGAGGAATACTTTTGGAGAGAGTAGATATGAAAGCTGTGATAATGGCAGGCGGAATGGGAACAAGAATCCAAAGTGTAAGGAGCGATGTTCCAAAGCCTATGATAGAAATCTGCGGAAAGCCGATTCTTCATCATCAGATAGAAAACCTCAAAGCCTGCGGCCTAAACGACATAACGATTGTTGTCGGTCATCTTGGCAACGTGATAAAAAATTATTTCAATGATGGCGCTGAGTTCGGTGTAAAAATTAATTATTTTACAGAGGAAGCTCCGCTTGGAACAGCAGGCGCGCTTTTCAAGATGGATTTGAAGGAAGATTTTCTGCTTCTGTGCGGAGATGTGGTTTTTGACATTGACTTTAACCGCTTTATAAAGTTTCATCAGGAGCACAATGCATGGGCAAGCCTGATGGTCCATCCAAATGGGCATCCGTTTGACTCGTCTTTGATTGTCACAGAAACTCTTCCGCCGCAGAAAAAAGGAGGGCTTCCTGTTGAAACAAGCCGTGTTACAGGCTGGCTTTCAAAGGAAGACGAACGGCTTTACTACAGAAATCTTGTGAACGCCGGAATAGAAATAGTCTCGCCTGAACTTCTGCGTGAGGCAAAGAAAAAAATTGTTCCGCGGTATCCTGAAAATCCAGACAAGATTGACCTTGACCGGGATGTTCTTAAACCGAATATACAGAGCCGCAAAATCTTTGCATATCACACAACTGAATATATCAAGGACATGGGAATACCGGAACGCTATCAGGAAACTGAGCGTGACATGAAAAACGGAAAAGTTCACGCACGTAATCTTTCTGTAAAGCAGATGGCTGTTTTTTTAGACCGCGACGGTACAATAAACAAGCCGAATGGATTCATAACAAAGCCTGAGCAGTTTGAGCTTCTTCCAGGAGCAGCAGAGGCAATAAAAAGAATCAACAAGTCAGGCTATCTTGCGGTGGTTGTTACAAACCAGCCTGTGATTGCAAGAGGCGAATGCACTTTTGATGAGCTTCAGGAAATCCATAACAAGATGGAGACAGAGCTGGGAAAAGAGGGCGCTTATTTGGATGCAATCTATTACTGTCCTCATCATACAGACAAAGGCTTTGCCGGGGAGCGTATTGAATACAAATGCGACTGCGAGTGCCGGAAGCCAAAACCAGGAATGCTTCTTCAGGCGGCAAAAGACCTTAATATAGATTTATCCCAAAGCTACATGATTGGCGACAGCGAGAACGACGTTGAAGCCGGGAAAAGAGCCGGATGCAGGGAAAGTTTTATGGTCGGAGATGGATTATTGGATGGAATGTGTGGAGAAAGTTATTTATGAGTAATATTTTAGATGTTTCAATTATTATTGTAAATTACAATACAAAAAAATTACTACAAAGTTGCTTAAGCTCAATTTTTGATCAGACCAAAGGTATTTTATTTGAAGTCATTGTTTCTGATAATGGAAGTATAGATGGCTCTATTGAAATGATAAGAACTAATTTTCCAAAGGTAACCATTATAGAAAATAATGCGAATCTAGGATTTGGAGCAGCAAATAACCTTGGACTAAAAGCTGCTAAAGGAAAATATATCTTTTATTTAAATAGCGACACAATTTTACTTAATAATGCAATAAAAATATTTTTCGACTATTGGGAAACATCAGTAGAAAAAGAAAGAATAGGCACTCTTGGTGCAATGCTTCTTGATTCTAAATTAAATTTTAATACATCTTATGGAAACCTTCCCACTGCTGCTAATGAACTAAAATATTTGCGAAATTGTTTTTTATCTTCGTTATATATAAAAACCATTTATTCAAAATTTCATAAAGTTAATCAGAGTAAAGAATTTTATGGTGAGGTCGGGTATGTAATGGGAGCTGACTTATTTTTACGAAATGATAAAAATGCAAAATTTGATGAACGTTATTTTATGTTTTATGAAGAATCTGATCTGCAGTATTTTCTAAAAAAAGAAAATAAGAAAAATTTAATAATAAAAGGTCCGAAAATTATTCATTTAGAAGGTGGTTCTGATAATAGAAGCAAACTTGTTTATAATTTTAATAATCTTACATCAATTTATTATTGGGAATCTTGTATTTTATATCTTAATAAAAATTCAACAGATTTTAAAATTGTAAAAAAAATTTTTAACAGATTAAAACTTATCTATTTATTACCTTGGAATTTTTCAAAATCAAAAATTGCTATCAAAAAGTTCAGAAATGCTATGGAGTCTTATAAGTGCTAATTCTTTTACTAATGCTTTTATCGATAATTATTCTTTGTGGACGCTTATGTTTATATGATAATAAAAGATTTATTCCTATAACATTTACATATTTTTACGGAATAAGCATTTTATATCTAATCAGCTGTTTTCGTTGGATGGTTGGTTTTGACTATCCAGCATATTATAAAATTTTCCTTTCAGGAGGAGCCGAATATTTTGAACCTATACCAAAATTTTTCTACTATATTGCATGTTCATTAAATAGCCCAGTACTATTATTTTTTTTATTCAGTTTTTTCACACTCACATTTGTTCTTATTGGTATAAAAGATTTTTCTTCAAATAAATATGAATCATTAATTATATTTATAACAGTTTTTTATTTGGAATCATTAAATATTATTAGACAATGGCTCGCTGTTGCATTGATGTTCTATGCCTTTAAATATGTTCTAAAAAAGAGTCTATTAAAATATTTATTATGTATAGTTATTGCTTTTTTTATGCATAGTTCTGCAATAATATGTATTCCAATTTATTTTATTTTTAATTATTTACCATTTATTTTAATAGTTGGATGTTCATTGCTATTTTTATTTTTTTCAGAACAAATTTTATCATTTGTTTTTTCTTTAAGTTTTCTAGGATTAGGAAAATATTCTGGCTATTTAAAATCATTTAAAAACGCAGGGAGTCAAAAAGTTGTTTATTTTTTCTATATTCTTTTCATATTATCTATTTTTATTTACTTATTTTCAGGAAAAAAGAAACAACTTGCAAATTTCATAAAACTGTCAGCTGTTGGATTAATATTTCCAGCTGTAATAGGACCACAGTTAGGAATAAGAATGGCTCTATATTACAATTGTTTCTATATTATAAGTTTACCACTTTTTTTTAATAAAATTAAATTGCATTTTATAAAAAGAAATGTTTTTTTAGTTCCATTTTATTTTTATTACTTTCTTTATTTACTCACTGATTATGTAAATACAAGTGCTTTTTCGCCTTATAAATTTTATTTTATTCAAGAAGTATTGGGGGAATTAAAATGAAGATAGAAATCATAGAAGCAAATATGACAGGTTTACAACATTCATATCCAAATGGAATATACATAAGAATTATTAGTTCCATAATTGGTGCTAATAATTGTATTTTAAACTGTTCGAGAGAGCATTATAAGAATTTAAATATTGATGACTTATCTTTGAAAGTTAATTATTTAAAAGTGCTAAAACCTGGAAAATATCGGATTTTGAAATTTTTTCTAGAATATACTCAAACAATAAAAATCTTAAAAACATCAAAAGCTGATCTTTTTATATTCTTGAGTTCTTTTCCAAACACTCAATATTTTTATATTTTAAATGCAAATAAATTTAAAAATAAAAAAATCATAATAATGACTCACGGGGAATTAGAAGGTCTTATATTAAAAAATAGAAAATGGAAATTCTGGTCATATCCTTTTTGGATTACAAAGTGTTTTAATTACAAATTACCTTCAAATGTTTCAAGAATTGTTCTCGGAAAATCTATAGCTGAAAACTTAAAAAAATATTCAGATGATAAAAATATTTATTATATTGATCAACCAAGAGATAGCTTTGAATTAAGTAATAAAATAACTCCTAAAAATAATGATAATATTTTTGCATTTATTGGAAACTGTCTTTATAAGAAAGGTGGGAAAACTTTTGTAAATGCCGCTAAAAATATTTCTGGCGACTCTAAATCGACTTTTGAGGTAATTGGTGCTTATGATTTGTCAGAAAAAGATATTGTTTCAAATCTGAAATTGTTAGCACCACCTCATGAAATGATACCAAGAAAATTATTTAATGAAGAATTAAAAAAAATTACATATGCATGTTTTCCATATCAAAACAACACATACCGATTTACGGCTAGTGGTGCTGTTTTAGATGCTATTATTTATCTAAAACCTCTAGTTTATATTAAAAATGATTATTTTGATGGAATTTTTGATAATGCTGGAGATATAGGATATAGATGTGAAGATGAAGAAGATTTTATACATACTATAAAAAGCTTAGATAAGAATTCAAATATACATCGTTATTTGAAACAAACAGAAAATTTAAAAAAATTACAAAATAGATTTTCTATTAAAAATATTGAACAACAATTAAAAACGATAATCAATCTTATAATGGAGGATAAAAAATGACCTTCACAGTTCTCCAGTCCGTATACAAAAAAGACAATCCAGAGTTTCTCTCTCAATCCTTGCAGAGCATTGCGGGAAATACTGTGCAGCCTTCTTCGGTTGTTCTCGTGAAAGACGGTGTTCTGTCTCCTAAGCTGGAATCCGTCATTTCAGAATGGCAGAATAAACTTCCTCTGAAAGTTGTGGGCTATGAAAAAAATCAGGGGCTTGCCCATGCCTTGAACTATGGACTGCAGTTTGTTGAAACTGAGCTTGTCGCAAGAATGGATAGCGATGACATCTGTTTTCCAGATAGATTTGAAAAACAGATTGCTCAGTTTGAAGTAGATTCTCCACTTGAAATTCTAGGCAGTGGAATTGAGGAATTTTATATAGAAAAAAATGGAGTAGAATTTCACAGAGTTCGTCTTTACCCGAAATGGACGGTGTCTAAATCAAAAACGCTTTATCGCGGCACTCCGATTGCACATCCGACCTTGATGGTGAAAACGGCATTGCTAAAAGAATTCAGATATTCTGAAAACACTAAATGCAATGAGGACATCGACCTGTGGCTCAGGTTTATTGCTGCTGGACACAGAATAAAGTCTCTGCAGGAACCTCTTTTATATTTCAGGATTACTGACGGAACTTTCAGACGGCGTTCAATTTCAAAAGCTCTTGATGAATATTTGATTTACACAAAAAACCTACGGCATTTTAACGGAGTTACAAAAAACGACATCATGCCACTTATGCGTCTTGCCGCTAGATTTCTACCAGGACGTCTGAATAAAAAGGCATATCTCTCACAGAAACGCCAAAAACTTTTCAAGGAGAATCTTATGAACATAAAATCATTGAACAATCAGGTTTTTATGAAAAACGGACATATTTTCGAGGCACTCATCCAGTTTGAGGAAAATGGACTTCAGATGATAAAGGCTGTTCAGCTAGATAGTCCGTCAAAGTGTGTTGTGGAATTACAAGCTAGTGAAGTTGAACTTTTTAGGACAAGCGAATGTGTGGATGTAAGTTTGAATATAAAAAATTAATTTTTTTGAAACTTTCTAATAGTATCAAGTCACATTTTTATACAGCTATAGACACCAATCATTACGGCAACAAGCATTCCCAGAGTCAAAAGATAAATCCATGCAGGAAGTGAATTTTCTTGCTTTGAGTTTTTTTTGTCTGAAGAAAAATTTCCTGCCTGGCCAAAAATATGGCTCAAGGCAACTGAATTGGTATGCGTTTTTTTCGAGCCGGGGAAATTGTTTTTTCCGGTCGCATATCCGCAGGAAGGGCAGCCTTTCTTGAATTCCTTGCTAGTTCCTGTTCTTCCGCAGTTCGGACATCTCACTGAAATAAAGAATTTTCCGCATTTTTTGCAGAGTTTTGCATTTTCTGGAACTTCGGCGCCACAATTTTCGCAGAAAAACTTAGCTTTTTTGTTTTTCATCATTCATCGCCTCAATTCTTGCAAGAAGTGATTTTTTTCTTGGTTTTTCAAGGGGCTCAGTTTTTTCTGCAGTGGAATTTTGCTTTTCTATATTATTCTCATCGTTTTCTCTTAAAAGTGAAAGAAGCGTTTTTATTCCATTTTCATCAACTGACTCAAATCTACCTGAAATTCCGAGCGCCTCGGCTTTTTTGTTTTCCTCTTCTGAGAATTTTTCAGGCGAAAATAAAATCACACTGCAAGGATTTCTTAAAAATCCACTTTTTACAAACTGCGCAAGAATTTTCCAATGTCTAGGGTAATCAGGAACGCTGACAATGCAAAAATCCGGACTGATTTCCTCCATATTATCCAATGCCTTTAAAAGCCAATGATAAATTATAGTTTCATAGCCATTTTTGCAAAGTTCGCGGTTGAGTAACTCCAGATTTTTTTTGTCATCAGAAATCAACAAAACTTTCATTATTCAGTTCCTAAATTAGTTACAGTATAATCATAAATCTGCCAAATTCCTTCACGCTGGCGCACTTTGTAAACGTAACTTTTCTTTTCACGGTAATTTGGATATTTGAACCATTCTGTAACGGTCACAGTTCCTTCTGTTTTTGAGTAAACAGTCCGTTCAATCTCAAATTTTTCAGGAACTGCAACAATATCATTGTCAATTCTGGACTGCATCAAGTCAGCCCGGTAATTCTTTAACATTCTTGCGCGTTCATCTGCGGAAGAAGAGATATATTTTCTTTTTGCAGAGGCATTTCTTTGAAGCATTGACTCAACATCAAGATACAAGAAGTACTGATCCCACAAAGATTTTTGACGGGCAATGATTGTCTGCTCAACAACTTTATCCGGGGAAATTTCTTCCGGCTTTAAAAGTTCTGCAGATTTATTTTTTACAGGAAGCACAGAAGATGATGCGGCAGAAGGAGAAGGGCGTATTTCCAGCGCAAGACGATTTGAGGTTATATTCAAATATTTCGATTTGTAAAGTTCCGGATAGAATTTAAGCTCAATATAATAAACAGAAGGTTCCTGGATTTCAATGTAATCTTTCAGGTTTTCAACAAATGAATATTCCTCTCCATTTTCCAGCGCGATTTCCTTAAAGTAAACTGTCTGGTTTGTCGTGCGTTTTCTTATAAGTTTTTCTGTCTGTGGAAGCTGCAGATTTTTGATTGTATAACCATTAAAGTCAACGCTGAACATCCTGTCATCCGCGAGCTTAAAGCGTAACGTTTCTGTTGAATTATTTTTGATGGAAATATGTACAAAAACCGGATTTGTGTCAGGATTTTCAGGATAATACATTGTCCTGTCATAATATTTTATTGATACCGACACATTATCGTATTTTGAAAAATCATTTTCTTCAGAGAACAATAAAGTCTGTCCAAAAATCAGCAAAGTTGTTATAATAGCAAAAAGTCGTTTCAATTTATACTCCCTAAGCGCAGTTCAATTTGGAACTTCCTAATTTATTTATCGGCAATATTTATGAATACATTATCTTCAAATTCACTTTATAATTTAATAAAAAACTGGAATTTAGAAAAGGAAGCTATCAGCCAGCTTTTGTCTGAAAATTTATCATATCCGGTAAATATTGGCGGAATTCAGGGCGCATTATACAGTTTCTTTCTAAGAAATTATTCAGATATAAAAAACGGAAAATTGCTTCAGGCGTTGAATTACAGCCAGTCGGGACTTGGTTCAAAAATTGCCGGAAACAGCCAAGTTTCCTCTGACTCCACAAATATTTTTATTTTTGTACAAGGTGAACGAGAGGCTTTTTCCCTAAAATCAGATTTGGACACGGTTTTTGAGGAAGCTGAAACAACAATCATTCCGATGTGGGGTTCTGTTCCTTACCGGCCGATAGCTAGCGGCGCAAGAATTTTTGGTCAAAGGGCAGGTGCATTGGCCAAAATGGCTTATAAAAACCCAAACCTTTCGGATGTTATAAAATTCAAGCGTAAAATTTTTATTGTTCCACTCAGGGTTATGCTTTCACCGCTTCCACCGCCGGAATATATCCGCACACATATTTTCGGGCTTTCAAAAAAACAGCAGATTGACACGATAAAACTTTCTGACAAACTTGCAAAAAACGGCTATACACGAGTTCCTCGCGTTACTGTGCCTGGCGAATTCAGCCTGCGCGGCGAAGTTCTGGACATTTTTTTACCAGAAGAGGAAAATCCAATCCGGATTATTTTTGATTTTGACCAGATTGAGGAAATAAAGATATTTGACGCGGACAACCAGACAACAATCAGGAATATAGAAAGCGCAATAATTTATCCGATGAAAGAAGTTATCTGGAATGCAGAGCTGATTGAAAAACTTGAAAATATTTTTGCCGAATACGATAAAAATTCCATAAACGCAAAAATTGACGAAAACAACGAGAATCCAAAAATTCCATTTTCAGAAAAGGCGATGGAATTCAGAAAAAATCTGATTGAAAAGCTGAAAAATTCCGGAGCAGGCGAAGGTGAGGAATTATTTTACCCAATGCTTTGGGATAAACAGTTCTCAATTTTTGATTATATCAACAGCGATTCCCAAATTTTTTATCTGGATTTTGACCGTCAGGCTAACGCAATAGAAAGCCTTCACAGGGAACTTTCAGGACTTTACCGCAAAGCACGCCTTGAGCTTCCTGTTTTTCCGCCGCAGGATATGCTTTTTGAATTTGAAAAAATAATTGAAAAGCACAGGAAGCGTATATATTTCCGCACGCTTTTGACTGCGGCAGAAGAAAATGAAGACGAAACATCTGAAAACAAAGAGAAAAATCATTCATACCTGAAAATTGAATGTGAACCGGCCACAAGTTATTTTGGAAATATCAATTATTTGAAGGAAGAACTGAAAAATCAGCTTGACGATGGCTGGAAAATTTTTATTTTTGCGGACAACCAGAACCAGGCACTAAGAATTGAAGAAATCCTAAAGGAATTTGCAGACCGTGAAAAAAATCCTTTGACAATCATTGCCAAGTCAGTTTCAGAAGGATTTGTGCTTCCGGACATCAAACTTCGGGTTATCCAGGAAAACGAAATTTTCGGCAGAAGAAAATATGTTCCAAAATCCCTGCACAAGGCAAAAAGCAAGGCGATTGACACTTTTGTCGAGCTGAATCCAGGAGATTATGTTGTCCATGTAAACTATGGAATCGGAATTTTCCACGGAATTGACCGGATAAAAGCCATGGGAAACGAGCGTGACTACATAAAACTTCAGTATGCCGATGAAGAATTTGTTTTTGTTCCGATTGAGCAGTTGAATCTTGTACAGCGTTACATTGGAAATGAAGGTGAAAAACCGGCTCTTGACAGAATCGGAAGCAAATCCTGGGAAAACAGAAAAAACAAGGTAAAAAAATCAGTTGAAGATCTTGCAGAAAAACTTATCAGTCTTTATTCAAGAAGACAAGCGTCTTATGGATTTCCTTTTCCTAAAGACACAGAATGGCAGACCGCATTTGAAGCGTCTTTTCCGTATGAGGACACTCCAGACCAGATTACGGTTACAGAAGAAATAAAAAAGGACATGGAAAAACCTCAGCCGATGGACAGACTTTTGTGCGGTGATGTTGGCTATGGAAAAACAGAGATTGCAATGCGCGCGGCATTCAAAGCCGTTATGGGCGGAAAACAGGTTGCATTTTTGGCGCCTACAACAATTCTTGCGGAGCAGCATTATGAAACCTGTGTTGAACGCTTCAATAATTTTCCTGTAAAAATTGCGCATCTTTCCCGTTTTGTTTCCACAAAAGAGACAAAACAGATTTTGGCAAAACTTGCCGCCGGTGAAATCGACATAATCATAGGAACTCACAGAATAATCCAGAAGGACGTTCAATTCAAAAACCTTGGACTTATGATTATTGACGAGGAGCAACGTTTTGGCGTAAAAGACAAGGAAAAATTAAAAACCATAAAAAACAATATTGACTGTCTTTCTATGTCCGCGACTCCGATTCCAAGAACTTTGCACATGAGCCTTCTGAAAATCCGTGACATGAGCCTTTTGACAACGCCTCCTCAGATTAGAAAACCGATAGAAACAATTGTCGATGAATATTCGGACGAAAAAGTCGCCACAGCAATAAGGCAGGAAATAGAGCGGGGCGGACAAGTTTTTTATCTGCACAACCGTGTTGAGTCACTGAACGAAACAAGAATCAAACTGGAACGCTTGCTTCCTGAAATGCTTATTGAAGTTGCGCATGGCCAAATGTCAAGTGAAGAGCTGGACGATATTTTCCGGCGTTTTAAGCTTGGAGGTTTCCATGTTCTTGTTGCAACCACAATCATAGAAAACGGCATTGATATTCCAAATGTAAACACAATAATCATAGATCGCGCTGATATGTACGGAATTTCCCAGCTTTACCAGCTCAGGGGGCGCGTAGGAAGAAGTGACAAGAAAGCGTATGCTTATCTTTTGTATCCGGAAAATAAATCGCTTAGTGAAATTGCGATGAAGCGTCTTCAGGTTATAAGTGATTTTACAGAACTTGGAAGCGGATTCAAAATCGCGATGAAAGATATGGAAATCCGAGGAGCAGGAAATCTCCTTGGCCGAGACCAGTCTGGGAACGTTTATTCTGTCGGTTTTGACCTGTATGTACGACTTTTGAATCAGGCTGTGAACCGGCTTATGGCACAGGAAGAATACAAGGAAACTCCAGAAGTCCTTATGGAACTTGAATACACAGGCTTTATTCCAGACAGCTATGTTCAAAATCCACAGACCAAAATGGAAATTTACAAAAAAATCGCCTCAATTCAAACAAATGATGAACTTGACAGCGTTTACCTTGAGCTTGAAGATAGGTTCGGACCGATTCCAGATGAAGCCAGCAGTCTTCTTTCGCTTGCTGACATAAGAATTATATGCCGAAAACTGAACATTGCCTCTATAAAAGAACATCAGGGAAAAGCAACAATTGAATTTGCAAAAGTATCCGATATTTCAATTGATAAAGTCCTGAAGCTGATAAGAACTTCTTCAGGAGCTGTTTCCTTGGATTCAAAACGCCCGAATATCCTGATATTGAACACAGGAAAAATAGCGCTGAAGGAAAAAAGCGAATTTATCCGTGAGAAACTCCAGCAGCTTGCATGAAATTAAAATCAAAAAAATGTTAGCTTTTTTGATAATCCATACAACATTCTATAATGCATATTCTGTCTACCAAGAAAGAAAAGATATTTTTTTTTCTTTATCACTATTTTTCTGCTTATTTTCTACCCTAATTCTACGTAAAATTATATTTTCGGCTATTAATGCTCATCAAAATTCCTACAGAAGTCATTGCCATAAGCAAAGATGTTCCTCCATAAGAAAGAAAAAGCAACGGAATGCCTGTGATTGGCATAATTCCCATTACCATTCCGACATTTACAAAAAAGTGCATCATGAACATTCCAAGAAAACCTGCGGCAATGTAAGAACCAAATCGGTTTGAGCAATTTTTTATAATCATTATTGTGCGGATCATAATAATAAAATACAAAACAAAAACAACAATTCCACCAACAAACCCTAACTCTTCAGAAAGAATGCTGAAGATAAAATCAGTTGACTGTTCCGGCAAAAAACGGTAATGGCTCTGCGTTCCATGCAAAAATGAGCGGCCAAAAAGACCTCCCGCACCAATAGCAATTTTTGACTGTATAATATTCCAGCCTGCGCCAAGCCTATCAACATTAGGATCCATAAAAACTATCAGACGTTTTATCTGGTAATCCTTAAGGACTTTTTCTCCGGCTGAAGAAAAAATCAGTCCAAGCGAAAGAATTGCAAAAACGTAAGCAATCCAGTAAAAATAATGTGCCAAATGAAAATACCTGCGGACAATAAAACAAAGCAGACAAATCAAAGATGTGGCAAAAATAAGAATCAGTTTCAGCCTGAAGTTTTCAAAAATTGCGGCAACAGCAAAAGAATTGTGCGCGATAAATTCATTCCAGACAGGAAGAATTGTAAACACAATCATTGAAAATCCTGTGGCAAGAAGAAAAATAATATATCTGCTTGGAATTCCTGCGACAAAGCACATTACAAAAAAAATCGGAATATAAACAGAAGCTGTTCCAAGATCAGGCTGAATCAGAATCAGTCCTGTTGGAATCATAAAAATCAGCACAGAAATTACCATTCTTTTCAGCTGATTTTCGTTTATCGAAACATCAAGATATTTCGCAAGCATGAGGACATAAAAAATCTTCCCGAATTCGGAAGGCTGAAATCCAAATTCTCCGATTCCAAGCCAACTTCTTGCACCGTGAGATTCCCGTCCAAAAAAGCGCGTAAAAATAAGCAATGCAATAAATCCTGCAAAAAAATAAACTGCATAACGGCTGAGTTTCCTGTAATCATATAATGTAAAGAAAATCATAAAAACCAAACCGATTCCAGCCCAGATAATTTGCTTGATATATTCATTTGTCACAAGAACACCGGAAGAATTAATCCCAGATGAATAAATAAAAGCGACTCCCAATCCAACAAGAATCAAAACGCTGAAAATCAGCACAAAATCAAAATTTTCCAGAAAGTTTTTTTTCATTTTTATTCCTGTCTTGCCCGGTTTTTTATAAGATAATTAAATCCAAGAGCCTGTACCGCCTCTTCATATGTCTGCTTTGCGAAAATTCCCTGAAGAATTATATTTGTGGCATAAGGCGCCCACCATTCCCAAGGATTGCAAGCTTCAACAATGCAGGAAACAACAACCTGATCTTCTGCGGGACCATCGTACGGAGCGTAAGCGACCATCCATGAATGCCAGCTGGTTTTATAAGGCGCAACCTCTGCTGTTCCAGTTTTTCCTGCTGCCTTTACAATTTTATTGTGCATTGGATATTGTGGAGTTCCATCAGAAATTGTATAACGCATTGAATCCTGAACCTGCTTCCATACATCAGAAGAAATATCCGATTTCAGAAGAATTTCTGGTTTTATTTCACGGATGACTTCATTTGAGACAGGATCACGCACTTCCTTTAAAAGATGCGGCTTGTACACAACTCCGCTGTTTGCAACCATTGCAGCCATGTTCGCAACATGCAAAGGTGTCGCCAAAAGATAACCTTGTCCAATCGAAGTTGACATTGTGTCTCCGCCAAGCCATTTTTCATGGTAACGACGTTCCTTCCACTCTGATGTAGGAACAAAACCCGGCTGCTGGCTTGGCAAATCTATTCCTGTGTTCTGACCAAAACCGAATTCCTTTGCGTATGCGGCAATTTTGCTGATTCCAAGATAATCACGTCCGATTGTCCAATAATAAACATCGCATGACTGTGCAAGACCATTTTTCATGTCAAGCCATCCGTGTCCAGGTTCATGGACGTGGCAATGGAATTTTCTATTTCCGTAATCAAGCACACCTTTGCATTCAATTTTTTTTGTGGGCGGAAAAGCATCTTCAGCAAGCATCGCTGTATTCATTATTATCTTAAATGTTGAAGCCGGCGGGTAAACTGCGTTTACAGCGCGATTTATAAGAGGCTGATTTTTTATATCCTCCGCAAGCTCCTGATAATATCTTCCTGCATCATCCCCGTTGAACTGGTTCGCATCAAAGAATGGATATGAAACCATCGCAAGAATTTCACCATTGGAAGGTTTTAGGACTACTACTGCCCCAACCCGGTTTCCCAAAGTTTTTTCTGCAAGCGTCTGAATCTCAGAATCAATAGTAAGTACAAGATTTTTTCCCATCTGAGGCGGCTCTACAATCGGAATATCAGAAATAATCCTACCGCGGACATCAACAGTTTTGCTTTCACGGCCGTCTTTTCCCTGCAAAAGACTGTCATACTGGCGCTCAATGCCAGTTTTTCCAACAATGCTGTTTATTGTGTATCCCTTGTTGTACATAACATTTATTTCTTCGCGTGTAATGTCGCCTACATATCCAACAACATGAGAAAGAGAACCTGTCTCAACATAGTTTCGGATAGGACGAGAAACCCATGATACGCCGGGAAGATCTGTAATATTTTCTGCAATATTAGAAATCACTGTGAATGGAACATTTGTCTTTATCTGGAAAGAACTGAACGAACGCCTTGAATTTTTCGGAACTTTTCTGTCAATATCAAATTTAGAAATTCCAAGCATTCCTGCAAGCTTTGTTGCGACAGTATCGTAATGTCCAAAAGGAATTTCTCCCGGAGTAATCTCCACGGCAAAAGACTCAGTGTTTATAACCATCGGCAAAAGCGCATTGCGGTCAAAAATTTCCCCGCGCTGGGCAGGAATTGTTGTAACCTGACTCGAAATTGTCTTTGACTGTGTGCGATATTCAGAACCATTTATAATCTGCATTGAAAAAAGACGGTATACATAAATCAAAAATGTGACACAAAGAAGAAGCAGAAGAACCATGGCACGAGAATTTTTGTCAATTGAAGAATTTCTAGCAAAACGTGTATGTCTGAATAAAGCCATTTTTACTAAAAATCTCCTCCAGAAAGATTTAATGCAATATGCTTGTCAAAACATCCGACAATTTTAAAAATTACAGGCGCTAAAACAGAATTCAAAAGAAGTTCTGTAAAAAAACTCACAGAAATCATTGAATATGTAAGAACCGTATTCGGATAAAAAAGTGAGATCAGCCATGTTATAAAAACTTTCGCAAAAGTTCCGCATAGACCAATCAGAAAAGGTATAAAAATCCCCCTGAAATTCAGGTTTCTGTTCAAAAATCCCGCAAAATAGCAGATTATCGTCCTCAAAAGACAATTATATCCAAACGGACAACCTGTGATAAAATCAAGAATCAGTCCTGAAATAAAACCAAGAACAACTCCGGCAGTTTTTCCGTTAATCATTGCAATATAAATCGAGGCAAGCAGAACCAGATCAGGAACAGCCGGAAGAAAAGAAATATTTGAAAGAATAGCCGTTTCAACCATCGCAAGAATAAACAAAATTAATGTAGAAACTGAAAAAACTTTTATCATATTATTTCCTTGTTATTTTCTTGCATCATTGATTTCTCGGATATCAACAACAATAACATTTTCCAGTCTTGAAAAATCTATAATCGGTGTAAGCTCAATATCCAGCGAAGAATTATAGTCAATGACAGAAATTTTTGAGATAGTTCCGATCGGCAAATCGCGCATATAATTGCTGTTTTCACCGGAAGTAACAACTACATCACCGTAATGCAAATCCTCAAGAACCCTTTTCTTTATATAGTTCATCGAAAGCGGAAGTTCTTCTTTCCCCTTGCCTGTCACAAGCCCCAGATCCCTGGAATTCTGAATTCTTGCTGAAACCGTACAGTTAATATTGTAAATCGGCATAACGATGCTTGTAAAAGCACCAACCTGAACAACTTTTCCGACAAGCCCGGAATTTCCATTCTGGTAGGCAATCACGCTCATATTTTTTTTGATTCCAGATGAGCTTCCTTTGTTGATTGTCAGGTACGCATAAAGATTGTCCGCATCACGGCTTATAATCTGTGCCGGATAATTTTTTTCCTCAAGATAAGTTGTAAAATTCAACTGTTCCAGAAGACGTTCATTCTCTTTACGTATTTCTGCATTTGAGCGGCGCATCTGCTCATAATTTTCGAGTTTTTTAGTAAGCTCGGCATATTCCTTTTTTAGCCGGGCAAGTTCCTTGACAGCACCAAAAGTATCCTCAACTCCATCCACAATCTTATGAACGCCAGCCTGAACAGATGAGAAAACAGTAAAGCCAATCTTCTTGAAATTCAAGACAAAATTCCCGGAACTAAACCCTAACAGAACTCCTGAAATAAGCACAAAAACAACAAGCAAAAGTTCCGGCAGCCTAAATGAAATTTTATTCTTGTTCGCCATATTTATCAGTCATTAAGACTATCGTAAACAGAACGGTCTGATGACATATCCTTGAAAAGCTCAAATGCCTCACCAGCGCCAAGCGCAACACACTCAAGAGGATTTTCAACAAGAATTACAGGAACTCCAGTTTCCTTTGAAATAAGTTTAGGAAGTCCTTTTAACATTGAGCCACCACCGGTCATAACAATACCGCGGTCAATGATATCAGAAGCTAATTCTGGCGGAGTCTGGCTAATTACGCTCTTGATTTCCTCAACGATGCGCTTAACAGGTTCTTTTAGAGCTTCCCTTACTTCTACGCTGTCAATCTCAAGCCTACGAGGAAGTCCTGTAATTGCATCTGTTCCCTTCAATTCCATTTTTTCAATAGTCTTGTCGGCAGATGCATTACCAATCTGAATTTTCAGACGTTCAGCAGCCTGCAAAGAAATGATAAGGTTATGAACGCTTTTTACATGCTTTACAAGAGCTTCATTGAATTTATCACCGCCTACACGGATTGAGCTTGTTATTACCATTCCACCGAGAGAAATAACAGAAACTTCTGCCGTTCCACCACCAATATCACAAATCATGTGTCCGGCCGGTTCATAAATAGGAATTTTTGCACCTATCGCCGCTGCAAGAGACTCTGCAATTACCTCAACCTCTTTTGCACCAGCTTTCAACGCTGCTTCAATAAGCGCACGACGCTCAACATCAGTAACGCATGAAGGAATTCCAACCTTCATTCTAAGCGACTTGAATATCTGATGTTTTGGAATAATTTTCTGAATAAAATATTTAATCATTCTCTCTGTGCTGTCAATATCAGCAATTACGCCATCCGCAAGCGGCCGAATCGCAATAATATTAGACGGAGTTCGTTCAAGCATATTTTTTGCTTCAGAACCTACAGCAAGAATTCGTTTTGTGCCTTTTTCTACCGCAACAACAGTCGGCTCATCAATGACAATGCCTTTACCGCGCACATAAATCAATGTGTTACAAGTGCCAAGATCAATACCTACATCAGTAGAAAATCTATCTAAAAATCCCATAAATCCTCCCGGATTTTCCCTATTTATTTTTATTTAATTGTAATCTGCCATTTTTTTCAGGGCGCCCTGATGATTAACCTGAACGCGCAAAGCTTTTCGCCATTCCGCCCGGGCTTTCACCAGTTCGCCTTTCTTTTCATATATTACACCAAGACCGTAATATGCGTCACCTGAATTTTTATTTTTTTGCAAAATACCTTCAAATTCTTTCTGGGCATCATCAAGCTTGTTCTCGTCAAGGTAAATCAGACCAAGAAGATTCATGCTCTTTAACACAAGACTATCGTCCTTGCTCGAAGTTGTGATTCTATAAAGATATTGTTTCGCAACAGAAGATTGCCCCAATTTATAATACTGCTCTGCAATTGAAAGCAAAAGGGAATCTGACTCGCGGACCAGAAGTGATTCAGTAAAACACTGGATGCTTTTTTGTGGCATTCCAAGAGCCGCGTAGCAAAGTCCAAGATATTCAGGAATATCATCTGCCTTATAGCCATGCTCCCTGCTTGCAACAAGATATTTTTCAGCAAGGTCTGAATAATAATACGTAGAAACTGTGTTTTTGTAGAAATAACATTTTCCCAGCATATACTCAAGCTGAGGAACAGCAGATTTTTTCGCATAAATCAATGCTATTCTAATAGAATTTATGGCATCATCAAGAAAATCCTGCCCAGCAGAAGAATCAAGTGATGAAACAGCAAGATAAAAACATGAAAATCCATGGTATGTAAGCGCAAAATTATTGAACGGATTCTCATCTAAAATATGCTGAGACAACTCACATACAGTCTTATAGTCGTATTTTTTCCAAGCCGTTAATATAGTACTTTTATTTGCAGAAACAGCTTGTTTTGCGCTGATTTTTGAAACAAGAAAATAAGATAAAAATATAACTGCAACAATGCCAGCGGCAATAATAATGAGATTTCTTGCCAGATTACTTTTTCGCCTTGTTATATTTCCGTTATCCATAATACAATTTATAAAAAACAGACGGGAAAATAAGCCGGGTTCTGTCAACTGCTTGCGCAATCCGTAACCATCTATCCGAACCATCTGTCACCAGATGGCTTTAGCAACCTACCCGAAGTATTACAGCCCGGAAACCAACTTCTATACGGTCTTGCTCCAAATGAGGTTTACCTGCTGCATCTGTTACCAGAATGCACGGTGGTCTCTTACACCGCCTTTTCACCCTTACCCTTGCGGGCGGTTTATTTTCTGTTGCACTGTCTGTCCAGCAAGGGATATGCAAAAAAAATTACATCTGCCATTGCCAGCCCGGTTATTGTCCGGCATTTTTCCGGTGGAGCCCGGACTTTCCTCACCGCAAACCTTTATCATTAAAAACTGCGGCGCGATTACTTCCCGTCTGTATTAAAATACAATCTTAAAAAATCAAACTTCAGAAACTATTAGTCATCTGCCTCTGTGTCTGAATCATCCAAATCATCATCTTCATCAATAATGTTTTCATCATCATCGATAAATTCTGATGAATCTGAATCTTCATCATCTTCAAATTCATCCTCAAGTTCTTCGTCTGAATCAGCAAGACTTCCAGTGTCATTGTAATATGTAATCTGTTCACCTTCAGTTGCTGCCTCATAATAAAGAATTCGGCTGCAATAAGGACAGAAAAGAATGCTTTCACCTTCGCGGACTTCATTTGCAAACTGTCCAGGCAAAATCATATGACATCCTGTACAAACTCCGTTTTTCACAGCAACAATACCTTCTGAGTTGCGCTGGATAATTCTCTGGAATTTAAAGAGAATCTCCTGATCAAGTCCAGGAATGATTTTTTCCTCCTGGTTCTTAAGGTCTGCAATTTCAGATTTATAAGAAGATAACTGTGAATCCAAAGCTTTTTTGCTTTCGTTCAAGCTTGCTTCTGTTGAATCTATAATAGCCTCATTTGTCTTAAGAATATCATTAAGTTCAGCAAATGTTTTTTCTTCTTTCTGAAGTTCCTTTCGTACATCTGCTTCTTTTGCTGATGCCTCAGAAATCTGCTTGTCCAAAGCCTCATATTCACGGTGAGTTGTTATGTTGTCCATATTTTTTTCACCGTCTTCACGGAGCTTAACAGCTTCATCAAGTTCAAGCTTAAGCTGTCCAACTCTTTCTTTTACAGCTTCATATTCTCTATTTTTTTCAATGTATTCCTTCTTCATTCGCGCAAGAAGTTCATCCTGAGAGCTTAACTGCTTTGGTGCCTCATCAATTTTTGATTCAAGCTCGTATTTGCGACCAAGAATTACCTGAAGGCTTTTTAGCCGGTCAAAGATTTCTGTTGTTACCATTATAAGTTTTCCTTAAATTACTGTTGTATCTTTAAAATATATAGAAAAAAAGGAAATATGTCTATAAAAGTGCCACCAAAAACACATTTTTAGGACTTTCAAGAGCAACTTCCTTTCACAATGTCTAGTTTTCAATATAATCCCTAAGTCCGTTCGCACGTCTCGGATGACGGAGCCGACGCAATGCCTTTGCCTCAATCTGGCGAATTCGTTCTCGTGTTACATTGAAATAAAGTCCGACTTCTTCCAATGTAAGAGAATAACCGTCATCAAGACCAAAACGCATTTTCAGGACTTCCTGTTCACGAGCAGGCAAAGTTCCCAAAACTTGACGTAGCTGCTCCTGAAGCAGTTTGTAGGATGTCTGTGTCGCAGGATTCTCGACTTCCTTGTCCTCAATAAAATCTCCCAATGAAGAATCTTCTTCTTCTCCAATCGGAGTTTCCAAGGAAATAGGCTCACGGGCAACATTTTTCACCTGTTTAACACGGGCTACCGGCCAGCCAAGCTGCTGAGCGATTTCTTCATCAGTAGGTTCCCTGCCAAGTTTCTGCAGAAGCTGTCTAGACTCACGGACAACCTTGTTTATCTGCTCAATCATATGGACAGGAACACGGATTGTCCTTGCCTGATCAGATATACTTCTTGTGATTGCCTGCCGGATCCACCAGGTCGCATAAGTTGAAAATTTGAATCCTTTTCTGTATTCAAATTTCTCAACAGCTTTTATAAGACCGATATTGCCTTCCTGTACAAGATCAAAGAACTGGAGTCCACGGTTTGTATATTTTTTTGCGATAGAAACAACAAGCCTCAGGTTGGCATTGATAAGACGATTTTTTGCGTCTTCCATCATTTTGCTTCCACGCTTGATTTCCTGGGCTTTCTCAAGGATTTCATCAATCGTATTCTCAAACTCGTATTCAAATTTACTGAGCTTACGGTCGATTTTCTGAATCTGCGTGTAAATATCGCGGATGTCATCCGTTGTCATGTTCAGTTCAGATTCAATTTTAGCAGATTCCGAGCGGATAGAAATTCTTCGACCCAATGAGCGGAGCTCCATCGCATTGGAAATCCGCAGTTCCTTCATCTTTTTTTCCTGTTTCTGGCGGAATTCTTCTATCTTATTCTTCGCATCACGGAATTTCATTGTAAAGCGGTCAAGCTCTTCTGTCTGAATTTCTATTTTCATGAGCTGAGGCTGGATTTTCTCACGTAAAGCCACCAACTGTGGATCGTTAAAAATACGGCTGGACTGTTCAGTTTTGTAGAGATTTTCTTTTATAGCCATATACTGCTTCATTTCCTGAAGCACTGGTTTTATATATTCACCGTAACAACTCTTCAGACGGCGCTTTTCAGCCATTTCCTCGTTGATTTCCTTCCTGGCTTTTCCCGGCTCATGCTGGTCAATTCTAGTGAATGCCTTCACCGCAATGCCAAAAAATTCAGGAATCATAATTCCGGATTTCAGAACAACATCTTTTATAATATTGTTTCCGTCTTCCATCTTTTTGGAAAGAATCACTTCCTGTTCTGCTGTAAGAAGATTTTCCTTGCCGATTTCGCGCAGATAAAGTCTTATAGGATCATCAATGCTGGAGTCTTTGTCGCCATTCACAAGATGAATTTTGTCATCTTTAGACAAATCCTCATCAACCAAAGCTTCATCGTCAAGAACCTCATCATCTGAAACATCTTCATCATCTTCAACAGAAATATCTTCGTCCTCTTCATCTTCATCAAGATTCAAGCCAGACTCGATAACTTCAATATTTTCTTTTGCAAGAAGCTGAAGAACTTGTTCCATCTCAGGAGAATTTGTAAAATCCTGCCCGACAAGAGCAGCAATTTCATCATAACTGATTCCAGTCTTACCTTTAGCGTAATCTAGAATTTTCTGAATATAAGGATTTACTTCCTGGTCCATTTTGCACCTTTTCTAATTCTTTAAAGACTTTATCTTATTATCAAGCTCAATTTTTTTTGAGAGAAGTTTTTGAAATTCCGCCTTGTCGTCTTCGGTAAGACAATTGAAACTTCGGATTTGCTCCATAAGTTTCTCCCTTTGACGCTCAATGCTTCTTGCCTTAAGCAACATCACGGAATCCTTTACCGCACTTTCGGTGTTGTCCCTGAATTCTCCAAGAGAAACCGCACTGGTTATCAGATTGGAAAGATTCTCATCATCACAGTGATTCAATAATGTCGTAAAAGACAAGGAATTTTCTTTAAAACATTCCTCAATCATAACAAAAAGCTTTCTGGCAGAAGGATCTTCAAAATCGTCTGGAGTAAGTTCATTGCGTACAAGTGTAAATTTTTCTAAATCGGCGATTATTGCCAAGAGACTTCTTAATTCTGCGTTGAGTTTTATTTTCTTCTGAACAGGATTATTTTTTGGCTGCCGGTTTTCAAGACGCTGACGAGCTTGCTCACGATTTACAAAATCTCTCTTCACGGCCTCCGGCTTTAAGTTGAACGCCTCGCACAACTGCGCAAGGCAAGACTCTCTAAGTATATCTGACTGAAGGACATCCAAATAAGGAAAATATTCGAGCGCGGCTCTAGTTTTTCCCTCAGGAGTATCAACAGGATACTCTTTCCCTAGTTTAGATAATAAAAAGTCGCTATCAATAATAGCACCGGAAACTGCATTCGTCAAGATTTTTTCACCGAAATTCTGCATTAACTCAGCAGGATCTTTTCCACCTTCAATACTGATTACGCGTACAGAAAGTCCGGCTTTGCGGAGCATAAGAATCGCACGCAACGTAGCTTTTTGTCCAGCTCCATCCGCGTCAAAAGACAGAAGGACTTCGTCAACAAACGGCCGGATTATTTTTATCTGGTCTTCCGTAAGGGATGTTCCAAGCGGTGCGACAGCAAATTCAATTCCGCACTGATGATAAGCGATGCAGTCCATGTAACCTTCGCAAAAAATAACTTTTCTGTTTTCTTTTATAGCTTTTTTTGCAAAGTTGAACGCATACAAGGTTTCACCTTTTTTATACTGAATCAAATCTCCGCTGTTCAGGTATTTAGGGCTGTTGGGATTATTATCAAGCTGACGCCCACCCATCGCTACAACCTGACCTTGCCTGTTAAAAATCGGGAACATAAGACGATTTGAAAAAAATGCGATGTCTGGATATTTTTTACTGAAAAGCCCGGATTTTTCAAGAAATTCCCTGCTGAAATTCTTTTTTAGCAGAAAATTCTTCAGCCAAGTCCTGTCGGCCGGCGCATATCCAAGCTTGAATTTTTTCAAAGTTTCCATTGAAAGTCCACGCTCAGTTATGTATTTTAACGCATTTTTCCCCTGCTCGGTTTCTGTCAGAAGATAATGAAACATTGAGGCGGTTCGTTCATAAAGCTCAATATACTCTTCACGGAGTTTTATAAGAGGATCCGGTTTTGCGCCTCCGCCGGAATCATATTTTATAGGAATCCCAAAACGTTTCGCAAGAAATTCCACGGCATCAGGGAAAGACAGTTTTTCCTGCTCCTCAACAAATTTCACAACATTTCCGCCGGCGCCACAACCAAAGCAATGATAGAATTTTTTTTCACTGTCAACATGGAAAGAAGCTGTTTTTTCCCCGTGAAAAGGACAGCAGCCCCAAAAATCACCGTTTCCTTTTGATTCAAGTTTTGTGTATTCACCGATTACAGAAACTATATCCGCAGAATTCACAACTGCATCAATTGTCTCAGAAGAAATAAAACCAGCCATTATTGATTACCAGATTTTTTTGTGCTGTAAATATATCCTTCATTTACATGAGTGGAAAAATCCTTCGAGAAAACATGGCGTCCGGCATTTGCATCAACAAGCCGGAAGAAATAATAATCTGTTTTTGCAGAATTTATCGCGGCATCCAAAGCAACGCCCCCTGGATTTGAAATAGGTCCAGGTGTCAGCCCCGCCCACTTATAAGTATTGTACGGGTTATCAATAGCAAGGTCTGCATATGTTATGACATCTGGATGAGGTTTTCCCTGAATTTCCGTGATGATATACTCAATCGTCGCGCACGAATAAAGACCTATGTTATGCTTAAGCCGGTTCCTGAAAACACTTGCTATAATCGGAGCCTCGCTGTCTATCCTGTATTCTCGCTCAACAATCGAGGCAAGGATAACATTGTTGTAAAGTTCTGTCTTACTCAACAAGGACGCATTTTTCACAGTTTTTAATTTTTCAAAGAAATTCTCAACCATTTTACGGACAACAGCCGAGCCATCCATTTTTGGAGTGAAAAAATATGTGTCAGGAAACAAAAATCCCTCAAAAGATTCTCCTGGAATTCCGTACTCAGAAAGAAGATTTCTGTCTTTTGCCGCAGACTTGAATTCTTCCGCAGCGCAAACGCCATTTTCCTCAAGTTTCTGCGCAATTTTAGAAATTGTCAGCCCCTCAGGAAACGACACACGGATATATTCCTGCTGCCCGGAAGAAAGAATTCTGAAAATCTCTGCATAATTCATTGAATCAGAAATCTGGTAAACTCCACTTTTCAGGGAAAAAGGCGCCGCAGAGCCTGTTGCAATAATCCGCGGAAAAGAATAACGCGCGCACACATAAAACAACAGACCGTTACGTATAAGTTTCTTTTCTTTTAAAATTGATGAGATTTTTTTTATAGTTGTGCCAGATGGAACTTCCACACGCTGCACTGTCTTATTTTTTTCTGAGGAAACAGGCATAATCTGCACAAACGAAAAAAAAGCGCAGAACAAAATAAGAATACAGACAATGGAAATAAAAAGTCGCTTGTTTTTCATACTTTTAACTCCTGATTCTTATCAGCAAAAGCAAAAAGGACTATAAATAAAAAAAACGAGCAAGGTCTTTCTTGCTCGTTTGACTTGGGAAGTCAGGGAATCGAACCCCATCCGGTTGCCCAAGAGATTTACAGTCTCCCGCAGTCCCACTGTGCCAACTTCCCTTTATAGAGCTGCTTGTAGGACTTGGACCCACGACCCCGAGATTACAAATCACGTGCTCTACCAGCTGAGCTAAGGCAGCAAATTACGTTTTCGCGTAACGTGATATTAGAATATACAAAATAAAAAAAAAGGTCAATAGCAAAAATGACAATTTTTCAAAAAAAATCATTTTTTACAAAAATCAGGACGAAGAACTTCCGCGCCGTCAATATATACATTTTCAGGAACAGAATTTTCTTCAAGATAAACAGTCAGAAGAAGCCGGATCACTTTTTTCAGGCTTCCCTTCACATAAGCTTCCTGGCTGCAGAACAAAGGAATTTTTGAAACATCAATTCCCTTGTATTCACGACGGAGCGCGGCGCACGGATTTGCTTTTTTCAAGTCTTTTGTAAGCGTAAAATGCATTGAGACAATATCCGATGAGACAATCTTGTTCTGCTCAAAAAGTTTTGAGCACATTTTTACGGTTGCCTCGGAGATTGATTTCTTTGAATTTTCCGCACAAACTGCGCCACGTATTGCATATAAACGTTTCATGGTTATTCCTGCTTATTAAAAAAATTTTTCAGACGGTTGATAAAATCCGCATTTTCTTCTGAATCCGGAGAATTTTCCAGTTCCGACATAACTTCTTTTATTTTTGAAAGAAATGTGGCGCAGACAGATTTATACATCGCATAGTCCGGATAAGAACATTCATTCAAAATTATAGAAGAAAACTTAAGCCCTGGGATTTTTCTGTCCAGATCAACAAGACTGAACAAATCTTCCTGGGTAAGTGTTTCTGGCTGAAAAAATGGGTCTCTTTCAAGTTTTTTCAGTATTGCGGAAGAAAGCATTTTTGCGGCAGAATCGCACGATTGGTCAATGTAGCGCTCAAGTCCTTTCTGGTCTGAAAAAACAAGCTTCCCATAAAGAGAAACGATTGCCTCCGCGGAAACATTCACTGAAAAATCAAAGTCAAAATTATAGCTGAAATTTGCGCTTGAATTTAAAAGTGTACTGTAAAGCTCCGCGGAAGGAAGCGATCCAGAGATTTTTTTGCCGACTGAATACGGTTTTAAATCAAAGATTTCAAGCTTTGTGTTCGTAGGAAGAAGAAATTCCCAGTTCCACGCGAATTTTCCAGGACAGACAGGTTCTTTCTGTATTCCGCCAGTCTTTGACTTAACAACTCCAATGCTGTCCGGAGAAACACGGAGCGATGTCCAGCCGATAAAAAAAACAGCCACGGCGCAGACCACAAGAATCAGGAAACATGCAAACAGATTCTTTAAAATTTTTTTCATCATTCCTCCGCAAAAAAAACATTTCTGTGAAAATTTGATTTCAGTTCTGACTTGAAAAAATCTTATTTTTTAGTATAACTAGGGTTTATGAGAACTGCAAGACAGAAAAATGCTGAAAAAATTTCACTTTCGCTCCTTTTTAAGCTAACAAAACGCACAATCCTGTTTCTTTTTTTATTTCTTACAGTTCTTGCTGTGTTTTATACAATCGGGAATTATCAGCTTTTTCTGGATTCTAACCAGCGAATCATACTGAACACAGCAGCTATCATAGCAACTGCACTTCTGGTTTTGAGCATAACTGGAATCACAACCGCAATTTTCTGCATAATCAGAAAAAAAGGAAAACGCTTGTATTACGCGGCGAACCTTGCCCTTATCATCCTTTCTGCAATTTATGCACTTGTTTTCCTGTTTTTGTTTCGTTCCACAGTAATTCTTTCATCAGGAATCTAAAACATCTAAAACAAAGGAAGAAAGCGGAATAATCGCCATAAAACCCGAAGCCTTAGGTTTTATAAAAACCGGTTCCTCATTCTTGAAATTTTCCTCTGAAATCCTGTTGCTTATGCTTGGCACAAATCCTTTTGCGAAAAGCCGGCTTTCCCACTTTAAGCCTTCCGTCAGGATTTTCCGTCCTTTTCCAAAGACATTGACAAATGAAACATTGTCCACAAGCTCAAGATTGTGCAAAAAATATCCAGAATTTTTCTTTAAAAATGAAATCTGCTGAAACGCACATAGCCACGAATCAGGATGAAATTTTGAATGGAAAGAATTCACAATGCTCAGAAGATGGTCGATTCTTCCGCCGTCACCGCCGACCAAGGTTATAAATGGATCAAGTTTTTTTTCGGCGGCTTTCTGGTACGCGAACCGGAGCGCCAATTCTGTATCTGTAAAATCTTTGTCGCGAACAAAAGATTCCACAATATCTTTTTTAAATGCTGAAAGAATTTCCTGCGACGAGATGCTGTCAAAATCGCCAAGAATTTTCCGCGGCGAAAAATCGTACCGTCCGGAAAAATATTTTTTGTATTCAAGACAAACTTCAAGTCCGGAGTCTGCGGCAATAATGTAATCCGGATTGCCGGCGGCGCAGTTTTTCCAGTAAATCTCTGTCAGCTCAGGTTTTGGATAAAGTCCGCCTGTAAAAACGACAATATGTATAGACTTTTGGTTATTTTGCAAAGTATAATTTTTCATTATAAAAATATACCATGAAAAAGATAAAAATTCCTTTTGTACTACAAAAAATGAACTCAATTTTTGAGGAAAACGGCTACGAGGCTTTTCTTGTTGGCGGTGCAGTCCGCGATGTCCTTATGGGAAAAGAGCCTTCCGACTATGATGTTGCGACAAATGCAGAGCCTAGGCAAGTCATGAAAATTTTCAGGAGAGTTATCCCGACCGGAATCGCACACGGCACGGTGACAGTTCATTTTATGCAGAATGAAATTGAAGTCACAACATTCAGGACCGAAAGCGATTATTCCGACGGAAGACATCCTGACAATGTGGCTTTTACAAGAAATCTTGACGAGGATCTTAGCCGCCGCGACTTTACCATGAATGCGATTGCAGCCTCGCTAAAAGACGGAAAAATAACAGATCCTTTTGACGGCCAGGAAGACATAAAAAACAGGACAGTCAGAACTGTTGGAAATCCTTACGAACGTTTTCTTGAGGATGGTCTTAGACCAATCCGGGCAATCCGTTTTTCAGCAAAACTGAATTTTAAAATCGAAGAAGAGACTTTAAAGGCAATCAGTGCACCGAAAATTCTTGAGAAAACAAAAAGTGTTTCCCTGGAGCGCTTCCGCGACGAGCTTTCAAAGCTTATGCAGGCAGAAAAACCATCTGATGGGCTAAAAATCATGGAGAAAACAGGAATTCTCCATATTTTCATGCCTGAATTTGATGTCTGCCGCGGATGCATCCAGCGCGATTTCAGGGGTTTCCACGAATTTGACGTGCTCGACCATCTTTTTTACGCATGCGACGGTGCTCCAAAAGAAAAAATCAATGTACGCATGGCGGCACTTCTCCACGACATCGGAAAACCAGAAGCCAAAAAGGTTGTCAAAACTCCGCAAGGCGAAACGAACACTTTTTACCGGCACGAGCAGATTTCAGCAGAAATCGCAAGAAAAATGCTCTTCCGGCTGAAATTCTCAAATGCGGAAACCGAAAACATCTGTCATCTAATAGAAAATCATATGTTCAACTACGAGCCGACATGGAAAGATTCTGCCGTAAGACGATTTCTGGTAAAAGTAAAAGCTGAAAATGTTGATGATTTGTTCGACCTGCGCCTTGCTGATATTTACGGGATGCACAATTTGCCGGTACGGATTCACGACAGCCCGGCGGTAGCCCTTCTGCTTGAATTCAAGGAACGGATTGAAAAAGAGGAACAGAAAAAATCAGCCCTAAGCCTGAAAAATCTTGCGGTAAACGGCAAGGACCTTATTGAAATTGGAATTCCAAGCGGAAAAGAACTTGGAGAGATTCTGAACGAACTTTTTGAAACTGTGCTGGAAGATCCCTTGCAGAACAAAAAAGAAATACTTTTGAACATTGCAAAAAAAATCTATGAGAATCGTAATTTATAACTCAAACACAAATGAATTCGACAGAAAAAACTTTCAAGTGGAACAATTATCATCATGTGCAGATTCATACAAAAACTGTCTACAAAAATACACATTATCAGAAATAATCTTGGTATATCAACTTCCATCAACCTTTCTTTTGGATTTTTCAGATGAGGAAATTTTCGAGAATTCAAGAAATATAAAATATCATTCTTTAAAAGGAAAAAACGCCGGTGAAATTGCGAAAGAAATAATAAGCCTTAAACCAGATCTTGCAGTCCAGGCGACATTCTGGACCGAACCTTTTGACTGGCTTCCGCTTCAAGACTGCAGAATCGGAGAAATTCTTAGCCAACACGGAATAAAAACTGTCAGCCATCCGGTAGAAACCGCCCTTATAAGCTTCGACAAACGGCGCACAAGAGATTTTCTTTTTGAAAACGGTTTTAATGCGGCAAAATCAGTTTACATTCATCATGAACTTTTTAGGACGGAACGAGGCCATCCTGAGATAAAAACAAATCCTTATCAGGAAGCCGTTCTTGACCGCATGGAAAAACTCAGGTTTCCGGTAATCATAAAAGACACATTCGGGTTGAGCTCATACGGCATGGATGTTGTGCAGACTTTTGGAATGGCAAAAAATATTCTTATGTCAAAAAAGAATTCAGGCGACAGACTTGTGGAAGAATTTCTTTACGGCACGCAGTTTGGCACTGAAATACACGGAACTCCAGGAAATTACACGATTTTTCCGCCATTCATGTTCTCAACAAACCAGTACGGAATCACAAGCCCAAAGCAAAGCGTAAAAATCGGGCCGGTCATGAACGAAAAATATAATTTGCCGGAATTCTACAGGACAATGAATCTGCTTGCGGAAAAACTTGCAATAAACGGAATTGCACAGGTTGATCTGGTTTTTCATGAGAAAAAATGGTATGTGCTGGAAGTCAATCCGCGCCTTTCTGGGCTTACAGCGGCAATTTCAATGAGCTGCGGAAAAACAGTTCCAGAAATGATTCTTGATTCTGCTTTGCAAAAAAATGAAAAAAATCCTGCTTTAAAATATGTTGTCGATATGAAATTCCCAGTTCTTTCTTCCGAAATGCAGAAAAAACTTTATGACTTTGAAAGCGTCCTTTTTGTGCGCCAGATGTTCAATAAAAAAGCGCGCCAGCACCGCGAGGAAGGATTCTGCGAGGTGATTTTTGGCGCACGGAATTCGCTGGATGAACTGAAAGATGACCTTGATAAACTGAAGAAAAATTTTCCAGAAATAATTGAACCGGATTTTTTTAAGAAGGCGCAGGAAATGCTGGACGAACTAAAATCCTAATACTAGAAAATATTACAGAATCTCCAGTAGTTCCCTAAAAAAATGATTTTCAATTTTTGCCTCGTTCATCATCTCGCCAAAAGAATAATAACGCACTGGCTCATACAGCCGGCCAAGCGCAATGTACTCGCCTTTTTTGTCTGAGCCGTAAGTCATTGTGTAAAGTTTCCCGTTATAAGTGAACTCAAATTCTTTCTTTGTATTGATGAGCAGAAGCAAATCATCTTTTGTCATGTTTCTTGAAGAATCCGTTAAATTTTCATGTTCATAGCTTCGCGGACTTCATCCAAAGTCTTTTCAGCAATCGCACGCGCACGTTTTACTCCGTCAAGCAAAACCTGCTGAATATACGCAGGTTCTTTTTCAAGCTCAGCGCGTTTCTGGCGCAAAGGACGAAGCGTTTCATTCAGCGCAACTGTAAGCTCGTTTTTAAGCATTCCGCCACCGCCTTCACCGATTCTTGCAGCCACTTCTTCTGGAGTTTCTTTTGTACAAAGCGAGATAAGCTGCAAAAGGTTTGCGACTTCCGGACGATTTGCAGGATCGTAAGTAATCAATCTTTCACCGTCAGTTTTTGCCTTTTTTATAAGTTTTGCGGTCTCATCTTCTGTTGCGCAAAGCATGATTGCATTTCCGCGGCTTTTTGACATTTTCTGCGTTCCATCAAGCCCCATTATGCTTGGAGTTTTAGAAAGAAGAACCTGCGGAAGCGGAAAAATCGGCTCGCGGTCGTGGCAGAATTTCTTGTTGAACCGGTTTGCGATTGTCCGAGCCATCTCCACATGAGGAAGCTGGTCTTTTCCCGCCGGAACAACATTTCCCTTGCAGAAAAGAATATCAACAGCCTGATGTACAGGATATGTATACATTCCGGCGTTTACGTTTGTAAGTCCAGCCGCCTGAATTTCCTCTTTTACAGTAGGATTCCGGCTAAGCTCCGCATTTGAGACAAGAGTAAGGAACGGAATCATAAGCTGGTTTGCCTCTGGAATATAAGAATGAGGATAAATTATAACATTTTCACCAGGTTCAATTCCGGCGGCAAGATAATCAATGACAAGCTGTTTTGTGTTCTGGCTGATTTCCTGGTATGCGTCGTGGTCTGTAAGAACCTGATAATCCGCAATAAGAATCATTGTTGGAACACCAAGCTTTGAAAGGCGAACGCGGTTTTGAAGCGAACCGAAATAATGTCCGATGTGAAGCCGGCCTGTAGGACGGTCCCCGGTAAGAACTCTATACTTTTTAGGATTTTTTACAATGTCTTCCTCAATTTTTTTGCTTGTCGCAAGAGCTGCCTCATAAGTCGCGCTATTAATTGCCTCTGTCATCATTTCCTCTTTTTAAGTGTGAAGTTTGAGTTTTTTTATCAATCGTAAAAACGTAAAAACTCGAACTTCATACTACTAAAAAAATCAGCATTTAACAAGGCGGAAAAAAAACGCTAGAATCTCTTTATGACTTTATCTGACTTTCACAAATGGCTTGACAACTATCTTAATTTCGAGAAATCGCAGACAAAAGGCATTTTCTGGCTCGACTCAATGCGCTTCTTGTGCGAAAAACTTTCCAATCCGCAGGACAAAATTCCTTGTATCCATGTTGCCGGTTCAAAAGGAAAAGGAAGCTGTTCCGCAATGATTTCCAGTGTAATTGAGGAAGCCGGCTATAAATGCGGAGTTTACACTTCTCCTCACATCACAGATTTCAGGGAAAGAATTGGAACGGCGCACAGTTTTTTTGAGGACGAGATTTACGAAAAATCGGCGGACGAGCTGACTTCTCTTGTTGACTCAATTCCGATTTCGGAGCTTCCGGCAGAACGCCCATTAACCTGGTTTGAGCTTGTCACAGTTTTCGCGTTTCTTTGCTTTAAGAATGCGGAATGTGATTTTGTTGTATATGAAGTCGGACTCGGTGGAAGGCTTGACTCAACAAATGTTGTAAGACCGCTTGCAAGTGTCCTTATGCCGATTGAACTTGAGCACACAGAATTTCTTGGCGACACAATCGAAAAAATCGCCACAGAGAAAGCCGGAATCATAAAAAAAGGAATTCCTGCGATAATCGCAACACAAAACTACAAGGAAGCTGACAAAGTTTTTGAGGAAAAATGCGCGGAGACTGGCTCAAAATGTATTTTTGTACAGAATGAGCTGAAAAATCTTTCGTACAGCTACAACAAAAACGGAACAATGCACGTGAATTTTGCGCTTGCGGGCGAAACAAAAATCTCAACGGATTTACATCTTCTGGGAAAAGTCCAGGCTTTGAATGCAGCAACTGCAACAAAGGCAATAAAAACCGCGCTTCCGGAAATCTCCAGCAAAACAATAGAAAACGGACTGGCAAAAGCATTTCTTCCAGGACGTTTTGAAATTTCAAAAAATATCGTCATGGACGGGGCGCATACGGTAAAAAGCGTTTCAAATACAATAGAGACATTGAATTCAGTTTTTCCCGGAAAAAAAGTCCATCTTGTTTTTGCCTGCGCAGGAGACAAGGACATAAAAGATATAGTAAATCTTTTCAAAGGGAAATTTTCTTCAATAATTTTTACTGAACCAAAAACCGTAAGACATTGCGATGCTGAAAAAACTTCGCAGATTGCGGCGGATCAAGGCATCTTTGGAAAAATTGAAAAAGACGTTGCACTGGCTATAAAATCGGCACAAAAAACTGCCGAAAATAAAGATATAATTCTAATAACAGGTTCGTTTTACCTTGTTGCGGAAGCGAAACAGCTTCTTAAGAATAAAAATCAAGGAAATCTTCAGATTGATTAATAGGGATTGATGAAGATTCAGAGGAAAAAATGCGCTGTACAAAAGCAATAATATATTCAGAAAATCTGCGGCACAACATTGCAGAAATCAAAAAAAATCTAAAAAAAGACGTAAAACTTTGCTGCGCTGTAAAAGCCAACGGCTACGGAAACGATGCGGTAAACAGCGCGAAAATCGCAGAGGAAATGGGCGCAGAATATCTTGCAATCGCCACAGTTCCAGAAGGAATACAGCTTAGGGAAGCCGGAATAAAAGCAAATCTTCTGCTGCTTTCGCCTTGCTGCCCGGAAGAATTTGAAGAGTTAGTTGACAACAGGATAACGCCTCTCGTTTTTGACTCAGAGATTATCCAGGAGCTTAACACTATCGCAAGCGACAGAAGAAAAATATCCTGTTTTTCTTGCAATTGACACAGGGATGGGAAGAATCGGATGCCTGCCGGAGGAAGCGGTTAATTTTGCAAAGGAAATTACCTCTTCTTCAAGTCTTAGGCTTGCCGGAATGATAACGCATTTTGCCGAAAGCGACGGAATTTCAAAGACTGCGGTTGAATACACAAAAAAACAGTTTGAACTTTTTAAGCTCGCAACAGAAAAAGTCCAGAAAGCCGGAATAAATCCGGGAATCAGAACCTGCTCTGCAAGCGCGGCTGGAATCGCAATCCCTGAATATCAACTTGACATGGTCCGACCGGGAATCATTCTTTACGGATATTACGCGGACGAAGTCACAAAATCTTACCTTGAGTCAAAAAATATCAGCCTTGACCTTAAGCCTGTAATGCAGCTTGAAACAAAAGTTGCCGCAATAAGACATTTTGTTCCGGGGCGTTCAGTTTCTTATGGATGTACCTGGGTATGCGAAAAAGAAACTGACATCGCGGTTCTGCCAGTTGGTTATGCGGACGGACTTTTGCGAAGAAATTCACCAGGACTGAAAGTTTCAATAAAAGGAAAAGCTTATCCGGTTGTCGGAAGAATCTGCATGGACCAGTGCATGGTTGACATCGGTAACAACAACAACGAAATTGAACGCTGGGACAAAGCCATAATTTTCGGACCAAAAGACAAAGGAGCCCTGTTTGACGCAGATGATATTGCAAAATCAACAGGAACAATAAGTTACGAGGTCATGACTTCTGTCTCAAGCCGCGTGGAACGTATAATTCTTTAGGAAAATTTTATTTCTCAATAAAACAAGAATAATGAAAAAATATTGTAATTTATTGAGAAATTGCTTGTTATACTGTATAATTACATATATTTAAAAATTTGGAGGAGTACCACTTTTCCAGTGGAATAAAAAAGATGATAAAAACAAAAATTACAGAATTATTATTTATCGGAGCAAGCCTTTCGGTTCTTGCATCCTGTGCAACAACAAAAGCGGTGGAAAACACAGATTCTTCAACAACTATCATAGAAGAAGAAATTCCTGCAGTTGAAAAAATAAAGAAAGAGCCAAAACAGATTTCTGTGCAGAACACATCGAACCAGCAGGAAATTGCGTTCAAGGAGCTTGTCGACTCGCTCGAGCTTAAAGTCACATCCAGACCGACAAAAACCGTATATTCAAACAAAAATTTTGATTCTCCATATATTGTTACCGTCACAGGAAAAGACGGTCCTGCAAAAGATTTGGACATAACAGTCTCCTATCCTTCAGCAAGAACAAATGATACAGTCACATTCAACAACATCCAGCTAAAAACTGACAGCGAGGGAAAAATTGCCTTTAAGCCAGAAAAAACCGGCTTTGCTGTAAAAAGCGAGGTGACATTCTATCCTACACCAATCAGTTCAAATTCAAACATCGTACAGGCTTCATACAACGCAGCTGTAAAAGCTCCATATATCGTAAAATCAAGTTATGTCACATATCCTTACGGAATTCTTTACGTCTACGATTTTAACGAAAAAGGAAGACCGACAACAAATAATTTCACACTTCTCCAGAGCCTCAGAAATGCTGGCGTAAGCGTAGGAAACTCACCAGTGAGCGATACATCTTACTTCAACAAGTCAGTTTCTGAACTTTACACGGCAAACCATAATATTGTCGGAAATATGTACAACTTCCTTGTAATCGGTTCTTTCAAATATGCTGAACCAGCTGTTGAAAACGCAGAAAAATCAACCGCAACTGTAAAACTTGTGGCAGATATTACCTGCGTTGACATGAAAAACGGAAATGTTATATACAAGACAAGTCTTGAAGAATCAGCGACCGACAAGACAAAATGGAACGCTGAACAAAAATGTAGAAAACTTTTAGCCGAAAAAGCAACTGATGCAATAATTTACGGTATGTAAGGATAAACAAATGAAATACACAGACACAAGAGACAGTTCAGTTTCAACAGATTTTAGGACAGCAGTGATGAACGGAATGAATTCTGCAACAGGCGGATTGTACATTCCGACAAGTATCCCAAAGCTTGACAGCGCATTTATCAACAAAAATCCTGAGCCAAGTTTTAGGGACATTGCTTTTAACATGGCAAAACCTTTCGTGGAAGGTGAAATTCCAGATGATGACCTTATGGCGATTATCCAGGATGCTTATCCTTTTACGCCAAAAACTGTGCCGGTTGACAAATCTGCATATATTCTTGAACTTTTCCATGGTCCGACATGCGCATTCAAAGATTTTGGAGCGCGCTTCATGGCACGCGTCATGTCTTACTTCAACAGAAGTGAAAATGGCACTCTGCATATTCTTGTCGCAACTTCTGGAGACACAGGTTCTGCGGTTGGCTCTGCGTTCCACAACGTTCCGGGACTCGATGTAACAATCCTTTACCCAGAGGGAAAAATATCGAAAATTCAGGAAAAACAGCTTTCAACTTTCACAGGAAATGTCCGCGCATTGAAAGTAAAAGGAACTTTTGACGACTGCCAGAAACTTGTAAAAACAGCATTTACAGACGCTGAACTTAGAAAAGAATTCAGACTTTCCTCTGCAAATTCAATAAATATCTCTCGCCTTTTGCCGCAAAGTTTCTATTATATGTATTCTTCCCTTGTTGTAAGAAACCGCGCTCCGCTTGACACAAAACTTGAGGACGCTTCAATTGTCTGCATAGTTCCATCTGGAAATTTCGGAAACCTTACGTCAGGATTGATTGCAAAAGAAATGGGAGCTCCAATCCGCGGATTTGTTGCCGCAACAAACACAAACAAGACAATTCCAGACTGGATTGCAACTGGTGAATACAATGCCCGCGCTTCAGTAGAAACATATGCAAACGCTATGGATGTTGGCGCACCTTCAAACTACGAAAGAATAAAAGCAATGTATTCTCTTGATGAAGTACGAAAAATGCTAGCTTCCTACTGGCTTGATAACGATGGAATCATAGCTTCTATAAAAGACTGTAACGCAAGAACAGGCTATACGATTGATCCACACGGCGCAATCGGCTGGAAAGCATGGGATGACATCCGCAACGGTGGATTTGAAGCACTTAAAAACGAAATAAAGAATGATATTTCAAAGCCAGGACTTACTCCAAATCTTCCAGAATGGGCTGATGAAGTCATAAACAAAAATGCTGTAGGAATTATCCTTGAAACTGCACATCCCGCAAAATTCGGTTCAATTGTTGCAGAGGCAACTGGACGAGAACCTACAATCCCAGAAACATTGCAGGCTGTTCTTGATCTTCCAGACATGGCTATTCCTATGGAAAACAACTATGAAACATTCAAGGAATGGTTAAAGTCAAATCTTGCCAAATAATTCTGGTTAGAAATAAAAAAAGCGTCTCTTATGAGACGCTTTTTTGTTTAACTGTTCTTAAGATTAGAATGCGTATTCAATTCCGAGTGGAATATAGAAGCGGTTTGTTGTATTTTTTACTGTGTCTTCCACATCTGTAATTGTCAAAGTATCAGCAATTCCTGCGAATACAAAGCAGTCAGCAGCAACATCTTTTTTTACGTAAACTTCTGCACCAAATGTGTTTGTTATTTCATTTTGGTCACCAATATTATTGAATTCTCCACCATAATTTACTGTTGCACCAAGTGTAAAGTTGTCAAGTGCATATTCTACACCAGCGTCAACACCAAAAACAGGATAATAAGCCAAATCATTATCTTTATCAGTTCCGTTCATAGAACAATATGCTACATGACCTTTATAAGAAAGATTATCGTTTTCGCCTGCTACACCAGCAACTGCTTGGAACAAATAAGTTTCAGGGCCATCATCTTCATCTAGATATAGATTTCTTTTATCATTGTCAGACCAAAGTGGAATTTTTACACCAACTTCAAGAAGGTTGCTCTCATTAAGATTCCAGTCAAAACCAAGCTCAAGTTTTCCGTTAAAGTCATCATCTTCAAGTTCATCTTTATCAGCTTTTTTATTGTCCTTTGCACCAAAATAAGCTGCCTTAATCTGGAATTTGTCATCAATTGTGTAGCCAAAACCAACGTTTATGCTTTTGTAGAAGTTTTCAGCCCAAACAGCAGAATTGTTAGAAATTTCACCTTCATCATAAAGCACAGGACCAAAAGCATCAAATGTCGCACCAATAAAAAGTCCTTCTACAGGATAGAAAGAAAGTGCAACACCAGCCTGTGGATAAAAACGGTCAAAAATATCGTCCTTACCAAGAGAACCAATATCGCGGCGTCCGTTTCCCCAATCACCAATTGTTCCGCGAAGATCATCAACTTCAATCATACCAATCTGTCCCAGGAACCAGTCAGTTGGCTGCCACCAGACCTTTGCCTGGTCAGGAAGCTCCAACTCTCCCAATCCACCTTCAGAATCAACAACATATTCCAAATCAAGGTTGAAACCTAATTTATTGTCCTCTGTTGAAGCGCTGAAATTAAAGTCGTGAACAAATTCGCCGAATGTTGTGGCAGGAGAAGAATGAGAACCGTCTTTTCCAAATTTTTCAGCATATAAAATTTCTGCATAATCATTATCATAGTCATTGTTGTAGCCAGCAAAGTCAAAAACCCGTGCAGCACCACGGCCACTAACTCCAACAGAAACATCAGCGAATGCAAAGGAAGCTATTAATGCCCCCCCCCAATACAAAAGCGAATAATTTTTTCATGAAAAACCTCCATTTTTCACGCATAAAAGATATAACTCTCAAAAGTTAGTATACTCTAACAAAATTTTTAAAATGTGTACAGTATTTTTTAAAATGTGTACAGTATCTTGATATTTTTTTTAAACTGTTGTAATTAATTAGAAAACAAGTAAAAAGGAAACTAATACATGAAATATGCTAAAAAAATATTCATTTTGGTTGTATTTTACGCAATCAGCACATCAGTTTTTTCTCAAAATATAAGTAGCGACATCTTCTCCGACAAAAAATTAACAAGCATAAAAAATGATAAACCTAAAGGATTGGGATTATTTTCAAGAAAAATCAAAAATTATGAATGCGGAACTTTTTCTTACTATGCACAGAATCAGATTTCTAAAATGGAAAGCGGAGAAGGAACCGTTTACTACAATTCATCGCTAAAAATGGCAGGTTTTCAGGCAAATTATTATCATCAGATTTATTATCTTTTTATAAACGAAAATACAAGAAACAAATTAAAGGAAAATGTTGAGCAATATTTTTCAGAATTTGAGACACATTCGCTTTTAAGGAAAGGAAAAACATACAAAAAATATGGGGAAGAGCCAGTCCGACTTGAATGGGGCTCAATTTCCCCGATGATAGACGCTTACGGAAACGGAAGGATCCAGTTCGGTTACAGATTTTTCAAAGATTCACCATATTTTACGGTTACTGTCTGGCCAGTAAAGAATCTTGAAAAGAACAAAGCTGCCGGAAGTTCAAAGTCGATTAAAATTCAGTATTTTTTCACAAAAAAGCAGGCTGAAAACCTGGCAAATCTGCTGAGCAATGAAAATTTGATGGAAAAATTGAGTCCTTACATTGAAAAAATAGAAGAATCTGAAAATTCAGAACAAGGAAATCAGATACAAAACGACAAATATTAAAAATTTACATATTCTCGTAAGTCTGCACAGAATCTTCCAGATGTTCAATCTGAATCTTTGCTTCATTGAACATTTTTAATGAATCTTCCTCATCGTGATAATGCTTTTCGCATACAACACGTTTTATTCCGCAGTTTATCAGGAGCATTGCACAAGTCCGGCAAGGAGTCATTTTACAGTAAACAGTTCCACCATCAATAGAAATGCCACGCTTTGCAGCCTGACAGATTGCATTCTGCTCCGCATGAACAGTACGCACGCAATGGTTAGTTACTGTTCCATCCTCGTGAATTGTTTTTTTCAGTAGATGCCCTACCTCGTCGCAATGCGGAAGTCCCGCCGGAGAACCAACATAACCGGTTACAAGAATCTGATGGTCGCGCGCAATCACACAGCCACTTCTTCCTCGGTCGCAGGTTGCTCGTTTCGCAATTGTCCTGCTCACTTCCATAAAATATTCATCCCAGGTAGGACGTATGTATTTTTCTTCAATCATTTTTAAACCCTAAAAAAAACAGTTGTCCAAAATATATTCCAGACAACTGTTTTTTGCAATAGCAAGCAAATCTTACTATGAAAATTTCAAGGAAATTTATTCAGCTACAATTTCTACGTCAGCAGCTGGAGCCTCAACATTTTCTGCGGTGGCTTCCACTGCAGTCGGTGCATTTTTCTTTGAATCGGATTCCTTTACGCCCTCAAAAATAATATCACCAACAAAAATTGCTGCAAGAATCATTGTTACAACAGGAATTTCCTTATATTTCTTTGAAACGAGTTTCACAAAAACATAAGTAATCATGCCCCACATAATTCCTTTTGAAATTGAATACGCGAACGGCATTGTCATAATTGTAATGAATGCCGGAATTCCTTCTGTAGGATCTTCAAAATCAATTCCGCGGACATTTTTAAGCATAAGATATCCAACAAAAACCAAAGCTGGAGCTGTAGCACAAGCCGGAATGATTGCAAATACCGGGTTAAAGAAAAGCGCAGCAAGGAACAGAATTCCTGTCACAACAGAAGCAAGTCCAGTTCTTGCACCGGCAGCAACACCTGAAGTTGACTCAACAAATGAAGTTACTGTAGAAGTTCCAAGACAAGCTCCAACAACAGTTCCTATTGAGTCGGCCATAAGAGCGCCTTTTGCATTCAAGATATTTCCGTCCTTATCCTTTAAGTCAGCCTGTTCTGCAACACCCATCAATGTTCCGAGAGTATCAAACAAGTCTGTAAAGAGGAAAGTCAGAAGAACTACAACAAACTTTATAGACAAAGCATTTGCCCATTCAAATTTGAACATATATGGAGCAGCCGGAGTTGCCAAAGGAGTCCAGCCTTCTGCAATTTTTGTCACACCAAAAGGAATTCCGATTATTGTTGTGATTGCGATTGAAATAAGAACTGCACCAGGAACTTTAAGAACCCAAAGTACAATAGTAATCAAAAGACCGATTACAAAAACAAGCGCAGTAGGATGAAGAAGATTCAAATTTTCAAAACCAATCAAAGTACCTGTTGAAGTTGTACAAATTCCGGCATTTGAAAGTCCGATAATTGTTATGAACAGACCGATACCTACACTTACAGCTTTTTTCAGGTTTGCAGGGATTGACTTTATAATCGCCTCGCGGATTCCAAAAATTGAAATGACAATAAAAATTATTCCTTCAACAAAAACCGCAGTCAACGCAAACTGCCATGAGCAACCCATTCCAAGAACAACGGAATATGTGAAAAATGCATTCAAACCAAGACCAGGTGCAAGCGCAACCGGAAGATTTGCAAAAAACGCCATTACAAGAGTGGCAATACAAGCAGAAACGGCAGTTGCTGTAAATACTGAATTAAATTCCATTCCGGCACCAGAAAGAATTCCTGGGTTTACAGCCAAAATATAAGCCATAGCAAGAAAGGTTGTTATACCGCCAATAATTTCCTTACTGACAGACGACCCTCTTTCTTTAATATGAAAAAGTTTTTCCATCTTTTTCCTCCATTATTTTATTATAATGTATAAACTAATAAAGAACTAGAGTTAAAAATCACGAATGTTAAATAAAAAAGTCCTCTTTATTAAGAGGACTTAGAGCGGTAGAAGGGAGTCGAACCCTCGTCATCAGCTTGGAAGGCTGAGATAATAAGCCGTTATATGACTACCGCGTGTTGATGTTTATATATTATATTTATATCATTTTTTAGTCAAGTACCTGGCAAAAAAAATATAAAAAAAATCAATTTTTTTTATTCATCGCCCCCGGAAACCTTGTTTTCAAATTTTGTGATTGAAGGAAAGAACATCATCTCCACATCACCTGTAGCTCCATTGCGCTGCTTTGCAACAATGCATTTTGCTTCCTGAACTGGATTTTCGTCATCAATGATTTTTCGGTCACGGTGAAGGAACAGAACCACATCGGCATCCTGTTCGATTGAGCCAGAGCCACGCAGCTGAGCAAGATTCGGCTCCTGACCTTCCGCATCTCGGGCAACCTGACAAAGAGCCACAATCGGAATATTGAGCTCGCGGGCAAGAGCCTTAAGCGACTTGGAAATCTCAGAGACATTCTCCCAGGTATTCTGGCTTGGATTATCAAGAGTTATAAGACCAATGTAGTCAATAAAAATCACACGCACGCCATGATTTGCAACCATTCTTCGTGCAGAGGCGCGCAGATCAAGAAGTCCCATGTTCGGTGTATCGCAGATATACAAAGGTGAATTATAGCAAATTCCAGCTGCATCCTGGATTTTCTGCAGCTCCGCGATGGTCAGCATTCCTCTTCGTATTTTTCCGCTAGGAATCCTTGAGACTTGTGAAAAAAGACGTTGGCCTATTGACTGATAGGACATTTCCAGAGAAAAGAATCCGCATGGAATTTTCTTTTCGATGGCAATTGTCTGCATCATGGAAAGAGCAAAAGCTGTCTTACCGATTGAAGGACGCGCACCGATTATTATAAGCTCAGAATTCTGGAAACCGCTTGTCATTGAATCAAGACGCGCAATTCCAGAAGGAATTCCTGTAAGCTCCTCATTTTTCTGTGAACGTTTTGAAATAATATCGATAGTTTCGTTTACAACCTGCTGCATATTGTACATTTTGGAAGTTTCAGTATTTTCAGTAAGGTCAAAAATCTTCTTTTCAGCCTCTTCCAAAAGCATATTTGACTGTTTTGAATCATCAAATGCAGAAGCCCTAAGTTCTGTCGCAAGCTTTATAAGATCACGCCTTGAGGCGCAGTTCAGGATTATATCTATGTAGAAATTTATGTTTGCGGCAGTAGCAACAGTATCTGTAAGCCCGGCGATATATGCGGCTCCACCAGCCTGCTCCAGTTTGTTCAATTTTGTAAGCTCATTGATAAGAGTGATTGAGTCTCCACGGATATTCTGCTTTAAAAGAGAAACAAGGCCTTCAAAAATTATCTGGTTCTGCAGCGAATAAAAACGATCCGGACGGATTCTGCTTGCAACATCACTCATGACATCCCAGTCAAAAAGAATTGCGCCAAGCGTAGCCTGCTCCGCATCAAGATTATGCGGCGGAACTTTATCTTTTAAGTCAACAGCCATTTTTCCTCCTAAAGACAA
>ERZ808267.86-NODE-86-length-43185-cov-3.740691_pt1 | contig 43185 bp, 34 predicted proteins | sample MGYA00521241_ERZ808267 | MGnify/ENA primary metagenome ERZ808267 (study PRJEB31516, sample SAMN03275592) | gut metagenome | biome: mammalia-associated habitat; material: feces | host: Papio cynocephalus | place: Kenya | collected 2012-07-19 ...
GCAAGGTGCGAGCACTACGCGAAACGCGTTTTTAAGCCAATTTCACGCCTTTTTAATGAGGGAGTAGAAGCGCCACATATCCCCGATAATATTTTCGAGATTGCGCTTGCTTGAGCGCTCCGTCACAATATCGCAAGCCCGACCGAAAATGTCGAGGAAGCTCCTCATCACAAATTCGGCGTCAACGTCTTTTAGCTCGCCGTTTTTGACGGCGTCGGCAATACACTTTTTGTAAAGCTTGGAACGCATTACAGTGTAGCGCCTGAATTCTGGCTCGTGATTTAAGGCTTCAATGTAAAGGGTGTTGTAGGCGAAAACGTCTATTTTTTCGCCGATGATTTTTCCCGATGATTCAATAATATCCCTGAATGTTTTTTCGCTAAATTCGATAATTGAAAACATGGAGCCGTCGAGAGGGGCTTCGGGACAAAAAAACCTGTCGCAAAAGAAAAGCTTGAAGGATTCCAGAACAAGCTCGCGCTTGGTTGCGAAATACCTGTACGGGAGGCTGCGCGCAACGCCGAGCGCCTTGGCAATGTCGCCCGTGGAAACGCCGTTTACGCCGTTTTTCAGCATCATGGCAAACGCCGCTTCGAGAATTTTTTCGCGGGTGTCCTTCACTTGATGCCCTCCCTCTTTGCCGCCGAAAGTGCCGCTAGCGGGAAATACTGGCAGTAAAAACCGTAGCGCAACATGAAGCCGCGCGAAAGTTCCTTACCCTGCGGCAGAGGCGCGCCGTTGCGCAAATCCGCCTTTGCCCCGAACCCGTAGCCCGGGAAGCCCGTACCCGTAAATTCGGATTCCTCCCAAGAGCCGTCCGCGCGCTGGCTCTGCTTGAGATACTGCGCGCCCATTGCAACCGCAGCGCGGGCGGAAGCGTCGGCAAAGGGCGAAAGACCGAGTATGGCCCACGCGGTTTGGGAAGCCGTCGATTTCCCGAGGGCATTTGGCTGCATGTATGTGGAGGCGTTTTCGCCCCAGCCGCCGTCGGGATTCTGCTTGGAGACGAGAAAATCGACCGCCTTTTTCACGCGGGCGTCGGAACAGTCAAAACCGCAGGTAGCCAGACACGAAAGAACGCTCCACGTGCCGTAGACATAGTTTATGCCCCAGCGCCCGAACCACGAGCCGTCGTCCTCCTGCTCGTCGAAAATGAATTTTACGGCGCGGACAATGGCTTCGGAAGAAAGGCTTTCGCCGGCGGCAAGAAGCCCCTCTATGACGTGCGCGGTTACGTCGACGCTCGGCGGATCGAGAACTTCGCCGAAGTCGCAAAAGGGAATTTTTGTTACAAGAGACGTGGTATTGTCCTTGTCGAACGCGCCCCAGCCGCCGTTTTTGGACTGCATTGCCAAAATCCACTTCGCCGCGCGGGACACGGCGGCGTCAATCTTTGCATTGCGCGGATCGGAGACGGGAAGCGTTTTCTGAAAGCGCTTGAGGGCTATGATTGCAACTCCGGTGTCGTCAATGTCGGGATAATACTTGTTTTCGCGCTGGAAGCTCCAGCCGCTGGGCTGAACGTCCTGACCGATAGTCTGCGCCCAGTCGCCGTAGACGTTGTTTTCCTTCGCCAAAAGGTAGTCAATAGCCGCGGAAAGCTTTGCGTTTTGCGATGTCTGCCCCGCCGCGAGAAGCGCAAGCACGGCAAGCATTGTGTCCCACACAGGCGATTCGCTCGCCTTGACGCGCCGCCCCTTGGGCGTGGTTTCCGTCCAGTGGAGATTGAGCGCGTTGACGGCTTTCGACATGTTTTCGTTCGAGAAGTCGAAGCCCTCTATCTTCATTGCAATTATGCCGTAAATCCACGGCGGCTGGATTCCGCCCCAAAAGCCGTCGTCGTCCTGATGCTCCAAAATCCACTTCATAGCCGATTCTTTCGCGCGGCGGCGAATGTCGCTGTTTTGCGACTTGTCGTTGTAGATGTGGGCGAGCTTGTCAGCCAGCTCGAAGAACGTTTTAAACGAAAACAAATCGCCCTTCTTTGCCGACGGCTTGTAGACCGCCGCAGTGCGCCCCGCGGGAAAGAGTTCGTCAAGGCGGAATTTGGGCGCAAGTTTTTTTACGGGCTTTTGCGAAGTTACAACGCAAAGCGGCAGAAGCGTTGCGCGCGCCCATGCGGCAAACCTGTATATGTTAAGCGGAAACCATTTCGGGAAATATATGATTTCGGGCGGAAGCGCGGGCGTGTAGCGCCACGGCCATTCGCCGAAAAGCGCAAGCCAGTACTTTGTGAAAACGCGTATGTGCTTCTGCCAGTCGTTTGCAAGAAGCCAGTCTTTTGCCTTTATCATGTTCGGCTCGTACGGGGAATGCCCGCAAACGCGCAGGGCGAAATAGCATTCGAGCGTCGTGTTGACGTCGCCGTTTTCGGCGTTGAAGTAGACGTCCCAAGAACCGTCGGGACGCTGGTTGTTGATAATGTATTCCTCTATCTGGGAATTGTTTTCATAGTCTATTCCGCAAAACGCCGAAGCCAAAAGCCACTGCGCCTCCATGCAGCAGTTTGTTTCCAAAGCGGCGTTCCAATAGCCTTCGGAATGCTGCAGCGAATAGAGATAGCCAACCGATTTTTCAATGTAGTCCTCGATTTTCATAGCGGCAAAAAAAGAGCAGTTGCTCACAACTGTCAACAAAAAAGTGAGCAACTGCTCACTAAAAAAATGCGCGGAAGATTTTTGGGAAAATTGCGAATAATAAAAAAAGGAATTGAAAAAATTCCCCGAACAAAAAAATTAAGGAAAATATGAAATACCTACTTGCAACAACTGCGCTTCTTTCGACAACAACTTCACTATTCGCCGATCCTGGGAATTGGCTACGAAGTTTTCAACACACGGGAAACCTCGGAGCGGCTCTGGCTTTCTTTCTTTTTACGACGGTTTTGGCGTTTAAGTGTTTTGAATCCGCTCTATGGCGAATTATAGCAATAGCGGGAACGGCGTTGGTTCTACTATTCATAGGGTTGACCCGCTAAATACGCATACAAAAAACGGCGCGTTTTGTTTTTGAAAACGCGCCGTTTTTTTAAAGGCAAAAGGCGTGGATCGGAATCGAACCGATGATGAAGCTTTTGCAGAGCCTTGCCTTACCACTTGGCTACCACGCCGTAATTTAAAGTATCGATTAGAATTTATAGCCGCAGACTTTGCAAGCCTATTTTTTGCAATATTTGAAAATTATAAAGCGCGGGCGGTTCGACGCATCTTTAAGCCAGAGTGTCTGCGCATAGACTTCGGCAAATTCCTCCGCCAGTTTTTCGGGCTGGGCTATGCCGCATTCGCAGGCGATAAATGCGCCGTCTTTGAGAAATTCGGGGGCGCGGGCGAGGATTTTGCGCAGGTCGGCAAAGCCGTCGTCGTCGGAACGCAGAGCTTTCATAGGCTCGAATTGCGAAACTTCGGGCTGGGCGGACGCCACTTCGGCGTCGGTCAAGTACGGCGGGTTTGAAAAAATCAAATCGAATTTCCCCGATGCGTTTTCAAACCAATCCGACTGGAAGAAATCGACATCGATGCCGTTTGCGGCTGCGTTTTCGCGGGCAAGCGAAAGCGCGTCTTGGCTGATGTCAAGACCGCGGACATTTGCGTTTGCGTAGCGTTTTTTTAGCGCGAGAGAAACCGCCCCCGTGCCCACGCCCAATTCGAGAATGTCCAGCGGCGCGGAAGCGTCGGGAAAATATTTTTCGCAGAGGATTTCGCAAAGTTCCTCGGTTTCGGAGCGCGGTATGAGAGCGCGGGCGTCGCATTTTATCGGGACGCCGAAAAATTCGGTTTCGCCCAAAATGTACTGCAGCGGCTCGCGGCGGGCGCGGCGGCGCACGAAATCGCGGATAGTGTCGAGCTTCTCGGCGGTCAGCGGTTCGTCGAAGCGCAAAAACAGCTCGAGCCGTTTGCATTTAAGCGCGTGCGCAACGAGAATCTGAGCGTCTATTTTTGCGTCGGGAATTCCCTTCTGCGCGAAATAGGCGGTTGTCTTGTTGAGAATTTCGAGAATCGACTGCACTACTTTTCTATGAGCTGGCGGATGCGCTGGGCGTAGTCGGCGTCCTCAAGCGCCTTTATCAGTTCGCCTATGTCGCCGTCCATAATCTGCGGGAGGGAGTGGAGGGTCAGCCCTATGCGGTGGTCGGTCAGGCGGCTCTGCGGGAAATTGTACGTGCGGATTCGCTCGGAGCGGTCGCCGCTGCCGATTTGCTCGCGGCGGCTCTGCGCGTATTTGTCGTGCTCTTCGCGCTGTTTGAGTTCAAGCAGGCGCGAGCGCAACACTTTCAGCGCCTTTGTCTTGTTTTTAAGCTGCGAACGCTCGTCTGCGCACTTTACAATCATGCCCGTGGGCTTGTGCAAAATCTGCACGGCGCTGTCGGTAGTGTTGACGCCCTGCCCGCCCGGGCCGCTCGCGCGGGCTATGGAAATTTCGATGTCGTTGGGGTCTATGTGAACGTCGACTTCCTCCGCCTCGGGCAGAACGGCGACTGTTGCCGCGGAAGTGTGAATGCGCCCCGCCGCCTCGGTCACGGGAACGCGCTGAACGCGGTGCGTGCCGCTTTCGTATTTCATCGAGCGGTAGACATCAGTGCCCGAAACAAGGAAGCAGATTTCCTTGAAGCCGCCCGCGGGAGATTCGCTCGAGCTTAAGTTTTCCACTTTCCAGCCCTGCGAGTCCGCATAGCGGCAGTACATTCTGTAGAGGTCGGCGGCAAAGAGCGAAGCCTCGTCGCCGCCCGTGCCCGCGCGGATTTCTATGACCGTGTTGCGCGAATCCGTCGGGTCTGCGGGAATCATCATTTTGAGGATTTCCGTTTTAAGCGGATCGACTTTCGCCTTGAGCTCCGCCAAGTCTTCCTTGGCAAGCTCCACAAATTCGGGATCGGCGTTTTCGGCTATGATTGCCTCGTTTTCCTTGATTTGGTCGAGAACGGCATTGAGGGATTCGTAATGCTCCTTGAGCTTCGTCAGCTGCTGGTGCTCGCGCGAAACCGCGCTTGCGGTGCGCTGGTCGTTGTAGAAATCGGGCGCGCTCATTTTTTCGTCGAGCGCTTTCAAGCGAACCAAAAAGGGGTCGAGTGGCGGTATACCTTCCATTGTCTTATGTAAAAATATTGTTCTGTATCGAAAAAACTTTGTCTGTTTGCGGGAGAAATGCGCACGCTAACTGTCAAGACCTATGTCTATCCAGCGGCTCGAGTGCATCGGGGCGGCGCTCGAGACGAAATCGGGGGCTATTTTGCCTATTTCGGGAAGAGTTTTGAGCGTCACTCCGCCCGAGACCTCCACGTAGGCGGCGTCGCCGATTTGCGCGACGGCGCGGCGCATGTCTTCGAACGAAAAATTGTCCAGCATTATGACATCGGCGTCGGCGTCCAAAACGGGCCGGATTTGCGAAATATTATCAACTTCAACCTCTACTGCAAGGTTCGGATTTTCCTCCTTTGCCCTGCGCACCGCGTCGGCGAGCATTGAACCGCTTGCCGCATGTGCGGCGGCAAGGTGGTTGTCTTTGAGCATTACGCGGTCGAAAAGCCCAGTTCTGTGGGTGTATCCGCCGCCGCAGGCAAAGGCGTATTTTTCGAGAACGCGGAAAGCGGGCGTGGTCTTGCGTGTGTCTAAAAGTTTTGCGGGCGAATTGCCGAGCGCGTCGGAATACGCCGAAGCCGACGTAGCCACGCCGGAAAGCCTCTGGAGGAAGTTGAGCATTATGCGCTCAGCCTGCAACATTATGCGCGCCGAGCCTTCAAACGAGCCAAGCACCGCGCCTTTGCCCACGCGGTCGCCGTCTTTGGCGTTCGGAGTAAACTCAAGCTTTTCGCCGTCGGAATACGCCGAATAAACCTCCATTATAATCGGCAACAGATTCATTCCGCAGACGGTCATGGGCTCGCGGGAGACGAGTTTTGCCGACGTCTGCGTTTTCGGGGTGAGCGTCATTGTGGTGACGTCGCGGCAGTCGGCAGGCGGCGTTGCAAGCCCCGCGCCGCAGATGTCTTCGGCTCTGGCAAGCTCCACCAGAGAGCGCAGGTACGCGGTGTCTATTTCCGCCCACGAGAGGCGTCTTACCAGATGCGGCAAAAATTTTGCTGACTTCATAAACCGGTTACTGGAGTAAAAATTCCTTCTTTGCCGCCGCCTTGATTTCCACGCAAAGCGGCTTGTCCTTCATGCCCAGAGGGCGGACGAAGCACGGGCGCCCGAGCGACTTCATCAACGCCATTCCGCCCGCAACGTCCCAAAGGTAGAGCCCTTTTTCGCAATACGAATCGGCGCGGCCTGCGGCAACCCACGCCATTGCAAGGGCTGCGCTGCCGACCATTCTCACCTTCTTGAAGCTCTGCGCGGCAAGGACGAATTTCTTGAGGTTGTCGTCGTCCATATTCGCGGCATTGGGGAAGCCCGCCATGAGAACCGCCTGCGAGACTTCGTCTGCCCACTTTGGCTTGAATTCCTCGCCGTTGATTGTAAAGGGCAGGCCTTCGCCGCCGGCGAAAATCTCGCCGCGGGTGAAGTCGTAAATGACGCCCACTACAGACTCCCAACCGCGCATGAGGGCAATGCTTACGCAAACTCCGGGCATTCCGCGCAGAAAATTGTATGTGCCGTCGATGGGGTCTACAATCCAATAGGGTTTGTTGCGCTCTATTACCGAAATGTCGCCGCCCTGCTCTTCGCCGATTACGGGAATGTCCGTAGACGAAAGCAGGTCGCGAATGAACATTTCGCTTTCAATGTCTTCCTGAAGTTTTACGTCTTTGCCAGCGTCGGAATTGACGCGGCGCTTGGCTATACCGTTGAGACGGTCTCCCGCCAAGCGAGCCACATTTACGGCTGTCTGGAGTAGTTGTTTATTCATGGCTGTCCATACTCTCATATTCGCGTTGCATTACAAGCTTTTTTAAGCCGGAGGAGCTAAGCGGGAATTTTTAGGCGACAAACATTTCCGCGCCCGCCGCACAAAAAAATTAAACCGCTTGACAAGCTTTATTTTTAAATATAAAAACACTTTCAAATAAAAAATTCAATGAAAATTCTAAAACATATATGTGCATGCGCTTTTCTTGCGGCCTCTTCGGTTTGCGCGGCAGCCAATTTTGCCGACCTGCCCGAACGGCTCAGGGAAAGTATAATCGGGGACTGGAACATTCAAAAGACGGGCGACATTGCCGCAGACTGCGCCGACCAGAAAAACAGAATTGCGCGCCTGCTTGCAAACAAATCGCTCGGAATAAAAAACTGCGGGGAATTTGAAAGGCGCTTCAGGGAATTGTCCTCCCAAAATGCCGACGACGGACTTTATCTGAAGCTGCGCATACTCAAGCGCGACATAATTTTTGCATGTCCCGAAAACGATTTCGACGAAATCATATGCGTGGACGCCCCCTATCCCCAAGGCTCGGAAGCCGTGCACGAAAGCAGGTTCAAGACCGAAAACACGGCGGCGTTCGGCGCGCGTCTTCTGCGCGTGGGCTTGGCAAACGGGGCGCAAAAACAGCTCGCCCCCGCTGCGGGCAAGTCGGCGGCAATCTGGCGCAGCGATTTGGATTTCGACGCGAAGAAAATCGTCTTCCAAATGCGCGAAAGCGGCCGCACCAACTACAATCTCTACACTGTCAACGCCGACGGTTCGGCTCTGACGCGGCTGACGGACAGCGCCTACAACGACGTTGACCCCGCGTGGCTGCCCGACGGCAACATTGTATTTTGCACTTCGCGCGCCAACTGCTACGTAAGGTGCGGCGGAAGCGCGTTCCGCTCGACCATACTTGCGCGGTGCGACGCCGACGGCAAAAACATCTATTTCATTTCAACCAACAACGAATCGGATTTTATGCCGACCGTTATGGAAAACGGGAGCATACTGTATTGCCGCTGGGAGTATGTAGACAAAAACATTTTCCGCGTGCAGGCGCTCTGGACGGTGAATCCCGACGGAACAAACCCGCAGGTTTTCTGGGGCGGGCAAAGCCACTATCCCGACCTCAAAATAGGCGCGTACCAAATTCCCGAAACGGACAGATTCATTTTCATGACGTCGTCGCACCACAACGTTTTCTTTTCGGGGCTTGCCGTGCTTGTTCCCTCCGAGGGGCGCAACTACCCAAACGGAATCTACAACCTCACCCCGCATTTGGACTGGACAGAGGCAAGCGGCAGCATCGGCGACATAAACTCGGGGAAAGGCCCGTGGGATAAAAACTACCGCCCGCTTTCCGTGCCCAAATGCTACAAATCGTTTTATTCGCCGTTCCCGCACGGCAAAAATTTCTATTTGGCAAGCGCGGGCAGAACCAAGTATCTTGCCGCCCACGTGCAGAAAGGCGCGGAAAAACTCGCCCTCTACCTCTGCGACTATGACGGCAATATGGAGCTTCTCTTCGGAGGTCAAAACAACATAGTCCACGCGCAGCCGCTCAAGGCGCGCAAACGCCCCCACGCAATGCCGTCGCAGGTCGAGCCGCTCGGCGACTACGCCCCCGAAAAGCCCACCCCCACGGGCGTTTTGTACAGCGCAAATGTCTTTGAAAATTCGGGAATCCCCGCAGGCAAGGGAAAATATCTGCGCGTAATAGAACACTGCGCCGCCACATATCAGGACGGCGTGCGCGATTCGTTCGGGCAGTCCTACGCCGCGCTGAAGGCAAAATACCCCGCCCTTCCCAAATGGAGCATTTTCCTGCGCGAATTGGGCGTGTATTCCAAACTCGGCGATACGAGTTTCCCGCGAATGGTCGGCTTCCTAAGCGGCGAAACGTCTATGAGCATTTTCATGGACGAAAGCCACAAGCGCATTCTCGGCGAAGTTGAAATAGAACCCGACGGCAGCGTCAACATTGAAGTTCCCGCAATGAAAGCCCTCTACTTCCAGATTCTCGACAAAGACAAAAAAGTTCTGCAAACAATGCGTTCGTCGACTCACGCCGCCGCGGGGGAAATGCGCGGATGCCTGGGCTGCCACCCCACAAAGTTCGACGCCGCGCCGAATGTCCGCCCGTCGATGGCGCTGCGCAAAGCGCCGCGGAAGCTCGAAAAGCCTTTCGGAGACATCACTTTCGGCTTCGACCGCTACATTCAGCCCATACTCGACAACCATTGCACATCGTGCCACAACCCGCAAAAGGGCAACAAACTCGACTTGACAAACCGCAAAATTCCCGAAGGCGGAGTATTCTCGGCGGCGTACCTAAACCTCGTTTTAGGACTCGACGGCACGCCAGACAAAAATATGTATTTCCCGCGCTCAATAGCGGGGTCAATTTCGCCGTATGCCGTGTACAAATCGCTCGAAGACAAAGTGCCGTCGGCCGAAAGCGCGATAGCCCCCATGCAGGTTTTGACATACACAAGCCCTCTTGTAAAACGCCTTGAACGCGGACACAAAAACGTAAAACTTTCCGCACGCGAAACGGCAATGCTCAAGGCTTGGATTGACCTCAACTGCCCCTATTACGGCGAAGAGGACGTGCTTGAAATGCCCGACGTTTCAAAGGAAAAATTTGAAAAGGGCGGCGCGGCATTCAGGGGGTTATCCTACCTGCCTAAAATGCGCACCTGCCCCGACGTCAACCGCGCCTACAGGCAGGACAAATTCAAAACTCAGGACGACCGCAACCCCAAGGACGCCTCCGGCAACGCATTGCCCGCCATAAAATACGAGGGGGACAAACGCATAATTTTAAACGCTAAATAAAAATGAAAACTAACAAAATAAGACAAATTGCAATATTAACGGCGTCGCTGTTGCTATGCGCGTGCAACTCGGCTCAAAAACAAAATCCGGCATACCAGATAGACCTTCCCGAAGGCTGCCAAACGCCCGACGGAATGGCTCTCGGCGCAGACGGCAACATTTACCTTTCCATAAACCAGCTCTCTGGAAAGTTCAAGAACTCCGGGAAAATAGTGCGCATTGACGCAAACGACAAAATCTCGGACTTCGCAGTTCTGCCGCCGTCGCCCGAAACGAAAGTCGCCTCACCCATGGGTGTGTGCTTCGGCAGCGACGGCAACCTCTACATTGCCGACAACCAGATGTTCGGCGGGGCAAAACAGGGCAGCCGCATTCTGCGCGTAAAAATAAAGGACGGCAAGGCTCTCTCGTGCGCGCCCGTCGTCGAGGGCTTGATGGTTGCAAACGGAATAGCCTGCGCCAAAGACAAGATATTTTTGACGGACTGCATGGTCGATATGCGCGGCAACCCGATAAAGAGCGCCGTCTACGTTTTCGACATCGCAAAGCTCGACGAAAAGAACCCCGTCAAAGTCAACGGATTGAACGACCCGCACGTCTTCGACGTAATCTCGACGCGCTGGACATCGCCCGAAACGCAGGTGGGCTGCGACGGCATATGCTCGGATTCCGAGGGCAACATCTACGTTGCCAACTTCGGCGAGGCGAGCGTTTCAAAGTACGTCTTTGACAATTTCTCAAAAATTCTATCAAAAAAAATCATTCTCAAGGGCAAGACAAAGAGCTGCGACGGACTGCATATAGACGCCGAAAACAACCTCTGGATTTCCGATTTCGTCGGCAACGCCGTTGCAAAACTCAACCTTGCCACGGGAGATTTCGAAATTGTTAAAAGCTCGAAAGTAGGCACGCTGCCCGTAAACGGCGAACTCTGCGCGCCCGCCGACGCAATCCGCAGGGGCGACAAGCTCTACATATCGAACATGAACACCGATATGGCTCCGCACAAATCGCTTCCCGCGCACACGCTGAGCGTTGTAAAGCTCAAATAACACCGGCAAAACATACAAAAAAAAGCCCGAAAATCCGCAGGGAAATTCGGGCTTTTTTGTTTTCGATGCAAATTCGCCGCGCCTTAGGCGTCTTTCAAAAGCCTATCCAAAACGAACATCAGAGTTTGGCAAATCTTTTCGTTTTCCTCGACGCCTATTTTGCGCCATTGCATTGAGTACTTTACGGATTCGGGAACTACGGTGAATTTCACGAGCATTCCCGAAACGGAAAGCGCCAAAATGCGCGCGGATTCGTCGTCTATGGAGTTGCCGAAAATGATTTTGAAAGACTCGCTGAAAACGGCGTCCGACCATTTCACAACCTCGTCGTGGATTTTTTTAAAAAGCGGCGTGTTGTTGAATTCCTCGCGCGAGACTATCGAAATTACGCTCTTGACGACATCGTTGCGCATGTCCTCCCGATTTTCGGGCGACATCACGCGCCAGCGAATGTAGTCGCGCAGGAGCTGTTTTGCAGCCTGTTTGTCGGGAGCGGCGACAAGGGCGTCGAGCCGCTGGCGGAACTCCGCCGAAGTCTTGTTGAAGTATTCTATAATCTGGTCGACAAGCAGGGCGTAAAGCTCGTCTTTGCCGTCGAAGTAATAGCTGATGGCGGCAATATTTACGCCGGCGCGTTTGGCAATGTCGCGCGTGCCGACGCTCTTGACGGGGGCTTTCCCGAATTCAATCAAAGCGGCAATGAGAATCTTGGAGGGGGTGTCCAAGGGCAGCCCCTCCATGTAGGATTCTATGGCGTTTGGAACGGGTTTCATTGCGGGCGCTTTTTAGAGAGTCGGCAGAATGTCGTTCTGACCGTACTCGGCGTCTATCTTTCTGCCCGCTTTGTCGGTTGCCGAATTCTTGTCGTTTTCGGCGACTTCGGGCGCGTACCAGCCGCCGCCTATCGACCTAATCAACTCGACGCAGGCCTTGAAACGCTCGCCGCGCAAGACTATGAGGGCGCGCTCGTTCGTCAAGTGCAGGCGCTGGGCGTCGCTGACGGAGAAGTAGTCCGTGTAGCCTTCGTCGTACTGGACGCGCGTCATGCGCTGAACTTCAAAGGACGCCTCGACAACTTCGGTGCGCTCTTTGCATTCCTCGGCAAGATATTTTATGCCTGCGAGCGAATCTTCAACCTCTTTTATCGCCGAAAGCACGACGGAGCGGTAGTTTTCAAGCGACTCCTTGTGGGCGGCAAGAGCAACGCGCTTTTGGGCTATTGTTCTGCCCGCCTCGAAAATCGGAATGTAGACCTGAGGGCTGACGCCCCATGCAAAGCTGCTTGCCTGCAAAATTTTGTCGAATTTGGCGGTATTGAGATCGGCGTTTGCCGTGAGGGAGACCGTCGGGAAGAACGCAGCCTGAGCCGCGCCTATTCTGGCGTTCGCCGCGTAGACAAGGCGTTCGGCGCGGGCGATGTCGGGTCGGCGCTCGAGCAGCTGAGACGGCACGCATTCGGGAAGCTTCGGGAAGTCGTCGCCGAGTTCGGCGATTTTCACGCCGACTTCCGAAGGCGTAGAACCGACGAGAAGCGCAAGCGTGTTTTCGCCCAAAAGCAGCGAGCGGCGGCACGAGGCAAGCTGCGCGGCGGCTTCGTGCTCCTGCTGGATTGCGCGCTTGAGGTCTATGTTTGTGGAATAGTCCATAGCGACGCGGCGGCGGACAAGTTCGGTATCCTCTCTGCGGACGGACAGCGTGCGCTCGAGCACCGCAATTTCGGACTTGAGCGAGCGTATGGAGTAGTACGTCTTCGCCACGTTCGACTGGAGGTCGAGCATCAGGGTGCGGTATGCGCAAAGCACCGCCTCGGCGTCTGCAACGTCGGCGTCGAGCAGGCTGCGGATTCTGCCGAAGAGGTCGAAGTCCCAAGTAAGCCCGAAGCCCGCAAGCCAGTTGTTGTACGTGCCCAAATTCGTGCGCGCGTTTTTCGACGTACCAATGCGCGAATACGACGCGTGGGCGTCCACATGCGGGTAGAAGTCGCTCTTGCTGACAAGGGCTGCTTCGCGAGCCTGTTCAACGCGGTAGAACGCCGCGGCGAGGTCGGGATTGTTTTTGCAACAACGCTCGATGAGCGCGTCGAGGGTTTTGTCGTTGAAGAGCTTCCACCAATCGCCCTTTGGGAGGGAGTCGGCGGGAGCGGCGCTCTTCCACATGCCGTCGTCTCTGGCGAAATGTTTTTGCGTTAGGGCGTCGGGAAGCTTTACCGCCTTCGACGCCTCGACGTAGTCGGGGCCAACCGTGCACCCCGCAAGCGCGGCGGCGGCAACGGTGATTGTTAAAATCTTTTTCATAAAATTAGTCTTTCTTTGCGGCTGGTTTGAAATTCTTTCTGATTATGTAGAAGAATACGGGCGTAAACAACAAACCCATGAACGTTACACCCAACATGCCGTACATAACCGCAGTACCCAGCGGCTGGCGCAATTCCGAACCGGAAGTGAGCGAGAACGCCAGAGGAACAACGCCCAAGATGAACGCAAACGACGTCATCAGAATGGGGCGCAGGCGGTTTTGCGCCGCGTGCGACACCGCGCCGACGACCTCTTCGCCGCGCTCCTGACGCTGCTTTGCAAACTCCACAATCAAAATTGCGTTTTTACACGCCAGGCCGATTAGCACAACCATGCCTATCTGCGTCATCAAGTTGTTGTCCAAGCCGCGCGCCTCGATGCCCAAGAGGGCGAACAGCAGCACCAGCGGAACAATCATTATGATGGTAAGCGGCAGCGTCCAGCTTTCGTAGAGAGCCGCCAAAATCAGGTAGACAAAGAGAACGCAAAGGGCGAATATTATTATGGACGTATTGCCCACAAGCTTTTCCTGAAAAGCCAAGTCCGTCCATTCCATACCCATGCCGTCGGGCAGGGTTTCCTTTGCGACCTTTTCTATTACGGACATCGCCTCGCCCGTGCTGTATCCTGCGCCGAGGTTGCCCATAATTTCGGCGGCGGGATAGAGGTTGTAGCGGTTGACGGTATCGGGTCCTATGATTCGGCGAATGGAGGCAACCGAACCCATCGGCACGTTTTCGCCGAAAGCGTTCTGGACTTTCAGGTTGTAGATGTCGGGCAAATCGTTGCGGTTTGCGCCCTCCGCCTGAACCGAAACGCGGTAGACGCGGTTGAGGATGTTGAAGTCGTTCACATAGACCGAGCCCAAATTGTACTGCATTGTGGAGAATATCGAATTTATCGGAACGTTGAGCTTTTGCGCGCGCTCGCGGTCGATGTCCACATACAGCTGCGGCGTGGAAATTCTGTACGTTGTAAACGCAAGCGAAATTTCGGGATACGCCATCGACTTGTAGGCGATTTCGCGCGTGTACTTAGCCACGTCGGCAATGCCCCTGCCCGTTCTGTCCTGAATGTAGCATTTGAAGTCGCCGCCCATGCCGATGCCGTTGACGGCGGGAGGCGTGAGCACGAACGAGTTTGATTCGGGCACGCCTTTCTTAAGCGACATGTAGGACTTGCCCAGAATTGCGTCGAGCGATATGCCCGATTTTATGCGGTCTTCCTTGGGCTTGAGGCGGACGAACATTGCGCCTGCGTTGCTGACCTTTGTAAATGTTGCGCCGCTGACGCCCGCGATTGTGGTGACGTCCTGAACGCCGTCAAGCTTGGATATGATTTCGCCGGCTCTGTCCACAGCCTTCTTTGTATGTTCAAGAGTTACGCCGTCGGGAAGCTGGAGAGCGCCGAAGATGTAGCCGTTGTCCTGCTTGGGAATGAAGCCCTTGGGAACAACCTGAAATTGGTGCCCCGTCCAGAAAAGCAGGGCAAAGTAGGCGACCAAAACGAGAATCGAGAATCTCAAAATTCTGCGCACGAATGCGCCGTATTTTTCAGACACCCAGAAGAAGCATTTGTTGAAGCCCCTAAAGAACCAGCCGAAGAGGAAATTCCAAACTTTTGTAAACCAGTCTTCGCGCTCCCTGCGCTTCATCAAAATTGCGCACAATGCGGGCGAAAGCGTCAGCGAAACCACCGCCGAAATGATTGTAGAGGCGGCGATTGTCAACGCGAACTGGCGGTAGAACTGCCCCGAGATGCCCTCGATGAACGCCGTCGGGACGAACACCGCGCTCAGCACGAACGCGATTGCTATCAGCGCGCCCTGAACCTGCGTCATTGCCTTTTTCGTGGCTTCGCGGGCGTCGAGACCGTCGCGCATGTTGCGCTCGACGTTTTCCACAACTACGATGGCGTCGTCGACAACTATGCCGATAGCCAAAACCAAGCCGAAGAGGGAGAGGTTGTTGATTGAAAAGCCGAAGAGCAGCATGAAAAAGAACGTACCCACCAACGATACGGGAATTGCAAAAATCGGAATGATTGCCGCGCGCCAATTCTGCAAAAAGACCATCATTACCAAGACAACAAGAAGTACCGCTTCGTAAATAGTGTGGTAGACGGCGTTGATTGAGTTTTGAATGTACTCGGTGTTGTCGAGGGAAATGACATAGTCTACGCCGACGGGAAAGTCGCGCTTCATCTCCTCCAAGAGGGCGCGGATTCGCTTTGCGGTGTCGAGGGCGTTTGAACCGGGGAGCTGGTATGCCGCCATTGTTACGCAGTCAACGCCGTTTAACTTCGATTCGTCCGAATACGTGTACGCGCCAAGCTCTATTCTGGCAACGTCGCAAAGGCGGACAATCTTGCCGTCCCTATCGTACTTGACCACAATTTTGCCGAATTCTTCGGGAGAGGAGAGACGCCCCTGCGTGTTGATTGTCAATTCATACGCGGCGTCGGGATTGCCGACGGGCGCTTGGTTGAGCTTGCCCGCGGCAACCTGCTTGTTCTGGTCGCGAAGAGCCGCCGCAACCTGTGCGGGCGTCATATTGACAAGCGAGAGTTTGTCGGGATCGAGCCACACGCGCATCGAGTATTCGCGCGCGCCGAAAATTTCGATTGAGCCTACGCCGTAGACGCGCGCAAGGCGATCCTTCATCTGGGTGATGGCGTAGTTTGTAAGGTAGAGCTTGTCGCGCGAGTTGTCGGGCGAAATCAGCGAGATTGCCACGAGCATGTCGGGCGAGCGCTTGTTCACCGTCACGCCGTAGTTGCGGACTTCCTCGGGCAGACGCGGCGTTGCCATGGAAACGCGGTTCTGAACCTGAACCTGCGCTATGTCTATGTTTGTGCCGAGCTCGAATGTTACGGTAGTGCGCAAAGTGCCGTCGGAATTGCACTGGCTCGTCATGTAGAGCATCTTTTCAACGCCGTTGATTTCCTGCTCCAAAGGCGCGGCGACAGTCTCCATGATGATTTCCGGAGACGCGCCCGCGTACGCCGTGGAGACCGATACGCTCGGCGGCACAACGTCGGGATACTGGGCAACGGGCAGCTTCACGTAGCCGACTATGCCCAACATCGTGATAAGTATGGATATGACCGCCGCAAAAATGGGCCGGTCTATAAAGAAGTGCGAAAACTTCATTTGGTGTTCCTCCTTGCGGGAAAATGACTATTCTTCCATTTTCGACTGAATCGGGTTTACGATTCTGTCGGGAACGGCTTGGTGAAGAGCCTTGACTACAACCCTGTCGTCGGCGTTGAGACCGCCCTCTATGATTCTGAATTTGCCGATGAGCCTGCCCAGTTTTACGGGCTTGTAGACAACCTTGTTGTCTTTGCCGACAACCAGCACGTATCTGTTTACAAGGTCGGTGCCGATAACGTCTTCACGCACGAGCATTGCGGAGGGATTCGTCTGGATTTTAACCTTGAGCTTGCCGAAAAGCCCAGCCTTCAAAACGTAGTCGGGATTTTTGATGTCGGCGCGCATTGTCAGGCTCGAAGTGCCCTTGCCCATGCGGTTGTCGTAATAGGTGACTTTGCCGTCGAAGACTTTGCTCGGGTCGGAAATCAGGCGCAGCTGGGCTTCGGGGCCTGTGAGCTTTATCTGGTCTATTCTGGAGAAGAGCTTGGCGGCTTCGTAGCGCATGATGTCCTGTTCGCTGACTTCAAAGTACGCCTGAACAACGTCGCTTTTTACAATGGAGGTAAGCAGCGTGGAGTTGGCGGTTACAAGATTGCCGGCGTCTATGTAGGATTCGCTCACCCTGCCCGAAATGGGAGCTACAATGTGCGTGTATTCGAGATTCAACTCGGCGTCGCGTAGCTGCGCCTTTGCGGCGGCAAGAGATGCCTTTGCCGAAAGCAGGTCGGCGTTTCTTGTTTCGTAGACTTCCTTTGAAACGACAGTCGCCTTGTACATGCCCTTTGCGCGTTCGAGATTATTGACGGCAAGGGTAACGCGCGCCTCGATTTCGGCAACTTTTGCCTTTGCGGCGGCAACGGCGGCCTCGTACGGGCGCGGGTCTATAACGAAAAGCAAATCGCCCTCTTTAACAAGCTGGCCCTCGCTGAAATTGACTTTTGCCAAGTATCCCGAAACGCGGGCGCGCACATCCACCGATTTGATGGCGTCTACTCTGGCGGTGTATTCGTCCCAGACGTCCACGGGGCGGACAATCGGCGCGGCGACATACACGTCTTCGGGCGTTTGCGCCGTCGGGCGAACCTCTTTTTTACTGCACCCCGCCAAGGCGGCGAATGCGGTTAGAGCTATCGTTATATAACTTGCTTTGTTCATAATTATCCTGAAAGGGTTTTCCGCCCGCCGCGCCGCCGAAAACGCTTCGCCGACCCGAAAAGACGGAGATTTTTTATTTAATCAAAGTTTTTAATCTGTTGATTAAATCGCCTGATTGCAAGAAAAAAATTCTATTTCAACAAAATTCAACGTGTCCTACGATATTTCGGATTTTTATTGACACAAAGCCCCTGCGGAATAAGAACCGAATGCGAAATATACGCATTATATGTTTAGAAATTCGATAGTTATAAAATCGTTGTTAATTGCCTTGGCGTTCGCCCAAACTGCGGCGGCGGAAAGCGTAAAAGTGCAGATGTTTTCGGACGAAAAGCTTGTCAGCGAACAAAATATGCAGCTTGCCCCCGCGGGAAAATTCCTGCGTGCGACAGTTGCCGCCGACAAGCTCAAGGGTATAGACAAAGTAAAAATTGCCGCCGATTTCGCCACGGCAAAAGTCGGTGAAGACGGCTATATGGTTCTAAGCGACGGCAAGTTGTGCTTTTTCACCCCCAAAAAGGACGCCGCCCTTTCCGACGCCCGCCCCGTAATGCCGATTGCGGGAATAAAAAAGGGCGACAGCGCCTATCTTGCCGTGGTCAACGGAATGCGCTTTGACTGCGTGCCGACTATCGAGTTAAAAAACGGCGTCTACAGCCTCTTCCACACATTCGACCTCTCGAGATACGCCCCCTATGAAGACTTAGTCATAGACTATCAAAAACTCGACGGCAAAGACGCCAATTATTCGGGAATGGGGCGCGCCTACCGCGCGTTCAAGCTCAAGAGAACCCCCGAGCTAAAACCGCTGCGCCAGAGGATAAAGGACAACCCCGAACTCGCATACGCGGCGCGTTCGGCGGAAGTGAGAATCAGGCTGGGCTGGAAACCCGCGCCAAGCCCCGTGATGGATCAGACGCTGCAAAACGAACCCAAAATGATAGCAAAAGTTTCCTTCGACAGGGTCGGCGAAATCGTCGACGCCGTAAAGGCGCGCGGAGTGGACAACGCGCAATTCTGCCTCGTCGGCTGGAACAGAATGGGGCACGACGGCCGCTATCCGCAGATTTTCCCCGTAGAGGAAAAACTCGGCGGCGAAAAGAAACTGCGCTCCCTCATAAAAAAGGCGCAGAATGCTGGCTTCCAAATGGTCGGGCACACAAACCCCACAAGTTGCTACAGAGTTTCGGAACTTTGGAACGAAAGCTACGTTGCAAAAACAAAGGACGGCAAACCGTGGGAACGCCCTATCAAAGAACCGTGGAGCGGCGGCAGAAGCTTCTTTATGTGCCCCAAAACGGCGTATGCACAATTCGCCCCCACCGACTTTGTAAAAATGCGCGACTTGGGCTTCAGGGGTCTGGAGTATCTCGACGTAGTCTCCATCGTACCGCCGCAAATCTGCTACGATAAAAACCACTACGCCGACGCAAAAATAAGCGCCCTCTACTGCAAGCGCATAATGAAGCTCTGCCGCGAAGTCTTCGGCGGAGCGCAATCCGAAGGCGGGTTCGACCACGTAGCCGAATACAACGATTTCGCCCTCTACACGGGCATAGGGCTGTTCAAAAAGCAGCCGCTTGTGGACAGGGTCGTGCCGCTCTGGCAGATTGTCTACCACGGCATAGTACTTAGCAATCCCTCCTCGGAAACCGTAAACTACCCCGTAAAAGACGCGCGAACGGCGCTCAAGACTTTCGAATTCGGCGGACGCCCCACTCTCTATGTGTATTCGGCGTTCTTTGAAAAGGGCAAAAAGGCAAACTGGATGGGCGACCAAGACCTCAAATGCGCAACGCAAAAGGAATTCGAGACCCTCGTCAACTCCGTGGAAAAAGCCTGCGCCGACGCCAAGACATTCGCCGAATTGCAACTCGAATTTATGGAAAGCCACGACGAAATTGCCCCCGACATCTTCCGCTGCCGCTATTCAGACGGCACCGAAGTAGTCTTCAACTACGGCAGGCTCTCGTTCATTCACAACGGCAAAAATGTAAGGCCGATGTCTTATGCGATTTTCAAGCCGCAAAAGAAAATGCTGGGCGTGCTCTAAAGGCGGAGACGTTTTCGATTTCGCGCGCCCGATTTTACCCGGGCGTTTTTTGTTAAGAAAACCCCGCCGCGCCGCCGATAAATATGCGGGCTTTTAAAGCAAAAATGCCTTGCCCAATTCGGGCAAATCGTTTTAACTGTAATCGAAAAAATAGGGAGTTTCTCATGGAAGAAATTGCAATTATAGGCAGCGGTTGCGCGGGGCTCGGCGCGGCGATATACGCCGCAAGGGCGGGAATGTCGCCGCTGGTGCTCGAAGGCGCGCAGCCCGGGGGATTGTTGACGACCACTTCGGAAGTCGAAAATTTCCCGGGATTCCCCGACGGAATAAACGGCTTCGACCTCGTCTGGAAAATGCGCGAGCAGGCGCTGAAATTCGGCGCGCACATAGAAAGCGCGGCTGTGGAAAGCGCGGACTTTTCCTCGAAAATAAAAATTCTAAACCTCGTAGGCGGCGGGAAAATAGAGGCTAAAAAAGTGATAATTGCAACGGGTTCTTCGCCGCGGCTGACGGGCGCAAAGGGCGAGCGCGAACTCTACGGCGGCGGAGGCGTGTCGGTCTGCGCCACCTGCGACGGCGCGTTCTACAAGGGCAAAGACGTTCTGGTTGTAGGCGGCGGAGACACCGCCTGTGAAGAGGCGGTATTTCTGACGCGCTTCTGCAATTCGGTAAGAATAGTCCACCGCCGCGATTCCCTGCGGGCTTCGGAAGTAATGCAGCGCCGCGCGCTCGCCAACCCGAAAATTTCGCCCGTTTGGAATTCCGTAATAGAAGAAATTCTCGCCGACGAAAACGGCTTCTGCCGCGCCGCCGTTCTCAAAGACACGCGCACGGGCGCGCTTTCCCAAGTGCAATGCGGCGGAATTTTCGTGGCTATCGGGCACGTCCCCAACACGGCGGCGTTCAGGGGCGCGGTGGAAACCGACGAAGCCGGCTACATAAAAGTTTTCGACGACGTAAAGACGAGCGCCGACGGCGTTTTCGCCGCGGGCGACTGCGCCGACCCCAAGTACAGGCAGGCAATCACCGCCGCCGCCTCGGGCTGCAAAGCGGCACTTGCAGCCGTCAACAATTTATAAAAACCGCAGATGATAAGAATACAGTTAAACGTAAAAAACTCCTTTGCCGAACCGTTTGAAACGTGGAGTTGCGAAACGGGCTGCTCCAACTGGGGCATAGAAAAAATCGACGACAAACACACGCCGACGCTCTTCGGATATTTCGACGACGAGAAATCGGCGCTGGAGAGCCTCGCCGAAATGCGCAAGTCGTTCCCCGAACTTCCCGCGGATTTCCAAATAGAGCCGGTCTGCGACCGCGACTGGCAGAACGAATACAAAAAATTCCTCACCGCGTGGAAATACCGCGACCTCAACTGGGTGCCGCTGTGGATGAAGGACGGTTTTCAAGCCCCGAAAGACGAAAAGGTTTTCTTCTTCGACGCGGGTCTTGCCTTCGGCACGGGCGACCACCCCACAACGCGCCTCTGCGCCATGAGCATGCTCGACTACGTCGACGCCTGCGGCGGCGACGTTTCGGGAAAATCGCTAATAGACGCGGGCTGCGGCTCGGGAATTTTGGCGCTGACTGCAAAAATGTACGGCTTCGGCGATGTCTACGCTTTCGACCGCGACGAAGAGGCGGTGCGCGTGAGCCTTGAAAACGCCAAGCTCAACAACATTCCCCCCGAAAAGCTGGAGTTCGAGCACGCGGGAATAGAAAAGGCGCTCGAAAACCGCAAGGCGGACATAGTTCTTGCAAACATAATAGCGGACGTGCTCTGCATCTACGCCGACAACCTCATAGACGCGGTAAAACCGCAGGGCAGGCTTGTTTTAAGCGGAATTTTGGCGGCGGAAAACGAACGCGTGAAAGAGTACTTCCTCGAAAGGCTCGACGGCAGGGAGGCTTCCTGCACGGGAACGCCCATGGGCGAGTGGTCGAGAATTGAAATTATTATGAAATAATAATGGACAAGATTTCGGCAATAAAAAACATAAAAGAATCCGACGGAAAAGTCCCGTTTGAGACGCTCGCGGTTCTGAAATCACTGCAGGTGCGCACGGCGAAAAACGCCAGCGAATTCCTGATGCTCGACTTCGGCGACAACTCGGGGGCGTTTTCGGCGATGTGCTTTGAAGGCTCTGCCGCGTTCGACATTCTCCGCGCATCGCAGGCGGGAGACGTTTTCGAAGTGCGCGGCATTGCAGATTTCTATCAGGGGCGCTTCAGTCCGAAGATAGACTCGGTGCGCAAGCTCGCCGAAGACGAGATTTCGCAGAGATACGCCTCTCTCGCGCCCGTTTCGCCGCTCGACCCCGACGAAATGAAGGCGGAGCTTGATTCCATAATAGCCTCGATAGCCGACGAAACCCTGCGCACAACCGTAGAGTTCGCCCTCGCCGAAACTTCGGGGCAGTTCTACACTTCCACCGCCGCGGTAAAAATGCACCACGCCTACATGTTCGGGCTGCTCGAACACTCGCTGCGCTGCGCGCGAATGGCCGTTGCGCTCGCGCCGCTGTATCCGGAAGTGGACAGAGACCTCGCCGTTGCGGGCACGGTTTTGCACGACATCGGCAAGGTGATTGAATATTCGCAGGGGCTTGCCCCCGACAGAACTCGCGCGGGGATTTTGCAGGGGCACGTTGTCTTGGGATACCGCCTTGTGCGCCGCGCGGGGCTTAAAAACGGCCTGAACCCCGACCTGCTCGAGCGCCTCGAACACATAATTTTAAGCCATCAGGGCGAACCCGAATGGGGCGCGGCGGTTCGCGCTGCAACCCCCGAGGCGGTTTTTGTGTCAAACATAGACAACTTCGACGCAAAAATGGGCGCGATAGCCGCGGCAATGGGCGTAGACAGCGAATTTGTAGACGTTCCCGCGCTGCACGTAAAGCTTCTGACAACAAAAGTACAACACTGATGAAAATTTTCATAGCCTCCACAAACGCGCATAAAATCGGCGAATACAGGGAGATGTTCGCCGCCTGCAACCTGCATTGCGACGTATGCGGCGCCGACGCCGTTGCGGGCTTTTCAGCCCCCGACGAAAACGGCGACTCTTTCCGCGCCAACGCCCTCATAAAGGCGGAGGCTCTCGCCGAAAAGCTGCGGGGCGAATACGTAATGGCGGACGACAGCGGCATAGTTGTGGACGCCCTCGGCGGCGCTCCCGGAATTTATTCGGCGCGCTACGCAGGCTGCCACGGCCCCGACGCCGACCTGCGCAACAACGAAAAACTTTTGAACGAATTGAAGGACGTTCCCGACGAAAAGCGCACGGCGCGCTTCGTCTGCTGCATTGCCCTCGTAGCCCCCGACGGCTCCGAACACTGCTTTGAAGGCACTATAGAGGGGCGCATAAACCGCGGCGCTGCCGGCTGCGGCGGCTTCGGCTACGACCCGCTGTTCTACGTTCCCGAACTCGGGAAGACTACGGCGGAAATATCGCCCGAACACAAAAACGCAATAAGCCACAGAGGCAGGGCGTTCGCAAAACTTGCGGAATTTCTAAAAAATAAAAACGGATAGAAAATATGATTAAAAAATTGGCAATACTAATATCGGCGGCGGCCGTCTGCGGCGCGGCGTTCGCGCAGTCGGTGTCTTCGCGCGACTTCGGCAAAACGAAAAACGGCGAGCCCGTAAAAATCTACACCCTGAAAAACTCGAAGGGCACGCAGGTTAAAATAATAGACTACGGCGCAATAATAACGGAAATCCACACCGCCGACCGCAACGGAAAATTCGACGACATCGTAATAGGCTTCGACAACATTGCCGACTACGAAACGAAGTCCGACTATTTCGGCGCGGTCGTCGGGCGCTACGGCAACAGAATCTCAGGCGCAAAATTCTCCATAGACGGCACGCAGTACAGCCTCGAAAAGAACAACAACGCCAACACGCTGCATTCGGCGTCGGCTGCGCTCAACACCAAAATGTGGAAGGCCGAACCCGCCAAGACGGCAAACGCCGCGGTGCTCAAGCTTTCCACGGTCTCGCCCGACGGCGACGCGGGCTTCCCCGGAAAGCTCTCGGTGTCGGTAGTCTACACGCTTTCAAACGACAACACTCTAACCGTAAACTACAGGGCGCAAACCGACAAGCCCACGGTCTGCAACCTCACGCAGCACTCGTATTTCAACCTCTTCGGCGCGGGCAACGGCTCGATTCTCAACCACGAAGTCGTAATCAACGCCGACGCAATCACGCCCGTTGACGAACAGCTTATCCCGACGGGAAAAATAGCAAAAGTAGACAATACGCCGTTCGACTTCCGCAGACCCAAGACGGTCGGCGCGCGCATTGAATTCGACGACGAACAGCTCAAATTCGGCGGCGGCTACGACCACAATTTCGTGCTCAACAAAAAAGCGCCGAATACAATGACGTACGCCGTGCGCGTCTACGAACCCGTGAGCGGCCGCCAGATGGAAATATTCACCACCGAGCCCGGAGTGCAATTCTACAGCGGAAACTTCCTCAAGGGGCAAAAGGGCAAAAACGGCAAATTTTACAGATACCGCTACGGTATGTGCTTTGAAACACAGCACTTCCCCGACTCGCCCAACAGACCCGAATTTCCGTCAACAATTCTGCGCCCCGACGGAAAGTACGACACCACCACGATTTTCAAATTCTCGGTGCAGTAAAAACGCCCGCGACGCCAAGTGTCGGAACAAAATTCATTTACCGCGCTGGATTTTGAAACGGCAAATTCCAGCAGAACTTCAATATGCTCCATAGGTTTGGTGCGCGTTGAAGACGGCAGAATTACGCGCAAAATACACTCGCTTGTAAATCCGCTCCAGCCGTTCCAATACTGGAACACGCAAATCCACGGGATTTCCGCTTTCGACGTTCGCGACGCCCCCACGTTCCCCGAAATATGGGAGCGCCTCGGCGGATTTTTCGGCGACGTTGTAGTGGCGCACAATGCCGCATTTGACATTTCCTGCCTGAAGCAGACCATTGAAAAATACGGTTTGGAATATCCGCACTTTAGCTATTTTTGCACGCTCTGCATAAGCAGGAAATTTGTGGACGCGCCGAGCCACAAGCTCGACGATGTGGCGCGGCATTTCAACCTGCCGTCTTTCAACCACCACAATGCCCTCGCCGACGCGCTGGCATGCGCGGAAATTTTTTTGAAGCTCAAAAGCAGTTGCGATATTTCCGCATACAGAAAGAATTTTCTCTCGGCAAACGGCGCGCCCGCAAGGCCTGCAAAAAAATCAAATTCGCCAAAAACCGTGGGCTTCTCCTCTCCGAAAACTGCGAAATCAATTTGCGAATCCCCCCGAAAACCCGAACAGAAATCGCTAATTTTCGACGACGTTGAATCCGCCGACAGGCGGCTTTCGGCGGCGTTGGCGGCGGCGCGGAAGTTTTCGCCCGTCGGCAGGATTTCCCGCGGCGCGATGCCCCGCCCCATAACGAACGCAAAGCCGCAGTCGCCGTTTTTCTTCGACGGAAAGATTGATTTTTCAAAAATGTTCAGAGTTGTCGGGCGCTTTGCCGACATGACAACGGGGCAGGTCGAAAGCCTCATTTTGCGGCGCGGCGGCAGCATTGCCGACTGTATGGAGGAATACCCCGACTACGTTGTGGTGGGTTCGCGGCGCGATTTTTCCCTCAAATACGGCGACGAATATCCCGACGACGTCTATATTGCCAAAAAGGCCAATATTCCCGTTGTAGACGAAAAAAACTTTCTCGCGCAGGTTCTCGACTGACCCATTGCCGACGTTTTTTCCCCGCCGCCGCCCGACTTTTTTCAAAAAATACAAAAAAAAGCTTGCGCTGCGGTTTCAAAAGTGCTCTATATGTACGGACAATATCGCAGGGTGGAGCAGCATGGTAGCTCGTCAGGCTCATAACCTGAAGGTCATTGGTTCAAATCCAATCCCTGCACCCAATTTCATAAAACCGCAAGCTTTCCCCTGCGGTTTTTTTATTTTAACAAAACTATGCAATATTTCGACACGCACGCGCATTTGGATTCCTTCATTGCCGAAAACTCCGTTGAAGGCGTGCTAAATTCGGCGCGCAGCGCGGGGCTTTGCGGCGTGGTTGCCGCGTCGAACTCGCCGCGCGACTGGCTTGCCTACGAAAAACTTTCCGCGCAGCATTCGGGTTTTCTGCACTGGGGAATAGGCATACACCCCGAAGAAGTAGACGAAAATTCCCAGCTTGCACTCGACGCGCTGACATCGTTTTTTTCCTCCGAAACTCCGCCCGTTATGGTCGGCGAAATAGGGCTTGATTTCCATTATCTTCCCGAAGACAAAACGGCGGCGGCGGAAATAGTCAAAAACCAGAGCGCAATTTTCAAGCGGCAGCTGCTTCTTGCCGCCGACATGGGCGTTCCCGTCTGTATCCACGCCCGAGACGCCGTTGAAGAGGCAACTGCCGCGCTCATTGAAACGGATTTTCCGCCGCAGCTTGCCGTTTTCCACTGCTATGCGGGCAGCGTCGCACAGCTAAAAAGACTCAACGACATGGGGGCGCGCGCGTCGTTTACGGGAATTATAACCTACAAGAGCGCGCAGGAAATGCTAGAGTGTCTGAAAGCCCAGAGTATCGAAAAGACGATGTTTGAGACTGACAGCCCCTATCTTGCCCCAGTTCCCAACCGCGGAAAGACAAACTACCCGCACTACGTGGCGGATACGGTTGCCGCGGCGGCGAAAATTTTGGGCATGGACGAAGCCGCTCTCGCCGAAATTTCCACGTCTAACGCAAAATCGTTTTTCAACATAAAATAATGCGGGCAATTTTTGCGGCAACAAAAAAGGCGAACCGTTTCAAGCGGCTCGCCTCTTTTTTTGGGAAAACAAAAACTACTTGCTCATGTGCGATTCTATAAACGCCTTGCCTTCGGGGTCGTCTATGAAGCGCTTGAAGTTTTCGACAGTCCAACGCGTAATGTGGTTGTCGATATTCGTTTCCACCAAGTCGCCGGACTTCTTGTCCATGAGTGCCTGAGCCAAAGGTGTCTGGTAGGAGTACATCTTCTTGGAGGTATCGCTGTCCCATGCGCCGAGAATCGTGCAGACGTGGATTTCGCCCTTCTCGTTCTTGAGGGTGACGATTGAACCGATGCCGACCTTGTCCGCGGGCGTCGTGTTGAAATCGAAAACTTCCGCCATGCGGATATCCTTTTCCAACTGGGCGCGCTGGGCGGTGAGAAGTTCGTCGCGTTCGCGAGCCATCTTGTATTCCGAGTTTTCGCGCAAGTCGCCGAGTTCGCGGGCGGCTTCGATTGCCAGCTTGCTTGCGGGCAGCTCCACCTTGACCAATTTTTCCAGTTCGGCGCGCTTTTTGGCAAGCGACCATTCCGAAACAAAGAGTCTTTCGTGCGTGGAGGTTGTTTTTACCAAAGCCTGCACCTTCGGGTAGAGCTTTATTATTCTGGAGAGAATGGACTTCTTTGAAAGCTCTTCAAAGCCCTGATTGAGCATCAAAGTTTTCGCCAAGTCGCGCGCGGTTTCAAGCGTCGAGCCCTTGAGCATTTCAGCAACCAATTTCTGGTCTTCGGAAAGAGCTTCGGCAAGGGGGATTTTCGCCGTGGATACGACCGTTTCGCGCTGCAGAGCCTCATTGTCCACCGCCGAAAGCAAAGCGCTGAGGAGGTTTTCGTTTATGAGGTTTACGAGAATGTCCTTGTACTTGCTTTCGTTTCTGTTCTTTACAACCCAGAGAATGAGCGGGCCGTTGAGGGTCTTTTCCTTGAGCCAAGTTTCAAAATTCTTTTTGAGGAGGTCGCAGGACTTGCCCTGATTGTCGTCTTCAAAAACATAGCCCTTGACTACTTTGGATTCCTTGTTGGTATCCCACTTGAGAAGGAAGTCTACGCATTCCCTCGTGAAGCGCCCTTCGCTGGATTTCAAAAGAGCTATTGTTGTTTCGCGCCAATGGACGCCCTGAATGCGCGCCAACAAATCCAGAAATCTGCTCAAATACGCAGTGGGAAGATTCTTCGCCAAATTGCTGAGACCGTCTTTGGGGTTGTTCTGGATTATTTCCTCAATGATGTCTTTGCTTCGCGGCTCGATTTCCTCAAGCTTGCTTTCCTCAAGCTCTACGTCTTTCTGACCCGTTCTGTTCTTTTCCTCGATGTATCTGATGAGGTCGTTTCTAATCCAGATGCCGCGCAGGCGGTCGGCGTCGTTGAGCTGTTTGGAGGATTTTTTGACGGATTCGGTCAAGTCCTGCTTTATCTGCTCAAGCTGCGATTTGATTTCGTCGTTGCCACCGGAAGTTTCGTTTTCCGCGGCGGCTTCGCCGGAGAGGTGCTTTTTTATGCCGATAGCCGTTTCAAAGAGCTTTTCGGCAAGCAGAATTTTCTTTTTGGGTTCGCGGTTGATGAAGTATTCGTGGAGAATTTCCGCTTCGGGAGAGAGCGCTTCGTCGCGCAAAACGTAGTAGTCGTTCTTTGTCTTGGGGCATTCCACGAGGGGGTTTCTAACCAATTCCTCCTTCGTCTTGTTCCACCATTTGCGGAATTCCCTCTCGGCCTTTTTGTTGGCTTCGGCAAATTTCTTTTCGTCTTCGTTTCCTGCGTTCGTGGGACGGTATCCGAAGAGCTGTTTAAAGGTGTTTTCAAGTTCTATGGCGCTTGCCGAACGGTCTATTTTGTTGTTTTCAATGTAGTTGTAGACAAAATCTCCGCCGTTTTCCATTTCCTTTTGGAGGTTTGCCAAATCCGTTCTGTAGCGGACAAGTATGTTGTTGTCGTCGAGGATTTCGAGCTTGTCAACGCAGAAGGCAGGATCCATCATGTGGCCGGGTTTGCCCTCGAAGTCTATCTTCAACTTTCCCGAAGCTTCGTCGTATGAAACTATTTTACCGAAGCCCCAGCTGTTGTGCATACAGAATGCGCCGTCTTTCATGGCTTCGAGTTTGGCTTCTTTTGAAGCTAAACGCGGATTCTTTTTTATGATATTTTTGATTTCTGCGGAATTCATACTTGTTTTATCTTGAATTTTGTTCTCCAAACCTTATTAGACTTTGCCGCAAAAATAGAATGGAAGAGTTTTCATCATACTACGACGCCGTCTCAAAGATTATTGAGGCCTACGACACGACCCCGTCGAAAGCCGACGAAATAATGTCCGAACAATTTTCACTTTCTGTAAAGCAGAAACCATTTCTAAGCGTTTGTCAATTTATCTTTTTAACAGTTTTAAGAAACAAATTTCTGATAGAGTGTTCCATCGGCAAAATTGCGCCCAAAAAACCGAGAAAAAAAGTCTTTGCCCTGCTCAAGGGCGCGTGTGCCGAAATTATGACCTCAGACGCACAAAAACTGCCAAAAGTAGTCCACGGTTGGGTGGAATTTTCAAAAAAATACCTTTCTTTCGGCGAGGCTAAATTTGTAAACGCAGTTCTTAGAAAATTAAGCGGCGCGTTGGAGGAGACCAAAAGGGAAAATAAATTAGACATAATATATAGTGTGCCTCAATGGTTGCTGGAACGTTGGAGAGCCAATTTCGGCAGCGAAAAAACATTTGCAATGCTGCAAAACCTCAATGAGCCGTCCAAAGTCTTTTTGAGAAAATCGCCCAACCCCGAAGCCGACAGACTGCTTGAACAAAACGCAGCCGCTTTGCAAAAATCCCAGTTTGACGATTTCTACATTTTAAATTCGGGGTACTGGAATGTGGCAGAAGAGCTTTTAAGGTCGGGGCTTTTTTATATTCAAGATCCCTCGACTACTTTTGCCGTGAACAGGCTCGAGCCCAAAAGCGGCGGAAAGTATCTTGATTTATGCGCCTCCCCCGGGGGAAAGTCCCGCTATATTGCGGACAAAATTCTCGAAGAAGCCCTCAAAAACGATGAATCAAAAACTCTTCTAAAAGATTCTATTCTGGTTTCCGTCGATGTAAAAGAGCGCATAAAAAAGCTTGGGCAAAACATAGCCCGCATAGATTTTCTCGATACAAAAATTCTTGAATGCAATTTGCTTGAAGAAAATCTGGGCGAAAAACTTGCCGCCTTGAATCTCCCACTTTTGTTTGACGGAGTTTTCATAGACGCCCCGTGTTCAAACACCGGAGTTTTAAGGCGCAGACCCGATGCCCGCTATAGAATTTCGGAAGAAGACATTTCAAACTGCGCCAAAATCCAGCGTCTGCTTCTAAATAAAAACTGCCGTTTTGTGAAAGTCGGCGGGCGGCTCGTCTTTAGTACATGCTCCATAGACCGTCAGGAAAACGAAGAAAATGCCGCCGCATTTGCAAAAGAGAACCCGCAATTTGTTTTGGAGTACGGCAAAACCTTTCTTCCCGACATTCAAAACGACGGCTGCGGCGTGTTCGTTTTTAAAAGAATTTATTGATTTTCATAAAATTATAAAATTTGCCGTTCTTTTTATAAATTCCGTAATACAAAAGGCATTTTTGCCGACGTTCTTTGTTAGTTTATTGTTAGCCTGTTGTTAAAAGTCTGTAAAATTGCTTTTAACAAATTGTCGACTTGTGCATATCTTGGATTTTTCAATTTTTATCAACAGCTTTAAGTTTTCAACTTCATTTTTTATTATTTGAATAAAAGAAAGTTATAAAGTTGTTAAGATATTTACCGCGCATAATAATACTAATAGAGATATATAAAAAAAGAATATATATAAAAGGAAAGTCGCCGAAAAATAAAAAGAGAGCCAAAAGGTGTCTTTTTCAAAAATATCTTGCAATTTTTTGCTTCGAGTATTGTCATATACGGCAAAGTAAACTAAACAACTACTTATTTTACGAATCGTAAATGGCCGACACAAACACGAGAAAATTGAAAGCTTCGGGACTTCCGCGCATAAAGTATCCGAAAGAATCTACGACGGTTGAAGGAGACTGCCTTTACGGAGTTACTCTCGATATGGCAATGGACGAGGCAAGCAGATGTATGCACTGTCCCAAGCCCAGATGTATAATGGGGTGTCCGGTAAACATAAAGATACCCGATTTCATAACCGACGTAGTAAACGGAAACATTGAAGAGGCGGCAAAAAAGCTCAAAGCTCAAAGCGCGTTGTCGGCGGTTTGCGGAAGGGTTTGCCCCCACGAAAAACAGTGCGAGGGCAACTGCATTTTGGGAATGCGCTTTGAACCCGTGGCAATAGGCACTCTCGAAAGATTCGTAGCCGACTACGCGAGAGTTCACGACATCAATCTATTCCCCGAAAAAAAGCCGCCGACAGGCAAGAGGGTAGCCGTGATAGGTTGCGGCCCTGCAGGCATAACAGCCGCGGCGGACTTGGCGTTGGCGGGGCACGAAGTGGAGATCTTCGAGGCGAACAGCCTCCCCGGCGGCGTATTGACATACGGCATACCCGACTACAGGCTTCCCAAGGAAATAGTCTTTTACGAAGTAGAACAAATAAAGAAACTCGGCGTAAAAATCCACTTCAACGAGCGCATAGGCAAAACAAGAAATGTAGGAGCGGTTTTGAAGTCGGGTTTCGACGCGGTCTTCATAGGCGCGGGCGTCGGAATACCGCTTACTTTGGGAATACCCAACGACACTGCCGACGGCGTAGTTTCTTCAAACGTGTTCCTTTCGCGCTACAATATGTCCAAAATTGACCCTTCGGTAGAGCCGATAGGAAAAGGCGCAAAGAACATTGTGGTAGTAGGCGGCGGAAACGTTGCAATGGACTGCTCGAGAGTTGCCTTGCGCCTTGCCGAAAAATCGACCCTCGTATACAGAAGGGCGCGCGAGCAAATGCCCGCGAGAAAAGTCGAAATTGAAGACTCCATAAACGAGGGTGTGGATTTTAATTTTCTCTCGGGCATTAACAGGGTGATAGTTGACGAAAAGGGCAAAGTTAAGGCTCTTGAATGCGTAAAGATGGAGCTTACCGAACCCGACGAATCGGGAAGAAAGGGCGTGAGAGCCATAAAAGGCTCGCAGTTTGAAATTCCCTGCGACATAATAGTAGCCGCTGTCGGCAACAAGCCCAACCCCATTCTTTCCATAACTTGCCCGACGCTCAATACGGCAAAAGAGGGCACCATAATTGTAGACCCCGTAACGCTTGAAACTTCTGTAAAGGGGGTTTTTGCCGGCGGCGACGCAGTGACAGGTGCTCTCACGGTAATCAGCGCAATGGGTCAGGCAAAAAAGGCGGCAAGAAACATAACAAAATATCTGAACGGAGAACCGCTTAAAGATGAAACCACGCCTGCTCATATCTAATGACGACGGCGTAGACTCACCTTTTCTGCCGATTTTTCTCGAAGAAATGTCGGCGGTTGCCGACTTGCAAATAGTAGTTCCTGCAATGGAGCAAAGCTGGATTGGCAGGGCGTATTCCAGACACAAAAAACTCACCCTGAGCGAAACTTCGGTAAACGGCTTTAAAGTAAAAACCATAGACGGAACCCCGTCGGATTGCGTAAACATAGCCCTTTCGCATTTGTGCGAAGCAGACGCGGTTGTTTCGGGAATAAACATAGGCCAAAACATCGGCATGCCGCTTTTGTGGAGCAGCGGCACGTTTTCGGCCGCCGCCGAAGGAGCTTCTTGGGGGCTGCCGTCGTTTGCGTTTTCAATGAGGCTTGAAAAAAAATATTACGAAGCCTGCCGCCTTGAGCATAAAATGCCAAACGACGGAATTCTTGAAAAAAATCTGCGCGACGCCTCGAAAAAATCCGCCGAATATGTAATTGAATCTCTGGAAAGCGGTTTTGCAAAACCGCTGTACGTTTGCAACGTGAATTTTCCCATACAATATTGCGCGGAAACTCCATTCAAAGAGTGCGCCGTGGCGAAAGCCAAAATCAAGCCGCTGTACGTTAGAGACGGCGGGAATTTTGAATTCAAATACGCAATGGAGGCTCTGCCCTCGGACGAATTGACGGACTACAAATGTCTTGAGTCTGGCTGGGCATGCCATTCGAGAGTTTGCGTGGTTTGACAATTTTTCCGAAAAATTATATATATTTATAGTACAAATAAATAGATATTCCGCGAAAAATGATTGACAGAATGTTGATTCGTGGAGCCAAGGTCCACAATCTCAAAAACATAAATGTGGATATTCCGCTTGGCAAAATAGTGGCTATTGCGGGGGTGTCGGGCTCGGGAAAATCTTCGCTTGCACTCGGAGTATTGTACGCGGAGGGTTCGCGCCGCTATCTCGAAGCGCTTTCAACCTACACGCGCAGGAGAATGACGCAGGCATCTGAGGCGAGCGTTGACGAAGTTCGCTACGTTCCCGCAGCTCTGGCTCTCCATCAGCGCCCGGGCGTGCCCGGTATACGCAGTACTTTCGGTACGGGGACGGAACTGTTGAACAGTCTCAGGCTGATGTTTTCGCGGCTTGCATGCCATCGTTGTCCGAACGGGCACTACTTGCAGCCGTCTTTGGCTGTAGCCGCGGGAAGGGAACTTGTCTGTCCCGTATGCGGCGCCCGTTTTTATGCGCCGTCTGCGGAGGAGCTGGCTTTCAACTCTCAAGGTGCCTGCCCGAAATGCGGGGGTACGGGAAGCATTCGCACTGTCGATATGGCAAGCATTGTGCCCGACGATTCCCTGAGCATAGACGGTGGTGCAGTTGCCCCGTGGAACAGTTTGATGTGGTCGCTTATGACCGACGTGTGTAGGGCAATGGGAGTGCGCACAAATGTGCCGTTTCGCGATTTGACGGCGAAGGAAAAGGATATAGTCTTTCACGGTCCTGCGGTAAAAAAACACATTTTCTACAAGGCAAAAAATTCCAATCAGGCTGGAGAGCTTGATTTTACCTACTATAACGCCGTCTACACTGTTGAAAACGCCCTTGCCAAAGTAAAAGACGAAAAGGGCATGAAGAGGGTGGAGAAATTTCTGAAAGAGGAAATCTGCCCAGAGTGCCGCGGAACGCGCCTTTCCGCCGCCGCCCGCGCGCCGAAGTTGCGGGGAATTTCGCTCAGCGATGCCTGCTCAATGACCCTTTCCGAACTGGTTGACTGGGTGCGCGGCGTACCCGAAAGCCTGCCGGAAGAAATGCGTCCGATGGCCGAAAGCATTTGCAGTTCGTTCCAAAATACGGCAAAGCGGTTGATGGACTTGGGGCTTGGCTATTTGACTCTCGACCGCTCGGCATCGACGCTATCCACAGGCGAGCGCCAAAGAATGCAGCTTGCCCGCGCCGTGCGAAACAGAACTACGGGCGTTTTGTATGTGCTTGACGAACCCTCAATAGGGCTGCACCCGTCGAATATAGCGGGGCTTGCAGGCGTAATGCACGATTTGGTAAACGACGGCAATTCCGTTATTTTGGTGGACCACGATGTGAAAATTTTAAAGGAGGCCGACTGGATAGTTGAAATGGGTCCCGAAGCGGGAGCTAAAGGCGGGTATGTGATAGCCGAGGGAACAATTCCCTCCATCGAAAAAAACGCGGCTTCCCAAATCGGCGCGTTTCTGTCGGGAAAAGCCGAAACTAAATTGAGAACTTCTCCCGCAAAAAAGGAACTTTTTGCAAAAGGCACAATTTGTTTGTCAACTTCCCAAATTCACACCGTAAAACCTTTGGAAGTGGAATTTCCAAAAGGCAGGCTTACGGTTGTTACAGGCGTGTCGGGTTCGGGGAAAACCACTATGGTTCTTGAAAGCCTTGTTCCCGCCCTCGAGGCAAAAATAGCAGGCGGCGCACAACCCGCCCATATTCGCGGCATAAAAGCCGACGGCATTGCGCATGTAAAGCTCATAGACGCCACGCCAATAGGCGTCAATGTGCGTTCCACGGTTGCCACATATGTAGGTGTTCACGACGATTTGCGCAAATTGTATGCGAAGTCTGCCGACGCAAAAAGCAAAGGCTATACGGCAAGCGATTTTTCCTATAACACCGGTTCTTTGCGCTGTAGCGGCTGCGACGGAACGGGCATTGTCAGTTTAGACGTCCAATTCTTGCCCGATGTAAACATTCCCTGCCCCGATTGCCACGGCTCGCGCTATTCAAAGGCGGCGTACGATGTAAAGTTGGAAAACAAGGCGGGAACGGGCATTTCCCTTCCCGAATTGATGGATATGGACGTAAATTCGGCAAGCGATTTTTGCAGGGATATGAAAGTTGTCAGCCAAAAGCTCAATGTTCTCAAACAGCTTGGGCTTGGCTATCTAACGCTTGGAGAGGAAACGCCGAGCCTTTCCGGCGGCGAGGCGCAGCGCCTGAAATTGGCAAGCGAAATAGGCAAAACGCAGGGGGATTCCGTTTTCGTATTCGACGAGCCCTCCATAGGCTTGCACCCGTTGGACGTGCGGGTGCTTCTCGGCGTTTTTCAGGCTCTTCTCTACGACGGCGCAACGGTTATAGTTATTGAGCACGACATTGACGTTATTCGTAATGCCGACTACATAATAGATATGGGACCCAACGGCGGCGACGCAGGCGGAAGAATTGTGGCAAGCGGTACTCCTTCGGAAATAAAAAACAACAAAAACAGCATTACAGGAAAGTATTTGTAGGGCAGACTTTATACTGTTTGCCCGTATTTTCAGGCAAAAAATAAAGGCGGATTCGCAACTCAATGCAAATTCGCCTTTATTTTTGAAAAAGATCAGTCTTTTTTGTGAAAGTAAATTCCGACGGCTATTTTGAAATGATTAGCAGAATGTCGTTTTCCGTCTTTGAATCTCTGCCAAGGGGAGACGCGCCCATCACTACTTTTGCATTTTTGCCGCCGACGGTGAACGAGCTGCCGAGGGAATACGGCTTGCCGTTGAGCGTGAAAGTGGGATTCACGAAAGACGAATCTTTGTCGTTGAGAGTCATCAGCGGGTAGACGCCGGGTTTGAGAGAGGCGTTTTCGTTGACTATGTCGAAATGTATGGATTTTGCCTTGAATTCGCCGTCGAAAACCACTTTGGGAGCGCCTTCGGCAGTGAGGACAAAACGCATTTTAAACTGCCACATCTGCGGGTTTTCCGTAAATATTTCGTCTACGACCATTCCCGTACCGAAATGCGCCTGCGTATTGCCCTTGAATACGATGAGCGGGCCGCAAATATCGTTGAATTTTACTTCGGGGTGCACGGGGACGATACAAATTATGCCGCCGAGGGCGTTGAATTTTGTATCGACAAGCTCGAAAGTGGCTATGCCACCCCAAGCCGATTTTTCCCAATAGTTAAAGCGCAGGTTTTCGCCCAATTCCATATTGCACTTTTCAAACTGCATCTTGCTGGTGTGCGTTTCCATTGCAATGCCGTAGCGCAATTTAATGTTGTGCCCCTTTGAAAATATCAACTTGGAAACGTTCGTGCTCATATTGCGCCAATAGACGTTTTGGTCTATTTCGACAACCTGACCGTGCCTGAACACAACTGAGTCTGCCGAAGATGGTTTTGTTTTGTAGTAGTCGGTCTTGTAGTGGAGGTTTCTTCCCCATGTGCAGGTACTTGTTTTAAAACCCTCTTTGGGCGGCTGTTCGCCGGGCTGGGCTACGAGAAATTCCAAAGCAAAGGCAGACGATGCCGCCGCCATGAGTAAAAATGTGGCTATTTTTTTCATATAAAGCATATTCGCTGTTTCGTACGGATACAACAAGTATATGCAGCCGTAGTCAAGCTTTTGTTAGTTTTTCTTTTTCGCCTTTGCCAGTTCCTGGGCGAAAGTAAAGCGCACGAGGGCGTCGAGGCGGTCGAGTTCGTCGGGGTCTATGCTCGGGGAGTGTCTTGCCGCTTCGGCGGCCTTTACTGCCATTTGCTTTGCGTTGGCTATGTCTTCGTCGGTGAGTTTTGCAACGTTCACGGCGGCTTCGGTGAGAACCGAAACTACGTCGCCCATGCAGCGCGCGTAGCCCTTGTCTATGGCTATGCTTTCGGTTTTGCCCGAAGAATCCGTTATCAAAACCGCCCCTTCGTCGAGCATTGTAATAAGCGGAATGTGTCCGGCCATTATGCCGACTTCCCCGCCCGAGGCGGGCAGCGTCACCATGGAGAGGTCTTGGCCTTTCCACGCAACTCCCTCGGGGGTTATTATTTCAAGAGAAAGCGACATTACTTTGCCTTGTTGCGTTCGTGGGTTTGGAGAACTTCGTCTATGGAGCCTTTGAGGTAGAAGTCGTTTTCGTTGACTTCGTCAAGCTCTCCGTCGAGAATCATTTTGAAGCCGCGTATTGTTTCCGAAACGGGAACGTATTCGCCCTTTATGCCGTTGAATACTTCAGATACGAACATCGGGTGCGAGAGGTATTTTTGAACCTTTCTTGCGCGCGAAACCACAAGCTTGTCTTCGTCGGAGAGTTCGTCTATGCCCAAAATCGAGATGATGTCCTGAAGGTCTTTGTAGCGCTGCAATACCGACTGCACGCCGCGGGCAACTCTGAAGTGCTCTTCGCCGACAATGTCGGGCGAAAGCGCGTTGGAGGTAGACGCCAGCGGGTCTATTGCCGGATAAATGCCAAGTGCGGCAATGGAGCGGTCGAGGACTATGGTGGAGTCGAGGTGGGCGAATGTGTTTGCGGGAGCGGGGTCGGTGAGGTCGTCCGCGGGAACGTAGACGGCTTGGAACGACGTAATTGAACCCTTCTTTGTTGAAGTGATTCTTTCCTGCAATGCGCCCATTTCCTGCGCCAAAGTGGGCTGATAGCCGACTGCCGAAGGCGAACGCCCCAACAGGGCGCTGACTTCGCTGCCCGCTTGTGAGAAACGGAAGATATTATCTATGAATAACAAAACGTCTTGAGCTTGAGCGTCTCTAAAGTATTCCGCCATTGTGAGGGCGGTGAGGGCTACGCGCATTCTCGCTCCCGGGGGTTCGTTCATCTGTCCGTAGACGAGCGCCACTTTGGACTTGTCGGGGTCTTTGGGGTCAATGACGCCCGAATCAATCATTTCGTTGTAAAGGTCGTTGCCCTCTCTTGAGCGTTCGCCGACGCCCGCAAATACCGAGAAGCCGCCGTGCGCCTTTGCAATGTTGTGGATTAGCTCCATAATGACGACGGTCTTGCCGACGCCCGCGCCGCCGAATGCGCCGACCTTGCCGCCCTTGAGGAACGGGCATATCAAGTCGATGGGCTTTATACCCGTTTCGAGAATTTCCGCGCGGGTGCTCTGTTCCGAAAGCGCGGGGGCGTTGCGGTGGATTGGCAGCCTTTCCTTTGTGGTGATTTCGCCCCTGTTGTCCACGGGGTTGCCGAGCACGTTGAAAATTCTGCCCAATGTGGATTTTCCTACCGGCACGCTGATTGGCGCTCCCGTATCGACGACTTCCGCGCCGCGTGTCAGACCCTCCGAAGAGGTCATAGCCACGGTTCTGACCACGCCGTCGCCAAGCTGCTGTTGGACTTCCAAAACTATCTTTTCCCTTACCGAATTTACTTCGACCGTAGTTTCAAGGGCGTTGTATATGTGCGGAATGGAGGCTTCGTCGAACTTGACGTCGACCACCGCGCCTATGACTTGAATTATGGTTCCTGTATTTTTTTTCGTTTCGTCCATATCGGGTTCTTTTTTTTAAAGTTATGAGTTTTCCATCGCCTGCGCCGATGCCGCCAATTCGAGAATTTCCGTCGTGATTGCCGATTGGCGCGCCTTGTTGTATTCAAGCGTGAGGTTTTGAATGAGCGAGTCTGCGTTGTCGCTTGCACTTTTCATTGCAACCATTCGCGCGGAATGCTCGCTTGCCTTTGCGTCGAGAGCCATGTAGTGGATTGCCTGATTTATGTAGAAGGCGGGCAGATTTGCGGCTATTTCGTCAACGGAGGGCTCGAATACAAAGCGCCTGTCCTCCTTGGGGTGCTCGGCGACGTCGAGCTTGTAGGACTGCTTTAGGCGCTTTATGAACCAGTCCATATCGTCGACGGGCGCAATCTTTACAAGAGTGGGCTCTTGGCGCAGCGTGTTTACGAATATCGGGTAGAGCACCTCTATTGAGCCGTAGCCGCCCTCTTTTGCGGTCTTCATTGCAAAGTCCGCAATTTTGCGCGTTTCGGAGAATTTCACGTAGTCGCTGATTCTGAAGTTTGCAAGCAGCTTTCTGCCGCTTCTTGCTATGAAGCGCGCCGCGCGTATGCCGACGGAAATGAAGTCGGCATCTTGCGGAATTTCCGAAAGCGCCTTGAATATGTTTGTATTCAGGCCGCCGCAAAGTCCCTTGTCGGTGGAGAAAACTATCACGAGGCGCTTTGTGCCTTCCGAAAGCTGCAGCTTGCGCGCTACAACCCTGCGGATTTCGTCCCCGACGCTTTCGGTGAGGTCCATCAGCAGCGTTGCGTAGGCGCGCCCCAATTCAGCCGACTGCTGCGCCTTTTTCATTTTCGACGCCGCAACAAGCTCCATTGCATGGGTTATCTGCCCCGTGCTCTTGACCGCTTTAATGCGGTTGCGAATTTCGCGCATTCCCTTCATAAGGCATCAACCGTTTAGGCGAACGTTTTTTTCCACTGCGTGCAGAGTTCGGAGAGCTCCGCCTCTATTTCGTCGTCGAGCTTCTTTCTCGAAAGTATTTTTCCAAAGACAGACGACGCCTTTGACTGCATGAAATCTTCAAATGCAACTTCGGCTTCGGCAATTTTTGCCACGGCGATATCCGCGAAGAATTCGTGCATGAGCGCCCAGAGAACGGCTATTTCCATCTGCACGGTCTTGGGCGAATTGTTCTTCTGTTTCATTATCTCGACGAGCCTGTCGCCCTTGTCGATAATGGCCTTCGTGCGCGAGTCGAGGTCGGAGCCGAACTGTGCGAAAGCCGCCAATTCCTTGTATTGGGCGTATTCGCCCTTGAGTTTGCCCGCGACCTGTTTGAATGCCTTCATCTGCGCCGACGAACCCACGCGCGAAACCGATATGCCCACCGATATTGCGGGGCGCACGCCCTGATTGAACAAGTCGGTTTCAAGGAATATCTGGCCGTCGGTAATTGAAATTACGTTTGTGGGAATGTATGCGCTGACGTCGCCCTGCTGCGTTTCGATAATCGGCAATGCCGTGAGCGAGCCGTTGCCGTTTTCCTCGTTGAGGCGCGCGGCGCGTTCGAGAAGTCTTGAGTGCAGGTAGAAGACGTCGCCGGGGTACGCTTCTCTGCCAGAGGGGCGTTTGAGCAGAAGCGATACTTGGCGGTAGGCGGCGGCGTGCTTGGAGAGGTCGTCATAGACAATCAGGGCGTCCATTCCGTTGTGCATGAACCATTCGCCCATTGCGCAGCCCGCGTAGGGGGCAATGTAGAGGTTTGCCGCGTTTTCGCTCGCCGAGGCAACCACAATGATTGTGTACTGGAGGGCGTCGTGCTTTTTGAGAAGCTCTATGGTGCGGGCTATGTTTGCGTTTTTCTGCCCTATTGCAACGTAGACGGAGTAGACGGGGCGGAAGTCCTTGTCGCCCGAGGCGAAGCCCGCCTTGTTTATCTTTGCCTGATTTATGATGGTGTCGAGGGCGATTGACGTTTTGCCCGTGCAGCGGTCGCCGATGATGAGCTCGCGCTGTCCGCGCCCGACGGGAATCATGGAGTCAATTTCGAGAATGCCCGTTTGCAGCGGCTGGTTGACCGACTTTCTCGGCAAAATCCCGGGGGCGATTTTTTCAACGGGGTAGAATTCATCGGCTTTGATTTCGCCCTTTTCGTCGAGGGGACGCCCGAGCACGTCTACCACTCTACCCAGCAGCCCCTTGCCTACGGGGACACTCAAAAGCTTTCCGGTGGTGCGGCCTTCGTCGCCTTCGTTGAGCGAGGAAGTGTCTCCGAGGAGCACGCAGCCGACTTCCGTTTCGCCGAGGTTGAGGGCTATTCCGAAAACGCCGTCTTTGAAGGCTATCATTTCGTTGTACATTGCCCTGCTCAGCCCGTCGAGGCGCGCAACGCCGTCGGCGAGCGCCACTATTTTGCCGACATTGCTGCGGCGGCTTTGGCTTTTAAGCTGCTGTATTTTTGAATTTATTTCGTTTAAAATATCGTCCATTTTTACCCCAATTTGCAGGATTTACAAAAGTTCCAATTCGGAGAGTTGTTCGGATACCGAGCGCTCGAAGATGTCGTCGCCTATTTTCACGCGCACGCCGCCGATGAGCGCGCGGTTTGTTCGGGCGGTTATTTCCACGCGCGAACCGGCAATGCGGCGTATCTTTTCGGAGAGCTTTTCAAGCGCGGCTTCGGAGAGTTCCCCCGAGGTTTCTATCTTTGCCGATGTCTTGCCCAGAAGCGGTTTGAGCCGCCTGAGGTACTCTTTCAAAATTGCGATTTTGTCGGAGTATTCGCCGTTGTTTTCAATGTAGGCGCACACCGCGCGCACGCGTTCGGCGCTTACAAACCCGTCGGCGTCGCGCGAGAGGCCAATCAGCAGTTTTGCTTCCGAAGAAATATCCACTTCCTACATCTCCAGTTTTTCGGCGGCAATTTCGGCAAGCTTGGAGCGCTGGGCGTCTGTGAGGACTTCCTCGACCGCCTTTGCCGCGGCGTTCGCGGCAAGCTTTGCAAGCTCCTGTTTTAATTCCTGCCTCATTTGCTGCCTGCGGTTTTCCATTTCCGTTTCGGCTTTGGCGCGGGTCAGTTCCGCCTCTTTGCGGGCGGTTTCAACCGCGCTTTCGATGGCCTTCTTTGCCTCCTCGCGCGCCTGTCTGAGAACGTCCGCACTTTCGGCTGCGGCGCGGGCGAGCTTTTCGTCGGCCTTCTTTTGGGCTTCGGCGAGTTCGGCTGCGGCGCGCTTGGCGTCGTCAAGGCCTTTTTCTATTTCGGCTCTGCGGGCGTCCGCCGCGCGTATGACGGGTCTGAAAACGAAGTAGTACAGAGCCGTCGCGACGATGGCGAACGAAAGCCCCTGGCTTGCCAAAAGCTCCCATTTTATTCCGAAATCCGCCAAAAATGACAGCGGAGATTCCGATGCCGCCAATATGGTCAACATAGCAGGCTCTCTTTATTTACCGAGGAACAATGCGTAGAAGGCGACAGCTTCGGCAAGCGCCATGCCCAAAATTGCAAGCACCATGACTTTGCCCGAAGCCCCGGGGTTTCTGCCAACGGCCTCCACAGCCTTTGCGCCTACAAAAGCCACGCCGAGTGCAGCACCGAGGCAGCCGAGGGCGCCCTGAATGCTTCCGCTAATGTTAACTTGATTTACGGTTTCAGCTATTATGTCTATCATTGTTTTTCCTTGTTTTTTAAGTTTAAAATTTATTCGTCTTCGGTTTTTGTCAGCAACCCAATGTACACCGCCGTAAGCAGCGTGAACAGGAACGCCTGAATCAGGCCTATGAGCAGCTCCAAAAGGTAGAACGGCAACGGGATTGTCCACGAGAACACGCGCGGGAGCGAGACGGCTATTTCGTGCATGTTTTCCATGAGAACCTCTCCGCCGAAATTGTTGCCGAACAATCTAAACGACAGAGAAACAAGCCTCATTATTATGGAGATAATGTCTATGCAGCCCACCGCAAAAAACACCGCAAAAAGCGCTATGTAGACGGGCTTCGCAATTTCGGCGGGATTTGCCTTGTTGCCGAACGTATCGGCCAGAAAATGTTTGGGACCCGCGTATTTCCACACGAAATATATCCACGCCCCGAACGATATGACGGCGAGGGCAAGCGTCGTGTTGAGGTCGGTATTTGCGGGGCGGATAAGCGGAACGAATGTGCCGTTTTCGTTGAATCCCACGCTGCCGACCCCGGGCAGAAGCCCGCTCCAGTTCATTATCAAAATGTAGCAGAAGAACCCCGAAAGCAGGGCGAATGCGCCTCTAAACGCCTTTGCGCCCATTATGGGTTCAAACGTATCGCGCGTTAAATCCACGATTTTTTCAACCACGAGCTGCCCGTTTGAGGGCACCAATTTTGCGCCGCCGCGAATCATGAATCTGAAAACGGCAATGATTACGAGCGTGAAGATCCACGTGGTGAGCATGGAATTTGTGATGGGGAAGCCCGCTATTTCCAAAAGCGGAGTGCCCTTGACTTCGGAGGCTTCGAGAGCCGATGCCGAAGCGGCCAACGTTCCCGCCGCAACCGACGCTTTCAATATAGTTTTTTTCAAATCCATAATAACCGCGTTTATTGCGGACAATTTTTTTTCAAATGGAGGGTGTGTCAAGTTTTTTAATTTTTTGAAAATGTACATTTTTGTATGTTTTTGCTCTTTTGTTCGGGCGGAGCTTCGCGAGGCTCAATCGTGTGAGAATTGAAATTCGGCGGAGGGCTTTTGCAAATTCCCGATGCGGCGGTTCTTTGTGCCTATGCTGGTAATTTGGCTTTTTCGGGGACGGAGGGGGTTGCATTCGGCGGCTTTTTGATTTTTTTCAGCGGAATTTCCTCTTATATATAATGGACATTTTTTTGAGCTTCGGCGCGGTGTGTGGCGGCATGCAATGTGGCGCTGTTGTGCGTTTTTTCTTGAACCGAAGTGTAAAAGGGTAATTATCGCCAAAATGCTCGAATTGAACAAAATTTACGATGTAGTTGTCTGCGGCGCGGGTCATGCGGGTTGCGAAGCCGCCCTTGCCGCCGCCCGAATGGGCGCGCAGGTTCTGCTGATTTCGGGGAACATAGATACCGTTGCGCAGATGAGCTGCAATCCGGCCATCGGCGGACTGGCAAAGGGGCACATCGTGCGCGAGATAGACGCCCTCGGCGGCGAAATGGCTGTAAATGCCGACGCTTCGGGCATTCAGTTCAGGGTTCTGAACATGTCGAAGGGCCCCGCGGTTCAATCCCCCCGCGCCCAGTGCGACAAAAAGGCGTACCAGTTCAGAATGAAAAACGTACTGGAGAAAACGCCGAATATTTCGCTTTTTCAGGCGGAGGTTCTCGAGCTGAACGTCTCGGACGGAAAGGTTGCGGGGGTGTCGACCAATTTGGGGGTGTCGTTCCTTGCAA
>ERZ808267.87-NODE-87-length-43099-cov-5.895804_pt1 | contig 43099 bp, 37 predicted proteins | sample MGYA00521241_ERZ808267 | MGnify/ENA primary metagenome ERZ808267 (study PRJEB31516, sample SAMN03275592) | gut metagenome | biome: mammalia-associated habitat; material: feces | host: Papio cynocephalus | place: Kenya | collected 2012-07-19 ...
TATCATCTTCCACAAGCTCTGCGATCTGCAAAGCGAAACCGCTGCTGAGGAGATGAGGGCGGCGTACAAGGCAGGCTTTAAGGACGGCGTGGCATTGATGAAGGAAGCAATGAGCACATAATTTTAGATGTAAAGGGATATGACTTCTGAACGTTCAGAAGCCGTATCCTTTTGCTTTGTAATAGAGACTGACATTCGGCGTTCTGCCGACATTTCACCACGAAAAAAGCATATTTCACCACATATCCGACTGCTCATGCGGCTCTCATGCTATAATGAAGAAAAATCGAAAGGAGCGGTATATATGAAAAAGTTTCTGGTAACAATTATAATTCTTGCGGCAGTCGGAGGTGCAGCTTGGTTTCTTCTGCTTCGTCCCGAAACGATCTCGCAGGAAACACTTACGCAGGATTTTGAAACGCACCGCAAGTCTTATGAGGATATTGCGCTGTATTTGAAAGGTCATAATATCACCACAGAGATTACCGATATACCGATGGCAGGCAAAAGCTATGACGGCGTGACTTATGAGGACTCGGACGAGTATCGTGCTTTTATGGACGGTATCTATGTCATTATGGAAGAAAATCATGATGCGATCATTTCCGACGGAATGACCGTAGAATTTGTCTACCACAGCACGGGTGGAAAACTGCGTAAGCTCTATGGCTCGGTGATCTATAACGGCGAGAAAAAAGTCGATGGAAAAGTAACTGTTCCGCTGACAACGGACGGCTGGCACTTGTATATCGCACAGGGGGTGATCTCATGCGGAAAATGATACCGCTGCTGATGTCGGCTGTATTGCTGCTGACAGGATGCTCTGCAAAGAACATTCGGAACGAGCCAAGGTCCGTGGATAACACTGTTTATACCCGTGAAAGCGCAGGTATCCGTCTGCAAGATGATTTCTATGGTTATGTAAATTTCGATTTTCTTTATTGCACGGATATTCCTGCGGATATGTTTGAAACGGGAACGCTGCGAACGGCACAGAAAAAAGTCGATGATGCTGTTTCGGACGAGATACTTTTTATCGGAAAGAATAATACCTCCTATCCCGATGGCAGTGATGAACAGATAATACATGACCTGTTTGTGCAGTATCTTGATACGGATAAAAGAGAGTCAATCGGGCTTACACCGCTTGAAAATGGCTTGGATACGATAGAAAGCGTACAAACGGCAAAGGATTTTGTACGTATCTGCGGTATGCTGTATACAGAATATGGCGTCTCGGTACTGCCTGCGGTCGGTGTTAGGCAGGATTATTTTGACAGCGTCAGAAATATACCGTATATCGGGCAGATGCAGTTTTCCTATTCGGTGGATGAACTTCTTAACAGCAAGGATACCGCCGAAAATTTACAGGAGCAATTGGTAGAGATACTCAAAGCACTCGGTCACGAAAATGCCGAAGCGATTGCCTATGATACTGTTACGATGCTTCTTGATATTGCAGCAAGCACCGCCGATATGAATAAAATGTCTGTGGAAGATATGTACAATATCCGCAGACCAGACGAGCTTGATCCGCTTGTATCGAATTATCTTGAATCGGTCGGAATGAGCGGCAGGAATATCATGATTCTAGACCCCGTACAGCTCAAAATGATATGCTCTCTGCTGACCGATGAAAATCTCAGTCTGTGGAAATCTCTTGCCGAGTGTACACTCATCTACGCATATAAGGACGTTCTTCCGCCCGACTATGCAAATGCTTTTGAACAGAATGACTATTGGACGGACGAGGAGAAGGCGGTACAAATAACAAAAGCCTTGTTTGTGGACGAGATTGGGAATATCTACGCCCGGAAATACACCGATGAAAAGACCTTTGCAGCTGTTCGGGATATGACAGAGGATATTATCTCGGCGTACAGAAATTGCATTGAAAGCTCGGAGCTTCTTTCAGAGAATGACCGCAGGGAATGTCTTGCAAAAATAGATAATATGAGCGTAAATATCGGCTGTCCAAACAAAAAAACAGATAGAAATGCAGAACTATCGGACAATCTGCTTGAAAGTGCCATAAGTATCAAAAGCGGTTACGTTCGGGGAATGCTTTCCTCTGCGGACAAAGCTCCGAATACCGGTGAATGGGGTATGCCTGCTTATGCGGTCAATGCTTATTACGATGCTCAGAAAAACAGCATTACCGTGCCTATGGGTACATTCCATGCTCCGATTTTTGATGTGAACGCCGACTATTATACAAATCTCGGGGGACTCGGTTCGGTCATTGCTCACGAGATCGGTCACGCCTTTGACGCTGAGGGTATCCTTTACGACGAAAACGGCAATTACCGCCCCGAAAGGATAAGCACCGAACGCACAAAGCTGCTGTCCGATGAGGTTTCGGCATATTTCGGCGGTATGCAGATCATGGACACATTCTATATCAACGGCGAGAACACAAAGGGCGAGAATGCCGCTGACCTCGGAGGTATGCAGGTGATAGCTTCTATGACAGATGCCAGAGACGAGCTGCGAAAGATATTCGAGAACTACGCAAGACTTTGGGCAACGCTGTCATTTGATACGGATGCTTCCGGACAGATTGCCGATGATGTTCACAGCCCCGCCGAGATCAGAGTGAACGGTGTACTTTCGAGCGTGGAGCAATTCTATGAAGTGTACGATATTTCGGACAGCGACGGAATGTTCGTGCCGTATGACAAACGAGTTAGGGTGTGGTGAGATGCGGCTTTTCATAAAACTATGCTTTCACAATATCACAGTTAAGCCGTTTCGAACGCTTGTGATCGTGCTGTGTCTTGCGGCGGTATCGCTGACTTTTTCGCTGTGCCTGACGATAAGCTCCGCTTCAAAGACGGCTGTTGAAGATATGATACGAAGCTCGATGGGCAGAACGGATATCACAATGCAGGCGGCGAAAGGCTTGGATGAATTGCCTGAGCTGCCCGATGATACCGCAGGTCTGCCCGTTATTCTTGCAAAGTCATATTTTCAGATACACGATATACATAACTTCAAATATGTGCAGAAGAAAAATATCTATGTTCTTGGTGTTGATACCGAACAGGCGGCGGGATTCGGATATCTTCCGAAATGTACTGCTCCCAAAGAAAATGAAGCCGTTATCAGCTATGCGCTTGCACAGCACTTCGGGTATGAGGTCGGAGAAGAGATGACGCTGCCCTGTGCTGATGGTTCTGAAATAACGCTCACGGTAAGAGAAATAGTGCTTAACAAAAATCAGCTTTCCGTCATGCCGATTGCAATAATCACCACGCCCGAGACGGCAAAATCGGTGCTGTCTGCACCCGATATTTCTGCAACGATGCTGTATGTTGATGCGCCTGACGGCAAGGAAAGCGAAACAGCGGAACAGCTCCGCACGGAATATCCTGCATATCAAGTCGATCAGGTCACCGGAACTCCCGAGCTTGAAGACAGTATCCGCAGCATGACAAGGGCATTTTTCATTATTTTCGCTGTCACTTTGTTGATGATATTTTTTATCATATCGGCATTTGCAAAGAATATCGCCGCCGAACGACTTGCCGTGATCGGCACGCTCCGCAGTATCGGTGCGGAGAAAAGTACGGCTTCTCTTACACTTCTGAGCGAATGTGCTTTGTATGGAGCATTCGGCGGTATTCTCGGAACGGTTCTTTTCTATGCGCTGAAAGATACGCTCCTCGGCAATATGATTCCCCGTACCGACGGGATCGGCGGGAGCGTTCACGCACCGTTTTACGTTTCTGTGATTGGGCTTGTGATCTCGGCTGTGATAAGCTGTGCGGTATCGCTCATATCGGTCATATGCACAGCAAAAATGCCAATTAAGGATATCATTTTCGGCGGCAAAGACACTGTTTACAGACCGCCCTTTATAGGAACTACCGCAGGAATCTTTTCTCTCTTTTGTGCGATAGTCCTGTATTTTGGTAACTTCGGATTTATCCCCTCGCTGATAAGTCTTGCGGCTTTCGTGATCGGGATATGCTGTGTCCTGCCGAAGCTGTTGTCTGCGGTTTCCTCAGCTGTCGCAAGGCATACAAACGGCAGGAGACTTCCTGTCATACGGCTTGCATTGATACAATCGGGAAGTAAAAAGACTGCCGTTACGGGAACGGTAATCTGTACGGCTGTTGTTATGATGACGGCTTCATTATATATCCTGTCGCGCTCGGCGGAAAAGCTATACTCGGTAAGGAATTACGACTGTGATGCTATAATCACGGGACTTTCGGAACGTTCGGAGTATTATGATATCATTACTGTGGACAGCAGAGAATTCATCTACAATACCTCTGAAATGGCAGAAATAAACGGAAGTCGGGCAATTATAAACATATTCGGCTATGACGGATTTGAGATGTTCACGGGACTGCGTGATCTGCCCGAAACACTGGGGGCTAACGAGATCGCTCTTGACAGGCAGATGATGAAACGGTTTGATATCCATGCGGGAGACAGCGTGGATATCACGCTCAAAAGTGATTCCGTCCGCCCCGTGAAGCTGACATTGAAAGTGGTTCCGGGGATAAACAGTGTCTACTTCGACCAGCAGTGCAATGCGGCGGTGATAAGCCTTGATACCTACAAAAGCGTGTATCACGATTATCCGTCCATTTTACTTGTAAAGGGCGATACAGAGCTTATGAAAAGGCAGCTTATCGACAAGAGCGCAGAGTTTGAAACAGCAGAGGAATATTACGCTCGTACCGATGAAGAGTCGGATAGTATTACAGGGCTGTTGGACGCGCTTGCAGTGATTGGTGTTATGCTTGCGGTGATATCGGTATCGGGACAGCAGTTAATAGGCTTTGAGCAGTGGAAACATGAGCTTGCCGTGCTTCGGTCGCAGGGCATGAGCATATTACAGCTATCAAAAATGCTGCTCTGTGAAACGGTGCTGACAGCTTTGCTGCCTGTACTTTTATACCTATGTACAGGTCATTTCGTGATACGAATAATAGAACAGACACTTTACTCACTTGATATGGGAATACCGATCAGCTATGAATATAATGGTACAGCGATGTTTTTAGCGGTCTTAGCGGCGGCGGTGATATTTACTGTGCTGATACCCGTGTTCTCGCTGAAACGAATGAACACAGCCGAACAGCTAAAATGCGAATAGGAGGTACTATGGAAAACATCATCGAGATAAACAATATTTGCAAGAGCTTCGGGGCGAAAGATAACCGCACACAGGTTCTGAAGGATATATCGCTGACTGTGGGAAAGGGCGAATTTCTATCGCTCATGGGCGCATCGGGCAGCGGCAAGTCAACGCTTCTGTATTTGCTCGGCGGTCTGGACACTCCCGACAGCGGCGAGATATTCCTGAACGGTAAGGATATTGCAAAAATGCGTGACAAAGAGCTTTCAAAGCTCCGCCGTGAGGGAATGGGGTTCGTGTTCCAGTTTTTCAATCTTGTACAGAACCTGACGGTGGAGGACAACATTCTCCTTCCCCTTGTCATGGACGGAAAAGAGCCGAAAAAGTACCGTGACAGGCTCGATTCCATGCTTGAAACGGTGGGGCTTTCCGACAAGCGGAAGAGCTATCCGAATCAGCTTTCGGGCGGTCAGCAGCAGCGGTGCGCCATAGCCCGTGCTGTGATCTGTGAACCGCAGATACTCCTCGCAGACGAACCGACGGGAAATCTTGACAGCAAAAGCGGTACGGAGATCATGGAGCTTTTCAAGCACATCAATGGTGATAAGGGCATCACGATCCTGATGGTCACACATTCACGGGAATGTGCTGCATATTCCGACAAGGTGATAACCCTTTGCGACGGCAGCATCATAAATGATGCCATAGTGTCTTGAAAAAGTGTCGGGAATATGCTATACCTAAGAAGAGTGAGATTTATGAGGATAGAAGAGTTATGAGGATAGCAGTCTGCGATGATGAAAAATATTTCCGTGATACAATCTGCGAGGAGATAAACACTTTTTATAACAGCCTTGATGTGCTGTGCAGTGCGTATGAAAACGGCTCTGCGTTGATCGCTGCATTTGAAAAAGGGCAGCGCTTTGATGTGGTATTTCTTGATATTGAGATGCCGCCGCCCGACGGTATGGAAACTGCACGGCGGCTGCACGAATTCTCTCCCGAACTGCCCGTGATCTTTCTGACGAGCCACACGGAGCTTGCGATGGACGGCTACGAGGTCGGGGCGTTTCGCTTTCTGCAAAAGCCCGCTATCCCCGAAAAGCTGACACAGGCACTCAAAGATATCAGACAGCTTACAGCGAAAACCAAGACCGTCTGTATCAGATCGGATGGCGAGGATCATTACATCTCGCCCGACTGTATCATTTTTGCCGAAGCCGACAACAACACGGTGCGGTTCATCACATTGGAACGGGAATACAAAATGCGCATGAAGCTGACCGAAGCAATGACTATGCTCGAAAGCGTGTCCGAATACTTTTGCAGGGTACACCGCTCGATAATTGTAAACCTCGCACATATCATCAGCCGTAATGAAAAAGAGGTCAGGCTCGACAGCGGAACGATACTGCCTGTCAGCAAAAGCTACGGCGAAGAACTGAAAAAAGGGCTGATGGACTATATCCGTCTGAATGCAAAATAGGTGATACATATGAAAACGATATATCAGCTTGCACTGGTTCTGATACAGGTCATGTACGGCGCATCTTTCAGTCTGTGTACGCTTGTCACTATGAACGACCTGTTTTACAGAAGAATCAAACGCATACCGCTTCTCCCCATAATGTCGGGCTTGATATTCGGCATTGCGGCGTTTATAGAGAATCTTTGGTGTGGCGTTATCTGGTTCACACCGCTTTTTATCATTCACACGGCGGCGTTTTTTCTGCTAACCGACAAAAACAAGGATCATTTGCTGTCGCTCATATTTGCGGAGCTTTTTTCCGCAAGTCTGATAAGCAGCGTGCAGACGGCGGTCTTTTCGGTTTCAATGGGAACGGAACGAACATTTGCGGAACTGAATTTGCTGTATTTTGCGGCGTATATCATTTCGGCTGCGTTTGTTCTCCTGCTGAAGCGACTTGTCCGCAGCAATGACAGAGAGCCGCTCGGCAGGCTGCAAATGCTCACGCTGACAGGGATAACGGTCTCGGTCACGGCAGTCATCGGCAGGAGCTTTTCCTTGTCCGAATATGTCCCCGATGTATCGCCCGAAGCAGCTGTACCTTCGCTGCTCATGCTGATGTCGGTGACGGTGCTTCTTCTGCTTTCCGTCAGGCAGCAGCAGGCTAAACGCTTCCGTGAAATGAGTGAGCTGAGCGAAAAATACATGACGGCACAAGCTAAGCATTTCGAGCAGACACGAAACGCTGATACAGAAATGCGGATTCTCCGACACGATATGAAAAACCATATCGCCGTGATGAACGGGCTGTACGAATCGGGAAAAACGACCGAACTCGGAGAATATCTGAAAGAGCTTTCAGGGAGATTTTCCGAAACACAGGCTGTAAATATTACGGGCAATGAGATCGCTGATGCGATCATCTCGGAGAAAAGAGCAATCGCAGGAACGACAAAGACAGAGCTTATATGCGAAGGAAGTCTGAATGGACTTGACATCAACGCCGTGACGCTCTGCACGGTTCTTTCAAATCTTCTTGATAATGCGATAGAAGCCGCAGAGCAGACTGATACAGACTGCACAATAACGCTGACAGCCAAACGAACAGGCAGCTTTTATTACATCAGTATCAGCAACCCTTGCAAGCAATATGTTGACGTTTCGGCAAATATCATATCAAGCAAGCCTGACAGAGTGCATCACGGACTGGGATTGAAAAGCGTCTGTAGCGCATTGGAGAAATGCGGCGGAACGCTGGAGCTTTCCTGCAAGGGATCGGGAACAGGATATATTTTTACGGCGGAGGTCATACTGCCGGCAAATCATGAATCGTGATGAATAGTTCTCTTGGCAGTTAGGTTTAGTCTATTGGCACACTCAAAAACCATACCACATAAGTTAAAATCAGCATTGTGGTATATCCCATAATCAGCCGATATCCTAAACGGCATACATTAACCGCAAGGCTCTCGGAAACGCTGTGCAAGCGTTTCTGAGGGCTTTTCTTTTTCAGCGGTTAGTTTTACGCTCCACAGACTCGGACGGCTATAATGGATACTCTGTTACGTTGGCGCTGTCAAAGTTGCTGAATATGCAAGAAAAATAACCGAAACTCCAAACATCAAGTCTATTCACTTTCATATCACTACTGTGCTTTCTATGTGGGTATGGCGCTGAGATGTCAGAGGGCAAGGATAAAGTACGGGAATAGTGTATATATATTGTTGGTTAAAAAAGAGAATGATAAGCCATGCATGGCTCGTAGGCTTCACAAATTCTTCACAAAATAATTAGCACTCACCTATTGACAGTGCTAACAAGTGGTGATATAACATAATCAGAAAGAGGGAAAGGAACCTAAGGAGAAGTAATATGAGGATTAAAGTTACTCCCGGTGCTTCCTTAAAATCCCGATTTCAAGAAACAAGGTAACAACTTATTAAGGATTATTTTATTAAAAAAGGAGTGGTTTTTATGTTGATGCCTAGTATTTTTGGAGAAAATTTGTTTGATGACTTTTTTGGATTCCCTGAGTTTCCTGATTTTGATAAGATGAGCAAGGATATGACCAAGAAACTTTATGGTGGACATAGTAAGAATATCATGAAGGTTGATATCAAGGAAAAGGAAAATGAATATGAGATGATTGTTGATCTGCCGGGCTTTAAGAAGGATGAAATTACAGCTGCACTGAATGACGGTTATCTTACTATTTCGGCAGCTAAGGGCTTAGACAAGGATGAAAAGGATAAGGAAAGCGGCAAATATATCCGTAAGGAAAGATATGCAGGCGCCTGCCAGAGAAGCTTTTATGTTGGCGATGGCGTAAAACAGGAGGACATAAAGGCTGAGTTCAAGCATGGTATTTTGACCCTTATTATTCCTAAGGCAGCACCAAAGCTTGAGAAAGAAGAAAATTCATATATTGCCATTGAAGGATAATATCTTTCCGGTATATGTGAAAGGGGTGTCGCGTTAAGCGACACCCCTTTTTTATAAACATTCCATAAACATTTTTTACAAATTGGTTGAGATAATTTGTGAAAAATATTATAATATAAGACTAGCAATGTAAATTTTATGAGAATGAGACTACAGGAGGTTTGTGATGGAGTCACAATTAAGGGAAGAAATATCCAGAAGAAGGACTTTTGCCATAATTTCCCATCCGGATGCAGGTAAAACAACTCTGACAGAAAAATTTTTACTATATGGAGGAGCAATTAATACAGCCGGTTCCGTTAAGGGAAAGGCCAATTCAAAGTATGCGGTTTCTGACTGGATGCAGATTGAAAAGGACAGAGGTATTTCGGTAACCTCCTCGGTATTACAGTTTGATTATGACGGATATTGTATTAATATTCTTGATACACCCGGACATCAGGATTTCTCTGAGGACACCTACAGAACTCTTATGGCTGCTGATTCTGCTGTAATGGTTATAGATGCTTCAAAGGGTGTTGAGGCACAGACAATAAAGCTTTTCAAGGTGTGTGTAATGAGACATATACCTATATTTACATTTATTAACAAGATGGATCTCGAAGCAAGGGATTCCTTTGAGCTACTGGATGAAATCGAAAATGTTCTTGGAATAAGAACCTGCCCTGTTAACTGGCCAATAGGCTCAGGAAAAAGATTTAAGGGTGTATATGACAGAAAAACCAGGCAGGTATCAATGTTCAAGTCAGTATCTGTAGGTGGTGCAAAAAGTGCAAAGGAGACAGATTATAGTCTTGAAGATGAAGAATTGAAGGATCAGGTCGGAGAGGAGCTTTACAGTCAGCTGCTTGATGAGATTGAGCTTCTGGACGGAGCCTCGGATGAATTCGATCAGGAGCTTGTAGATGGTGGCCGGCTGTCACCGGTATTTTTTGGCTCGGCACTTACAACTTTTGGTATTCAGACCTTTTTGGAGCATTTCCTCAAAATGACAAAATCGCCATTGCCGCGAATGTCAAATGAAGGTCTTATCGATCCGATGGATGATGCTTTTTCGGGCTTTATTTTTAAGATACAGGCAAATATGAATAAAGCACATCATGACAGAATAGCATTTATGAGAATCTGCTCCGGTAAATTTGATGCCTCAAAGGAGGTTTATCATGTACAAAGTAAAAGGAAAATGAGACTGTCACAGCCCCAGCAGATTATGGCTCAGGACAGGAAGGTAATAAATGAGGCATTTGCCGGAGATGTAATCGGTATTTTTGATCCGGGAATATTCTCCATTGGTGATACTCTGTGTCAGCCGGGTAAAAAGTTTGAATATGAAGGGATCCCTACGTTTGCACCGGAGCATTTTTGCAGGCTTGTTCCTTTGGATTCCATGAAAAAGAAACAATTTATGAAGGGCGTAACCCAGATTGCCCAGGAAGGTGCAATACAGATTTTTCAGGATTATCTTCTTGGAATGTCAGAGATTATAGTGGGAGTAGTTGGCGTCCTCCAATTTGATGTATTAAAATATAGACTGGAAAATGAATATGGCTGTGATGTAAGAATGGAACCATTGCCATATAATTATATAAGATGGGTTAAAAATCCGGACACGGATTTGAGCAAGCTTAGCCGTATAAGTGATTGTAAGAAGGTTAAGGATATGAAGGATAATCCGTTACTGCTCTTTGCAAATGAATGGTCAATAAGGATTTTGCTTGAGCATAATGAGGGACTTGAACTTACAGATTTTAGAAAGAATTAGTGAGGAGAGTGTAAGAATGATACTTCTTGATACCCAGAAGGAAGAATTTAGTAAACTGAAGGAAATAAAAATATTTGATAAGGTTAGCAACGAGGAACGCTTTAACAGGGATTTATTGTATATAGGTCTTGGAGGTGTCGGAGCAAGGGTTGTCACAAACCTGAAGATTATGCTGAAAGAGCATATCACTGCTGAGGATAATATCAATTTTTTAATGATTGATTCGGATATTCCTTTTATGGAGCAGTCCATAGAGGACAGTAAGGAGGACAAAGGACTTAATGCCCTTGAAATTATCAGCATATACAGACCTAATCTGGAGACAATTTTGTCTGAGGACAGTATTACGGAGGTTACGTCAAATTATGCAAAATGGATGAGAAGAGATTTTCCTAAGCTTACTATTGGAACTAATGGTGCAGGTGGAAACAGACAGATAGGAAGGCTTATGTTTTCCAATGCATATGAGGATATGAGAATACTCCTTTTTGAAAAGCTGGAGGAGATATATGGCAAATCAGAGACAGGAAAGCTGGATGTTATTGTAATATCAGGGCTGGGAGGAGGAACAGGAAGTGGAATTCTTTCAGATATTACATACAATATTAAGGCCTATGGCAAGGCAAAAAAGTGGAAGAATTACCGGGTTGGCGGATGCGTACTTATGCCTGATGTGCTTTTTGCCAATAAGGAAATTGACCGGGATAAGAGGAACCTTCTTAATGCTAATGCCTGTGCAGCTCTTAAGGAGATAGATCATTTTATGCATTTACCGGAGCTTGATGAGTTCTATACCTTTGAGAGCACAACCCACCGCCTTAATATGAAGGATAAAATATTTGACGTGTGTATGCTGGTTTCGGGGAAGAAGGATGAGCAGGGATACCTTCCGGAGGAAATTGTTCTCAAAGATACTGCGTTTTTCCTTTTTAAGCTTGCTGTAAATAAGTATATTGGTGGAAAAGAAGAAAAAACCATGCTGAGAGATGCCTTTTTCGATAACGGAGGAAAGGCAATGTACAAGGTTATTAATGAATCTGTTTACAAGATACCGATTAAGGAGCTCGAGAATATAAGCGAATATTCTATTTTTTCTGAGGCATACAAAAAAATCCATGAAATCCCGGATGTAGATGCCATAATTGAAAAAAATGGACAGAGTGCTTTTGGGGATGTATTGGATTTCCTTAACGGAAAACCGGGAGAGGAAATAAATCTTAAGATAACAGGCCTTATTATGACAAGGCAGTTTGAAAGACCTGCATACAAAATGATAAAAAAAGGTCAGGATGGACTGAGAGAATCCATGGCGAGAAAGCTGAATGATTTTAAACAGGATATTTCGGTTGTAATCAAATCCTTTAAAAACAAATTCTGCTCATCACTTGACGAGATGGTTGAGACATATATGAGAGAATATGGGCCTTTTGCCACCATGGAGCTGATTGGGGCAGGTGGACTCAGGGAAATGGAGAATGACGGAGGACTTATTGCAAGAATAAAATCAATGGAAGAGATGCAGAAAATGTATCAGCCATCCGGTGAGTATAGCAGAATTATTGAGTCGATTAAAGATATGGTTGCAAAGAGATTCTTTACATTTCCTAATGCAAAAAGAGAAACTGAAAATGGGTATTATGATGCATGCATAAAAGAAACTCTTGCTACAGAAAGAAATATTATTATGGAGGGCCTTGATGCCCATGATGTATTTGGAGATGCAATAAGACTTTTGCGACAAAAGGCAGAGAGAATAAATGATATATATTCCCAGTTTGATGAGGATCTTAAGAATTCGGTGGAGGATCTTGCCATTGAGGGGAGAAAGGTTACTTCTTATCTGATGAAGGAGGCAAAACAGGGAGAATTTCTGCCGGTTGATTATATTACTGCCTCCAAAATTGAAGAGTGCAGGCAGGGAATTATTCGTCTTATGGTTGATAATGAGATAAATATTGACACAGGAAGGCTTGTTCCGGTTAAACAGGAAATGGAGAAGATATATAGAAATATTCTTATTGGAATAGGAGTATATGCTCCTGAAAAAATGATACTTACAGCATTTTCAGATAAGAAGCCTACTCTTCAGGAAGCCAATGTTATGTTTGTATCTGCCACCAATGAAAGAAGAGACGAAATTATGGGAAGGGCTGCTAGGGCGTTTGTAGAAGGAACAAGAGAAAAAATCAGCAAGAAAAAGCTTTGCATAATGAAGGATGGATTTGAAGAGGTTACCCTTAATAAGAGATATATTTCTCTCCCGGATGCCATGCCATATTTCAGCCAGGCAGTTAAGGATATATTTATGAATGAGCCTTATAACGAAAAAGAAGAGAATATCACCTTCAATCCCGGAGAGCTTGAGATATCAATTGATGATATGTATAATAATGTGACTCTTAATCTTCTTGAATGTGCAAAAGATATGCAGGATGCATACGATTGTGTGAATTCACAAGCATATTATGGACTTCATATTGATGAAACCATGAAGGATATGAGAGAATATCCGGATATAGCTTAAGATTTGTATTAAGGATAGGATTGTATATATGAAAAAGTATTATGCTGTTAAAGCAGGGGTAAAGCCGGGCATATATGAAACCTGGGAGGAATGTAAGAATAATACCATAGGATACAAGGGAGCAGTATATAAGGGATTCACAACAAGGGCAGAGGCCATGGAATTTATGTGTGACGGAGCTGCTTTCGAAGACCGTCTTATCTCATCTGATACCCGGACAGATGGTCCTTATGCCTTCGTTGATGGGTCTTTTAATTCAAAAACAGGAGTGTATGGCTATGGTGGCTTTTTGTGTGCATACAGAGAAAAATATATTCTTCAGGGAAACGGAAACAGTCAGGATATGGCTTTGATGCGCAATGTAGCAGGGGAAATACTGGGCAGCATGGCTGCCGTTGAAAAAGCTCTTGCACTGGGGCTTAAACAGCTCGTCATATATTATGATTATATGGGGATAGAAATGTGGGCAACAGGAAGCTGGAAGAGAAATAAGACCGGAACAATAGCTTACTATGACTATATGCAGTCCGTAAAAGATAAAATTGATATTAGATTTATAAAGGTAAAGGGACATTCCGGTATAGAAGGCAATGAGGAGGCAGACAGGCTTGCAAAGGAATCGGTGGGTATTATATGCTGAATTCTTTGCAAGAAGTCTCTTTTGTTATTCTATTTGGCTTCACTTTCAAGATACTTAATTGCGTATTCTAATTCGATATCTCTTTTAAATGCTATTTCACCTTTTTCCATGGCTTCTTTATCAAAATTATCAATAGAAAAAATGGTCTTTGCATTTTCTCTTGTTACAGGAATCATAATATCCAGCGGAATTCTGTTTTCTCTGGTATAATCGGTGTCAATAAAAGGTTCACCATTCTCGGAAAGGCTTAAGAATACCGGATAGAAGACACAGATATTATCTGTGAGGTAAATATATCCGCCATTATTCTGATTTACGCCGCTGCTGGCTGTAATTCCCATTAAAGTCACGTTAGGACAGTCTCCGAGAAATTTTGCCATTCCGTCACCGGCACTCATACAATTGGAATTGACCAGCACCACAACAGGGATATAAGTATATCTTCCATCAGGAAATATATATTGATTCTCTGCAATATGATATCCTTGTTCGTCCTCGTATCCGAATGAAACCATATGAGACTTTTTATCAGTGAAAAGTGAAGCAAGCGCACCTGCCACGGAATCATAACCACCTCCGTTATTGCGAATATCTATTACAAGATATTCCATGCCTTGTTCCTTTAAATCCTGAATAAGACCTGCATAGTACTCCGTAAGCTCCGGATAATAGCCTTTCTTTATTGCTGAAATATTATCTCCCAATGCATCATAGCTTTCACTTATAATCCGGAGATATCCACAATTGTCATTAAGCATACAGGAATAAAAATTCCGGTAATCATCCTGGTCATGTAATAAGCATTTAATGGATGTTACTAATCTATCATAATAAGACCCTGTTTTCTTAACCGAGATGCTCTGTTTGTCTCCGTTATCATCAAGGAAAGTGATGGAAACAGTGTCACCACCCTTTCCGGCAAGAAATATAGGACGGAAGATATCCTCGTTTTCTTTTACGGGAAAGGATAATCCGGGATAAATACATTCTACATCCTTAACTGCATCATTTATATCCCGGTTGTCCCAGGAAATAATTGTTGTTCCATCGTGAATACCTTTAGTAGCTGCCTCGCAGCCCGGTTCAACCAAAATTGCAATTACATTCCCGTCATCAACACGGATCATGGACAGACCGTAATCATTTCCCGAAAGAAATTCCTGTGTAACAATGCTTATGTCGTCTGAAAGATATGGACCGACGTGGGAGTCATAGAAATTATATGTAACTTCTGTAATTATTGCCGAATATGCTGCCTCGTCACTGTTTTTCTCTGCCTCTTCGACTTTCGGCAGATATTCCTCAAGCAATTCATCGTAATTGATTCCTTTCCATGTGTTAAGACAGTATTCCTGTTCTAATGTATCCAGCATTCTTTTAAAGCTCTCTGTATAACTGTATCTGGTATAATTGTGCACCATTGGTGCAGAGATGGAATTAAGAATAAAAACAAAGCATAATATTGATGCTGACAGACAAACCATAACCGATCTGAGTATGCGGATTAATGCTGATTTAATGTTAAAAATAAATAGTACGGGAATAAGGGCCTCCAGATAAAAAAGTTTAAAACGACTGATGAACAGATTTCCATAAATGCCCCAGTGTACTAATGCAGCTATAGCAGGCAGGAAACAAAAAATACGAAGAATATAATATTTTTCTTTATGCTTAAAAATCGGAGATATAACAGCCAGTATAACGGAATATATTAATATTCCGAGTGCAATTATACAACTTTCGGTTTTTAATGTTAAATAGAACAGATACAACTTTTTTTCCTCCGGAAAATGCAAAAAATTTTTTCAAGTATAGCACATTTGATAATGCATTGCAAATTGTGGAGGGAAAAATGCAGCCGGCATTGGAAAGGCAGTAATAATACCGCAGCTTCACCGTTGTATATTAGTAATATCACTTGCTTATCAAGTGTATGTATTGACAAATAGTCTCTTTTGTGGTAAAAATAGTTAAAAATAACAGTTAAAAGCAGAATGAAATTGGTTAATATTCTGATAAAACAGTAAAATAAAAAATACGGAGAATTACCATGATGACATCGTTAATAAGCCTTTTTAAGAGAAAAACAGATATTGATATATCCAAAAAATATATTGATATATTAGCACAAAGTTATATCGGAGGAGCAAGTTATCATAAGAATGACGATGATAAAACCGGGGATGACAGGATAAGCTGTCCTAAATGCAAGCAGGAATTTGACAGAGATGAAATCAGTAATAATCTTAATGTTTGTGTTGCCTGTGGACATCATTTCGTTATTTCGGCTGAAAAGAGAGTGAGAACACTTATGGATCCCGGAACCTTTAGAACACTCAGGAGCAGGATTGGAATTACAAACCCTCTTGAATATCCGGACTATGAGGATAAAATAAAAGAGCTTCAGGATAAGACAGGGCTTGATGAGGCTGTATATACAGGTATAGGAAAAATTTGCGGAATGGAAGCAGTAGTTGCTGTTATGAGCAGCAAGTTCCTTATGGGGAGCATGGGTATAGCCGTAGGGGAAAAGATTACCAATGCTATTGAGATTGCCGACAGAAAAAAGCTTCCTCTTATCATTTTTACTGCCAGTGGCGGAGCCAGGATGCAGGAGGGTATTCTTTCACTTATGCAGATGGCTAAAACCAGTGGAGCTATTCAGAAATTTAGCAATAATGGCGGCTTGTATATTTCGGTTCTTACTCATCCTACCACAGGTGGAGTAACAGCCAGCTTTGCAACACTGGGCGATATTACATTAGCTGAGCCGGGAGCTTTGATAGGCTTTGCAGGACCAAGGGTAATTGAGCAGACAATAGGTGAAAAGCTGCCAGAGGGATTTCAGCGCTCCGAGTTTTTGCAGGAACATGGATTTGTTGACCGGATTGTACCGAGAGATAAAATGAGAGAAACGATTGCACATATATTGCGTCTGCACAGGAAGAAGGGAAAATAGGCATGATTAAGGAAATTGATGATAAGATAAATGAAATAGATAAACAGATAGATGAATTGAAATCCAAGGAAACATTGGATGAGCCGAGACTCTATGTATTGTTGAGGCAAAAGCATGATTTGATAAAAATGTGTAAAAATCCCAAACCTCATGATAAGGTTTTTCTGGCAAGACACAAAAAAAGACCTAAGATTACAGATTACGTTGATAATATTTTTGATGATTTTTTTGAACAAAAGGGAGATGGACTGGGGAAGGAGGATGCCAGTATATATGGTGGCATAGCAGTCTATAGAGGTGTGCCTGTAACAGTTATAGGACATAGAAAGGGAAGTAATTTGTCTGAAAACCTGAAATATAATTTTGGAATGCCGGGACCTGAAGGGTATAGAAAGGCCCTAAGGCTTATGAAACAGGCTGAAAAGTTTAAAAGACCTGTTATTACCTTTATTGACACACCGGGGGCATATCCGGGTATAGAGGCTGAAACTAACGGACAAGGCTCTGCAATAGCAAGGAATCTTGCCTGTATGAGTGATTTAAGGGTACCGGTAATAGCTGTTATTACCGGTGAAGGAAGTAGTGGCGGAGCTTTAGCTATTGGGGTTGCGGACAGCGTACTTATGCTGGAAAATGCAATATATTCCATATTGTCACCCGAAGGATATGCGTCGATATTGTGGAAGGACTCTTCCAGAAGTGCCGAGGCCTGTGATATGATGAAGCTTACTGCCAAAGACCTAAAAAGATTTAGGGTTATAGATGAAATAGTACCTGAGCCGGCAGGAGGAGCACATATTAATCCTAAGGCTGTATATAAAACCCTGGATCGATATATTAAAAATGAGCTTGAAAAATATATAAAAATGAGTGGGGATGAAATAACCCGTCATCGATATAACAAATTTAGAAATATAGATAAGGATTATATGGTGCTTTTATAAATGCAACAGTATGGCTTTATACTAAATAAGGAGATGCTATGGACAAAAAGAATGGACTTAGAATTGTGGGATTAGGACATTATGTTCCGGACCGGATTGTAACAAATGAGGATTTGAGCAAGATAGTGGATACAAGTGACGAATGGATTCTGAGCAGAACAGGAATTAAACAAAGACATTATGCAGGCTGGGAAAAAAATCAGGATATGGCTTCTGCGGCCGCAAAGCAGGCTATAGATAATAGTGGAGTTGACATAAGTAAGATCGGGGTATGTATTGTGGCAACTATAAGGCCTGATTATCTTACTCCTTCGGTAGCATGTATGGTTCAAAAAAGTCTGGGACTGCCCGAAGATATACCATGCTTTGATATAAATGCTGCCTGTTCAGGCTTTATGTATGGACTTTTTATAGCACGGGGAATTCTTATGCAAAGTGATAAACCATATGGACTTGTTATAGGAAGTGAAACATTATCAAAAATACTTGACATGACAGATAGAGGAACCTGTATACTATTTGGTGACGGAGCGGGTGCAGCAGTGATTGAGCTTTGCCATAACAGATACTATAGTGTTCTTGGAACAATGGGAAATGATGAGGTGCTGGTATGCCCCAATAATGATGGGATAAGACATGTACATATGTCAGGAGGAGATGTGTTTAAATTTGCAGTTGGTACTGTACCTGATGCCATATTGCAAATCCTTGAAAAAGCAGGGCTTACTCCGGATGATATTGATTTATTCATATGTCATCAGGCGAATAAAAGAATAATAGAATCGGTGGCAAAGAAGATAAAGCAGGACATGAAAAAATTCTATGTAAATGTAGATGAGTATGGAAATACGTCGTCTGCCAGTATTCCTATAGCACTAAGTGAGATGAAGGAAAAAGGTATAATAAAACCGGGCATGAAAACGATATGTGTAGGCTTCGGTGGTGGTCTTACCTGGGGAGGTGCTTATATTGAATGGTAAGGAGAAAACAATGAGACTGAATGAATTTTTACATATTAAATATCCTATTATCCAAGGCGGGATGGCTAATATTGCAACAGGCGAATTTGCCGCAGCAGTTTCCAATGGTGGCGGACTGGGCCTTATTGCATCAGGGGGATTTGATGCAATAAGAATAAAAGAGGAAATAAGAAGGTGCCGCGAACTCACGGATAAGCCATTTGGAGTTAATCTGATGCTTATGAATCCGGATGTTGATAATATTGCCAAAATGCTTACAGAGGAAAAGGTTAATGTTATAACAACAGGTGCCGGAAGTCCGGAGAAATATATTGATTCATGGAAGGAAGCAGGCTCAAAGGTTATTCCCGTAGTGTCAAGCGTTGCCCTGGCAAAGAGAATGGAAAAAATGGGTGCAGATGCCATCATAGCTGAGGGTGGTGAAAGTGGAGGACATGTTGGAGAAATGACAACCATGGCGCTGGTTCCCATGGTAGCCGACGCTGTAAATATTCCTGTAATTGCCGCCGGGGGAATAGCAGACGGAAGAGGCATTGTGGCTGCATTTGCCCTTGGAGCCATAGGAGTTCAGATAGGTACCTGTCTTCTTGCAGCTAAGGAGTGTCCTATACATGAAAACTATAAGCTGGCGGTAATTAAGGCAAAGGATAACAAAACTGTAGTAACAGGTAAATCATCAGGGACACCTGTGCGAGTTATTAAAAATAATATGGCCAGAGAGTATCTCAAACTGGAAAATTCAGGTGTTCCGGGGGAAGAACTTGAAAAGCTTACTCTTGGTTCACTTAGAAGAGCGGTTGTTGATGGAGATGTGAAAAACGGTTCATTGATGGCCGGTCAGATTTGCGGACTTGTAAGGGAGATAAAACCGGTGGCTGACATACTAAGAGAAATGTATCAGGATGGAAAAAATATATTGAACCGGTTATATGAGGAATCAATATAGATATTTTGTTAATTATTTGAAATTGTAATGCATATGGAGGTAATTATGAAAATTGGATTATTATATGCCGGACAGGGCAGCCAGAGAGTAGGCATGGGACAGGATTTGTATGAAAACTATCAGGAATTTAAAGAAGTATTTGATAATGCACAGCTTGATTTTGATATAAAAAAATGCTGCTTTCAGGGACCTGTAGAGCTTTTGGGAAAAACCAGATATACCCAGCCTTGTATGGTAGCCTTTGCCGTGGGTGTTACACGGATTTTAAGAAATAAGGGGCTTGTTCCGAGGATGGCTGCGGGACTTTCTCTGGGAGAGTATTCGGCGTTGTATGCAGCAGGTGTATTTGATGAAAATCAGGTTATAAAGCTGGTGGCATACAGAGGAAAGGTAATGGAGGAGGCTGTAAGGGACAGAGATACGGGAATGATAGCTGTTATGGGTCTGGATAGAGAAACTATCAGAAAATGCTGTCTTAAGGCTGTTGAGGAATTTATTGATACTCCGTATCATGTAGCAGAAGTGGCAAATTACAACACTCCTGTACAGGTTACGGTATCAGGAGATACAAAAGTAATTAACAGGGCAGGGGAACTTATGCTGAATGAGGGGGCAAAAAGGGTGGTTCCTGTAGCTGTAAGCGGCCCCTTTCATACATCCCTGATGAAACCGGCAGGAGACAGTCTTGCAAAAAGATTTAAAAATGAAAAATTTGGAAGCATGGGTTTCCCGGTTATATATAATGTGACAGGCAGACCACTTGATGCTTCTGAAACTATTCCGGATATGCTTGAACTACAGGTTCAGAGCAGTGTGTATTTTGAGGATTCCATAAGATATATGATAGAGCAGGGAATAGATACATTTATTGAAATAGGACCCGGGAAAACCCTGAGTGGCTTTGTAAAGAAAATTGACAGAAGTCTGGTGGCTTACTCCATAGAGGACAATGAAAGTCTTATCAGAGTGTCAAAGGCAATTGGATTATCATAGTGGAAAAACTACCATACAGGAAAGGAAAGAATAATGATTAAGGACAATAAAACTGCTATAGTAACCGGTGGAAGCAGAGGAATAGGGAGAAGTATATGCCTTGCCCTTGCTAAAAAGGGTGTTAATGTTGTGAACTGCTACTCAAATGGAGAGGAGGCAGCCAATGAGACAGCCGAAATGTGCAGAAAATACGGAGTAGAGGCTATTGCGATAAGAGCTGATGTAAAATCACAGGAGGATGTGGAACTGCTTGTTTCCCGGACAAAGGACAGGTTTGGCAGGGTTGATATTCTTGTCAATAATGCCGGTATTACAAGAGATAACCTTATGCTCGGTATGAGCAGGGAGGATTTTTCCCAGGTAATCAATACAAATCTTACAGGAGCGTTTCTTTGTATCAAAGCTGTATCAAGGATTATGCTAAAGCAGCGAAGAGGAAGGATAATTAATATAAGCAGTGTAGTAGGTATCAGAGGCAATGCGGGGCAGGTGAATTATTCTGCAAGTAAGGCAGGCATTATAGGACTGACAAAATCTGTGGCAAAGGAGCTTGCCTCACGGGGGATAACCTGTAATGCAGTTGCCCCCGGATTTATTAAAACAGACATGACATCAAAGCTTAACGGGGCAGCGGCTGATGGAATTGTAAAGACAATTCCTATGGGCTGTGCGGGAGAGCCTGAGGACGTAGCCGGGCTTGTGGCATTTCTTGCATCTGACAGTGCAGGATATATTACAGGTCAGGTGATTTGCGTTGACGGTGGAATGGCAATGTAGCATATAAAGGAGAACAGATAGTATGAAAAGACGCGTGGTTATAACAGGAATGGGCACGGTAAACCCTTTGGGAAATAATCTTAAGGATACATGGGAAAATGTAAAAAAGGGTGTCTGTGGTATAGACAGAATAACCGGAATAGATGTAAGTGAGCATGCTGTAAAGGTTGCAGGTGAGGTTAAAAATTTTGATCCCGAGACGGTTATGGATAAGAAGGAAGCAAGAAGAATGGACAGATTCTCCCAATTTTCCATAGCTGCGGCAGTAGAGGCGTATAATGACAGTCATTTTAATATAGAAAAGGAGGATCCGTTTCGATGTGGAGTCATTTTCTCAAGTGGTATAGGCGGAATGGCAACAATAGAAAGTAATTATGCCACAGGAGAAAAGAGAGGCTTTGACAAGATATCACCATTTTTTATACCTATGACTATTACAAATATGGCTGCGGGAAATATAGCAATAAAACTGGGTTTTAAGGGCATGTGTTCATGTGCGGTGACAGCCTGCGCCGGTGGAAACAATGCTTTGGGAGACAGTTTCCATTATATAAGAGATGGTTATGCGGATGTTATGCTTTGCGGAGGTGCCGAAAGTGCTATAACACACATGGGTCTCGGCGGATTTACAGCCATGAAGGCATTGAATACAACAGATAATCCCTTCAGAGCGTCAATCCCCTTTGATAAAGAGAGAGCCGGCTTTGTTATGGGAGAGGGTGCGGGAGCACTTCTTCTTGAGGAGTATGAGCATGCAAAGAAAAGAGGAGTAAGAATCTACGGTGAGGTTGTGGGATATGGAGCATGCTGCGATGCATATCATATTACAGCACCGGCACCAAACGGTGAAGGCGGAGCAGGTGCCATGATTATGGCTATTAAGGATGCAGGTATATTACCATCCCGGGTAGGGTATATAAACGCTCATGGAACCTCAACCCATTTGAATGACTCGGGTGAAACTGCTGCGATAAAAACGGCTTTCGGAGATTATGCAAATAAGCTTATGGTAAGCTCTACCAAATCCATGACAGGACATTTGCTTGGCGGAAGTGGGGCTGTTGAGGCAATTTTCACAACTATGGCGCTTTATGATGGATTTATACCTGCTACAATTAATTACAAAGTTCCTGATTTGGAATGTGACCTGGATATAGTACCCAATGAAGGAAGAAAGACACAGGTAGAATATGCACTTTCAAATTCCCTCGGATTTGGAGGGCATAATGCCAGTGTAGTATTTAGACGGTGGGAGGAATAAAAATGGAGCTTAATTCAAATCAGATACAGGAAATACTGCCACACAGATATCCCTTTTTGCTTGTTGACAGGATTACTGAGTGTGAGCCTGGAAGGTATGCAAAGGGGAGAAAATGTGTTTCTGCGAATGAAATGCATTTTGTCGGACATTTTCCAGGTCAGCATGTTATGCCGGGAGTGCTGGTTATTGAGGCACTTGCCCAGGTTGGTGCAGTTGCTATTCTCGCAGGAGAGGAAAATAAGGGGAAAATTGTATTTTTTGGGGGGATAAAAAATGCAAGATTTAAAAGACAGATTGTTCCGGGTGACGTCATAGAGATGGAGTGTGAGCTTACAGACCAAAGGGGACCTGTGGGACACGGAAAAGCTGTTGCAAAGGTAGAAGGCAGGATAGCAGTTGTGGCAGAGCTGACATTTGCCATAGGGTAGAAGCTTATTTTATTGACTGCCCTTTTTATTGTTGATATAATTAAATCCGGTAGAAAGAGGGAGGTCGAATAATGAGTGAAAAATATCCATTGGCCTTGAATGAGGGAACTATTCTGGCAGGACAATATGTAATTGAAAAAATCCTTGGGCAGGGTGGATTTGGAATAACATATAAGGCTTCGGTGTATATTACGGGAGAAAAGGTTGCAATTAAGGAATTTTTTCCTGATACAATGGCTACAAGACAGGGCACAATCGTTATGCCTTCCTCCGGTGAAAAAGGAAGCAGCTTTGCATACGGAAAAAATTGCTTTCTTGAAGAAGCAAAGACCCTTGCACAATTTATAGGTGTTGAGGGTATAGTAAGAATACACACATATTTTGAAGAAAACAAAACAGCATATTTTGTAATGGATTATGTTGAGGGCGTAAGCTTTGATGAGTATATAAAGGCTAATGGAGGGAAAATTCCCTATGAAACTGCAGAAGGTATACTTATTAAAGTAATTGACGCCCTTAGTGTAGTGCATAAAAAAGGCATAGTGCATAGAGATGTTACCCCTGATAATATCTATCTGACTAATGATGGCAAGGTTAAGCTTCTTGACTTTGGTGCGGCAAGATATAGTCTCGGAGATAAAAGCAGAAGCCTTGATGTTGTGTTAAAGCATGGTTTTGCTCCGAAGGAGCAATATACAAGACATGGAAAGCAGGGTCCGTTTACAGATGTTTATACTGTAGGAGCAAGCTTCTATTTTGCAATTACAGGCAAAAAACCGCCGGATTCCATTGACAGGCTTGAGGAAGATGATATTGTTGCTCCAAGTGTACTGGGCATTGATATACCGCAAAAAAAGGAAGAGGTTATTCTAAAGGCTCTGAGTGTACAGCCACAAGACAGATTCCAGACAATGGAAGAATTTAGGAATGCATTATATGGCAATATGTATCAGCAGGATATTCTGGTGGATTATACTAATACATATACAGTTGATATGAAGTCTCAGATGACAGGGAATCCATATAATCAATATGGATATAATATGGAAGAATATAATGCATATAATCAATATGGGTATGGTGAAAAACAAAAAAACAGTAAAAAATGGCTGATACCTGTTATTTCAGGTTTATGTATTTTAGCATTGCTCGTTGTGGTATTGATTGTAGCCTTGGATAGGAAAAATCAGGATAAGGATGAAAAGACAGCTGCAGGAATAACTACACAGGCCACCATAGATAATACTGCGGAAAATACTACCGGAAATGTTACTGAAAATATTGTTGATAATACTACGGAAGGGACCTCATGTGTTGTCAGGGGAAGCTTCGATACATACCATGTTAACAATATATCTAATGGAGGAATTCTTGATTATAACAATAATTTGATTCTTGCAGTCCATCCTAATGGATTGTTTTGCTTCGGCGATGAGGATCTGGTGCTTGATACGGGAGCAATTTCGTCTGTTAATATTGTAGATAGAGACAGGATTGTGTACATAAAGGACGAGTCCGGCCTAAGAGAGGCTTATATTACAGATGCAGGGGGAAGTAAATGTAATAAATTAGACTGCCTTAATGGAATCGATACATTGAAAAGTATAGTGGCAAATGAGAATGGGCTGTTTTACGCATATGAAGATACAACGGAGGATATGGATTTTCTTAATTATGTAACATGGGAGGGCGATATACCTGATTACTATTATCCTTACACACCGTATACGTTTACGATAATAGGAGAATATGCTTACTGGGTTGATGGAACAGGCAAATCTATCCGTTGTATGGAGTTGTCAAAATATGGTTCTTCGGAGGCTGATAAATTATATTCCATGGATTTTGATGCTGTAATTATGGTTGGTGAAGGTGATTATCTCTATATTGTAGGTGGAAATGAAGGGGTTTCTAATGGTAAGATAGGCCGATATACCATCAGTACAGGAGAATTTATCTTCTGTGAGGAGGCTCAGGGAAAAACAGACAATAACTATATATCCGGTATTGATATATATAATGGGAAGCTGTACTATTCACTTACATCCTGGGACACGTCTGAATCCTCAATATGGAGACTGGATACTACTGATTTGGGATGGACCGAGGACGATTATACCTGTATATGGGAATCCGGTGAGTCACAAATGGTAATATATAGTCTTTGTAATGGTAATGACATGTTGTATTTCCGCGGCACAGATCATACCAATGCTGATGAAAAATCATTTGCGGCATTTCTTTCACTCAATACAAATGAAGCTGAATTTTTTTACTACACGGATAATTAGATGTTGAACAATTGTTATTGGCAAGGCAGGTTAAGAATATGAATTTTGATGTATATTGTTATTCAGATAAGGGTGGAAGAGACCGCAATGAGGATTCCATGACATATCTTACGAATGAAAACAACGGAATATTTGTTGTGGCTGATGGTCTTGGTGGTCATAAATATGGAGACCTGGCTTCAAAAGTGGTATGTGATTCCCTGGTGGATAACTGGAACGGGAAATTTGACACTAATCTGCAAGACTGGCTGGAAAAACGTATAGAGTGTTCCAATAAGGCAGTAATTGCCATGCAAAAGGAAAAGGGAGACATATTAAAGTCGACGGTTGTGGCCCTTGCCGTGGATAATGGGCGGGCAGTATGGGCTAATTCGGGAGATTCCAGGCTGTATTATATAAGCGATAAAGCCTTGAAAATGGTTACGAATGATCATTCTGTAGCCTTTAAAAAGTATAAAGCAGGAGAGATAACAAGGGAGCAGATTATGACAGATGAGGACCAGTCATGTCTTCTTCGTGCAATAGGAGGAATTGACAGATATCAGCCGGAAATATATAATTCTGATATTATGCTTAAATCAGGAGATGCATTTATGCTTTGTTCTGACGGAATATGGGAATATGTATACGACAGGGAAGTTGCAGCAGACTATCTCAAATCAAAAAGTGCCAGACAATGGGCAAAAAGGCTGATTCATAGAGTTGAAAGCAGGGCAAAGAGTGACAATGATAATCTTACAATTATGACTATTGTTGTCGTGTAGATTGATATATTGAGAAAGGTGCCGCTATGAGTGACATAAACACAATACTAAACACAATTGAGCCGGTAATCCGTGAAAAAAGAGGACTTATTTTTGATATAGACGGAACTCTTCTTGACAGTATGCCGATGTGGGCAAGGCTTGATATAGAATATTTGGAAGGGCTTGGCATAGAACCGGAGCCGGGTTTTCATAACAAGGTAAAAATGATGACAATGCTGGATGCATCCAGATATATAAAAAGGGTCTTTAATGTAGACCGGGAACCGGAGATAATAGCCGGGGAAATACAGAATATAGCATACAAATATTATGAAAACGATCTGTTGATAAAAAATAATTCCCGTGAATTGCTTCTTGAATTGAAAAAAAGAGGCTACCTTTTGTATGTGGCTACTGCAAATGAATATGATATGTGTAAGGCAGCACTGGAAAGAAATGGGATTATGCATTTATTTCAGGGGCTGGTGACCTGCTCTATGACAGGCTACAGTAAGGAAAGACCGGATGTGTATTTTCTTGCCTGCGATAAAATGGGTATTTCCCCCGAAAAATGTGTTATATTTGAAGATTCTCTGTTTGCCATTGACACTGCCATAAAGGCGGGCTTTGACGTAATCGGAGTGTATGATGATGCAGAAGAAGAAAACTGGAAAAAAATATGCAAGGTAACTAAATGTCAGGTGGTATTTTAATGGAAAAGAAGAAAAAGGATAAAACAGCTTCCTCAAACTGTGATTCATGTGCGTACTATATGTACGATGAAGAATATGAATGTTATGTGTGTGATGTAAACCTGGATGAAGATGAAATGGCCAGATTTATGTCAGATACATTCTATAATTGTCCATATTACAAATATGGTGACGAGTATAGTGTGGTGCGAAAGCAGATGTAACATACACCATACAGTGGGAGCGACATTAGAAATACGGAGACTAATATGATGAAGAAAAATATTGTGCTTATAGGTATGCCCGGTGCAGGTAAAAGTACTGTAGGTGTGATTCTTGCCAAAACGTTAAATTATGATTTTATTGACACAGATTTGATTATTCAAAGAAAAACAGGAGAAAAATTATATGAAACCATACAAAGAAAAGGGCTGGATGAATTTCTCGATATAGAGAATACCGTTTTATCCAATGTAAATGTTGATAATACGGTAATTGCCACAGGAGGAAGTGCTGTTTTCGGTAGTGAAGCGATGGAACATCTGGGAAAAACGGGAATTATTGTTTATCTGAAGCTTGAATGCACTGAAATTGCCAGACGGATAAATAATATAACTACAAGGGGGATTGCAATGAAGCCGGGGAAAACCATAGAGGATGTTTATAATGAGAGAGTTCCCCTGTATGAAAAATACAGTGATGTTGTAATTGATGGCTCATCCTCACCGGAAAGAGTTGTTGAGAAAATTAAAATCGAAATTGACAAATATAATAAATAGCTGAAAAAAGGAGATACTACTTCAAAAAAGGAGTAGTATTTTTTTATGGACAGACATGTCAGAACGGATCTTGCACTGGAGCTTAGGGATGATATTGAAGAAAGCTATCCGGAGGGAATAAAAGTATATACCAATAGTGAGATGGACGGAAAAATAATTGTAACAAGAATTGAAGTAGAAAATGAAAAAGGGGAAAAGGCATTGGGGAAACCGGCAGGAACCTATATTACGTTAGAAAGCAGGGAACTTGGAAATAGCGATGAAAATATACATGAACCCCTGATGGAGCTGCTTTACAGTAATCTTAAACTGATGATAAAGGGCAGGGAAAAAATTCTTGTAGTGGGTCTTGGCAACAGAGAGGTAACCCCGGATGCATTAGGACCACAGGTGGTGGATAATCTTTATATTACAAGGCATCTTATTAACGAGGGAATAGTTAATGAGGTGAGAGAGATAAGTGCCATTTCTCCCGGAGTCATGGCTCAGACAGGTATAGAAAGCAGTACAATATTAAAAGCCTTGTGTGATGAGATTAAGCCGGATGTTGTAATTGCCGTAGATGCCCTTGCAGCAAGAGAACCATCAAGACTTAATTCAACCATACAGATATGCGATACAGGTATTAGTCCCGGGGCGGGAGTGGGCAATAACAGAATAATGCTTAATAAGGATACACTTGGGGTAAAAGTTATTGCCGTAGGCGTCCCTACGGTAATATCCGTTACTTCAATTGTATATCAGGCTATAGATAAAATGCTCATGATATTTGCCAGGAATAGTGAAATAAAGGAGCATGAACTCACCGACCGGGAAAAATATCAGGTAGCAGAAGAATTACTTGAACCTGATTTTGCAAAGATGTTTGTTACTCCGAAAAATGTGGATGAGGCTGTAAAAAGAATAAGCTATACAATTTCTGAAGCTATTAATAAGTTTTTTGAATTATAGGGATAATTAAATCATATATTTTATTATGAAGAAGTGTAAAGAAATAATATATTATGTATATTGCGTAACATTGGTTTTTTTAAGCATTATAATCATAGCAAAAACTGGAGCCTTTTCAAGATATGTCATGAGTAAGATACGGGGCGAACTCCTTCCGCTTTGTCGGGATTACAAAGGGAATGAAAAATGTATTTTGCAGGGACTTTTTCCTATATTGGCAGTTAATTCGGATGATAATGATACAGAGGAACCGGTTTTTGCAGAATATAATGTCCAAAAAGCCGATAATACCACAGAATCTTTCTATGAAAAAAACGACGGTGAAGATACCGCGGAGATAATCAATGAGGAAAAAGAAAGAGAGGTTGCCGTGACGATGGGGATACCGGTGGAAACCGGAATTGTGTATAATTCCGAGGACCTTAAGGATTTTGATTATCTTGTATCAAATTGTTACATAGTAACAGGCTCTACTACTATTTATCCCGAAGAATTGGATAGCGAGAAGCTTTTAAATATGGACCTTTCCATAGACACATCCACAGATAACTATAAGGTATTGATATATCACACCCACGGAAGCGAAAATTATGCAGACAGCAGGGATGGAATAATGGAGGATACCGTAATAGGAATAGGAGATGAGCTTACCAGGATTCTGGAGGAGGATTATGGTATAAGGGTATATCATGACAGAAATGTGTATGATATGGTAAACGGAAAGCTGGACAGAAACTACGCCTATGATTTGTCAAGGGAGGCTATAGACAAAATATTGGAGGAATATCCTTCTATTGAAGTAGTAATAGATTTGCACAGGGATGGAGTAGGAGAAGATGTACACCTTATCACTGATATAGATGGAAGGTCTACAGCTAAAATAATGTTTGTTAACGGAATAAGCAGATTGAATGTCAACGGAGATATAGAAGAAATGAAAAATCCAAACAAAACCGGTAATCTGGCGTTTAGCCTTCAGCTGCTGCTGGAGGGAAAAAAGCTTTATGGAGATTTTATGAGAAATATTTATGTTACCGGATATTGTTATAATCTGGATGTCATGGAAAAATCTGTTTTAATTGAGGTGGGTGCCCAGACAAATACGGTTCAGGAGGCAAAAAATGCAATGATTCCTCTTGCTTCCATCTTATATAAGGTTTTAAGTGAAAAATGATTGTCACACATAAAACAAATGTGATATACTTTTAATAAATATGTGTACAGTAGTGAGGAAAAAAAGATGGCCCATTTAGACCAGAATAAGATAAGAAATTTTTGTATAATTGCCCATATAGATCATGGAAAATCTACGCTGGCAGACAGAATAATAGAAAAAACAGGACTTCTTACAAGCAGGGAAATGCAGAATCAGGTTCTTGATAATATGGATCTTGAGAGAGAACGGGGAATAACCATAAAGGCCCAGTCTGTCCGTATAATATACAAGGCAAATGATGGTGAAGAATATATATTTAATCTTATTGATACACCGGGACATGTGGATTTTAATTACGAAGTATCAAGAAGCCTGGCTGCCTGCGAGGGAGCAATATTGGTTGTAGATGCGGCTCAGGGAATTGAGGCACAGACCCTTGCCAATGTGTATCTTGCAGTGGATCATAACCTTGATGTTATGCCGGTTATTAACAAAATAGATCTTCCGTCTGCAGATCCACAGAGAGTTATTAATGAGATAGAGGATGTTATTGGGATAGAAGCCCAGGATGCACCTCTTATTTCTGCTAAGAACGGAATCAATATAGAGGAGGTTCTGGAACAGATAGTTACCAAAATCCCAGCTCCCTCGGGAAATCCGGAAGCACCGCTTAAGGCACTTATTTTTGACAGCCTTTATGATTCCTATAAGGGAGTAATTATATTTTGCAGGATTTTTGATGGATATGTAAAAAAAGGAACAAGAATCAAAATGATGGCAACCGGGGCTCTGGCTGAGGTGGTATCTGTTGGAATATTTGGTGCAGGACAGTTTATACCTTGTGATGAGCTTTCGGCAGGTATGGTAGGATATATTACTGCCAGTTTGAAAAATGTTAAGGATACTACGGTGGGAGATACTGTTACAGATGCGGATAACCCATGCGATAAGCCCTTAGAAGGATATAAAAAGGTAAATCCTATGGTGTATTGTGGAATGTACCCGGCAGATGGAGCAAAATATCCGGATTTGAGGGATGCTCTTGAAAAATTGCAGCTTAATGATGCTTCCCTGAGCTTTGAACCGGAGACATCTATTGCCCTGGGATTTGGATTCAGATGTGGATTTCTTGGGCTTTTGCACCTTGAGATTATTCAGGAGAGACTGGAAAGAGAATATAATCTTGATCTGGTTACAACGGCACCGGGAGTTATTTATAAAGTACATAAAACAGACGGTGAGGTCATTTCTCTTACAAACCCCTCAAATCTGCCTGACCCTTCTACCATTGATTACATGGAAGAACCCTTTGTGTCTGCAGAAATTATGGTTACTACAGAGTATGTGGGTGCTATTATGCAGCTTTGCCAGGAAAGAAGAGGCGTATACAAGAGCATGGAATATATAGAGACAACCAGAGCCCTTCTCAAATATGATTTACCGCTTAACGAAATTATATATGATTTCTTTGATGCATTGAAATCCCGCTCAAGGGGATATGCATCCTTTGACTATGAATTTAAAGGCTACGTCAGATCGGAGCTGGTTAAGCTTGATATATTAATCAACAAGGAAGAAGTAGATGCACTTTCATTCATTCTTCATAAGGATACAGCTTATGAACGGGGAAGAAAAATGTGTGAGAAGCTCAAGGAGGAAATTCCGAGACATTTGTTTGAAATACCTATACAGGCGGCTATAGGAAGCAAGGTTATTGCCAGGGAAACAGTCAAAGCAATGAGAAAAGATGTCCTGGCAAAATGCTATGGCGGCGATATAACAAGAAAGAGAAAGCTTTTGGAAAAGCAAAAGGAAGGAAAAAAGAGAATGCGCCAGGTGGGCAATGTAGAAATACCACAAAAGGCATTTATGAGTGTATTAAAATTAGATGAGGAGTAATTACCAATGAAAAAATATGTGAGCTTATATGTCCATATACCGTTTTGTGCCCTGAAATGCAAATATTGTGATTTTTTGTCCTTTGATGGGGAGAGCTATGGTACTATGCTTAGATATGTAGACTCACTGTGCCAGGAAATAAAGCTCTATGCACCATTGGCTTCGGAATATACAGTGCGCACGGTTTTCATAGGCGGTGGAACACCATCCCTTTTGGACGAAGGACTTATAACTAATATAATGGCATTTATAAGGAAGACATTTACCCTTGAAAAGGATGCAGAGATTACTATAGAGGCCAATCCGGGAACCTTAAGACATCAGAAGCTGAATGGTTATAAGGCAGCGGGGATAAACAGGTTAAGCATAGGACTGCAGTCGGCAGATGATGATATGCTTAAAAAACTCGGGCGTATACATAATTATGATCAATTCGTTGCAACTTTTAAGGCGGCCAGAAGAGCCGGCTTTAATAATATTAATATTGATGTAATGTCGGGATTACCCGGACAAACCATACATTCATATGTAGATACCTTGTCCAGGGTTATTGATTTTGGACCGGAGCATATTTCGGCATATTCTCTTTCTATAGAAGAAGGAACTCCATTTTCAAAGGATAAGGAAATATTGGATTCTCTTCCTACAGAGATGATTGACAGGAGAATGTATGACATAACCAAACAACTTCTGGCAGCCAACGGTTATGACAGGTACGAGATTTCCAATTATGCAAGATCCGGATATGAGTGCAAACATAATATGGTATATTGGACTGGGGGAGAGTATATAGGATTTGGACTTGGTGCATCATCATATTTTCAGGGTAAGCGCTTTAATAATATCAGGGATATTCTTTCGTATATTGATATTATGGAGGATACCTCCAACAAATTTGCCGAGACCGATAATATGGAGCTCCTTTATAACGATGTTACAAGAAAGTTAAGAGAAAATGTGACTCCGATATATATTGATTCCCGAATGGAGGAGTTTATGTTTCTTGGTTTGAGAATGACGTGCGGGATAAGCAGAACAGACTTTGAAGAGCGTTTCAAAAAGGATATTTATGAGGTATACGGACCTGTACTTAACAAATATATAGATCAGGGGCTTATGGCAACCTATGAAGATAGGATATATTTAACCGATCAGGGCATAGATGTGAGTAATATGGTGTTGGCGGATTTTATTCTGGATAAAAATTAAATATTGTATTATGTTCACAAAAAATTCTTAAAATTCTTATAGTTTCCCTTGACAAACAATATATGTGGTGGTAGATTATCAATAGAGATTAGCACTCATACTAATTGAGTGCTAATAACTAACAAAGGAGTGATGGAATGGAGCTGGATGAGCGAAAGACTAAAATTCTTAAAGCCATTATAGCAAATTACCTTGAAACCGGTGAACCGGTGGGGTCACGTACAATTTCAAAATATACTGATTTGAATTTAAGCTCTGCTACCATAAGAAATGAAATGGCAGATTTGGAGGAGCTGGGGTATATTGTTCAGCCACATACCTCTGCAGGACGAATTCCTACGGACAAGGGATATAGATTCTATGTAGACAGTCTCATGGAAGAGAAGGAAGAGGTTGAAGAGGTAAAGGGCTCATTGCTTGAGAGAGTTGACAGGATGGAACTTCTTCTTAAGCAGGTTGCAAAGGTGCTAGCGTATAATACTAACTATGCAACTATGGTTACTGCCCCCAACTATAATAAGACAGTTAAGTTTATTCAGTTGTCCCAGGTGGATATAGACAATCTTTTAGCTGTAATTGTAGTAGATGGCAATATAGTCAAGAACCAGCTTATTCATGTAGATGCCCAGCTTGATAATGAGGATGTATTAAAGTTTAACATTCTTCTTAATACTTTTTTACAGGGCGCCAGTCTGGAGGATATTAATATTGAGATGATTCACACAATGAAAAATCAGGCTGGAGAATATGAGGAAATTCTTGATCAGATATTTAAAGGCATTGTGGAAGCAATACATGAGGCCAAGAAATTAGAGATATATACAAGCGGTGCTACTAATATTCTGAAGTATCCAGAGCTGGGAGATATATCAAAAACCAGTGAACTTTTAGAAAAATTTGAAGACAAATCGGAACTTTCGCATTTGTTGGAGGAGACTGTAGCAAGGGACGAGAGCAACACAGGTATTCAGGTATATATCGGTGATGAAACTCCGGTGCAGAACATGCAGGATTGCTCTTTGGTCACCGCAACCTACAAAATGCCTGAGGGAGCAACGGGAACTATAGGAATTATCGGTCCCAAAAGGATGGATTATAAAAAGGTTGTAGGTACATTGAAGAATCTGACAGTAGAATTAGATGATATATTTAAGAAAGGTAAAGGGGTGAACAGCGATGGCTGAAAAGCAGATGAAAAAGACAAGTGCCGATGAGGTTACGGAGGATATCAGAGTTGAAGATACCCCCGTTAATGAGGGTACTGAGGTTGCTATAAATCAGGAAGAAAATGTAAGCGAAGAAAAAGCAGAAGAGGCTAAACCGAAGCCTGTTCCAAAAGGAAGCAGACGAGGCAGTAAATCTCTTATGATTGAGCTTGAAAAGACAAAGGAACTTGCAAAGGACAATGAAGAAAAATACAAACGACTTCTGGCAGAATTCGAGAATGCAAGGCAGAGAAATGAAAAAGAATCAAAGAAAATGTATGATATAGGTGCCAAGGAGGTTCTTGAAAAGCTTTTGCCGGTTGTAGATAACTTCGAGAGAGCTCTGGCAAGTGTTCCGGAGGAAGACAGGAACAGAAGCTTTGAACAGGGTGTTGATATGATTTACAAGCAGCTTATCTCGTCTCTTGAAGGAGTTGGAGTTGTAGCAATGAATGCACAGGGAAAGGAATTTAATCCTGACCTGCATAATGCAGTAATCCATATTGAGGATGATTCCTTTGGTGAAAATGTTGTAGCAGAGGAGATGCAAAAAGGTTATATGTACAAGGACCAGGTTTTAAGACACAGCATGGTCAAGGTTGCAAATTAAACCATTTATTATAAAGAATTATAGGAGGAAATAAAAATGGGTAAGATTATAGGTATTGATTTAGGAACAACAAATTCATGTGTAGCTGTTATGGAAGGTGGTAAGCCTGTTGTTATTACAAATGCAGAGGGCTCAAGAACAACACCATCAGTTGTAGCTTTTACAAAATCAGGTGAGAGAGTTGTAGGAGATGCGGCAAAGCGTCAGGCAGTTACCAATGCAGATAAGACAATTGCATCAATTAAGAGACATATGGGTTCTGATTATAAGGTTGAAATTGATGGCAAAAAGTATTCACCACAGGAGATTTCAGCAATGATTCTTCAGAAACTTAAGTCAGATGCAGAGGCTTATATTGGTGAGAAGGTAACTGAGGCTGTTATTACAGTTCCTGCGTACTTTACTGATTCACAAAGACAGGCAACAAAGGATGCAGGTAAGATTGCAGGTCTTGATGTTAAGCGTATTATAAATGAGCCTACAGCAGCGGCTCTTTCATATGGACTTGACAATGAAGAGGAACAGAAGATTATGGTTTATGACCTTGGTGGTGGTACATTTGATGTGTCCATCATTGAGATTGGTGACGGAGTTATTGAGGTTCTTGCAACTGCCGGCGATAATAAGCTGGGTGGTGATGATTTTGATAATGCAATTACAGAATATATGTTAGCCGAGTTTAAGAAAAAAGAGGGAGTAGACCTCTCGACTGATAAGATGGCTATGCAGAGACTTAAGGAAGCTGCCGAAAAGGCTAAGAAGGAGCTTTCATCGTCAACAACAACTAATATTAACCTTCCGTTCATTACTGCAACAGCAGAGGGTCCAAAGCATTTTGATATGGATCTTACAAGGGCTAAGTTTGATGAGCTTACCGCACATCTTGTAGACAGAACCAAAACTCCTGTTCAGACTGCCCTTAAGGATGCAGGAATGACAGCTTCAGAGCTTGATAAGGTTCTCCTTGTTGGTGGTTCAACACGTATTATAGCTGTTCAGGATATGGTTAAGAAGTTAACAGGAAAGGAACCATTCAAGGGAATTAACCCTGATGAGTGCGTTGCAATCGGTGCATCTATCCAGGGTGGTAAGCTTGCCGGAGATGCCGGTGCAGGTGAAATCCTTCTGCTTGATGTTACCCCACTTACACTTTCTATTGAGACAATGGGTGGTATAGCTACTCACCTTATTGAGAGAAATACAACAATTCCTACCAATAAGAGCCAGATTTTCTCAACTGCACAGGATAATCAGGATGCCGTAGATATTAACATCGTACAGGGAGAGAGAGAGTTTGCAAGGGATAATAAGTCTTTAGGAAGATTCAGACTTGATGGTATTGCTCCTGCAAGACGTGGTGTTCCTCAGATTGAAGTTACCTTTGATATAGATGCCAATGGTATTGTTAATGTATCGGCAAAGGATCTTGGAACAGGAAGAGAGCAGCATATTACAATCACATCAGGTACATCACTTTCTGATGAGGATATCGAAAGAGCTGTTAAGGAAGCAGCTGAATATGAAGCTGCAGATAAGAAGCGTAAGGAAGCAATAGAAGTAAGAAATGATGCTGATGCTATGGTATTCCAGACAGAGAGAGCACTTTCAGATGTAGGTGATAAGCTTTCGGCAGCAGATAAGAGCAAGGTTGAAGAGGATCTTAAGGCTCTTAAGGAGATTATTGAGGGAACAGATCCTGAAGCTATGACTGATTATGATGTAGAGAAGATTAAGGCAGGCAAGGAAACCCTTATGAACAGTGCCCAGGCGCTTTTCTCAAAGCTTTATGAGCAGAACGGTCCGGGTGCGAATGCCGGAACCGGTACAGGAACTCCTGATTTCTCCGATTCAGATGTAGTTGATGCTGATTACAAAGAAATTTAATTGATATTTTGTAATTACCATAGTGGCACATAAGGTGTCACTATGGTATATTATATGATTGTAAATCAAGATAAACCGTAAACAATATAGTAAGGGTGAATGCATATGGCAGAAAAGAGAGATTATTATGAAGTGCTCGGCGTAACCAAGGGTGCGAGTGATGCAGAGATAAAAAAGGCATACCGTGTGGTTGCGAAAAAATATCATCCGGATACCAATCCGGGTAATGCTGAAGCAGAAGAAAAATTTAAAGAGGCGGCTGAAGCCTATGCTGTGCTCTCTGATTCTGAGAAAAGAGCAAAGTATGATCAATATGGTCATGCTGCTTTTGAACAGGGCGGAGGTCCGGGAGGCTTTGGAGGCTTTGACTTTGCCGATATGGGCGATATATTTGGCGATATATTCGGCGATATGTTCGGAGGAGGAGCAAGACAAAGGCAATCCAATGGTCCTGTAAAGGGTGCCAATATTAAAACTACAGTAAGAGTTTCCTTTGAGGAAGCTGTTTTTGGAACTCAGGAAGAATTGGAATTACCTCTTAAGGATGAGTGCGATGTATGTAAAGGAACAGGCTCACAGCCCGGACATCAGCCTGAAACATGTCCAAAGTGTGCAGGAAAAGGTCAGGTTGTATTTACACAGCAGTCCCTATTCGGTATGGCCAGGACAGTTCAGACTTGTCCCGACTGCGGCGGCTCAGGTAAGATAATAAAATACAAATGTAGTAACTGTGCAGGTACAGGCTTTGTTAAGAGTAAAAAGAAGATTCAGATTGCGGTTCCTGCAGGTATAGATAATGGTCAGAGTATACGTATCCGTGAAAAGGGTGAGCCCGGAATAAACGGTGGAGCAAGAGGAGATTTGCTTGTAACGGTATTGGTTGACAGACACCCTGTATTCCAGAGACAGGAGTATGACCTCTATTCTTCAGAACCTATAAGTTTTACTCAGGCTGCGTTGGGTGGAAGGATTACAATTAATACAATTGATGGTCCTTATGAGCTGGATATTAAACCGGGAACACAGACAGATACAAAAGTAAAATTAAAGGGCAAGGGTGTGCCTACATTGAGAAACAAGAATGTAAGAGGAGACCACTATGTCACTTTGGTAGTACAGGTACCTGATAAGCTTACAGAGGAACAGAAATCTATATTGAATCAGTATGCTAATACCACTACCGTTAATGCCCGCTCATCTACTGATTCAGCAGGTGGGTTCAGCTTTGGGGATCACAAGAAGAAAAAAGGATTTAAAAAACTATAAGGAATAGAATATTATGATGTGGACAAAACTAACAATCGATACAACTGTTGAGGCAGTCGATCTTTTAAGCTCATTTCTTGATGATATGGGAGTTGAAGGAATAATGATTGAGGATAATGTTCCACTTACAGAACAAGATAAGAAGGCTATGTTTGTTGATATACCTCTTATAGAGGGAGAGGATGATGGTACTGCCAGAGTTTCCTGTTTTATAGACGACAGCTTTGATCTTGATACTTTAAAGGCGGATATAGTTGCAGAACTTACCCGCCTTGAAGAGTTTATACCTGTAGGTACGAAGGACATTACTCTTTCTAATACAGAGGATAAGGACTGGATTAATAACTGGAAACAATTTTTTAAACCTTTCCGCATATATGACAATATAGTAATCAAGCCTACATGGGAGAGATTAGAAGACAAAAAGGATGACGATATTGTGGTTGAAATTGATCCCGGAATTGCTTTTGGTACAGGCTCTCACGAAACTACAAAGCTATGTATAGGACAACTGAAAAAATATCTTAAGCCCGGTGATTCTGTGTTTGATGTGGGTTCGGGCAGTGGAATATTGTCTATAATCAGCACCATGCTTAATGCAGGCTTTGTACATGGCATGGATATTGATCCGGTTGCGGTAGAGGCAAGCAAGGAAAACAGAAATGTAAACCATATCAGTGAAGAGAGTCTGGTATTTACCTGTGGAAATCTTCTCGAAAAGGATTCATGTGCCGCAGAAGAAAGCATTAGAATAAATAAGGGTAAGAAATATGATATAGTAGTGGCTAATATTCTTGCAGATGTAATAATTCCCCTTTCAGAAGCAGTAAAGCCTCTTATCAGGGAAAATGGTTACTTTATTACATCGGGTATAATTGATATGAAGGAGCAGGATGTCAGGGATGCCCTGATGAAAAACGGATATACAATCATTGATACGGTTTATATGAAGGACTGGGTTTCTATTATTGCCAGACCGTAAACAAAATATACAGAATGCTTTACTATATAGACCGGGGTGTGGTAAAATGTCCTGGAAAAAGTATTTTGTGTACTAAACTGAGGAATTGAAAGATATGCATCGTTTTTATGTAGAAAATTGCAACAACTTACAGCAAAATATTATAATATCCGGACAGGATGTTAACCATATAAGAAATGTGCTCCGCCTTAAATGTGGGGAGCACATTTTAGTTAGTGATGGCAATGGAAAGGATTATCAGTGTTTAATAACAGATATCCAAAGCGACATGGTTGAAGCCAGAATTGAGGATATATCTAAAAACTGTGCTGAATTGTCTGTTGATATCGTACTATTTCAGGGAATGCCAAAGCAGGATAAGATGGAATTTATTATACAAAAGGCTGTGGAGCTTGGAGTAAAGGAGATTGTTCCGGTTATGACAAAACGCTCAGTGGTAAAGCTGGATGATAAGAAAGCTGAAAAAAAGCTGGAGCGTTATAATGCTATTGCAAAATCCGCGGCCGAACAGTCAGGAAGGGGTATAATCCCTGAGGTTAAAGAATTTATGTCCTTCAGAGAAGCTATAAATTACGCAGAAAAGCTTCAGATGAACATTATTCCTTATGAGGAAGCAGAAGGAATAAAATATTCAAGGAAGGTTATTAAAGATATTAAGGGACATAAGAGTCTTGGAATATTTATTGGACCGGAGGGGGGATTTGCCCTGGATGAGGTGGACATGGCGACAGGTATAGGTGCAAAGTGTATAACCCTGGGCAATCGGATATTAAGGACAGAAACGGCCGGTCTGGCTGTGCTTTCCATTATTATGTTTGAACTGGATGACTGATTTATGACAGATAATATAGTTGAGGAGCGGATATGGAAGTTTATTTTGATAATGCAGCAACCACGGCAGTTTATCCAAAAGTGAGAGAACTGATGGTAAAATTAATGGAAGATGATTATGGCAATCCTTCATCTTTGCATATGAAGGGGGTTGTGGCTGAACGATACATTAAGGAAGCATTGAAGGTTATTTCAAATCAATTGAAATGCCGGGACAAAGAGATTATTTTTACTTCAGGAGGAACCGAATCAAATAATCTTGCAATTATAGGAAGTGCGCTGGCAAGAAGAAGAGCAGGAAAGCATATTATTACAAGCTGTATTGAGCACGCATCAGTATATTCTCCTATGGAATTTCTTGAAAAAGAAGGCTTTGAAGTAACCCGGATCGGAGTTGACCGGGATGGAATAATAAATTTGAATGAGCTTAAGAATGCACTCAGGGATGACACAATTCTGGTTTCCGTCATGTATGTCAATAATGAAATAGGCTCAATACAGCCAATTGAAAAAATCTCCGAAATTGTGAAGAACTATAATCCGGGTATATATTTTCATGTTGACGGAGTTCAGGCCTTCGGAAAACTGTCATTTTCTCCTAAAAATCTGGGAGTTGATATGTTGAGCGTGAGCGGACATAAGATACACGGACCTAAAGGCTCCGGTTTTTTATATGTTAAGGATAAAACTCTGTTAAGACCGATAATATATGGTGGTGGACAACAAAGAGGAATGCGCTCAGGTACTGAGAATGTGCCCGGAATTGCAGGCCTTGGTCTTGCAACAGAACTTATGTACAATGATCATGAAAAAAAAATGAAATATATTGCCGGACTTAGGGATTCATTTATACAGGGAGTGACATCCTTTGAGAATGTGTTTGATAATTCTAAAGGAGCACCCCATATAGCCAGCATAAGCTTTGAAGGAATAAGAAGCGAGGTAATGCTTCATGCTTTGGAGGAAAAAGGTATATACACCTCATCAGGCTCAGCCTGTTCTTCAAACAAGCCCCATGTAAGCAATGTGCTTAAGGCAATAGGACTTGACAATAAAAGACTTGAATCTACACTGAGATTCAGCTTTTGTGAGAGTAATACTATGGAAGAGGTTAATTATGCCATACAAACAATAAAAGATATTCTCCCTGTATACAGAAGATATATCAGAAAATAGAATGTGAAGCAGGGTATATATTCCCGAATGAGTAAGAAAATGGAGACAGCTTATGAAATACAAAATGTTTTTAATAAAGTATGCTGAGATTGGAACAAAAGGAAAAAACAGGTATGTTTTTGAAGAAATAATGTGTAAAAGGATGCGAGCAAGGCTTAAACCTCTGGGAAACTTTGAGGTGAGAAGAGAATATGGACGGATTTTTGTTGAGGCATTTTCACAATATGATTATGACCGGGTTATGGAGGTTCTTATGACCATATTCGGCATAGTCGGTATATGTCCTGTTAAGGTAGTTGAAAATACAGATTTCGGAGAAATAGAAAAATCTGTTGTGGAATATATTGATAGGGAATATGCACAGAAAAATTTTACCTTTAAGGTTAATGCAAGGAGAACAGACAAAAGCTATCCTATGTCATCCATGGAACAAAATTGCAAGCTGGGTGCTGCTTTGCTTGAGGCATTTCCGGATATGACTGTAGATGTGCATCATCCGGAGGTGATGGTAAATGTTGAGATAAGAAATGTTGCATATATTTATTCTAAGGTTATTCCGGGACCGGGTGGACTGCCTGTGGGAACAAACGGAAAGGGCATGGCTCTGTTATCCGGAGGCATTGACAGTCCGGTTGCCGCCTACATGATAGCCAAGCGTGGTGTAGAAATCGAGGCTGTATATTTTCACGCACCGCCGTACACCAGTGAGAGGGCTAAACAAAAGGTAATTGATTTAGCCGGTCTTGTGGCAAAATATGCTGGTGTAATCAAATTACACATAGTAAGCTTTACAGATGTTCAGCTTGCAATTTATGACAACTGCCCTCATGATGAGCTTACAATAATTATGAAAAGGGTTATGTACAAAATGGCCCAGGAGCTGGCATTGAAGGACGAATGCCAGTGCATTATAACCGGCGAAAGTATAGGACAGGTTTCAAGTCAGACCACACAGAGCCTTTTGGTTATTGATAAGGCAGCAGATATGCTGCCGGTATTCAGACCATGTATAGGTATGGATAAGCAGGAAATAATTGATATATCGGAAAAAATAGGTACCTACGAAACATCCATATTGCCTTATGAGGATTGTTGTACAACCTTTGTTGCAAAGCATCCTGTTACAAGACCTAAGCTTGACACAATTCTTCAATCGGAAAAGGCACTTAAGGGCAAAATTGAGGAATTATACAGGAAAGCAATTGAAACGGTAGAAATTGTATATTGCAGATAGAAAAGAAGGCATAAAAACAGTGATAGATAGTTGTGAGAATGATTACAAAAAGGGTATTGTCTGTATCATAGTCTCTGCGTTTTGCTTTTCTCTTATGAGTCTGTTTATCAGACTTTCAGGGGATTTGCCAACTTTGCAGAAATGCTTTTTCAGAAATGTTGTGGCTATGTTTATTGCCATGTTTTCAATAAAAAAAAGTGGTGAAGGATTTTCGATTGGAAAGGGAAATCTGCCGTTTTTATTTATGAGAGCGTTAGGTGGAACAGTAGGACTTTTATGCAATTTTTATGCTACAGATAATATGGCAATTTCGGATGCTTCCATGTTAAATAAGCTTTCTCCGTTTTTTGCTATAATTTTTTCCTGTATTATTTTAAAGGAGAAGGCTAATGCTTTTGAGTGGATATCTGTTGTTGTTGCATTTATAGGAGCAATGTTTATTGTTAAGCCCGCCTTTAGCATGGATATCATACCTGCAGTTGCAGGTGTTTTAGGAGGCTGTGGAGCAGGCTTTGCTTATACCTTTGTCAGAAAGCTTGGCAAAAGAGGTGAGAGGAATATGATTATTGTATTATTCTTTTCAACCTTTTCAACACTGGTTACATTGCCATATATTCTGCTTGACTATACGCCTATGTCAGGAAAACAACTGCTTTGCCTTATATTGTGCGGAACAGCAGCTGCCGGCGGACAGATATTTATTACCAGGGCATATTCCTATGCACCGGCAAAGGAAATATCTGTATATGATTTTTCCATTGTGATCTTTACAGCTGTTTTTGGATATATGTTTTTGAATCAATCCCCGGATTTGCTGAGCTTTGCAGGGTATGTAATTATTATAGGAACAGCAGTATTGAAATGGTATGTATCTAACAGAAAAAGTAGAAAAGAATAGGTTTATTATCAGGAGAAATAAGTTTGAAACAAAGAAGTAGAGGTTATCCAAGAAAATAGAGCATAACAAAT